>CEWK01032754.1_pt1 | contig 90502 bp, 96 predicted proteins | sample 531431 | NCBI WGS metagenome assembly CEWK01 (sample SAMEA2623059, study PRJEB7988) | marine metagenome | isolation source: saline water (ENVO:00002010), including
ACCGACCTCACCCTTATCAGGGGTGCGCTCTAACCAGCTGAGCTATAGGCCCCGCTGAAGTTGAATGTTTAGAAGAAGACACGTGAAAGGATCGAGCACTGGAATACTCCAGTTTAAGGAGGTGATCCAGCCGCACCTTCCGGTACGGCTACCTTGTTACGACTTCACCCCAATCACCAACCTTACCTTAGAAACCTGCCTCCCAAAAGGGTTAGCCCAGCTGCTTCGGGTAAGACCGACTTTCGTGGTGTGACGGGCGGTGTGTGCAAGACCCGGGAACGTATTCACCGCGGCATAGCTGATCCGCGATTACTAGCGATTCCAACTTCATGCAGGCGAGTTGCAGCCTGCAATCCGAACTGAGACAGACTTTGATGAGATTAGCTCCCCCTCGCGAGTTCGCAACCCGTTGTATCTGCCATTGTAGCATGTGTGTAGCCCAGGACATAAGGGCCATGATGACTTGACGTCGTCCCCTCCTTCCTCTAGTTTCAAACCAGCAGTTTCACCAGAGTGCCCACCCGAAGTGATGGCAACTGATAATAGGGGTTGCGCTCGTTACCGGACTTAACCGGACACCTCACGGCACGAGCTGACGACAGCCATGCAGCACCTGTGTAAACCAATTTAAGCAAGCTTAAATTCACTCCACGCTTTCACGCAAGCTTATGCTTACATGTCAAGCCCTGGTAAGGTTCTTCGCTTAGCATCGAATTAAACCACATGCTCCACCGCTTGTGCGAGTCCCCGCCAATTCCTTTGAGTTTCAGCCTTGCGACCGTACTCCCCAGGCGGAATACTTAATGCGTTAGCTACGATACAGAAAAAATCCTACATCTAGTATTCATCGTTTAGGGCGTGGACTACCAGGGTATCTAATCCTGTTTGCTACCCACGCTTTCGTCCCTCAGCGTCATTAATTGGCCAGTTGATCGCTTTCGCCACTGGTGTTCCTACCGATATCTACGCATTTCACCGCTACACCGGTAATTCCATCAACCTCTCCAATAATCAAGTAATCCAGTTTTAGATGCAATTTTGAAGTTAAGCTTCAAGCTTTCACATCTAACTTAAAAAACCGCCTACGGACCCTTTACGCCCAGTAAATCCGAGTAACGTTTGCCCCCTCCGTATTACCGCGGCTGCTGGCACGGAGTTAGCCGGGGCTTCCTCTGCAGGTACCGTCATTATCTTCCCTGCTGACAGAAGTTTACAACCCTAAGGCCTTCATCCTTCACGCGGCATCGCTGGGTCAGACTTGCGTCCATTGCCCAATATTCCTCACTGCTGCCTCCCGTAGGAGTCAGGGCCGTATCTCAGTCCCCATGTGGCAGATCATCCGCTAAGACCTGCTACGCGTCATAGGCTTGGTAGGCCATTACCCTACCAACAACCTGATGCGACTTGGACTCATCTAAAGGCGATAAATCTTTTACCACATAAACCTTGGTAAATGTGGTCATATCCGGTATTAGCTACAGTTTCCTGTAGTTGTCCCGGTCCTAAAGGCAGATTATCCAAGCATTACTCACCCGTTCGCCGCTAAGTAGCAAGCTACTTCGCTCGACTTGCATGTGTTAGGCGTGCCGCCAACGTTCACTCTGAGCCAGGATCAAACTCTTCATATAAAAAGATTTTGTTTAATTTAATTGGCTCGAAAAACTCACACGTATCTTCTAATAAATTTTCAAATATCACCCACGAAAACGTGGAGCTAATTAATTTATATCAATCCAAGTAATTGTCAAGAAACTTCTAAAATATATTTTTATTAAATTAAATTTTAGCTATATAATACTAAAAATGCCAAAAGTTATTGCAGTCATTAATCAAAAAGGCGGAGTAGGCAAGACTACAACTGTAGTTAACTTAGCGGCTGGGCTTTCCTTGTTAAGTAAGAAAATACTTATAATTGACCTCGATCCTCAAGGCAACGCTACAAGTGGCTTAGGAATAAATAAAGAAGATCTTAATTTAACTTCATATGATTTATTAAGTGGAAAAGAAAAGATTAATAGTATTATAAAGAAAATTGAAATTACTGATAATAAAAAAGTATATATATGTCCTGCCACAGCAGAATTAGCCGGTGCGGATATAGAATTACATGATGTTGAACATAGAGAAAACATATTAAAAAAGAATATCAATTTTGAAGAGATTAAGGATTTTGACTTTATCATTATAGACTGTCCCCCATCGCTAAGCTTATTGTCGATCAATGCTTTATCGGCTTCAAATGCAATACTAGTTCCAATACAATGTGAATTTTATGCAATGGAAGGATTGGTTCAATTGAATAAAACAATAAATCTAGTAAGAGAAAGAATAAATGAAAATTTAGATATAGAAGGTTTTGTATTAACAATGTTTGATTCAAGAAATAATATATGTAAAACAGTTGTAAACGAAGTAAAAAATTTTTTTGGAGATCAAGTTATGAAAACAATTATCCCAAAAAATGTTAAGCTAGCCGAGAGCCCTAGCTTTGGAAAATGTATATTTAATTATGATAAATATTGTTTGGGCTCTAAATCCTATATGGAGTTATCAAAAGAAATTATACTAAACAATGGAGGAACTTATATTGAAAAAATCTCTTGGTAAAGGTTTAGACTCACTTATTCGTTCTAACAATAGTTTAAATTCTTCTAACATAAATAAAAATAGTGAATTATTCATTAGTGACCTTCTTCCAAATAGTGATCAACCAAGGAAGAAATTTGATGAAGAATCCTTGAAGGATTTATCAGAGTCTATCAAAGCGCATGGATTGTTACAGCCTATTACTGTAAAAAATAATGATGATGGTAAATTTACAATAATAGCTGGAGAAAGGAGATGGAGAGCATCTCAAATAGCCGGAATAAAAAAAGTTCCAGTAAATATAATAAATATAGACGATAAAAATCTATTTGAATTAGCTTTAGTTGAAAATATTCAAAGAGAAGACTTAAATCCAGTTGAGGCTGCAATGGCTATAAAAGATTTAATAGAAAAATATAATTTTTCCAATGAGCAATTAATAAAAGTCACTGGTAAAAAAAGAGCCAGTATCAGTAATACCTTGAGAATATTAGAATTACCAAAAAAGGTTCTTAATTCGATAATAGAAGGAAAAATATCCAGAGGTCATGCAATAGCTCTTTTAGCACTAGGTAGTGAGAATGAAATAATAAAAATTGCAGAGCAAATAATTATGAAAAATCTAAGTGTTAGAGATATTGAAAAAATAGCAAAGACCCAAAAAATTCAGAAAAACCCTAATACAAATAATAATAATGATATGTATCTAGATAATCTAAAAAAAGAAATGGAGCTCCAGATGGGTTTAATTATTAAAGTGAAAGGTAATGGAAATAAGGGTAAGGTTGAAATAAGATATGACAGCATGGAGGAGCTAAATAATTTAATTAAATTTTTCAAAAAAAATGCCTAAATTTACAATCGATTTAAATATAATGCCTATAGATAGTGTTCTTGACCCTCAAGGAGAAGCTATTGAAAATTCTCTTAAGAATATATCCGGTTTAGATGCTTCAGAATTCAGAGTTGGAAAAAAGATAACTTTTAAAATAAAAGCAGCCAATAGAAAGGAATGCTCTGAAATTATTGTTCAATTATGTAAAAAACTTTTAGTAAATGAAGTAATTGAAAAATATACTTTTAAAATAAATGATGAAAAAAATTAATTTTGCAATATTAAATTTTCCTGGGACAAACTGTGAACGTGACTGCTTTCATGTAATAAGTAAAGTGCTAAAGCAAAATTGCAAAGTGATTTGGCATAATGAAACATCGATCTCAAAAGTTGATTGCGTTGTTGTTCCAGGTGGGTTTTCATATGGTGATTATCTAAGGACAGGTTCAATTGCATCTCAAAGTAGAATTTCTAAAGCTTTGATAAGATTTGCAAACCAAGGTGGATCTATAATAGGAATATGCAATGGCTTTCAAATATTAACTGAATTAGAATTGCTTCCAGGAACTCTCATTAGAAATACAAATCTCAAATTTATATGTAAAGATATAAATTTAAAAGTTAACAGCAATTCTAGATTTACTAATTTATATAGTAGTAATGAAGTCATTAGAATACCTATTGCACACGCTGAAGGAAACTATTATGCGGATAAAAAAATATTGAAAAGTTTGAAAGATAATGATCAAATAATTTTTTCATATTGTAGTGAAAATGGAGATATTACAAAAAAGTCTAATCCCAATGGCTCATTATTAAATATAGCTGGAGTTACTAATAAAGAAGGAAATGTTGTTGGGTTAATGCCCCACCCTGAAAGAGTTAGCGAAAAAGTATTTAACAATATAGACGGAATCAGATTCTTTAAATCAATTATCAATTATCATAATTATTAATACATTCCTCAGAATGTGTTAAATTTAATTTCAATGAGTAAAATATCAAATGAACTGGCAAATATTGACTCAATTGTTGATTTAATTGGGGAAACTCCAATGATTAAACTTTCTGGATTTAAGGATTTGTCACCAGATAAAAAGATTTATATAAAAGCAGAATGGTTTAATCCAGGCGGCTCAATTAAAGATCGTGCAGCACTTTCCATGATTGAAAATGGAATAAAAGATAAGAAATTAAATTATAAAAAAACTATAATGGATTCTTCATCTGGAAATACTGCTATAGCATACGCGATGATAGGATCAGCACTGGGATTTAAAGTGGAACTTGTAACACCAGAAAATATTAACATTGAACGAAAAAAAACCCTTGAGGCATATGGGGCAAAGATTATTTTTTCTAGTCCATTTGAAGGTTCCGATGGAGCGATACTAGAAGCTAGAAAACTTGCAAAAAAATATTCAGATAAATATTTTATGCCTGATCAGTATAATAATCCTGCTAATCCTATAGCACATTATAATACTACTGGTCCAGAAATCTGGGAGCAAATGAATGGAGATATTACACATTTTGTAGCTGGTATAGGGACTAGTGGAACTGTTACGGGAACCTCTAAATTTCTCAAGGAAAAAAATCCTAATATAAAAGTCATTGCAGTCCAACCAGATAGCTCTCTTCATGGTCTTGAGGGTCTTAAGCATATCCCTACTTCGATAGTCCCTGGAATATATACTGATAACTGTATTGACTTAACTTATTGGGCAAATACTGAAAAATCATATGAAATCATGGAAGATCTTGTAAAACTTGAGGGTATGTTTGTTGGACATTCAGGAGGAGCTGTAGTTTTAGCTGCTCTTGAAGAACTCAAAAAAACTGATGTTGCAAATATTGTATGTATTATCCCAGATGGTGGATATAGATATTTAAGTGGAGGTGTGTGGTGGTAAGAATATCTAAAACTATAAATGATAAACTTATTGAAATTTGTGAAAAAGGTTTTCCTAACGAAGTTTGTGGAATACTAATAGGAAGCAGAAAGAATTCAGGTTATGAAGTTGAAAATTTTCATAAATGTCAGAACATGAATACTAAAAGAGCTGTTGATAGATACGAGCTGAATCCTAAAGACTATATACAAGGCGAAAAAATAGCTAAAGACTTGGGTAGTTCAATTATCGGAATTTATCATTCTCATCCAAATCACCCAGCAATTGCATCTGAAACTGATAAATTATATGCATGGCCTGAAATGGTTTATATGATTTATTCAATTTATAATAATAAATACAAGGATCTTATTTCCTGGGAAATTAATGAAAAAGAAGACATTTTTCAAGAAATGACAACTGATATATATGAATAAGAAAATAGCTCTGGTTACTGGGAGTGCTAAGCGAATAGGTAGAGAGATAGTAATACATCTTGCTAATAATAATTATCAGCCACTTATTCATTATAATCAAAGTGCGAATGATGCAAAAAATTTAAAAAAGTTATTGTTTGAGCAAGGTATAACCGCAAAAATTATAAAATATGATTTTAATAACATTGATAATATTAAAAAATTTTCAAGTGAATGCTTAAAAAAATTTGGCACAATTGACTTACTAATTAATAATGCATCAATTTTTATTGAGGATAAGAATTCGGATAATATAATACTAAAAAATTTAAATATTAATTTAATTTCCCCGATTCTTTTATCTAAGCATATAAGCGAGCATATGATTAAGAAATCATCTGGGAATATTATAAATATTGGTGATGCTGTTTGTTTAACAAATCAATGGAAAAAATTCAATAGCTATATAATTTCTAAAATGGGTCTTGATGCGCTCACTAGAACATTTTCAAAAAATCTTAAAAATAGCGTTAGAATGAATTCAATCAACTTGGGGCCGATACTAAAGCCTAATAATAAAAAAATTAAAAACTTATATAAAAAAAATTATAAGTCCGAGGAAGGAATATCGGCAATTTTAAATACTATTGATTATATTATTAAAAATAAAAAAATAAATGGTCAAATTTTCAATATTGATAATGGTGAAAAACTAATGATTAATACCAATTAATTCTGAAATATTTTTAAGTCCGTTTATTCTTAAATAATTTACTAATTCATCATTAATATTACGAGCTATGCCTGGGCCTCTGTATATTAAACCAGTATATATCTGTACAGCATTGGCTCCTGCTTTTAAAGAATTTATCACATCATTATGGTCAAAAATACCGCCAACACCTATTATAGGTATTTGATTTTGAGTAATTTTAAATGCTATAGAAATTGATTCACGAGATTTATCTTGTAGTGGCTTCCCTGATAATCCACCTTTTTCAGATGAAAATTTTGACTGTAAATATCGAGGTCTCGCTATTGAAGTATTTGTAAGAACAACTCCATCCATTCCATAGTTTAATATTTTATTTATAGATTGCTCAAGATCATTTCTCTCTAAATCGGGGGATATTTTAATAAAAATACTTTTACTATTTTGCCTATTTCTACTTAATTCATTAAGAAGATCATCAATTTCTTTATTTTCAAAATTTCTAAGACCAGGCGTATTAGGTGATGAAATATTAACAGTTATATAGTCAGTAAACTTCACTAACGAATTATAACAAGTTATATAATCACCAATTCTATTAGTCGAATCTTTATTCGGACCAATGTTTGCTCCTAATTTCTGAGATATGAACCTGCTGTATTTAGACAATATATTGTCTTTAATGACTGACAAGCCTTTATTGTTGAAACCCAATCTATTAATTAAAGCTTCATCTTCTTGAAGCCTAAAAATCCTAGGCTTTTCATTTCCTGACTGAGGTAAAGGTGTTACGGTTCCAGCTTCAACAAACCCAAATCCTAAATTAAACATTTTATCAAATACTTCAAAATTTTTGTCGAATCCTGCAGCTAAACCTATGGGAGAAGGTAACTCGATGTTGCCTAATTTACATTTAAGTATTTCATTAGGTTTTGATTTTAGAAATAAATTGACAATATTATTTTTTAAAAGTTTTATAACAATATCATGAGCTATTTCAGGATTAATTTGCCATATTATAGGTTTTAATAGATTATATAGCATTTTTTTTATTCTACTTCAAAAATAATATTAATAAAAATTATATTTGACTTATTTTTTAGTCTTCGCTATTTTCATACTAAAACTAAATGATAAAGATTAAAGAGAAATTAACTAATTTTTTTAAACAAGTACCTATATATTTATTGGTAATCTTTATTTTATTATTTTTTTTAATTATTAGCCTTGGAATTATTATAGAAGTATTTGGAATTTCTGATAAAAAATTAATTTTAGGATTATATGGCTCTTTATTAGGATCAAAGTTTTATTATTTTTTTGGATTTTGTGGTTTATTCATATCCCTCTATTTTATCAAAAAATCATTAAATTATTTTTACAAAAACAATAATAAAGATCTCCTTAAAAAAATTTTTTTTATTTTTTTGCTTTCTTTATCATCGGGTGGGTTAATTTTTCTTTTCAGAAAATATATAGCTTTTTTTGACAATCATGAATTTATAGGATTAATTCCATATAAAATTTCTTCTTATTTAGTTACTAATATTTCTGGAAGTATAGGGACAACATTTTTTTATGTTTTTATATTAATTTTCTCTCTAAAACAATTAAATGAAGATATTTTTAAAATTTTAAAAAATATAATATTCAGAATGACAAAATTAAAAGTTAAAGAAAGAGTAAAAGAAAATAATTTAGGAATGTATGACGAAATTACTATAAATATCGATAAAGAGAATCAAAAAACTACTGAAAATAAAATATTAGATAAAAAATTGAATGATCTAACAGAACCGATAGATAATGACGAAAAAAAGAAAAAAAAGAAATATATGGATTTTACTCTACCAGGCTTGAATCTTTTAGAAGACCCAAAGGGACCTAAAATTCCATATGATAAAAACATTGCTATTGAAAAGGCTAAAGGAATAGAAGATAAGCTGTTGAATTTCGGTATTAGTGGAAAAATTACTGAAATTAAGCCTGGTCCTGTAATAACTATGTACGAATATAAGCCAGAAGCAGGGACAAAGATAAATAAAATTGCATCTTTGTCTGATGACTTAGCAATGGCATTAAAGGCAACAAGAGTAAGAATAATCGCTCCAATTCCAGGGAAAGATGTAGTTGGCATCGAGGTACCAAATGATAATAGGGAGACTGTTTATCTTAAAGAGCTTTTATCAAAAGATACCTTTATGAAAGACAATAGCCCTATTTTTTTATCATTAGGAAAAGATATATCAGGCACACCAAAATTTATGGATTTAAAGAAAGCACCGCATCTAATGATTGCTGGCACTACAGGCTCAGGCAAGAGCGTTTTTTTGCATAGTATAATCACAAGCATGCTATTCAAAGCAACCCCTCAAGATTTACGATTCATAATGATTGATCCCAAAATGCTTGAACTTTCTGGATATGAAGATATTCCTCACCTCCTTCATCCAGTAGTAACTGATCCTAAAAAATCTGCGGCAGCATTAAAATGGGCTGTAAAAGAAATGGAAACTAGATATAAACTATTATCTGATATAGGTGTTCGTGACATTGATTCCTACAATGAAAAGGTTCAAAAAAATCCAGACTATAATCCTTCAACCGATATACTTCCTTACATAGTAATTATAATAGATGAACTTGCAGATTTAATGTTTGTTGCCCCAAGTGAAATAAAAGAATCGATTACAAGATTATCACAAATGGCTAGAGCCGCTGGTATTCATTTAATAGTTGCTAGTCAAAGACCATCAGCTGATGTCGTTGCGGGACTAATTAAAGCAAATTTTCCAGCTAGAATTTCATTTGCGGTTTCATCAAAAACTGATTCTAGGATTATATTAGACTCATCAGGAGCAGAAGAATTGTTGGGTAAAGGAGATATGCTACTACTTCAGCCGCCTAATAACTTGATTAGAATTCAAGGGTCAATCATATCAGATTTAGAAAGAGAAAATATATCGTCACATTTAAAAGACCAAAGTCCTCCCGATTACAATAATGAAATAACAAAAATTCCAGAGGAATCTATAGATAGTGATGATATAAACGTTAAAAAAGATCCTCTCTATGATCAGGCTCTTGAGATTGTGATCCAGACCAAACAAGCTTCTATCTCAATGGTTCAAAGAAGGTTAAAAATAGGATATAACAGGGCTGCAAATATAATTGAAATGATGGAGCGTGAAGGAATAGTTGGTGAACAAGAATCAGCGGGCAAGCCTAGGAAAGTAAACATATAAAATTCATAATTTAATAGCTAATTTAATTGCCTCAACCATACTAAAAAAATTTGGCTTTTTATGCCAAGCTATATCATATGCTGTACCATGATCAGGAGAGGTTCTTATAAAAGGAAGATTTAATGTAAAATTTACACCTTTTTCAAAAGATATCATTTTAAATGGTATGAGACCTTGATCATGATAAATTGCATGAAAAACGTCAAAATATTTGATATTGTTTTTAGAAAAAAGTGTATCAGCAGAAAATGGTCCATGGAGTTTGATACCTTTCTTCCTTGCCCTATTTGCAGCCGGCACTGTAATTTTTAAATCTTCATCACCTATTGTACCGTTCTCGGAAATATGAGGATTTATGGCACATAGTGCAATTCTTGGCTTTCTTCTCAATATTTTCGTAAAATTATAGTCAATAGACTCCAATTGGGTAAAAAGTTTTTCACTATTTAAATCTTTGACAACATTTTTAATCGGAATATGAATTGTAGACAAAGAAACTTTAATTTTTTTAGACCAAAAAGCCATGATTGCATTACTACAACCAAATCTATCTTCAAGTAGGTCTGTATGTCCCTTGAATTTTGATCCCGCTTTTTGTATAGCCTCTTTACTTATAGGCGCTGTCACAATTCTTGATACATCATTATTTTTAATCATCTTAATTGCTTCATTAATATATTTTAAAGATGCTAAGCCCGAAAATTTTGTTGGTTTACCTGGATTAAAACGGATTTTATTTCCTATATTAATTAACTCTATATTATCGTGTTTAGAAAATTTTAATTTATCAAAAATTTCATTATCACCTATAACAAAAATTTTATTCTTCCTCAAATTCAATTTCTTCAAAGCGAGCTCAACACATTTAGGTCCAATGCCATTATAATCACCAATTGTTATTGCTATAGAATTTTTTTTCATATATTAAAAAATTTAACAGAATTTAATCTAATTTGTTCAGCAGTTTGTTCAAAAGGTATATTTAAAATATCTGCTATACATTCTGCTATATATATTAAATTTGATGAATTATTCTTTTTACCTCTTTTTGGTTCAGGTGATAAATATGGAGAATCCGTCTCTATCATAAAAGTATCAATTGGAATTTTTTTAACCACTTCTCTTAAATCGTAAGATTTCTTAAATGTTATTATTCCAGTAAATGAAATTAGCCCCCCTAAATCTAATACTTTTTTTGCAGTATCATAATCCTCTGTAAAGCAGTGAAAAACAAATTGAACTTTAGGATTTTTACTTTTAAGAAAGTCGATAGCATCTTTATAAGCTTGCCTACAATGAATAACAAAAGGCTTGTTAAGTTTTTCAGAAATAGATACTTGATTTTCAAAGAATTCAAATTGCAGATCTTTATTATATCCCTCATAGAAATAATCTAGTCCAATTTCGCCTATAGCTTTACAATTTTCATCAAGCCCTAACTTCTCAATAAAATTTAAATCTTTTGACGTATTTTTAACACTTCCAGGATGAACTCCAACGCTAGAAAAAATATTTTTAAAATTTGATGCAATTTCTAAATTTTTTTTTGAGCTTTCTAAATCTGTAGATATAGAAATTATTTTAGTGACTAAATTTTTCTCACATTTTTCCAACAAACTTGGTATATCTTCCTCTAAATCTAAATGTGAATGCGTATCTATCAACATACTATTTTTTTAAAATATTATTTAGTTCGCTCAAAAATTCACTTAAATCATCAAAAGATCTATAAACTGAAGCAAATCTTATATATGCAACTTGATCTATTTCATATAAATGTCTAATTACAGAATCGCCTATATCTGTCGTTGTTACTTCTCTTTTGCCAGAATCTATTAAATTCTTTTCAATTAAAAAAACAATGTTTTCAATCTGGTTAATACTGACTGGCCTTTTTTCACAAGCTCTTAACATCCCAGAGACAATCTTAGACTTATCATATTCCTGAGTTGAACCATCTTTTTTGATAACAATTAATTCAAATTCTTCTAATCTTTCATGAGTTGTAAATCTTTTTCCACATTCAGTACACTCTCGTCTCCTTCTAATAGACAACTTATCAGCGCTTTGACGTGAATCTATAACTCTGGAACCAACATATCGGCCTTTGCATTTTTCATCATCACAAAACATATTTCATATTATCATAAATTCTCTTAAATTAGACAAATCAAATAAGTAAATCTTTATATATTGGAAATCTTGAACACAGATCGTTAACTCTTTTTTTACAGGAAATCAGAACTTCTTGATTTTCACCATTCTTTATTGCTTCAACAATTAATTCACCAATTATATCAATTTCTTCCTCTTTCATGCCTCTAGTTGTTACTCCAGGAGTTCCAATCCTCACCCCTGAGGCAATTGCTGGTGGTTGTGGATCGAAAGGTATAGCATTTTTATTTGTAGTAATACCAGCATCTGATAAAGCTTTCTCAGCATCTTTGCCCGTAAAACCAGAATCTCTTAAATCGAGTAAAACGAGGTGTGTATCTGTTCCACCAGTAATACAATTAAAACCATTTTTCATTAAAATCTCAGCCAATCGTCTAGAATTAATTAATACCTGTTTTTGATAATCTTTGAATGAGTCATCCAATGCTTCTTTAAAAGCGATTGCTTTTGCAACTATTGAATTCATCAAGGGTCCTCCTTGGGTACCAGGGAAAACTCTACTGTTTATAATCTTTGAATGTTCTTCCTTCATCATTATTATTCCACCCCTTGGACCTCTAAGTGTTTTGTGCGTGGTTGATGTGACAAAGTCACAATGGGGTATTGGATCGGAATATAAGCCTGCAGCTATTAATCCAGATGGGTGTGCTATATCAGCCAAAAGTAAGGATCCTGATTTATCGGCAATCTCACGAAATCTCTTGTAATCTAAATCTCTTGGGTAAGAGCTCCAGCCAGCTATTATAAGTTTTGGCTTATGCTTTAACGCCAACTCTTCTACTTGATCATAATCAATTAAGAAAGTTTCTTCTTTTACGCCATAAAATACCGAATTATAGATTCTTCCAGAGAAATTAACTTTTGAACCATGGGAAAGATGGCCTCCATGGTCTAAGCTCATTCCAAGTACTGTATCACCTGGATTTAAGAAACCTAGAAAAACAGCCATATTAGCTTGAGCACCAGAATGAGGTTGAACATTAACAGACTCGGCACCGAAAAGTTTTTTTGCTCTTAATATGGCAAGCTCTTCAGCCTCATCGACATGCTTACAACCACCGTAATATCTCTTATTAGGATATCCTTCAGCATATTTATTTGTTAATACCGACCCCACAGCATCCATAACCGCTCTACTCGCATAATTTTCAGAAGCAATCATCTGGAGTTCATTCTCTTGGCGAAGTATTTCATCTTTAATGATAGAATAAACTTCAGGGTCTTGTGTTTTATAGGATTCCATAGAATAAATTTAAATTACTCTATTGTTAAAAAAATTCAAGGTATGAAAAATTATAGTTAAAATAAAATTGTTATGAAAAAAATTCACCTTAAAGGAGCATCTGGCAATAATTTAAAAAATGTTGACGTTGAAATACCATGGTATTCGTTGTCAGTAGTCACTGGATTATCTGGATCTGGTAAATCATCATTAGCCTTAGATACCATACATTCTGAAAGTAGAAGAAGATATCTAGAATCAATGTCAACATATGCTAGGCAATTTCTTGAGAAAATTGATAAACCAGAGTTTTCTAGCCTGGAAGGATTACCTCCATCAATATGCATTGAAAGCAGAAATAACATTAAAAATTCTAGATCAACTGTTGGGACGATGACTGAAATTTACGATTATCTAAGAGTTGTATTTAGTAAAATCGGAGATATTTATTGCCCTGAATGTAATATCAAATGTGAGGATTTATCAAATTCTCAAATATTTGAAAATTTATTAAATAATTTCAATGGAAAAAAAGTCCATATATGTGGAAAGAATGATAAAAAATTAAAAGAATTTGATTTAAGAAAAATTGGAATATTTGAACATATAGTAAACGAAGAAATTGTTATTATGGGAGACAGTAAAGAAAAGATTATCGACTTCCCACTTTTTGATACAATATCTATAAATAGCAAGAATAAGTCTAGAGTCATTGAATCATTGGAACTTGCGTATGAAAACTTCAAGATTATTACAATTTTTAGTTTAGAAGACCAAGTTACTTTGCAAGATTACAAAAAAGAGTTTTGTTGCCCCAGTTGTTTAAAGGAATTCAAAAACTTATCTCCAAATAAATTTTCTTTCAATAGTCCTGACGGTGCATGTAAAACATGCAAAGGATTCGGAAATATTCTTCTTCCAGACATGGACTTAATAGTTCAAAACAGAAATCTTTCTATAAACAAAGGCTGTATTTCAGTTTTAGAAAGACCTTCACTGTCTTGGGCAAAAAGAAAATTTATAGAATTTTGTGAAATAAACAATATAGACCTAAATAAGCCATATAAAGATTTTAATAAAAAAGAAATTGATTTTATCGTTAATGGCGATGAAGCCTATAAAGGTATTAAAGGAATTTTTAAAAGACTTGAATCCAAATCTTATAAGATGCACATTAGAATTTTGTTATCAAAATTTAGGTCTCCATTCGATTGTACTGACTGTGGTGGTGCTAGGATCGGAGAATTAGCATCAAAAGTTAAACTCAAGAATAAGACAATAAAAGATTTATGTGAAATGAATATTTTAGATTTGCAAAAATTTTTTACCAATTTGAAAGTTGAAAAGAGCATGAAAGATATAGTTGATGAACCTTTAAAACAAATTCTCTCAAGGCTTAATTTTCTTCTGGAAGTAGGTTTAAATTATTTATCCTTATCAAGGCTTTCGAGAACGTTATCAGGAGGAGAAGCTCAAAGAGTTAATTTGGCTCAACAATTAGGTTCGGAGCTAACTGACACTCTTTATGTTTTAGATGAACCCTCAATAGGCTTACACCAAATGGATGTAGAAAAATTATATAAGACAATTAAAAATTTAAAAAATTTAGATAACACAATTTTATTGATTGAACATGATTTAGATATTATTAAAAAAGCCGATTGGATTGTGGAAATGGGACCGAAGGCAGGTCTAGAAGGTGGACAAGTAGTATTTAGTGGGAAAATAAATAATCTTAAGAAAAATAAGTCATCAATCACCGCAAAGTATTTATTTGGTGAAGAAAAAATTAATGTCCCATCAAAAAGAAGAAAATTTAATAAAGTCATCTCCATAAAAGGTGCCAAAAAAAATAATTTAATAAATGTAAATTGTGATATACCTTTGAATATAATTACTGCTATAACAGGTGTTTCAGGGTCAGGAAAAAGCTCCTTGATACATGATTGCTTTTATGGGAACGCCATAAAATACTTTGGAGGACCTTTTGAAAATGCAGGTGAAATAAAATCAATAAAAGGTTTAGAGAGTGTGAACGAGGTTGTAATGATTAGCCAAGAACCAATTGGTAAAAGTGCTAGATCTAATCCTGCAAGTTACATAAAGATATATGATGAAATTAGAAAATTAATGGCAGCATTACCAGAATCTAAAAATCAAAATCTCACGCCTGGAAGTTTTTCCTTCAATACTGAAGGCGGAAGATGCGAGGTATGTAAGGGTGAAGGAAAAGAAATAATTGAGATGCAATTTTTAGCTGATGTTGAAGTTGTTTGCGAAGCTTGTAAGGGAAAAAGGTTCAAAGATAATATTTTAAAAATTAGATACAATGGGAAAAATATTTTCGAAATTTTAAATTTAACAATTGATGAATCAAAAAAATTTTTTAATAAACATGAAAAAATTGTAAAACTTTTAGACATCCTAATTTCTGTGGGGCTAGGTTATTTAAAATTAGGTCAATCATCAAATACTTTATCTGGAGGTGAATCTCAAAGAATTAAAATTGCAAAATATTTAGTTTCAAAAAATACAAAAAATGTGGTTTTTATTCTCGATGAACCCTCTGTAGGTCTCCATGTAGATGATTTAAGAAAGCTGATAAAAACTCTTAATATAATTACAGACCGAGGAAATACTGTAGTGATAATAGAACATAACATGGATATTATTAAAATTGCAGATCATATAATAGATCTTGGACCTGGTGGTGGTGAAAATGGTGGAAAAATAATTGCACTTGGAACACCAGAAAAAATTATAAAAGATTCAAAATCCATAACAGGCAAGTATTTGAATTTCAATTAATTATCATATGATAATATAATTATGAAAAAAAAATTAACTATATCATTAGGCGCAGATAGTAATGATGAAATTGTTTCAAGAGTGAATAATTTTTTAATTTCAAAAAGTTATAAAGTTAATCTTTATGGAAAACTTAATAATGATAATTATTCATGGGTTGAAATTTCAAAAAAAATTGCTTTAGATGTTCAAAACAAAAGAGCAAACCTCGGAATTATTTTTTGTTATACAGGTACGGGGGTTACGATTGTTGCTAATAGATTCAAAGGCATTAGGGCTACCTTATGTAACAATGAAGAAATTGCCATATGTGCAAAAAAATGGAATGATTCGAATATACTGACAATGGGATTAATGTCCGTTGATAGAGAAAGAATTGAAAATATTGTTTTGAGCTGGATTAATACTGAGGTAGATATAGAAGAGATTGAGAATATTAGAGGAATTGATGATTTAAAATGAAAATTGGAATAGTTGGTATAACTGGGGCTGTTGGGCAAGAACTTCTTGAGTTGGTGAAAGAAAGGAGATTTTCTTTTTCTGAAATTAGACTTTTTGCATCTAATAAATCTATAGGAAAAAAAATTAAATTTAAAAGTAAGGTATATAAAATAATACGATTAAATAAAAAAAATTTAGAGGGTCTAGATTTAGTTTTTTTTGTAGCGGGCTCAATAGTGAGCAAAAAGTTTGCAACAATTGCTTCAAATAACGGCTCATACGTTATAGATAATAGCTCAGCTTTCAGACTTAATAAGAATATACCTTTAATAATTCCTGAAGTTAATTCAGACGCTCTAATGAGCTCCAAAAGTAGAATTATAGCTAATCCAAATTGCACAACTATAATTTCATTAATGGGTATCAAGCCACTGCTGAATCTTCAAAAAATAAAAAGAGTTGTGGCAACAAGTTTCCAATCAGTTTCTGGTGCCGGAAATAACGGTATGAATGAACTCCTAGAAAATACAAAGAGATTTTTTAATAATAAAAAAAGTTTAAATAAAGTTTTCGATAAAAATATAACTTTTAATGTCATACCTAAAATTGGATCTTTCAATTTAAATGGTTATACCGAGGAAGAAATGAAATTTAATAATGAATCAAGAAAAATATTAAACGATAAAAATATTCTATTAAGCGCCACCACCGTAAGAGTTCCTGTTCTTAGGTCTCATAGTATAAGTTTAAATATTGAATTCAAAGGAAATGTAGAAATTAATAAAATTAAAAAGGAAATAATTAAGTTCCCAGGTATTGATCTGATTGATAATCCAAAGAAAAATCAATTTCCCACACCAATTGATTCTAGTAATAAAGATAATTGTATAATTGGTAGGATAAGAAAAGACTATTCTAAGGGTAATTGTATATCTGCTTGGATTGTTGGTGATCAAATAAGAAAAGGGGCAGCACTTAATGCTATTCAAATTGCCGAGCTTTTAGTAAGAAAATAAGTATTGTATTATATTGTTATGAATTATATTCATGGATGTATCACTGCATTAATAACCCCCTTTGATAAAAAAGGTAATCTTGATAAAATTACTTTTAAAAAATTAATTAGAAGACAAATTCAAAGTGGTATTCATGGATTAGTACCCTGTGGAACAACCGGAGAATCTCCTACATTAAGTCACAAGGAACATGATAAAGTTATTGAAATTACTGTTAGAGAGGCGAATGGAAGAGTTCCCGTAATCGCTGGGACCGGCTCAAATTCAACTTTGGAGGCCATCCGGCTAACTAAAGCAGCCGAAAAAGCGGGAGCTAATGCTAGTCTTCAGGTCGTTCCTTATTATAACAAACCAACACAAAGAGGTTTGTTTAATCACTTTAGCCAAATAGCTTTAAAAACTAAACTTCCAATCATTTTATACAACATACCCGGCAGATCTGTTGTAGATCTAGATATTAAAACCATTATAGAATTAGTGAAAAAAAATAGAAATATTATTGGAATCAAAGAAGCCTCTGGTTCTATTAAAAAAGTGAAAGATATAATTAAAAACTGTCCAAAGAAATTTATAGTACTATCAGGAGAAGACTCATTAAATTTCTCCATATTAAAACAAGGTGGTAAAGGTTTCATTTCAGTAACTTCAAATCTTTTACCTAAAGAGTGTTCTGATATTTATAATAATTTTATTTCTGGAGAAATTAAAAAAAGCGAAAAAATAAATAATAAGTTGAAACGTATTAATGAATTTTTATTTCTTGAAACAAACCCTATTCCAATAAAGTTTGCCATGAATCATTTAAAGCTTTGTAGTAATGAGATTAGGTCGCCACTAGTTAAATTATCTAAAAAGTTTTCTGATAAATTAATAAAGGAAATCACAAAATTAAAAATATAAATAATTCTCTTTCTTTAATCGAAAAGCAATATATGAATAGATTTAACTATATAGTTGGAGTTGATGAGGTTGGAAGAGGAGCTCTGTTTGGTCCAATAGTAGCCTGCTCTGTTCTTTTAGATGATAATTTTATGTCTTTGGATTTAAGTAAAATTAAAGATTCAAAAAAATTATCAGAGAAAAAAAGGAATTATATTATAGAGGATATGATTAATAAAAATTGTAAATTCGGTCTTGGCTTTGCAAATAATCGAGATATAGATTTAATAAATATTAAAAATGCAACTCTGCTTGCTATGAAAAATTCAATTGAAAATATTGGACTTAAAATTGATGCTGCTTTAGTAGATGGAAAAGATAAAATGTTAGATGTAGATTTTTATCAAGAGACGGTTATACATGGGGATGATAAATGTAAAATTATAGGGCTATCCTCTATTATTGCAAAATTCATAAGAGATTTCATTATTAGAAAATATGATAGAGTTTATCCATATTATAAACTTTTTAATAATGTAGGCTATGGAACTCAAGAACATGTTAAAAACATAGGAAGATTTGGTAAATCTCTTTTCCATAGAAAAAGCTTTAATATAAATTTAATTGACACATAAAAATTAATGCCTTATTTTGATTCTATGATTGTAACTACAAATGATAAAGAAAAATATTATTATAAAATTGGTGAATTAGAAAAAATCACTGGTATTCCATCTTCTAAAATAAGATATTGGACCAATAATTATGCAAGTTTAAAAGATCAATTAAGGAGCACAGAAGGGTATACTCATAAGTTATATCATTACAATGCAATTGAAATAATTATGAATTTAAATAAATTCAAAAATGTTTCAAAAATAAACTCTAATTATAATAATATAGATCAAAAATTGGCAGGTAAAATAAATAGGCAAGTAGAGATTCTGGATAAGTTAAAACATATTAAGTTTAAAATTGAAAAATTGATCAATACTCCATAATTACGGGGTGTGGCGCAGTCGGTAGCGCACTGGTCTGGGGGACCAGGGGTCGTTGGTTCAAGTCCAATCACCCCGATAAAATTATGAATATTTTGTTAACAAATGATGATGGCTATAGAGCTCAAGGGATTAAAGTTCTAGAAGAATATATTTCTAAATATGGAGATGTGACTATAGTCGCACCAGAGAATAATCAAAGCACTACTAGTCATTCCATAAGTTTAGGAAAGCCTTTAAGATGTAAAAAAATATCAGCTAGTACTTACTCTATAAGTGGTTTACCAGCTGATTGTGTAAATTTTGCAATTAACAGTAAAAAGATTAATAAAAAATTTGATATTGTCATTTCTGGAATTAATGATGGTGCAAATGTTGGAGATGATATAAATTATTCTGGAACCGTTGGCGCAGCAAGAGAGGGGTATCTTCATGGAATAAATTCAATCGCGGTTTCAATTGGTAATAAAAAAAATCCCAAGTTTGAATCAACTGCGAATCTATTTTCTAAAATATTTAATCAAATAATAAATGCAAAAATTAAGAAATTTTTTTTGAATGTTAATTTTCCTAACTTAGATGAAAGTGACATCAAAGGAATAAAGATTACATGTCAGGGGTCGCGAACTTATGGACATAAAATAATAACAAAAAAAGATCCAAGAGGTCACGAATACCATTGGATTGGAGGAAATGACTTAAGCTATAAATCAATTGAGGGAAGTGATATTGATGCAATTAAGTCGGGTTTTGTCTCAGTTACTCCTCTTAAAACTAATTATACAGACCTTGAATTTCCTAAACTAAATTTAAAAAAACTATGAAAAGTCGACTTATTAAATATTTTAAAAGTACAAAAGGTATATATGCTATGTGTATTATATCCTTTACGGAATCAATATTTTTTATTATTCCGCCAGATCCATTTCTAGCACTCATATGTATAGGTAAAAAATTTAAGAAGATATTTTATCCTTTTTTCTTATGTACAATTTTTTCAGTAGTCGGTGGTTGTATTGCTTATTATTTAGGAGAACAAATAGTTAACGTATCAAAAGAAACTAATTTTAAATTCATAACCAATAATTTAGAAAATATTGAAAAACTCAAACTAAAAATTAATGATCAAACTTTCTCTATGATGCTTACTTCGGCATTTACACCATTACCATTTAAGATTTTTTGCATATCTGCAGGTGTCATGAATGTTAATTTCATGGATTTTCTTTTAGGCTCTATTATTGGAAGAGGATCCAGGTTTTTTATTTTTTCTTATTTGGGATATAAATATGGTGATAGATTTGAAGAAATTACAAAAAGTAAAAAATTTAATATTATAATGATTAGCCTAATAGGTTTTTTAATTATATATTTATATTACAAATGGAATTAAAAAATTATGTAAGATCTGTTCCTGATTTTCCTAAAAAAGGAATCCTTTATAGAGATATTACACCTATACTAAAAGATTCAAGTGCTTTCAAATTTGTTGTCAATGAGATTTCAAAAACAATTCCTGATAACGTGGATTCGATAATTGCGCCTGAATCAAGAGGATTTATTTTTGCGTCTGCAGTCTGTTTTAATTTAGATAAAGAGCTCATTTTGGCTAGAAAGAAAGGGAAGCTACCATACAAGACTTTTGAAGTTAATTACGAATTAGAATATGGTTCAGATTGCTTTCAAATGCATATTGACTCTCTAAAACCTGGTTCGAAGGTTGCCATCATAGATGATCTTCTTGCAACAGGTGGGACTATATCTGCACTGGAAACTTTAACCAAGAATTTTAATAGTGAGATTAAATCAGTTTCATTTGTTATTGAATTATTAAATCTGGCTGGGAGAACAAATATTGAATGTAATAACGTACATTCTTTAATCCAATATTAGATGATAATAAAAAATACTAAAAGCGATCAATCATACAAGATTTATTTTAATATGAATCTTAAAAAATATCTTAATGATTTAACAAAAAAATATTATAAAGTTGCATTAATAACTGATGAAAATGTTTACAAAATTTATAAAGAAAAAATAAATGTTAGAGGATTAGATATTTTAAAAATAAAGCCTGGTGAAAAATCTAAATCATTTACTGTTAAAAATAGTTTAGATGAAAAATTATTAGAAAAAAAATTCAATAGAAACTCTTTAATAATTGGCTTTGGAGGAGGTGTAGTTGGTGATCTGTCAGGCTATGTAGCTGCCACAATATTAAGAGGTATAGATCTTGTGCATATTCCAACATCGCTAATAGCTATAGTTGATAGTTCTATTGGGGGTAAAACTGGAATTAATTCCAAAAATGGAAAAAATTTAATTGGTTCATTTTATAATCCTAGAGAAATATTAATTAACTCTGAGTTAATTCATACTTTACCATCAAAAGAAATACGTCAAGGTTTAAGTGAAATTATCAAGTATGGAGTAATTAAAAGTGAAGAGATTTTTAATATTCTTGAAAAATCAAATAAATTTTTTATGAAAAATGAAAAAAATAATATTGATAAAATTATTAAAAAATGTATAAAAATTAAAATTGATATAGTCGAGAAAGATTTTAAAGAAAATGATTTAAGAAGTATCTTAAATTTTGGGCATACTATTGGTCATGCTATAGAAAAGAATTACTCATATAGGTTTTCACACGGAGACTGTATAGGGACTGGCATGGCAATTGAATCATTAATAGCACATAATTTTTATAAATTGAGTACAAAAGATTTTAAGAGGATATTAAAATTATTAGATAAATTTGAATTGAGAAAAGTAAGCTTTAAGAAAGATGATATAGATAATCTATTAGATTCTATGGAGCTAGATAAAAAAAATAAAAATTCACTGATAACATTTTCATTACCCAAAAAAATAGGATCAATGATGAAGATAAATAATAAGCATAAAATTGAAATTAAAAGAAATTTAATTAAAAAAGTTATGATTAAGTATTTAAATGAATTTAAGAATAAAGAAATATAGTAGGAATCTTTTTGATATTTCTATAATAGATGAAGTTATAAAAATTAACGATTTGGAAAATATTAGCCTTGATATTGGATCTGGTGAAGGAGAATTTATAAGTAAATTAGCAAAGGAAAATCCAAAAGATTTTTTTATTGGAATAGAAATTAAATATGGTCGAATATTAAAAAGCCTTAAGAGAGTTGATAATTTTGGACTTAAAAATATTAAATTTATTTATGGTGATATTAGCAACTTGCTAGGGACTGTTTTAATTTCAAAGAATATTAAAAAAATATTTATTAATAATCCCGACCCATGGCCAAAAGATAAACATATCAAAAAAAGAATCATAAAATCTGATTTACTAGACAAATTATATAAATTAATGAAAAGAAAAGGACAAATAATAATTAAAACTGATTCTCAGGATTATTTAAATTTTATAAAAAAAGAAATTAGTAATTCAAAATTCAAAGTCTGGCAAAAATATAAAGACCACAAGCTCCCACTCAGTAAATTTCAAGAAAATTATAATAAAATTAATAAAAAGATTTATGCGATTGTTATAAATAAGAATTAAATATCTCTTTTATATCATTTTTCAATTTATTTACAGGATCTTTAGATTTCTGATATTCAATAACATTTATTTCTGGTAAAATTTTTATTTCAATTATTCCTGGATTAATTTTCCAACTTCCTTTCTTTGTAATTTCATCAGCATTTTTTATAACCATCGGAACAATATTCACTTTTGTCTTCAAAGAAATATAAAAACCACCATCTTTAAAATCCAATAGACCTTTTTCAGGATTCCTAGTTCCTTCTGGGGCTATAAAAATAATTTTTCCTTTTTTAATTTTTTTAATTATTTTAACAACTTCTCTTCTATCTGAGAATGAACCATCTCTTGAGACAAAATAATGATCCATAATTTTCACAGCGGTTCCAAAAAAAGGTACATCGAGTAATTCTTTCTTCATCATTGCTCTCCAATCATAATTCATGAAAGAAGCAAATGAAAATATATCGTAATAACTCTTGTGGTTATACATAACTATAGTTGGCTTATTTTCAATATTTTTTAGTCCATCAATCTTGAGACTGACTCCTGAGATGATTAATATTAGCTTTCCCCAAATTTTTACTGTAGTTAAAGCAGCAAATTTAGGGGATATTAAAGAGATTAATATAGTCAAAAGCGCAAAGAATACGGTCAATATAGCAATTAATGCCCATTTTATATACGATAATATCATTGGAGAAGCTTAATTTAATTGAAATTTATTTCAATTTATTTGATATAGAACTTTTTTTCAATAAAATACTATAGATAACATTTGGAGGAATTAAATGATAGTTGTTTTAAAGCCCTCGGTTTCTGAGGATGAAATCTTGAGAATCGAGAAATCGATTAAAGAGTTCGGATATAAAGCTGAAATAGTAAAAGGAGAGGCAAGAACAATCATAGGAGCTGTTGGTAATCAGAAAGAAAAGCAACAGCATATGAATCTTTTGGGACAATTGCCTGGTGTCGAAGCAGTTGTTCCGATAATGCAACCTAATAAATTGGGAAGCAGAGAGTTTAAAAATGAAGACACATCATTTAAGGTTGGTAATTCTACTATTGGTGGTAAGAATTTAACTCTTATAGCTGGACCATGCTCCGTTGAAAACGAAAATCAAATCAATGAAATTGCCAAAGCTGTTAAATCAGGTGGTGCAACAATTTTAAGAGGTGGTGCTTTTAAGCCAAGGACTTCCCCATACACATTTCAAGGTCTTGGCGAGGAAGGGCTTAAGTTACTGAAAAATGCTGGTGATGAGGTAGGTCTGCCAATAGTTACCGAGGTTTTAGATGTTAAAGATTTAGATCTTATTTGTAAATATGCAGATATGTTACAAATTGGTGCTAGAAATTGTCAAAACTATGCACTTTTAAAAGAGGCTGGAAAATCAAAAAAACCCGTACTGTTAAAAAGAGGTATGTCTACTTCGTTAAATGAATTTTTATTGTGTGCTGAATATCTATTAGCCGAAGGAAATATGGCAGTAGCGCTTTGTGAAAGAGGAATTAGAACTTTTGAAACTGCTACAAGAAATACTTTTGATATTAATGCTATTCCAGTATTAAAAGAAAAAACTCATCTCCCAATAATTGCTGATCCTGCTCATGGAACAGGATATTGGCAGTATGTTTCACCTATTGCATATGCTGCAATAGCTGCGGGAGCTGATGGATTAGCTGTTGAAGTTCATGATAAGCCTGAGATTGCTTTAAGTGATGGTGGTCAATCTCTTAAGCCAAAAAAATTCAATATAATGGTAGAGAAGTCTAGAATAATTGCAAATTCAATAGGCAGAGATATTTAATTTTTAATCAATACCTTTCTTCCTTCAATTATTAACTTATCTTCAGAAATGAGTTTAATAGATTTCGGAAGTATTTCATGCTCTTTAGCATTAATTTTATTAAGGAGTGTTTCTTCGTTATCATCCTGACTAATTTCTACTACCCCTTGTAGAATTATTGGCCCTGTATCTATACCTTCATCTACAAAATGTACAGTACAGCCTGTGAATTTAGATCCATATTCAAGGGCTTGCCTTGGAGCGTGAAGACCCGTAAAAGCTGGGAGAATTGAAGGATGTAAATTAATAATTTTGTAAGGAAATTTTGATGTAAAGAAAGGCGATAAAATTCTTTTAAAACCTGCTAGGACAATTAAATCTAAGTTATATTTCTCAATTATTGATATTATTTTTTCTTCATATTCTTTTCTTAATTTGTATCCTTTATGAGAAAGTATTATTGATTGTACTCCAAGATTCTTAGCTCTTTCTAATACAAATGCATCTTCAACATTACAGAATAGAAATGAAATTTCTACATTTGGTATTTTAGCTTTAACAATTGCTTCAAAGTTAGAGCCGCTTCCTGAAGAAAAAATTGCAATTTTAAAATTATTCGACATGAGAAATATAACTAGGCAGCTACCTACTTTCCCAGAACCAATAGGTACAAGTATCATCGGCCTCTGAGGGCTTAACTGCCGGGTTCGGAATGGATCCGGGTGTACCCCCTCCAGTATGGCTGCCTAGAAACTTAAATCTTATACAATAAAAAAATCTTGTCAATATTTTGCATTTCCAAGATAATTAAGGACAGGTGACTTCTTAACTTTTTTTAATTTTTTCAAGGCTTTAAGTTCAATCTGTCTAATTCTTTCTCTAGTAACATTAAATTCTTTTCCAATCTCCTCTAAAGTAAATGCTTGATCTTCATCGATTCCAAATCTTTTTTTTATAACATCTTTCTCTCTATCATTTAAAACTTTTAGTAAAGAATTGTTAATCAAATCTTTAAGCTCGCTTGTTTCAATGTAGTCTTGTTGATTTGGATTATTATCACTTATTGAATCTAAAAGTGTTTGTCCTGAATCCTCATCATTAATTGGTGCATCGAGCGCAATTGGGTCTTTAGTTACTCTTTGAATACTATCAACTTTATCCTCTGAAAAGCTTGATTCAGAAGCTATTTCTAAATTTGAAGGCTCCCTACCAAGCCTCTGAACTAATTTTCTAGTAACACTATTTATTCTAGTTATTTGCTCGGTCATATGAACAGGTATTCTTATAATCCTTGCCTGGTCTGCTAAAGATCTTGTTATTGCTTGTCTAATCCACCAAGTAGCATAAGTTGAAAATTTATAGCCTCTCTGATATTCAAATTTTTCGACTGCTCTAATTAATCCGATATTACCTTCTTGGATCAAATCTAAAAAAGGGAGACCCTTATTAATATACTTTCTTGCAATACTAACTACTAGCCTCAAATTAGACTCAACTAATTTTTGTTTATTATTTAAATATGAAATTTTTGATTTTCTAAAATCTTCTAATTCCTTTTTTTCTAGTTTACTTTTTTTCATATGATTGAATATAGACTCAAGAAATTCAGACGGTAATTCAATCTGCATCATTATTTTTTTTATTTTTGAGGAGATACTTTTTGTTAATGATTTTTTTTCGATCATTAAAGATATTAAATCTCTAAGATTGATGACCCTTCGAGTAGATTTATATGATGAGCTGCTGGAATCAATATCATTTAAATTAAAATCTTCCTCTTCATTCGTATCAAAGCTGATGTCATTATTTAGATGTGAATGTAATAATTGAGCAACATCATAATCATTTGAGATAAATTTTGATATTTTATTTTTAGATTCCTGAAAATTCTTGGCAACATTAATTTCTTGAGATTTATTTAATAACGAATGATAAGCAATGGTATTCAAATAGCTTTTTATAGGATCATCTATTGGCTCAGAAGTTGAATCTGAAATATTAATTTTTAAATCATTTATTTTTTTAAAATCAAAATCAATATTTGGAAGCACTTTTTTGACAAAGTCTGGTAAAAAAGAAATAGCTTCATTTACATTCTGAACTTGAGATAAAGTCATCAATAAATAGTAACTTAATTTTTTAAATTTTTCTCTTCTTCAATAATATTTTGAAGTAGCATTAATAACTTGTGTTCTTCATCCGAAGTAATTTCGGATTGATGATTAAGCTTCATATTAATTCTTCTTTTCTTTTCTTTTAAAGATTCTACCTTAATTTTTTTGATACAATCTTGCAAAGTTTTTTCTTTTTTTATAGGATCACTATCAATAGTTGTTTTAGCAAATAATAAATTAGAAATAATATTTGATTCTTCACTATTAGAAATAGTAATTAGACTAGAAGGTTCCATATTGATATTATCTTCTAGCAATCTAATAATTTTTTTATATCTCTCATCTGAATTATCTTTTACACATTCTAAAAAATATTTATTCCTTAATTCTACATTCTCTAAAAGTATTTTTAGCGCAATATCAATGGGGGCATTAATATTTTTTTCTTCATCAAACCTGCTGCTTGTTGGCTGATTCTCTTGAATTTTAATTTTATTTTCTAACTCGTTCTTAGAAAGACTAAAAGCTGATATAAATTTATTAATCATTAAGTCTCTATTGAATACGTCTCTGACTAAAGATATTTTAGTTGTAAAATCAGAAATAATACTATTTAAACTTTTTTCTTTATCAAGATATTGCAGTTTTGAATAATCAATAAAAGAATCAATTATTGAAACTGAAGCATTAAGTAAATTTAGAAAAGCATCCTTTCCGTTTTTTTGAATATATTCACATGGGTCTTGACCATCAGGTAAATCTAATTTGTACACGTCAAAATTATTTTCAAATAGCGGCTCAATGCTTTTAAAGGCTGCATCAACGCCTGCCTTATCAGAGTCAAAGTTGATTATTATCTTGTCAGAAAATTTTTTTATTTCATTAGAATGCTCAAGTGTTAACGATGTTCCCATCGATGCAACTGCATTATTAAAACCAATTTTATTTAGCATTAGAACATCAGTGTATCCTTCAACTAATAGAACAAATTTTGGTTTTTTTCCTTTTAATTTATTAAATTTATCAATTCCAAAAAGAACTTTCCTCTTTGAAAAAATGATTGACTCTTTCGAATTCAAATATTTTGGATTAGAGTTGTCAATAGATCTTCCAGCGAAACCTACAATTGTTCCTTGCCTATTTTTAATTGGAAAAATTATTCTGTTCCTAAAGAAATCGAAAAAATTATTTGAGTTCTCTTTTTTTTTAACTAATCCAAGCTCGTCTAAGATATCAAGTTTTTCAATTTTATTTTTGACGAAAGCACTTAAGAAATTCCATGAATCAGGAGCAAACCCAATCATATTTTCTCTTATATCTTCATCATCAAAACCTCTTGATTTTAAATAACTAACCGCCTTTGCTCCACTCTTATTTGTTAATAAAAATTTACTATATAATTCAGCTATTAAAGCATTGACAGAAAATAACTTATTTTTTTTATTTGAATTATCAGGGATATTGTAATTTGTGACAGATATTTTTATATTGAAAAAATTTTCAATTTCTTTTATTGCTTCTTGTGAACTATAATTTTTAAACTCTTTTATAAAAGTTATTAAATTTCCGCCTGCTTTGCATGAGTAGCAATAATATAAACCTTTTTCATCATTGACAGAAAGAGAAGGGTTTTTATCATCATGAAAAGGACATAATGTTTTATATTCTGAACCTATCTTCTTGAGTGGCTGCCAATTGTGTTCTATATATTTTGCTAAGGATACTTTTTTTAGTACATCCTCTAAAGAATCATATTCCGGATTAGAAGGCATGATTTATCTGAATTTTCTATTTTTTTTGTTTTGCCTTTTCTTAGCAGCAAATAGTTTTTTCTTTTTTATTTCGCTTGGCTTTTCAAAAAATTCTTTCTTTTTAAAATCTGAGAGAACACCACCCTTTTCGATTTGACGCTTAAAACGTCTAAGAGCATTTTCTAAATTTTCGTTATTTCCTACATAAATTCCTGGCATATCTATAAGCGTAAAAAATAAATGAATGATATTAATATGTCAATAGTGAATTATCTAAGAAGTGCTAATGAAGTTTTAATTAAATTTTCTGAAGTAATATTTAGTTCTTTATATACATCATCTTTTGGACCACTAGCGCCAAACCTATTAACTCCAATAAAATTTGCAGATTCATCAAGAAAGGATTTCCAACCAGTTGATACCCCTGCTTCAACATATATTCTATGTCCATCTCCTAAAATCTTTTCTCTATCAGATTTTTTAATATCCATAAAATTTTCTATACAAGGTATTGATACCACTGTAGCAGCAATATCATCATCCTTTAATAGCCTTGCAGCTCTATGAGCGATTTCAACCTCACTACCAGTTGCAAAAAATGTAATATCTCTTTTTGAAAGACTACCAAATATTAAATTAGAACTGTATTTGTAAAAAAATTCATTTCTTTTTTTGGTTCTTTGATTAAGAATAGGAAGATCTTGCCTAGATAATGCTAAAACTGAAGCACCATCATAATTTAAAGCATTTATCCAACAATCTAAGGTCTCATTGAGGTCGCAAGGTCTAAAAACTTTTAGATTAGGTATTAATCTTAGCGATGCAAGATGTTCAACGGGTTGATGTGTTGGACCATCTTCTCCTAAACCAATAGAATCATGTGTCATAACATAAATGACTTTTGTATTCATCATTGCTGAAAGACGAATCGAAGGTCTGCAATAATCAGAAAAAACCAAAAAAGTTCCACCATAAGGTATAAGCCCAGAATGTAAAGATAAGCCATTCATGATGGAAGCCATGCCATGTTCTCGAACACCATAATGAATATATCTACCATTCATATTATCTTTACTTAAAATATTTAAGTCTTTAGATTTTGTATTATTTGAGGGTGTTAAGTCCGCAGATCCACCAATGGTGGAATCCAAAAATTTATTAATACTATCTAAACATAGCTGACTTGCTTTTCGAGTTGAAGCCTTGCTAAGACCATCTGTTTTATCATTAAAGTGTTTGATGATTTTATTTATCTTTCTTCTATCGATTTTTTTTGAAATAAAAGATTTAAACTGATTAGAGTTACGATATTCACTTACTTTTTTCTTCCAATTATTATATTTTTTTTGAGATTTTTTACCTGCCATTCTCCAATAATTAAGAATATCTTCAGGAATCTCAAAAGGCTTATAAGGCCAATTTAGCTTTTTTCTAGTTAATTTAATTTCTTCATCACCCAGTGCTGCTCCATGCGATTCATGACTTCCTTGTTTGTTTGGTGAGCCATAACCTATTGTGGTTTTACAGGCTATCATTGTTGGCTTTGTTGATTTTTTAGCTTTCTTAATAGCACTTCTGATTTGATTATGATCATGTCCATTGATTTTTATATAATTCCAACCATATGCTTCCACTCTCAATTTTGAATTATCAGTAAAAGTTAACGATGTAGGTCCATCAATTGATATATCGTTATCATCATAAAATACTATTAATTTATTTAATTTTAAATGTCCTGAAAAGCTGAGAACCTCGTGACTTATGCCTTCCATCATACACCCATCACCAGCAAAAACGTAAGTGAAATGATCTATCAATGAAGAGCCAAACTTTTTATTTAATATTTTTTCAGCCAGTGCCATGCCAACGGCATTTCCAAGTCCTTGACCAAGTGGTCCAGTTGTAGTCTCAATACCTTTGGTATGCCTATATTCTGGATGACCCGGTGTTTTTGATTTAACTTTCCTGAATTTTTTTATATCTTTCAATGTAGGCTCTTTATATCCTAATAGATACAAAAGGGAATATATAAGCATAGATCCATGCCCATTTGATAATACAAATCTATCTCGATTTGGCCATTCAGGATCTTTTGGATTAATTTTAATAAACTCAGTGAATAATACAGAAGCAATATCTGCCATTCCCATAGGCATCCCTGGATGTCCAGACTTTGCTTTTTGTACAGCGTCCATAGACAAAAATCTTATTGAGTTTGGAATTCTTTTATCCATAATTAATTAAATACATTATACGATTGATTTTTTTTTTCAAAATTTTTGATTTCAATTGAAAAATAAAACTCTTTAATATAATATGAATATTTATTCTTATGCCAAAAATAAAATATTTAAAAGCAAGACAAATTTTAGATTCTAGAGGATCCCCCACTGTTGAAGTAGACATGTCGATTGATGATGGTCAGATATTCAGAGCCTCGGTACCTTCAGGAGCTTCTACAGGTAAATATGAAGCAGTTGAATTAAGAGATGGCAATAAAAGTTATAATGGAAAATCTGTTCATAATGCTGTTTCAAACATAAACAATTTAATAAAAAATAAAATAATGAATAAAAGTTTTAATAATATTTATGAATTTGATAATGAAATTTTAAGTTTAGATAATACTGTTAATAAATCAAATTTAGGTGCTAACGCTATACTGGCATGCTCCCTAAGTTTTATGAAATGCCTGGCAGAGAATGACAATAAACATTTATATGAGTTTCTATTAGATGATGATGAATACATTTTGCCATGTCCTCTAATGAATATTATCAATGGGGGTGCACATGCTAACAACGGTTTAGATATACAAGAGTTCATGATTGTCCCAGCTGGTTTTGAATCTTTCTCTGATTCCCTAAAAGCAGGAGTAGAAACATTTTTAAAACTAAAAGAATTATTAAATAAAAATTCTTATTCTACAGCAGTTGGTGACGAAGGGGGATTCGCGCCCGATCTAAAAACTAATGAGGAAGCATTGAATTTAATATTAGACTCAATTAAATTGGCAGGATATGAGCCTGGAAAAAATATTTTTCTAGCTTTAGATGTAGCATCTTCAGAGCTATACAAGCAGGGGAAGTATTCATATGATAAAGAACTTTTAAGCCCTTCAGAATTGATAGGAGTATATAACGATCTAACTTCTAAATTTCCAATCATTTCAATTGAAGATCCACTAGATGAGGATGATTGGGAATCATGGAAATTAATAACTAAAAACCTTGGAAATAGTATTCAACTTGTAGGTGATGACCTTTTTGTAACCAATAAAATAAAGCTTCAGAAGGGAATAGATACAAAATCAGCGAACAGTATTTTAGTAAAAATCAACCAAATTGGATCAATATCTGAAACATTAGATACGATTAATATGGCAAAAAATAATAATTATTCATATATAATTTCTCATAGATCTGGTGAAACTGAAGACTCATCTATAGCTGATATCGCAGTGGGTACTAAGTCTGGACAAATAAAGACAGGGTCATGCTCCAGATCAGATAGAACGGCTAAATATAATCAACTATTAAGAATTGAAGATCAATTAAGCAGCAAATGTGAGTTTGCCGGTCTTTCGACTTTTAAAATATCATCTTAATTGGTATTATATTATCTCGATTATGGGAAAAAAAACTATATTTGATAAAATTTGGGATAAGCATTTAGTCCATGAAGAAGAAGGTAGGCCTACCCTATTATATATAGATCTACACCTGATACATGAAGTTACATCACCACAAGCTTTTGACGGATTAAGAGAATCAAAAAGAAATGTTAGAAAACCTAATCTTACATTTGCGACAATGGATCATAATGTTCCAACTATAAATAGGCATAATATTGATGACCCTATATCGGCACAGCAGATTGATACTTTAGTGAAAAATTGTGAGCAATTTGGAATTAAATTATTTGATTTAAATAGTCCATATCAAGGAATTGTTCACGTTATAGGACCAGAACAAGGTCTTACAAAACCAGGAATGACAATTGTTTGTGGTGACAGTCATACGTCAACGCATGGTGCTTTTGGATCATTAGCATTTGGCATTGGAACTAGTGAAGTTGAACACGTCTTGGCGACACAATGTTTATGGCAAGTGAAACCAAAAACTTTTGAAGTCAAAGTTGATGGTAAAAGACCTAAAGGTGTGACAGCCAAAGATATTATTTTAAGTATTATTGGAGATATTGGTACAGCTGGTGCAACTGGGCATGTAATAGAATATAGTGGAGAGGCGATTTCAAGTCTATCGATGGAACAAAGGATGACAATATGCAATATGTCTATCGAAGGCGGGGCAAGGGCTGGAATGATCAGTCCGGACGAAATAACTTTTGAATATCTCAGAAATAAACCAAATATGGAAAATATCGACAATGAAATTATAGAATGGAAAAAACTAAAAAGTGACAATGACGCAGTATTTGATAGATATCTCAGGCTGGATGCAAGTAAAATGTCTCCACAAGTAAGTTGGGGCACTAGCCCAGGTATGGTTTCAGGTATAAATAATAAAATCCCTAATCCAAAAAATATAGAGGATCCTGTAAAAAGAAAATCTGTTGAAGATGCTCTTATATATATGGGTATTAAAGCTGATATGAGTATTACTGATATCAAGTTAGATACCGTATTTATTGGCTCATGTACAAATTCTAGAATTGAAGATCTTGTAGCTGCCAGTAAAATTTTTAAAGGAAATAAAGTTGCAAATAATATAAATGCCATCGTAGTCCCTGGTTCACAATTAGTTAAGTATCAAGCTGAGAAACTTGGTCTTGATAAAATTTTTAAAGATGCTGGCTGCGAATGGAGAGAGTCTGGATGCAGTATGTGTTTGGCTATGAACCCTGATAAACTTTCTCCCGGAGAGAGATGTGCGAGTACATCAAACAGAAATTTTGAAGGTAGACAAGGTAAAGGTGGAAGGACTCACCTTGTAAGTCCAATTATGGCTGCTGCCGCTGCAATAAATGGAAGATTTATTGATGTAAGAGAGTATGATATAGATTGGGAAGATTATTAAAATGGAAAAATTTATTAATTTTAGTAGTAAAGTAATGCCATTAGATTCAGCCAATGTTGACACAGATCAAATTATTCCAAAACAATTTTTAAAGAGAATCGAAAGAACTGGATTTGGCGAATTTTTATTTTTTGATTGGAGATTTAATGATGATGGCTCACCTAACGAGAATTTTATATTAAATAATAATGAGTATAAGGGATCAAAAATATTGCTTGCACAAGATAACTTTGGATGTGGTAGTTCACGTGAGCATGCCCCTTGGGCTTTAAGAGATTATGGTTTTAAAGTTATTATTTCCACATCATTTGCAGATATTTTCTATAATAATTCATTTAAAAATGGCATTCTTCCAATAGTTGTAGACTCTAAATTACTGAATAATTTTTTTAAATTTTCAATTCATGATTCATCTTACGAACTTTATATAGATCTTGATAATCAGAAAATTAAAGATTTAAATAATGAATATTATTTTGAACTTGATCCTTTCAGAAAAAAATGTTTGCTAGAAGGATTAGATGATATAGCATTGACAATGATTCACTCTGATAAAATCAATATTTTTGAAAAACAATATTTTGGAAATACTTAAAATAATTTAATTAAAATCGTTAAAAATATACTAATTATTAAACATGTCCCTAAAGGAAAAAAAACTTTGGTATTTCCTATGTTAAATTTAAAATCTAAAGGATTATTTTTAAATATTGAAAAAAAGGATGTGAACTCATAAATTATACCGACTATAACTATAACAGCACCTAAAATGATTATTAATTTGCCAAAGGTCATATAAACATTTTAAACTAATAATAAAATGAATAAAATTACAAATAAGATATCTGTGACCACAAAGCAGAAAGCTGGACTTAGTCCGCAGTCCAAGCTTTTTATAAAGCTTATATCTTTAGGAAATCTAAAATTAGACAAGTTGATATCTAGTGAATTAGAAGAGAATCCCTGCGTTGAAGAAATAGCAAGTGGTCCAATTTCAAAAAATGATATTATTCCAAACTATGATGATAGTTTAATTCAAATTGAAAACGAGCCATTGACTCTTAAGGAGTACTTAGTAGAGCAACTAAGAACTATGAGAATAGATAAAAATTTTAAAAAAATTATTGAAGTAATAATATTTTCCATCAATGAGTCAGGATATTTAAGATTAGAAAATAAAGAAATTTTAGAGCTTTTAAAAGAAAATATTAAAAATAATTATTCTGATATCCAGATTGAAGAAGCAATAAATTTCTGCCAAGAAAAATTTGACCCCCCAGGAATTTTTGCAAGAAATCTCGCAGAGTGTTTAATATTACAATTAAAATTTAATAACTCAGATAACATGTTATTAAAAGAAAAAATAATTTTAAACGATATAGAAATGCTTGGAAGCTCTGAATTTGAGAAATTGAGTGCGAAATATGGATTAAGTTATGAATTTCTAGATTCATTATTTGAAGAAATTAAAAATTTAAACCCAAAGCCTGGAGAACAATTTGATAATGGAAATATAGGTTCATACAGCAATGATTACGAAGCTTATGTGTATTTTGATAATGAAAAACTTATTTATCAACCAAATAAAATTTACAAAGAAATCAAAATATCAGAATATTATCAAAAGCTACTTGATGATAAATCTAGCCTAAGTGAAGAAGTTCATGAATTTTTACGCACAAAAATATCCAATGCTAGTTTGCTTATAAAAACAATAAAAGAAAGAAATCTCATGTATGAAAAAACAATCAAATTATTATGCGAAATTCAGACTAAGTTTTTAAAAAATGGAAATAAATATCTTAAGCCTTTAAAACTATCTGATATATCTAGCAAATTAAACGTTCATGAGTCAACTATAAGCAGAATAACTAGCAATAAGTATATTCTTACGAAAAGAGGCATTATTAACTTAAAAGAATTTTTTAGTAATAAAATTGATTCTGATAATGATGCGTCCTCTGTCTCAATTAGGTTTTTGATTGAAGAAATAATTGAAAATGAAGATAGTCTAAGCCCTTTGTCTGATGAAAACATAAAAGAAATACTTAAAATAAAAGGTATAAATATTGCCAGAAGGACTATTGCGAAATACAGAAATTTACTTAAAATACCATCATCATCTGATAGAAGAAAAGCACAATGAAATTATCTGATATTGTTACACCTGGTTTAATATTTAATAACATAAAATCCAATCAAAAAAGCTTATGTCTAAATGAAATTATAAAAAATATTTGTAGTTTTGATAAATCACTAAATTATGAACTAACTCAAAAACTAGTTTTTGAAAGGGAGGACTTATGTAGTACAGCATTAGATAATCATATTGCAATACCACATGCTAAAATTCCCGGCCTAACAAAGAGCTACTGCGCTTTGGCCATATGCAAAAATGGTATAAATTTTGGATCAGTAGACGGTCAAAAAACAAAAATTATCATTATGTTGCTTCATCCTGAGTCTGATACTAAAAACCATTTACTAGTATTAAAGAATATTGCTAATCTATTTTCTATCAAAGAGCTTATTTCGAAAGTAATAGATTCAAATGATTCTTTTGATATATTTAATATAATTAAAAACTATGAAAATAAACAAATATAGTATTCATGGAGTTTTACTCAATATTAGCGGTTTTGGAATACTTATAAAGGGTAAAAGCGGAATAGGTAAAAGCGAGTGTGCAGCGGAACTTTTAAATAAAGGAGCACAACTCGTTGCTGATGATTTAGTTCTAGTAGATAAAAGAAAAAATAAAATTTTAGGCTATGCTCCTGAAAATATAAAAAATCTAATTGAGATCAGAGGGATAGGAATCATAAATGTTAAAAATGTATTTGGATATTCATCAATCCTAGACGAATCCTCAATAAATTTAATTATTGATCTGATTGAATTTAATAAAGAAAATAAATATGAAAGGTTGGGATATGATACAAAAGAGGTGGAAATTTTGGGGATAAAAATTCCCAATATAGAAATACCTGTCAGTCCTGGTAGAAATATTTCAACTCTGATTGAAATAGCAATAAAAAAACTAAATTCTGAAGGTAAATTGTAAATTATCAAATATATGATTAAAATTCATGAATGTTCAATATACTTATTATCACTCATGGAAACTTATGTATTGAGCTAAAATCCTCTGTTGAATTTATACTTAATAAGGGAATAAATAGAAAAATTTATACAATATCTATTGATGAAAATTCTAGGGAATTTGAAACCTACTCGAATAAAATCTCTAATAGTTTAATTGAATCCGAGCATAATATAATTTTTACTGATATGTTTGGAGGAACACCCTCCAATATAAGTCTTCCTTATTATAAAAAAGGGTTTGTAGAAATTATATCTGGAGTCAACCTACCAATGTTACTAAAAGCATCAACAATTGAAATTAATGATAATTTTCAAGAAGCAGTTAAAATAATTGTTAATTCTTGTAAAGATAATATAATAGTTGCTGGAGATTTAAATATATAATGGGAAACCTTAATTTTGATGAGATATTAGCTGAATGGAGTAAAGTTTATCTAATCGGAGACTATTCAGATTGGAAAATTGAAATTGATAATAATATCAATAAAGACCATGCAGCAATTGCATTATTTCTTGATAATAAAACTGCAAAAGCCTCGGGTGAATCAACTGATTATTATGAGGGATTTAAAAAAGCCTCTCTACAAGTTTTAGATTTGCTTGAAATACTAATAGCAGAAGAGCCCGAGCAAAAAATAATAAAAATAACTTCAAAAGAATCTACAAGAGTAAGAGATCAAAAACTCGCTAAAGAAATTTGGGGATGAAAAAAATCTTAGAAAAATATAAGGGCTTTATTATTGATTTAGATGGAGTTATCTATCTAGACAAAAAACCACTGCCCTATTCTAAGAGATTTGTTAGTAAATTATTAAAGTTGAATAAAGATTATGTCTTTTTAACAAATGATTCAAGCTTATCACCGGACGAATATAGTAGGCTTCTGAGTTCTGAAAATATTGAATGTAAAAAAGATCAAGTTATCAACCCAATAAACAATTTTATTAATTTGATTAAGATAGGAAAGATTAAAAATAAAAATATTATGGTTTTTTCTAGTACTAAACTAAAAAATTATCTTATTAAATCAGATATAAATATATTAGAAAAATATGAGGATTATAAAAAGGCAGAAAGCATTATTGTTTCAGGTAATATAAATTTTTCATATAAAGATTTAATGTATGCTTCACTCTGTGTCCAGAATGGTTCAAAACTGTTTGCTACGAGTACAGATAATTCGTACCCTACTAAAATGGGAAACGTACCTGCGACAGGATCTATAATTGCTGCAATTCTTAAAACTTACAATACTAAAGTTATAAATCTTGGTAAACCGTCAAAGTCAATTTTTTCATTAGCTTTGAAAAAACTTGGAACCAATAGGTCTGAAACCATTACTTTAGGAGATAATTTAGTCACAGACATACAAGGCGCAAAAAGAAATGGCCTTGATTCAGCTCTTATACTTTCAGGAAAAACAAATAAAAGTACAATTAAAAATTTTATTTTTAAACCAAATTATATATATAAAAATCTCAAGATTTAGTTCCTTGAACCATGCAAACCATCTTTCCTGAGTGTTTATTTTCATACATTAGCTGATGTGCTTTAGGTATTTCATCATAATTAAATATTTCAGATACAACTGGATTAATTAGTCCTTGATGAACAAGCTCATTTGCGCGAACACATTCTAATGCATTTGCAAAATGTGATCCGATTACATCTTTTTGTAACATCCAAAGATATCTGACATCAAACATACAATCGTAACCAGTAGTTCCTGCACATATAACAACTCTTCCAAATCTTTCACATACAAATACACTTGTTGGGAAAGTTGTTTCCCCAGGATGTTCAAAAATAACATTAGGACTTTTTCTTTCGCCCAAAATTTCCCATATCTTTTTTCCAAAATTCTTCATTTCTTTGAATCTCAACTTGGACTCTTCTTCTGTCTCATTTTTCTTATATGGTAAGTTAGGAAAATCTTTTCTATTTATTACACCAACAGCTCCAAGCTCTTCGCACATTTTGAATTTATCATTTGATGATACAACAGCAATTGCTTTAGCGCCCATCATTTTACAAATTTGTAAAGCAAAAACACCTAAGCCACCTGCAGCTCCCCAAACAAGAACAACTTCACCAGGTTGTATATTTGCTTTTGTAATCAACATTCTATATGCAGTAAAATAGCATAATGCATAAGATGCAGCATCTTCCCATGACAAGTGCTTAGGTTTTTTCAATATTTGCTGCGCTTGAACCCTAGTAAATTGAGCAAAGCATCCATTTGGAGTCTCATAGCCCCATATTTGAGCTTGTTTACTTACCATTGGGTCATAGCTAATAAAATCAGCATTACTTTGCGTCATATTTGAATGCGGCTCTTCGCTTTCAACACCACAATGAATAATAACCTCATCACCCTTTTTCCAACTTTTAACATTAGAACCAACATCCCATACAATCCCTGAGCAATCGCTTCCTGCAATATGAAAATCACCCTTATGGACATCTAAAACAGATATTGGCTCTCCAAGCCCAGCCCACACTCCATTAAAATTAATTCCTGTTGCAACAACAAGGACTAATACATCATTTGGGCCGCACTCAGGCACCGGCATTATTTCTTCTTGAAATGACTTGGTTGGTTCGCCATGCCTCTCCTTTCGAATAACCCAGGCACGCATTGTTTTTGGCGTATAATCTAGATCAGGAATAACACCTACTGGTAACGGATCTGAATATGATTCTTTTGACATTTAAATCTCCTTAAAACTAATTTTCATAGAATCTTTAATTCTATCTATATTTTCTTTTGCTAATTTTCTGGCTCTTGTTGAACCATCCATTATTATATCAAAGATTTCGCCTCTATTCTTCTTAAGTTGCGATCTTCTTTCTCTGATAGGTTCTAAAAAAAGGTTTATATTTTTAGCTAAAGATTTTTTAACCTCTACATCTCCAATTTTACCTTTTCTATACCTTTCCTTAAATTCATCAACCTCAGCTTTATTCTGATTAAAAATATCATGATATATAAATACTGGGTTTCCTTCAACTTTACCTGGTATATCAGGACTTGTTCTATTCGGATCTGTAAACATTTTCATAACCTTTTTGTTTATTTCCTCCTGATTGTCAATTAAGTAGATACAATTATTTAAGGATTTGCTCATCTTGCTCTTACCATCTATTCCAACAAGCCTTGAAAATTTACTTATTAATGGCTCAGGCTCTGTAATCGTGTAACCGTAAAGCGAATTGAACCTTCTTGATAATTCCCTTGCAAGTTCAACATGGGAGAGTTGATCTTCACCGACAGGAACTTTATTTGCATTAAATATCAAAATATCTGCTGACATCAAAATTGGATATGATAATAATCCTAAGGAATAGTTTTCATTATCACCTAGTTGGGATGTTTTTTCTTTCAATGTTGGGATTCTTTGGACCCTGGGCACAGAGCATATCATTGATAAAAGTAGTGTTAGCTCATTAATTTCGGGCACTAAAGATTGAAGATAAAAACATGAATTATTAGGATCTAATCCAACTGAGATCCAATCAGTCACCAATGATTCAATATTTAATCTCAATTCATCAACTTTCTCATTATGGGTTGTGAGCATATGTAAATCAGCAATTAAAAAAAAGCAATCAAATTGATTCTGTAGCTTTATTCTATTTTCTAAAGTACCAACATAATGTCCTAAATGAAGATTGCCTGTTGGCCTATCACCAGTTACTAAAATATCTTTTTTTTTCATTTTTTGTTAATTAATATGATATCCTAGGATTCATATTTGGAAAATAAAATGAATAAAATTTATTATCAGTTTTTAGAAAAATTAATATCCAAAGACAGGCAAGAAAAAATTGACAACGTTTTATCCAAGCGGACCAGGCATATATCAGTATTATTAGAAAATATTTATCAATCACATAATTTGAGCGCTGTAATAAGAACATGTGATAATCTTGGAATTCAGGATATTTATACAATAAATTCAGAAAAAATTAAAAATTCTGGTAAAAATGTATCTCTTGGAGCAGAGAAGTGGGTCAGTATTAAATCAAAAAATAAAGATGAAAAATTAGAAAATTATATAAATAGAATTAAAAAAAATGGATATAAGATAGTTGGAACATCAACAGTAAAAAATAGTAAAACTTGTAGCCTGCCTGATTTAGGATTAAACAACAAACTGATATTTGCATTTGGTAATGAAGAAAAAGGTTTATCAAAAGACTTTATAACTCATTGTGATCACATTATTTCCATACCAATGTATGGTTTTGCTCAAAGTTATAATATTTCTGTTTCATGCGCAATTATTTTGAGCAATATAATGTTTAAAATCAGAGAATCAAAAAAATCTATTTTTCTTCAGAACAGTGAGAAAGCAGAACTGAGAAATGAATGGATAAAAAATTCTATTAAAAATTCAAATTTAATATTAAGAAATATTGAAAAAGAACGCGCCTGGAAGGACTCGAACCCTCGACCTCCAGAGCCGTAATCTGGCACTCTAATCCAACTGAGCTACAGGCGCATATCGGAGAGAGGGGGATTCGAACCCCCGGTACGGATTTACTCCGTACGGCGGATTAGCAATCCGCTGGTTTAAGCCACTCACCCACCTCTCCTATAAAAATTATATTTAATTATGGCTGATGAATTTCTAAAAATAAATCAGAAATATTCTTAACAGGCGTAAAAAGTTCTTTATCAATTTTAATAAAGATTGTTATCCAGTGGTGCATTCCTCCATTCCAGAGACCAGCTTTCTCTACAAACTTAACCTCATGATCAAAAATACTTTTATTTACGATCATGTTTAGTGTTTCATTTTTATATTTATTTAAATCAAATTTATTATTGTGTATATCTTTGTTCAGACAAACCATTTCTACAGGATTGAAATATATTGAGGAATTCCATATTTCTAAGATTTCGGGATCGTCTAATGGTATTTGTGACTCTTCAACTAATTGCAATGACAAGCTATCACCATCCTTAACCCAAAAAGGTTTACCTCCCTTTGCACCGCTATCCTCAACAACTCCACAAACTCTTATTGGTCTGTGCAAAAGGTTATATAGATTTTCTATTTTTCCAATATCGATATTTTCTATATATAAATGTGATAAATTTTTTTTGATAAATTCATTATAAAAATTGCTTTCCTGAATGGGTTTTATATTATTTTCAATACAATCTAGAAGTATAATTTTTATATTTTCATGAATATATTTAAGAATTGCACACATTCTATTATGATTTAAAAGTCTCTTGTTGATATTCTTTGGGGTTATATTATCTATATTGTGTATATAAAATACACTTTCATTGATATCATTAATATTATTAATTAAAGCACCATGCCCAGAAGGCTGAGTATGAACATTGCCCTCATTATCCTTGAGCAAATGGCCATTTGATTTAATACAAATACTATTTGTCGATTTTTCTTGTGGCGTAAAAAAAACTTTGTTTTCTATTGATATATTATTTTTTTTTAATATTTGCGAATTAATAATTTTATAATTTATTTCCTCTTTGTGCTCATCCTGCACAGTAAAATATATCTTTCTTTTTTTGGAAATTTTTTCATTATATAAAATAATTTCTTCTAAAGGTGAAATTTCATATTTATCTAATTGGTGAAAAGGTATTAAAGCTTTGGGTTTTTTACTAAATTTTTTAAATAAATTAGATAATAAATGATTTAGTTTAATAAGATCATTTTTATCTTTAAATTCATCCAACATCTTCTTATTTTTATTAAAATCTTCAATAATATGATTAAAGAAAGGTAATTTTTTAATATTTTCTACTATCTCAATCTCTTTTTTATCAAGATTAAACATCCTTGTTGCAGAACCAGAAGCTGGAATAAAAGACGACCCATCCTCAAAGGAGTTTTTGTTATATTTAGATAAACTTTTATAGAATGAACCGACTTCTAATATCCCATCATTAATGTTACAAGGTCTTATTATTTCTAGCTTCTTGATAGGAATTTCATTTTTTAATACAGATATTTGGTAATTAAACGATTCCCGCGATATGTAATTTGGAACATTTATTGAATCCGACAAATTTTAAAATCCTTAACGGGGCCGACGGGATTCGAACCCGCGACCTCCGGCGTGACAGGCCGGCATTCTAACCAGCTGAACTACGACCCCATTATATAAATGGGCGCTACAGGATTTGAACCTGTGACATCTTCCTTGTAAGGGAAGCGCTCTCCCGCTGAGCTAAGCGCCCGATAAGATTTCTATACTATCTCGGGAGAGATAAATGTCAAGACAAGTTTAGTGGCTTTTCGTCATCAATATCTACATCCACTGGCATATCAGGGAGTACAAGATCCTTTAAAATCTCATCCTTTGATTTGATTGCATGCGATATTACCTCATCCATATGTTTAACGCTAACTATATCAATATCTTTTTTAATCTCTTTTGGTATATCGTTTAAGTCTTTTTCGTTTTCATCTGGAATTAGAACGGTATTAACTCCACCCCTATGTGCGGCTAAAATCTTTTCTTTAAGGCCACCAATAGGAAGAATTCTTCCTCTTAAAGTAATTTCACCAGTCATAGCCACATCCTTTTTTACCTCTTTTTGAACTAGTGCTGATATAATTGCAGTAGATATAGCTATTCCAGCGGAAGGGCCATCTTTAGGTTGTGCTCCTTCAGGGACATGAACATGAATATCTATTTTTTGGTAAAAATTCCTATCAAGACCAAGTCTTTTAGCTCTTGATCTTACATAGCTCATAGCTGCCTTGGTAGATTCTTGCATAACTTCTCCCAATTTACCGGTTACGGTAAAAGAGCCTTTTCCAGGTACAACAGAAACTTCAACATTTAAGAGCTCTCCACCTACCTCAGTCCATGCCAAACCTGTAGACATACCTATTTGACTTTTATCTTCAATTTCTCCGTGTTTAAACTTCGGCACACCTAAATATTTTTGAACGATTTTAGGTGTAATTTTCTGAGAAAAATCTTTACCATTTTGAACAACTTCTTTAGCTGTTTTTCTGCAAACACTACCAATCTCTCTTTCAAGGGTTCTGACACCAGCTTCTCTTGTATATCTTTGAATTAAAAAATCTAGGGCTTTTTCGGTAATTGAGGCATTTTTATTTGTTAAGCCATTGTTTTCAAGTTGTTTTGGTACTAAATATTTTTCTGCAATTTTTTTCTTCTCAAGCTCTGTATAACCTGAAAGTTTTATAATTTCCATTCTATCCTGCAATGCCCAAGGAATTGTATGTAAAACATTTGCAGTAGTAATAAATAGGACCTGGGATAAATCATAATCAACTTCAAGGTAATGATCGTTAAAAGTTGAGTTTTGCTCAGGATCAAGCGCCTCTAGGAGAGCAGATGCAGGATCTCCCCTAAAATCAGCACCTATTTTGTCAATCTCATCCAAAAGAAAAACAGGATTTTTAGTTCCCGCTTTTTTCATTCCTTGAATAATCTTTCCAGGCAACGCGCCTATGTAAGTTCTTCTATGTCCGCGAATTTCAGCTTCGTCTCTAACACCGCCAAGTGAAATTCTCACAAATTTTCTACCCATAGCATTTGCCACAGATTTAGCTAAAGAAGTTTTTCCTACTCCTGGAGGGCCCACTAAACATAAAATGGGACCTTTTTGCTTTGAAGTCAATGCTCTGACAGCTAAATATTCTGTTATTCTCTCTTTAGGTTTTTCTAAACCAAAATGATCGTTGTCTAAAACTTTTTGAGCATTATCAATAGATATTTCATCTTCGGTAAGATCTGAATTCCAAGGTAAATTAACTAGCCAATCTATATAATTTCTTACAACAGTTGCTTCAGCAGACATAGAGGACATTCCTTTCAACTTTTTAATTTCTTTTTCAATTCTTGTCTTAATATCCTCAGGTATATCTTTCTTCTTGAGTTGCTCTTCAAATTCTAAAATTTCACTTTTAAAATCATCTTTATCCCCTAATTCTTTTTGAATTGCCTTCATCTGTTCAGTTAGATAATACTCTTTTTGAGCTTTTTCCATTTGTTTTTTTACTCTATTACGAATTTTCTTTTCTACTTGCAAAATCTCGAGTTCAGATTGAATTTTCTCATATATAGCCTCAAGTCTTTTAGATGAATCAAGATTTTCCAATATCTCTTGCTTATCAGATAATTTGAATGATAAATGAGAAGCTACAGTATCGGATAGCTTACTTGGATCATCAATCGCTGTAATAGTTGCAAGAGTTTCACTTGGCACTCTCTTATTAAGTTTAATATAATCCTCAAAAGATTCGATTAGAGTTCTCATTATTGCATTGGTTTCTGAATCAGTTTCAACAATTTCATCTAAGTCTTCAACCTCGACTGAAAAGAACTTATTTTCATCATTAAAGTTCTTTAGGCTTGCCCTATTCTTTCCTTCTACTAAAACTTTAACAGTTCCATCGGGAAGTCTAAGCATTTGAACAATGGTTCCAACAGTGCCAATGGAATAAATATCCTCGGGGCCTGGGTCATTAGTCTTAGCGTCTTTTTGCGCAGAAAGCAAAATCTTTTTATCAGTTTTCATAGCCTCTTCAAGGGCTCTAATAGATTTCTCTCTTCCTACAAAAAGTGGAGCCACCATATGTGGAAATATTACGACATCTCTTAAGGGTAATAATGGGATAGTGTAGACAGGGTTACTCATAAAAAACCTCCAGAGTTTGAAAGTTACTCTATATAATCAAAATAACCATTTATATGTTTTATGCAAGAAAAATGCGAAAAAAAGACAAAAATAAGAGAAAATGGCATATTTTTTAAGAATTACTGGTAGTTTTTTTGCTATTTTCAAAAGATAATAAAGGTTTCTTATTATCATTTATTACCTCATCTGTAACTAAACATTTAGTAACACCTGGCTGGTTTGGTAAATCATAAATTATATCCAAAATAGAATTTTCGATAATGGATCTCAGGCCTCTTGCTCCAGTGCCCCTCTTCAAAGCCTCTGATGCAATTGAAATTAGGGCGTCGTTTGTAAATTCTAATTTAACATTATCATTCAAACCTACTAATTTTTGATATTGCTTAATTAAAGCATTTTTTGGTTCAGTTAATATTTGAATTAATGATTCTTGATCAAGCTGTTTCAAGGATGTTACTACTGGAATCCTACCTATGAATTCTGGAATAAAACCAAACTTTACTAAATCTTCGGATCTGACATTAACCGAACTGTTTTCATCCTCTTCAATTTTTTTTGATGAAAAACCTATAATATTTTTCCCAACTCTCTCCGAAATTATTTTTTCAAGTCCACTGAAAGATCCACCTAGAATAAATAGAATGTTGCTGGTATCTACTGGAACAAATTCTTGCTGCGGATGCTTTCTTCCTCCTTTTGGAGGAACATTAACAACAGATCCTTCAATAATCTTCAATAAGGCTTGTTGAACACCTTCACCAGAAACATCTCGTGTTATAGATGGACTATCACCACTTTTACGGGCTAATTTATCAACTTCATCAAGATAAATTATTCCTTTCTCGGCTTGTTTAACATCAAAATCTGCAGCTTGAAGCAAACTTACAAGCATACTTTCAACATCCTCTCCAACATATCCTGCTTCGGTATAACATGTCGCATCAACAATAGTAAAAGGAACATTCAAGTATTTTGCTAAGCTTTGCGCTAATAAAGTCTTGCCAGAGCCAGTAGGTCCAATGAGCATTATATTACTTTTTTGTATCTCTACGTCGGACAGAGGATCATTCCTTTTTTTTGGCAATGAATTAAATGAAATTCTTTTGTAATGGTTATAAACGGCTACTGAAAGATATTTTTTTGCTTTCTCTTGACCTATAACATATGAATCTAGATGCTCCCTAATTTCAAAAGGTTTTGGAATCTCATCTTGAAGTTCAGATTCAATATCTTTTACATCTTCGTCATCAATAATTTCGTTACACAAGTCAACACATTCGTTGCATATATATACAGTTGGCCCCGCTATTAATTTTTTTACCTCTTTTTGTCCTTTACCACAGAAAGAACAATGTAAATTATCCTTAGAATCAATTGCCATTTTTATCCTCTTTATTACTTATAATAGTATCAATCAGTCCATATTTCAAAGCTTCTTCAGCAGTTTGATAAAAATTTCTTTGAATATCTGTGGTAATTTGATCAATATCTTTCTTGAGATGTTTTGATAGAATTTCTGATATCACTCCTTGCTTCCTTTTAGTCTCTTCCATTTCTTTTTCTAGATCATGATATTGTCCACCAAGTTGTGTCCCAACTGAGTGAAGCATTATAGTCGAATTTGGTAAGGAAAATCTCTTTCCTTCAGTACCACTTGCTAAAATAACAGCCCCCATACTGGCCGCCATTCCAAAACACATTGTGGAAACATTATTAGAAACATATTGCATTGCATCATAAATTGCTAATCCTGCAGTTACGCTTCCACCAGGTGAATTTACATATAAATTTATATCTTTCTCTTTATCAACTGACTCAAGAAATAGAATTTGAGCAACTATAATGTTTGCCAAATTATCATCTATTGGTCCACCAAGAAAGATAATCCTTTCATTTAAGAGTCTTGAATATATATCAAAAGCCCTTTCGCCTCTAGAACTTTGCTCAACAACCATAGGTACAAAAAATGAATTTGTCATTATGTTGATTTTAATTAAGGAAAAACTATAGTCAATTAAGCAATTTTATTAACTTTTATCTTTTTTAGGCTTTTTCTTTTCTTCTTTGGGCTTTACTTCCTTAATTTTTGCACTAGAAATTAAAAATTGAATAACTTTTTCATCTGTAAGTTTAACTTTGACATCATTTAATAAATTATTGTCTTTATAATACTTTAAAACTTTATCTACAGGTACTTTTTGTGATGAAGCAAAAGCAGCTAAATATTCACCAACCTCTTTATCTTCAGCAATAATATTTTCCAATTTAGAAATTTCTGCAAAAATCAATGCAATTTTAACATTTCTGAATGCAGAGTCGTCAATTACTTTAAGTGTTTTATCATCAAGATCTTCGACTTTAATACCTTGTTGAGCCATTTTATTTTTATAATCTTGTTTCAATCTTATCTTTTCATCATCTACAAAAGATTGAGGAAAATCAAATTCATTCTGATCAATTAGTTTATCAAATAGATTTTTTCTCAGAGAAGATTGGGACTTTTGTTCCAAAGATGTATTAAGATCTTCAGAAATTCTTTTATCAAAATCATCTTCAGTTTTAAACCCTATCTTTTCCAAAAACTCTTGATTTATTATTGGTGTTACTTTTTTTAAAATTTTATTTATCTTTAACAAGCATTTTACCTTTTTAGATGCGGCTTCTTCAATGGGAAAATCTTTTGGATATGTAACAAAAAATTCAACTTCTTTATTTTTCTCAGCATTCAAAATCTCATTTTCAATTTCTGGAATCAAAGAACCATTACCAATTTCAACTATAGCATTTTGTCTTTTTAACTTTTCGATTTCTTTTGTTTCTACGAAACCAGAAAAATTAATATCTGCAAAATCACCTTTTTTTATTTTTTTTCTCTTTGAAACTTCTTCAGTGGTGGCAAAATTATTCATTACATTTGATTTTGCCTCGGTTATTTCCTTTTTTGTTAATTTGAAGACTTCTTTTTCAATACTTATTTTTTTGTAATCCTTTAGTTTGAACTCTGGAATTATTTCAACATTAATTTCGAATTTAAAATCAGAACTTTTGCTTATTCCTTCATCTTTTAATTTAGATGTTCTTACAACATTAAGATTATTCTCCATTGATAATTTTCTTACGTATAGATTAATCAATCTACTTTTTAGTTCTTCCAAAATTTGTTTAGAATATTTGGATTCAATAATATTTAATGGAACCTTTCCTTTTCTAAATCCTTTTTCATCTGCATCTTTCTGGTACAGCTTAGCAACCTCTATAAATCCATTAGATACCTCTTTCTCACTTACATTAAATTTTGCTTGCTTCTCTGTTTTACTAATCTCAATAATTTCAAAACTCATATAATTTCTCCAATATGGGAGCGGGGGGACTCGAACCCCCACACCCGAAGGCGCTAGATCCTAAATCTAGTGCGTCTACCAATTTCGCCACGCTCCCATTCATCATTAAAATGAATGTATTAATATACTGATTCTATATATTAAAATCAATTTGGATCAACTGATACAGTAACAAAATTTGTATTATCAAAAAATTTTTGAATAGCTGAATCTACTTCAGTTTTCTTAATGGATCTAATTTTTTCCGCAAATGTAAATGGCTCGTTAGGATCAAGGCCATATAAATAGGGAATAGATATTCTTGAGTTGATAGATGTATTTCTTTGAAGAGATATATCATTTTTACCAATCAAAGAATTTTTGGCTCTGTCTAGCTCATTTTCGGAAATACCATTGGTTAATAGTTTTTTTAATTCATTATTAATTGAATTAATACTTTCCATTTTTTTTGTGGGCGAACATCCAATATAGATACCAAAGTATCCATACTCAAGTGCGGGTGTGAAAAAAGACGTCACTGAATAAGCCAGACTTTTCTTATCTCTTAATTCTATAAATAATCTTCCACCCATTCCTGATAAAACACTGTTGATTATATTAAAAATATATCTTTCATCAGATTTTATATTAGGAGCATATGTACCAACAATAATATGAGATTGTTGTTTATCTCCTAATTTGATATTTTCACTTACATTTTTATTAATTTTTTGTAATGGTTCTATTTCAGGAATTTTGAAATTATTAGATTCTATTTTAAAGTGCTCATCTAAGTTATCTTTTAATTCTAAGAAATCAAAATTTCCAATCGCACATAGAATTAAATTATTTTTATTTATAAAGTTATTATGGATTTTCTTTATCTCGGATGTAGAAATATTTGTAATGGAATTTGTTGTACCTATTTGATTTAATCCGTAAGAATGGTCCCTAAAAAGATTTTTAAAAAAAATATCACTTACAACTGCTGATGAATTCTTAGAAAGTTTTGAAATATATGACAATGTATCAGTTTTGGCGATCTGAAATTCACTATCAATAAATGTTGGATTTAATACTACATCTGAAAATATAGGTATTAATTTATTAATATGATCTGAAGGGCCAATCATTTTTAAACCAAAAGAATTTCGACCAGAAAAACCGCTAAATTCTGAACCCAAAATTTCTGTTTTCATAGCTATTTCATTCTTACTAAATTTTTCAGAACCTCTCAAAAACATTTCACTGAGAAGCCCGAAAGAGCCATTTGTTTCTTTATTTTCATAATTTGAACCTCCCAAAGATGCTGTCCTTAAAGATATAAGGGGAGTTTTATTATTTTGCATACACAAAAGTTTTATATTTGAATCTAAATCATAAACTTTAACATCAGGAGATATTATTTTTTTTAGTGAGTAATTAATACTCTTAAAGTCTTTTGTATCATTATCAATTTCTTTATTAAATTTAATTTTATCTTTTATAATCTTTTCAAAATCTTTAGGCTTACTAAGATTTGTATTTATGGGCGATAAAAAATTAAACTTTAATTTTTTTACATTAAAATTTTTTTTAATATTATCTAATAAATCTTTTTTATTGAGAGAAACAATTACGTTTTTGTATTGATCTATAAAGCTTAAATCTTGATTATTGGAAAATAAATTCCCAATTGTTCGTGCTTGGCTTTGAACAGTTTCCTGGCTATAAATATCATTTAACAATATTTCAGTCTTAACCCTTTGCAGTTGATCATTATCAAAATTTCCATTCACTAATTCAACAAAATAATCTATTATTTTATAAATTACATGATAAATATCTCTATTTACTGTAGTTCCTTGAATATAAAATAAACCACCATGCCTAAGAGTATAATTTCCAGATGATATTGTTGTTACTAGCCCAAGTTCTTCTTTAATTTTTTTATATAGTATGGAACTTTCACCAGACCCTAAAATTGCTGAAAATAAATCGAACGATGCATATTTTAAGTCATTAGCATCAGGAGTAGAGAAAGATATGTTAAAATAACTTTCATTAACATCCATTTCTTGAAAATTACATAGAATTTTTTGATCATCTGATATTTTAAAATTTTTAGATATTTGAGGTACCTCATGATTTCTAAGAGGTGAAAAGTATTTTTCAATATTTTTTTTTATATTTTTATTATTAATTGACCCAACTATAATTACTGACATATTTTTAGCAACATACCACTTATTATAAAAATTTTTTATATCATCTTGTTTATAACTTGATACTGATTTAGGTGTACCGATTATTGGCAAGCTATAATCGTTTCCATTAAATACTGATTCAAATACCATATCCCATAACCTGTTAGAGGGTGAGTCATTACCTCTTTTGATTTCTTCCAATATAACTTCAAGCTCTTTAGATAATTCTTCACTATCAAAAGTTGCATCGTACATACATTGAGAAAAAATATTTAAAACCTGTGGGACAAAATCGTTTGATACAGTAGCAAAGTATGCAGTCTCATCAAAAGACGTGAAAGCATTAACATCTCCTCCATAAGACTCTATTTTTTTTGATATTTCACCTACGCCTAATTTAGAGGTTCCTTTAAAAATCATGTGTTCATGAACATGCGCAAGTCCTCTTTCATGATCATCTTCGTATGCGCTGCCAGTTTTTACCCAAACAAAAACGGAAGACACAGTTGAATTTGGAACATCTTTTAATATAACTTTTAAACCATTTGCTAAAGAATATTCTTGAGTATTTATCATTTTATATTTTAGTTAAAAACTTTCTTTTGTCTCGTTAATCTTTCTTCTAAATTTAAATAAGAAATATTTAAAAAGTGAAAAGAATAAATAAAAATAGAAGAAAATAAATGATCCTAATTCAATATTAGTCAACAAGGCCAATGAGAGAATTGATATAATTATTAGTGAATTAAATTTAGTCATTCCTTTTATTTTCAATTTCTTAATAAAAATAGTATTACTGACCATTAAGAGGCCAACAAAAGGTATTAAAAATAGAAATAAATAGCTGACATTACTAGCAGAAAATATATTAAATTTTAAATTAAGCATAACAACTGAAACTATTAGTCCTGCTGCCATAGGGCTTGGAAGGCCAATAAAAAAACTTTCTTTTTCATCATGTGATAAAGTATTAAATCTAGCAAGTCTTAAAGAAACGCACAATACATAAAAAATGCATGTTATAAGACCAAATTTTTGAAATTGATAAAGATATGTTGAATAAGCTAGAATAGAAGGAGCTAGACCAAAAGAAATCAAATCACACAAAGAATCATAATGCATACCAAAAACAGAATCTTTGTTAAGCAAACGAGCAATTTTTCCATCGAGGAAATCTACAAAAGCAGCAGTGTATATAAAAATACATGTCCACCATAATGGTTTTTCAAAACCTAAAAAGGTTTCATAATTAAAACTACTATTTATTATATTAAAAATAGCCAGCAGCCCCATTAATAAAGCTAATGAAGTTAAAAGGTTTGGAATTAAAGAAATTAATTTTTTATTTTTCATCTTTTTCAAACAATAACGATTCTACCGCTACAACGCTATCTCCCTCTTTAAAATTACAAGAATAATCATTTGAAACATAAATATCTACTCTCGACCCGAACTTTATAATTCCTAGTCTATCAGCCTTATTTAAAAAATCACCATTTTTGATATATGGCACAATCCTTCTTGCTATAAAACCTGCATAAAGTATTAAAATAATATCTTCATTATTCTCATCTTTCATATGAATACAAAGTCTTTCGTTTTCTATGCATCTCGAAGAATTAGCAAAGAAAAAAGCACCAGGATAGTATCTAGTTTCAATAACCTTTACTTTAGTTGGTGCTCTATTTATATGGCAATCAAATATTGATAAAAATATACAAACTCGCCTCATTTCTTTATTTAAAAACTCTGTTTCTTTAAATAAATCAACAGATATTATTTTTCCATCTGCAGGTGAAATTAATCCGTTTTTATCAAGTAAAATTCGATCTGGATCTCTAAAAAAATAAATTACTAATAATAAAAGTATAAAGACAATTAAGGAAAAAAAAGAGACTCCTAAAAATGCAGTAGAAATCCAAGTAATAAATATGGACACCAAAATAGGAATATAGCCTTCTTTCGCAACTGTCCATTCATAATCTATTTTCATTACTAATTTTTATCTTTATCTACAAGTTTTTTCTTAAATAGAGGGGTCATCATAGATCTAAGTGTTTCGCCTATATCTTCTATAGGATGAGTCTCACCCTCTTTTAAAAGTTTATTGTAATTTGGTCTACCCGACTTATTCTCTTTGATCCATTCGTCAGCGAATTGCCCACTTTGAATTTCATCTAGAATATTCTTCATTCTTTTTTTAACAGAATCATCAATTAACCTAGGTCCTCTTGTAATATCGCCGTATTTAGCAGTATCGCTAATTGAATATCTCATATTAGATATCCCACCTTGATAAACTAAATCGACTATGAGTTTTACTTCATGTAAACATTCAAAATAAGCCATCTCAGGTGGATAGCCAGCTTCAATTAACGTTTCAAATCCTGCAAGAATCAAACTTGAGAGACCGCCGCAAAGAACAGATTGCTCACCAAATAGATCTGTTTCTGTTTCATCCTTAAATGTCGTCTCTATAATTCCAACTCTAGCTGAACCTATTCCAGCCGCATAGGCTAATGCAATTTTTTTGGTATTCCCACTAGGGTCTTGATTAACTGCAATTAATCCAGGAACTCCCGCACCTTCTTCATATGTTCCTCTAACAGTATGGCCTGGGGCCTTAGGAGCTACCATAAAAACGTTAATATCATCATCGGGAACTATTTGATTATAATGAATATTAAATCCATGTCCAAAAGCTAGATATTTTCCAGGTGTTAAATTACTTTTTATTTGTTCATCATATATATCTTTTTGGCTAGTATCTGGCGCAAGAATCATAACTATATCAGATTTTTTGACCATTTCAGAAACCTCTAAAACATTGAAACCCGCCGAAACAGCTTTAGACCAACTTTCACCTTCTTTTCTCAAACCTACAGATACATTTATATTAGAATCCTTTAAATTTAATGCATGAGCATGGCCTTGACTACCAAAACCTACAATACCAACATGTAAATTTTTAATTAAACTTAAATCACAATCTTTTTCATAAAAAACTTTCATACACTACTCCATTAAATTAATTTTTTTCTCTTTTCAATGATATTAAACCTGTTCTATTAATCTCTTTTAAACCAAGTGGCCTAAGTATTTCTACAAAAGCCTCCAACTTATCTTTACTTCCAGTAATTTCAAGTGCATATGATTTTGTACCTACATCAACAACTTTAGCACGAAAAATATCAGCCACTCTTAAAACCTCTGACCTAGTTTTTGAAGTTGGAGTCACTCTTGCAATCAAAAGTTCTCGCTGCAAACTTTCAGTTTCTTTAAAATCATCAACCTTAATAACATTAATCATATTTTCAAAACGTTTAATTATTTGTTCGATTATCCAATCATCACCAGAAGTAACTAATGTAAGTCTAGATAGTGATTTTTTTTCGGTTTCAGCAACACAAAGACTTTCAATGTTGAATCCTCTTGCAGTAAACAAACCTGCTATGCGAGCTAAAACTCCTGGCTCATTATCTACAAGTATTGATATTACATGTCTCAATATTCCAACTCCATAAAATAAATTAATCTAATTTAATCATTATATATGAATCAGATTAGAATTTCGATTAAAGTTACACCTTTATAGTCGAGAAACTTTTTTAAATCTTTCTCAGAGAGAGTTGATATTTTTGTCCTAGTGGCTCTAACATTAAACGATTCCGCTAAAAGTTTATAATTAGGCCCAGGGTATTTTTCATCACTTGAATCATTTATTACAACTATTGTTAAATTAATTTTCTGCTCAACAGCAACTATCATTTCTTGCATATTAAATTGGAAATTTTTACCTGATGAGATTGATATAACTTTAGATTTTGGCCTTGAAAATGTTGCACCAATTGCCGCTGGAAATCCATATCCTGGTGTGCCATTTCCGCCAGACATTAAATTATTTTTATAATCAGAAATTTCTAAAAACTTCTGTAAATTAACTTCATCATAACTAAAATCTGAACAGTAAATTGTATCTTCCGGACAAATATTAGAAATTAAAGAAAATATCTTTGCTTTTTTATTTGAATCAATTTCTTTTTTAATATTTCTTTTATAATTATTTCTGATTTCATTTATTTCGTTATCAGTCCAATCAAAATCTATTTGATTTTCATCAGATAGCGTTTTTATGAATTCACTTGAATCTGAATGCAAATTAATATCACTCCCATTCAATACATTTAAATCCACTTTATCGATATTGATATTAGCTATAAATTTATTTTGCAATTTTTTAATATTGATAATTTTTGGCAAATCACAACCGATTGAGATGATTAAATCTGATTCTTCAATAAGATTTTTTGATATTGAAGAACTATCATAGTCTAAAACACCACAGTTATATTCTGATCCGCTTATCAGCCCTAACGCAAGAATTGACGTTAGTGCAGGAGATTTGAATTTTTTTAGTATTTTTCTCATATGTTTTTGAGAGTCAGATGAGCATGCACCCCTTCCTAAAATAAACAAAGGTTTTTTTGAGATTTTAAAAGCATTAATAAAATTCTTATATTCAGTATTTTTTAATTTTATGTTGTCATCGTAACTACTTATCTTTACACTTTTTGGAAAATTAAAAGTGCTTTCACCTATTAACACATCCTTGGGCATATCAACCAAAACTGGTCCTTTTCTTCCGGTGTTCGATATATACAGAGCTTCAGCAATCGCTTTAGGCAAATCGATTGTTTTTCTAACAAGAGTATTATGTTTAGTGCATGTTCTAGTTATTCCAATGTGATCCGCTTCCTGAAACGCATCACTACCCAAAAAAGGCGTGGGGACTTGACCAGTAAAAATCAATACGGGCACCGAATCAGCATAAGCTGTTGAGATTCCTGTTATTGTATTTGTCGCTGCAGGCCCTGATGTACATAAAATAATCCCAGGTAATCCACTGGCTCTTGAAAAACCATCTGCCATATGAGTTGCTGCTTGCTCATGTCTTGTTAATATATGATTAATTTTTTTTGCATATGATGGCATTACATCATAAATCTTTAATACATAACCTCCAGGCAAACCAAAAATAGTCTTAATCCCCAACTTGTGCAAAGTCTCAAAAAATAGTTCTGCTCCTAGAAACTTTTTCATTCGTTTTATTATATATTAAAATTAGTTATTGACTACAAATGAATATTCATTAATTGGCCTTATTGGAATGCTTCTCTGTAATAGATCCATCGAATTTGATGTTTCAAGCTTTGCAATATTATATGCTGAAATATTATTCTGACAAAAACCTTTTGAGGCTAAGAAATCATCTATTAGTGAATCAGAAATTAATTTATGATTTTTAGATATTATTTTATTTATTTTATCTTGATCTGATTTAAAACTATAATCTAAAATTTTCATAGAATTAGAATCAAATTCAGCATATGCATATAATCCATTCCTAATATTTATTGCAATTATGACAGAATGATCATAAATATCATTGCAACTATTATGTGCATAAAATGAAGGAATCCCAATAATAGGAATTTTTTGAGATTTCGATAAAATATTAGCAACCGTAATGCCTATTCTAAGTGAAACTAAATTACCAGGGCCTGTGTTAACTCTTACCTCATCAATATCAGAAATATTATTTTTGTTTGATTGTAAAATTTTATGAATCATGGGTACCAATATTTCACAATGGTTCGGATTGTCAGAATCAATAGTTTCAGTTAAATAGGAATCATTCTTTTTAAGACATATACTTGTTTTTTTATTACATGTATCTAATGATAAAGAAATCATTTATGTGTTAATAGTAGATTTAATCTCATTTTCTAATTTGTTTTTCATATCAGGATTTTCATCCAAGAACTTCTGCGAATTTTCACGACCTTGCCCGATCCTTTCGCCAGAATATGAATACCAAGCACCAGCTTTTTCAACGAACCCTAGCTCAACTCCAAGATCAATAAGCTCACCTAACTTGGAAATACCTTTTCCAAAAATTATGTCAACTTCAGCCTCTTTGAATGGTGGGGCAACTTTATTTTTAACTACTTTGACTCTAACTCTGTTTCCCACGACACTATCAGGAGTTTTAATAGATGCTATTCTTCTAACATCAAGCCTCACTGAGGAATAAAATTTTAAAGCATTACCCCCAGTAGTTGTTTCTGGACTCATATAAGAAGGAACACCAATTTTCATTCTAAGTTGGTTTATGAATATTACCGTGCATTTAGATCTTGAAACAGTAGCAGTAATTTTCCTTAAAGCTTGAGACATCAATCTTGCTTGTAAACCGACATGAGTATCACCCATTTCACCATCTAACTCAGATTTAGGAGTCAGCGCCGCGACAGAGTCAACTACAACCATATCGACTGCGGAACTTCGTACGAGTTGATCAACTATTTCAAGTGCTTGTTCACCATAATCAGGTTGTGAAATTAATAGTTCTTCATTCTTTATGCCTATACCTTTTGCATATGACGGGTCAAATGCATGTTCTGCATCAACAAAAGCTGTTACTCCTCCATTTTCCTGTGTCTCAGCTATCGCGTGTAAAGCTAAAGTAGTTTTTCCAGAAGCTTCTGGGCCATATATCTCAATGATTCTTCCTCTTGGAAATCCGCCTACCCCAAGTGCACTATCAATACATATTGAACCAGTTGAAATTGATACAACATCCTTCACAGTATCACCATCTAACCTCATTATGGATCCTTTCCCAAATTGTTTTTCAATTGATGAAATTGTCGACTCTATAGCTTTCAGTTTATCCTTAGATTCATCTATCTGATCTGTACTTTTTTTAGTTTCCGCCAATTAATTCTCCTATTTTTGTAATATACAGGATTTAAAGGATTGTTTCCATATTATTTTATTATAGGTTTTTTCTCAAAAAATCAAAAACTTCAAGAGTGGTTCTCAATTTAACCGTCTTTCGCGTCCCAGTAAAAAAGTATTTCTTAGTTATCACTTTATTATTCATTAAATAAGCAACAAATACTGTTCCTATAGGTTTATCATCTGTTCCACCGTCTGGCCCAGCAATTCCTGATATTGCCACGCCCACATCAGAGCCTGATAATTTTATCAAATTTTTTACCATCGATCTCACAACCACTCTACTAACAGCTCCATGTTTATTTATCAGTTTATACGGGACATTTAAAATTTTATTTTTTGCAGTGTTGCTATATGTATTTAATCCTAAACCATATACTTTTGATGAACCAGGGATATCTGTTAAAGTGTTTGAGATCATTCCACCAGTGCATGATTCTGCAAAAGATATTGTAATTTTATTACTCAATAATTTTCTAAAAACTACTTCAGCTAATGTTTCACCTTTATCAGAAAAAATAAAATTTTTCAACCTCTTTTCAATCCTTCTCTTAAATCTTTTTGACTCTGATAATGCGTTTTCACTTGTATTACCAAATGATGTTAGTCTAAGGTGTATTTCAAAATTACTTGGCCTATAACCAACTTCTGTATTAGTTGAATTAATTCCATCAATTATTTCTGCAACTTCTGATTCGGGTAATCCGTATATTTTAAGCATTTCTGATTTCATAAAATTTTGTGATGATTTTATAAGTTTATAAAGATTTTTAAATAATGATTTTTCAATCATAATTTTCAACTCTTTAGGGACACCTGGAAAAAAATAAAAAGAACTATTTTTTTTCTTAATTAAAAATCCATCGGCTGTCCCAAAGGGGTTCTCTATTATTTTGCTTCCCTCAGGAAAGAAAGACTGTTTTCTGTTAATTTTAGAATATTTTCGCTTTCTTTTTTTAAAAATATTCTTTATTTTTTCTTCTGAATTTTTATTTTGTATAAGCTTCTTATTAAAAAATCTAGATGCAGCCAACCTGGTTAAGTCATCATCTGTTGGTCCTAGTCCACCGGTAAAAATTATTATATTGGATCTAGATGAAGCTAATTCAAGCGAATTTATTAAATGCTCAAGGTTGTCTCCAATGCATTGATGGTAATTTACCTTAAGTCCATATTTAAATATTGAGTCACACAACCAAGAAAAATTTGTATCCTGAGTAATTCCTGATAAGATTTCATCGCCAGTTGTTATTATTTCAATTATATTTTTCATTTCTCTAACTTATAATACCTTGAATATGATCTCCTAATGCGTAAACTCTCTATAAAATGTTTTAAGGAAGGTAATATGGAAATAAATAATTGGCTTAAAGATGAATGGGCTCTTATACTAGGCTCATCAAGTGGATTCGGTGGAGAAGTTTCAAAAAAATTATCAGAATTTGGTGTCAATATTATTGGTATTCATCTAGACAGAAAAGGAACAATGCAGAACGTTGAAGAAATTGTTCAACATATTGAAAAAAATGGCTCTAAGGCAAAATTCTATAATATAAATGCTGCAGACGAACAAAAAAGAAAAGACTGTCTTGATGAAATATATGAATTAATTGGTAGAGATGATAAAAAAATTAAAATTTTACTTCACTCTCTAGCTTTTGGATCATTAAAGCCATATGTATCAAATGATACTCAACAAAATGTAACTCAAAAAAATATGGAAATGACCTTAGATGTAATGGCTAATTCGTTAGTTTACTGGACTCAAGATATATATTCGAGAGGTTTATTCAGCAAGAATGCTCGAATTTATGCAATGTCTAGCGCGGGTAGTAGAAAAATTTGGCCTACATATGGACCTGTTTCAGCAGCGAAATCTGCACTTGAATCTCACATTAGACAGCTAGCTGTTGAATTAGCTCCTGAAGGAATAACAGCAAATTCTTTATGTGCTGGAGTAACTCTTACACCTGCATTAGAAAAAATACCAGGGAATAAAGAAATTGTTGATGGGGCTTTAAAGGCTAATCCTAGTAAAAGACTAACCCTTCCTGGTGATATTTCTGGGAGCATAGTTGCACTTTCACATCCAGGTGCCGATTGGATAACTGGTAATGTCATAAGAATTGACGGTGGAGAAGAGCTTTCGTAAATGGAAAATAAACTAAGTCTCTACAATTCTTTAACAAACAAAAAAGAAGTATTTAAACCAATAGAAGATGGAAAAGTTGGTATTTATGTTTGTGGGCCTACAGTATATTCGAGTAGTCATATGGGTCATGCAAGATCTGCAATAGTATTTGATGTAATTGTTAGATTTTTAAGAAATATTGGATATCAGGTAACTTATGTTAAAAATTTTACTGATATAGATGATAAAATTATTAGTAAAGCTATTGAATTTGATGTTGACTCTAAAGAGATTGCCGAAAAGTACAAACAAGAATATATAAAAGATATGAAAGATTTGGGTTGTATTGAACCTGATTTTCAACCGTGTGTCTCAGATAATATTGATGGAATAATTAATTTAATATTATCAATAATTGACAGAGGCTTTGCATACGAGGCTAATGGAGATGTGTATTTTAATATAAGTAAATTTAAAAACTATGGAAAGTTATCTAATCAAAGTATTGATTCAATGCTGACAAACCATAGAGTAGAATTTAATCCGAATAAAAAAAACGATTTAGATTTTGCATTATGGAAAAAAGTAAAAAATAATGAGCCATCGTGGGATAGTCCTTGGGGCAAAGGTAGACCAGGCTGGCACATTGAATGTTCTGTAATGAGCTGTAATCATTTAGGTTCAAATTTTGATATACATGGAGGAGGAAGAGATTTAATTTTTCCACATCATGAGAATGAAATAGCTCAATCTGAGAGTATTAACGAGGGAAATTTTGCAAACTATTGGCTTCATAATGGTTTAATAAATATAAATCAAGAGAAAATGTCAAAATCAATTGGTAATATCATAAACATTAGAGACGCACTTGAAAGATGGGACTTTAATCTATTAAGAATTTTTTTTCTTTCTCACCATTATAGAACGCCGGTTGACCTTTCTGAAGATAGACTCATGGAAATTGAAAGAAGTATAAAAAAAATTATAAAAAGAATTAGAACAAATTCACCAAATAAAAATAATGTTAAAAAGTTCAATAGGCTATGGAAGGAAGCAATGCTAGATGATTTTAATACAGCAAAGGCTTTTGGGATCTTCTTTAAATGTGTCAATGATGGAGAGATAAATATAAATAATATAGATGAAATAAAGGAATTTGAAAATGTTATGGGTATAAATGGATGGATGAACCTTTTTACAATCAAAGAAGAGCCTAAGGATGATGAAATTATATTAGAGATTATTGATAAAAGAAATTTAGCTAGGAAAGAAAAAAACTGGAAACTAGCAGATGAACTAAGAGATAAGGCAGAAAAGTTAGGTTTTAATTTAGTCGATAAAAAAGATTCTACTACCTGGGAGCCTAAAGACCAATGAGTTCTTTGCCTTTTTCTAGAATAGGAGCTTGGGTTTCACCTCTACATCCAAACCAACAAGTCTTACAATCAGTTTGATTAAAGAAACCTGGACTAAAATCTTTATAATGACAAACTGCCGGCATTTCAGAACATCTTTTTATATATCCATCAGGCGTAACAGTTAAGAAAGAATGCCCAGCATTACAGCTTGGTCCATAACCCTTTTGAAAGAACTCTGGAATTTGCTTTAAATAATATTCGCTAGATACAATAGTATCCTTCCACTCACGCTTGAGAGCAATTAGTTCGTTGATAACATTTTTTACTTTTTCTGTTTCTTCTTTAACAAAATGGCTATCATTATTAGATTTCATAACAGAGTATGAGCTAAAAGAGATATTTGCTCCCCACTCCCTGGATTGTTTTGCCATAGCAACAATTTCATCAAGATTATCATCCATAATTATTGAATTAATCGAAATAGTTTTCTTTAGTTTATTAGAAATTTCTGGAATCAATTCTGAAATATGATTCCACAGCCCCTTAACACCTCTATTTTCCGAATGCCTATCCCCTAAAAAGTCTAAAGAAATTGCAATTTGATCAATTTTTGCATCATAAAGTTTTCTAGCTTTATCGATATTTAATAGATCTCCTTTCGTTATAATGCCAGTATAAGTGAAGAAAGATGCTGATTTAATTTGTCTTATAATTTCAACAATATCTTTTCTCAACATAGGCTCACCGCCTGTGACCATTACAACAAGTGGATCTATTTTTTTTATTAAATCAGAATAATCTTTTAGCCTTTCCTCATTTCTTGTTTGCCAATAGTCACAAAAATCGCATCTAGCATTACATAATTTTGTAACTTCTAAATTAACTAACTTGGGTGCACCACTTATTTTAGTTTTCAAGAATTTCGAGAAACCTAATGCAGAAAAGTTCAAAGACTCCAAAAATGTTTTATTTCTATCTAACATATAATTATCTAATATATTGAATTCTACTACATTAAATAAAATTTACTAATAACAATCCCATTTAATTTTTAAGTGTTTTTTAAGTTAATTCTTTAATTTTTACTATTGGAATGCAATTTTCAATGGTTTATGATTTCAATATGAATATCGGTGATTCAAAAGAAGCAAAAATGATTGATAATAGTATCAGTTCAAAATATAAAATAAGTCCGCTGATAAGAATGGAAATTGCTGGTCTTAAATCATCCGAGGTTATAAAAGAAAACTTTAAATTATCAAGTGTCTTAATAATTATCGGAAATGGAAATAATGGGGGCGATGCCGCAGTTGTTGCGAGGCACTTGCAAATCAGTGGAATAAAAGTTGATATTTTTTTAATAAACAGTAATAAAAGTAATTCAACTGAACTAGATATAAACCTAAAAGTTTTAAAAAGAATTAAAACTAATTTTATTAAAAAAATCTCAAATTCAAAACTTCAAAATTATGATTTAATTGTTGATGGAATTTTTGGTATTGGACTAAACAGAAAAATTAAATCAAATTCAAATATATTCAAAATAATTAAAGTCCTAAACAATTCAAAAAGAAAAATATGCTCCTTAGATATTCCATCAGGTCAATGCGCAACCTCTGGTATGGAGCTAGGTATTTGTGTAAAGTCTGACTTAACCATTACTTATGATATTGCAAAGGTTGGATTAATTAATGACCCAGGCTACCAAAAATCAAAAAAAATTCATGTAGTAAATCTTGGGACACCAAAAGAAATATTTCTAAAGACTAGTCACTATTATATCGATCATGATTTTTTTTCAAAAAATTTACTGAAAAGAAAAAAATCATCTAACAAAGGAAGTCATGGGCATCTCCTCATTATTGGAGGCTCTAAAAATATGCCAGGCGCTGTGACTATTGCTGGGCTTTCTGCATATAGATCTGGCTGTGGGCTTGTTAGTATTTGCATACCCGAATGCATATCTACTGTTCTAAAGAAGAATGTTCCAGAAGCAATAATAATTGATATGCCTAATAAAAAAGATGGAAAAACTTTTGATGATAATCGTTTTATTGAAAATTTAAAGAAAAAATTAACAAAAAAACCAACTTCTATTTTAATAGGACCAGGCATGGGAAATTCAAAAAAATTTAAAAAACTTATTTTTGAATTAGTTAAAAATTTTGATTGCAAGTTTATCATAGATGCAGATGCTTTAAATTGTTTAGGTGAAGATATATCACTTTTAAAAAAACATAAAAAAAACATAATAATCACTCCTCATCCTGGAGAAATGAGCAGATTGATAAAAACAAAAATTTCTGAGATTCAGAAAAATAGAGTACCAGTTACAAGATCATTCTCGAAAAAAAATCATGTTGTAACTGTATTAAAAGGATTTCGTACAATAACTTCTAGCATAAAAGGAGAAATATTTATAAATGGATCTGGAAATGAAGGTATGGCAACAGGCGGTATGGGTGATTCTTTATCTGGAATCATTGGAAGTCTTACGGCTCAAAATTATTCAACTATAAATTCCGCAATCTTGGGTGTATATGCGCATGGCAACGCGGGTGATATTGTTTGGAGCAAGAAATACAATAGAGGTATATTAGCTAGAGATATAATAAAATATATTCCTGAATGTTTTTGGCCTACAAATAAAAATTTGAAGAATCAAGATGAGAAAATTATTATAAATGAATAAAATTTGGCATATAAAAGAGCTAGATATATTAATAGACTATGTAAGAGCTAATCAAGGTGATAAAAATATAATTTTTCTCCATGGTGATCTTGGATCAGGCAAAACTACTTTTGTAAGGAAATATTGTGAAAAAATCAATGTTATTAATCAAGTTTCAAGTCCTAGTTTCTTAATTCTCAATAGTTATAATTCGGCGAGTAATATGCGTATCAACCATTTTGATTTTTATCGAGTTGAAGATTTTTCAGAATTAGAGATGATAGGTGTGAACGAAATTCTAAATGAAAGTAATTCTTTAACATTTATAGAATGGCCAGATAAATTTTTAGAGCAATTAAAAATTTTTAAAGAAAAGTCTTTTAGTATTTATTTTAATTTTATAAGGGATAATATTAACCAAAGAGAGATTAGTATAGAGATTTAAGATTATGCAAATTATTGTTCAAAAATATGGCGGCACCAGTGTTGCAAGTATTACTAAAATAAAAAAAATTGCTCAAAATATAAAAAAACTTAAAAATAAAAAAATTTCGCCTGTGGTTATTGTGTCTGCAATGGCAGGTGAAACAGATAAATTAATAAAATTAATTAGTTCAATCTCATTATTGCCTAACGAAAGAGAGTATGATCAAATTATTTCAACTGGTGAAAAGGTATCCTCCAGCTTGTTAGTTATGGCATTAAATGAAATAAATGTTAAAGCCTTAAGCCTAGATGCAACAAAGGCAAATATTTTGACTGACAATATTCATGGTAAGGCTTCAATCCTTTCTATAGGAACAAAAGAGATTAAAAAATACTTATTAAAAGGATTTGTAGTTGTGATTCCTGGGTTTCAAGGTATTAATTCAAATAACGATATAACAACTTTGGGTAGAGGTGGTTCAGATTTATCTGCAGTTGCGATAGCTGCGGCTTTAAAGGCAGAAAGATGCGAGCTCCTTAAAGATGATGTAGATGGTATATATACAACAGACCCTAGATTATATAAAAAAGCAAAGAAAATTAATTATATTTCATATCAAGAAATGCTTGAAATGTCTAGCCTTGGCTCTAAAGTCTTGCAATCTAAAGCTGTAGAAATGGCAAATCAATTAAATACAAAAATTTATGTTAAATCTACATTTGATAATAAAAAAAAGGGAACAATTGTTATGAATGAAAAAAAAATACCGCTAAGAGAAAAAAAAGTTGTATCAGGAATAACGCATGATCTAAAACAAGCAAAAATTTCAATTATAGGGATTAAAGATACACCAGGTATTGCTAGCAAAATTTTTAAACCTATTAGTGAATCTGGTATTATCGTTGATATGATTGTTCAGAATATAAGCACTGAGGGTGAAACCGACCTCACATTTACAATACCCAAGGAAGACTTGAATAAAACATTTAAAATACTAAGAGAAAACAAGTCAAGGCTTAGCTATTACAAACTTATTAAAGATGAAAAGATTGCTTTGGTTTCGATAGTAGGTGCTGGAATGAAAACTCATACTGGGATTGCAACTCGAATGTTTACATCACTTGCAAAATCTAAAATAAACATAAGCATGATTAGTACTTCAGAAATTAAAATTTCTTGTGTAATTAATAAAAATTTGTGTAAAAAGGCAATATCCTCTCTTCATAAAGAGTTCGGATTAGGATAATTATGAATAATGTAGATGTATATGATGTTACATTAAGAGATGGGACACAAGGTGAAGGTATTTCATTTTCTGTTGAAGATAAGATAAGGGTAGCCCATAAAATAGATGAGCTTGGAATAAAATATATCGAAGGTGGATGGCCTGGGTCGAATGATAGAGATGAAGATTTTTTTAAAAAAATTAAAGATGAAAAATTAATAAATTCAAAACTTGCAGCTTTTGGTAGTACAAGAAGAGCTAATAATAATTGCGATAATGATCCTAATGTGCAATCACTTCTAAAAGCAGAAACTGATGTTATAACCATTGTAGGAAAAACTTGGGATTTTCATGTAAATAAAGCATTAAAAATATCAAACGAACAAAACCTAGAGATTATTTTTGATACAATTGAATATTTAAAGAAAAGAACTGATGAAGTTTTTTTTGATGCTGAACATTTTTTTGATGGTTTTAGAGCTAATGAAAAATACTCAATATCGACAATAAAATCTGCTATTAACGGTGGTGCTGATGGCGTTATTCTGTGTGATACAAATGGTGGTTCAACACCATGGGAAATAGACAAGGCTGTTAAAGTAGTTAGAGAATTTTCAAAAAATAAGATATTGGGAATTCATTCACATAATGACTCTGACTTAGGGGTTGCGAACGCACTTCAAGCAGTTCTGGCAGGCGCAAATCAAATACAGGGAACAATAAATGGATATGGTGAAAGATGCGGCAATGCTAACCTTTGTTCAATAATTGCAAATCTGAATCTAAAAATGAACATAGAATGTATTAAAAAAGAAAATTTAGAAAAATTATCAGAGGTATCGAACTTTATAAATGAGCTTGCAAACCTGCCAATTAATAACAAATTACCTTTTGTGGGCAAAAGTGCTTTTGCTCATAAGGGTGGTATTCACGTTAGTGCAGTGATGAGAGATACCTCAACTTATGAACATATCGAACCTGAACTTGTTGGAAACAAGAGAAGAGTTCTCGTATCTGATTTATCAGGAAGAAGTAATATTTCATATAAACTCGATGAGCTTGGAATTACAAATATTAACGATGACAATTTATCTATTATTTTACAAGAATTAAAAAAATTGGAAAATAATGGTTATGAATTTGAAAATGTTGATGCATCATTTGAACTTTTTGTAAAAAAATTTTCAGGTAACTATGTACCAAAAATTGAACTACTTGAAACTGAAATCAATACTAGACAAATTATTCCATCATCTGATTCATTTGCTAAAGTAAAAGTGAAAATTAATAATCAGATTATAGAAAATGAATCTTCTGGTACAGGCCCTGTGAATGCATTAGATAATGCATTGCGAAAAACTTTGATAAATGAATATCCATCTCTTAAGGAGGTTGAGTTAAAAGACTACAGAGTCAGGGTTGTATCAGGCAGCAAGGGAACGGAGTCATTAGTCAGGGTGATAATTGAATCAAGTGATAAAAAAACTTCCTGGTCAACAATAGGTGTTTCAAGCGATATTGTTGAAGCAAGTTGGAAAGCTTTAATTGATAGTTTTGAATACAAACTTATGAGCCAAGCTTCTTAGATTTTATATGTTTCTCAAAGGAACTTTTAAATTCTTCTTGAACTTTTTTACTAGCTCTTTCTATTGGTAAAATAACCATTTTATTATAAATTTCAAAAGCAAGATCTTCTAAAGCTTTATCTTTATTATTTCTAGCTAATCTTAAGCATATTACAGATAAATAGAATATTGATTTGAATAAAGACCTTTTTGCATCATTTACATTATATTTTTCTAAAAGAGCATTTGCATCATTCATCGAAAATAAACTTTGTGTTGCAAATAATGATAATAGCTTATTAAGTTCTTTAGCATTTTTAGTTTCAATCACCTTGAGAATAGGAGCCTCAAGTACTCCCGATAATTTATCATCTTGTTCAAACAAAAGAACAGCCATCTCTTTAATCTTATTATCATCATCACTAGTCATAATGTCTTGAATAGCATCTTTTACATAATCTAACGCATATGAGTCACGAATCTCTTCGAGTCTTAAACCTTTTTTCTTAAGATCCTTAATTTCTATTATTTTCTTAATAGTATCTATTGGATATGAAATTTCTGGTGGAAGGTCCCCAGATTCATGTGCCTTTATTCTGGGTGAAGGTATTAAACCAAGTTCAGAATACATACTAACTGTAGCTTTAGGATCGGGGCCCAAGGCTATTTTTTTCTCTTGCAATCTAACAATTAAGTCATGCAAAGATATTGTTTTCATCTTTATTATTATTACCTCTTGAGTTTTATTTTACAAAAACTAAAGAACATTTTTAATATTATTTATGAAAATTTTGTTTTTTGATGTTTTTCCATAAAATGGGATATAGGAATTCATAACATATAGCTTGTTATTAATAGAATATTGTATTTTAAGTCTTTTATAACTATCAATAATAATTTTGTAGTTATCAATTCTAATATCTTTAACTTTATATTTGCATAAATCTGAATAAAAGTTTAATTGCGTAATATCTGATTCTATTGATACATATGAACCAGTTTTCTTGGGGCTAAAAAATCCATAAAAAATAAATTTCCTTAAATTTTCACCCACATTATAAATCTGAGTTAATAATAATTTCTTAGTTATGTAAAATTTAAAAATCATTTTAATCTTTTAAATAAAAAGCTATGCCCTTCAGCGTCAGTAGTTTATCAAATATATATTTTTTTGGTAAATATTTCTTAAAAATATCTGTCAAGCCGCCTGTTATAAAAGTATTATAGCTTTTACCATATTTATTTACTATATTTGAAACTAATGATTCAATCATTTTAGAATTCCCCTGAGTAAATCCTATTGATAGACAATCATGAGTAGACTTACCTAATATTCCTTGTTTATAAATAAGTTCATATTTTCCAATCATAGATGTATTAGAAAGCAATGATGAAAATGATGTTAGGGGTCCTGGAATTATCATCCCACCCAAATATTCAAAGTTATTTGAAATTACATCGAATGTTGTTGCAGTTCCAATATCAACTATAATACTACCTTTCTTACTATTTAAAGCTCTAGCCCCTAAACAATTAAAAAAACGATCAGATCCAAAACTATCTATATTTTTATATTTAATTTTAAAATCTTTAAATTTTTTCTCTTTTAATATAATTAATTTCAAATTTGGAAATTTATCTATTAGATTTTTTTTGATTTTATTCATCATTTTTTTGTTAACATATGAGATCACAATTTGATTTATTTTTGGCTTTTTCAGTTCAAGATTTTTAATAATATTATATAAATCTACCAAAAATTCAGCATTATCTATATTTTCTAAATAATTTATATTGGAAATCCTTAATCCATTACAAACTGCCAACTTTGTAGATGAATTCCCTATTTCAAGAATTAATTTCATTTAAATATTATATCATTATTGACAAAAGCTTATATTTTGTAAAAATTATACCGTTGGAGGTTCTATTATGAAAGAACTAAAAAGAATTTGCTGGGATTGCCCTGGCGAGCCTGTTGAAACCTGGGAAGTTAAAAAAAATCAAAATAGAAGAGAAGGTTGTTTATTTACTATTGCTTGTAAGCAATGTAAAAAAGAATCGCAAGTTTTTGGCTGGATGATTGGTTGTGATTGTCAAACATGTAAAGATCAATCAATTGGTGCTGCAAAATAAACTAATTATTTATCATAGAGGTTAATAATGGATAACAGATCAATCAATCCTTACGATTTAAGGATGTTAAATTTGTATTTAAAAGAGAATAAAATTACTAAAGAGGAATATGATACTCATATTAAATCACTTGAAGACTTATCCGATAATATAGAAGAGGTTGATATTCAATTATCAGAAGATATTGAATCAGAAGAATCAGAGGTATAAAAAATGAGCTTTGAATACAAGATATTAAAATTTGATGATTTAAATCAGCCTAAATCTCATGATTTAGATATATATGAAAATGTAAAAAAAGCTGATCCTGATGAGGAATTAACAAAAAAGCTTAATCTACTTGGTAAAGATGGATGGGAATTAATATTTGTTTTTAATGGTAAATTTTTTCTTAAAAAAATAATATAAAAATATGAATCAAGCAGATGCAATAATTCACAGTCTTAGAGATGGCTGGTTAAAACTAAAAGAATCAAAAGAATCTTTGAGAATTAAATATGAAAATATAAAACCATCGGATGAAAATAGCGAAGATATCAGAGAAGAATTTGAAGGTTCAAAAAATATATATAATGCCCACCTTCAAAATATATCTACTAATATAAAAAATAAATTTTACTCTCTAGAAGATGTTGAAAGGATAGATCCAGAATTAGCTAGTGAGCTAGAAGAATTCTTGGATGACTGATTATCAGACTCCAAAGAAAACCAAAATCATACCAATTAAAATCATTATAAATGAATAAGGCTTTGATTTTATAAGTTCAATTAATTGTTTCATTTGATATATAATATTTCTTAATAATTATATAGCAATGAATAAATTAACTAAGTATCTTATAATTTTTGGAATTTTAGTTCTAATATTAGGACAAGGTGGGCTATTAGGAGCGGTATTTGGCTTTATAGTTTCTATTTTTAGAATTCCTGCAGTAATTGGTATTTTAATAATAATTTTGGCTTTGGTAATTCATTATAATAATAAGGAGAAAAAATAGTTGCTTCTTCCTGGTATCCCTTTTGGATGCTTGCTTAATATTGTAATAATTATTTTGCTTACCCTTTTATTTTAAATAAAATATTTGTATGGGAATGAGCAAGGATGAATTGGATGAAATAAAATCAAAATATTTAGAAGAAGAAATTTATTTAAAATTCAATAGGAATTTAAAAGTTTTAGAAAAAAATTTAAAAAATACTGAGTCAATCCATTTTGATTACAATATATTTAAATTTACATATACATATTCGAATGAAAATAATGCACTATATGAAAGAATATCCATAAATAATAGTAAAAAAATTTATAATCATGTACATCAGGCACCTTATGATATAGATCGAATCATATTAGATAGAATCAAATGGATTTTGGAAAGAATCTAAATTCTTTTAATAGCAAAGCTAAGATTTTCAGTTTGATCCGCAGTTAAATATATAATTTGCCAATTATTCTCAATACAAAACTGATGCACTGCTTCAACAACTCCATACCTTTGAGTTTTTAACCAATTACCCATCATATAATCATGTCCTGCAATAACTCCATCTTGCTTTATTTTGCTGGACCAAGAATTTAATTCTTTGTAAGTCGTTTCGTATGAATGATCAGTATCAATATAGATCCAATCAAAAAATTCATTATCAAAAAGGTCAGTGGCATTTATGGAATCCAATCTATATATTTTAATAATATTTTTTTCTATCTCATTTATAAACTTTGAATTAACAAGTTCAGCTTTTACATCTCCATACCTATTAGTTCCCCACATATCAATTAAGCAAAGTAATTTAGGTTGAACTTTATTTAAGATCTTAGAGCTAAACTCTCCTTCGTCTACTCCAATCTCAGCAATAATAGAATTTTTTGGTATTTTTGAAAGCAATTCTTCTCGATTTAAAACTATTTCACAATTCCTAATATTGTCCTTTTTTAGTTTAAATTTAGGAATTGCTTTCTCAATTCTCTCTCTACTCTTAAATAGATTTTTTAATTTATTGAATAACATATATAGTTGGTAAAATTACTTTATGGATTGGGATCAGGCAAGACTATATCTTTCTAGGAAAGATAAAATACTATCAAAAATTATGAGACAATATAGTGGAAAACTTATATCAAGAAATGACCCTTTCTACTCTTTATGCAAGTCTATTGTGGGTCAACAGGTTTCTGTAGCATCAGCTGATTCAGTATGGTTAAAATTAGAATCAAAATGTCATAAAATTACTCCAGAAAAAATTTTACAATTAAGTAGAAATGATTTAAAAAAATGTGGCTTTTCAAGACAAAAAATAGAGTATATACAGGGGCTTGCTAATAATTTTATAAAGCAAAAATTTGATATTAAAAAACTTAAACATATGAATGATAATGATGCAATCGACTATTTATCAAAAAATAAAGGTATCGGTAGATGGTCTTCGGAAATGTTTTTACTGTTTAATCAAAATAGATTAAATATTTTTCCGGTTCAGGATATCGGTTTTTTAAAAGCTATATCCCAAAATTACAAATTGCACTATCCACCGAGCGAAAAATATTTAATTTATTTTAAAAAACTATGGAGACCATATTGTAGTGTAGCAACTTGGTATATGTGGAGAACTGTTGATCCAGATATTGTACAATACTAATTTTAATATTATTATTACTAAATGAAGTATATTTTATTTCTTTTTCTACTATTTTCTTCTTTTGAAGTAAAGGCTATGTACTCTTTTGACGATTGTCTTTATCTTTCTGACGAAGTTAATGCTGAAACACCAATGGATTTCAATAATGGTTTTATTTTGGATTATACAACTTGCATGGATTTTCCCTCAGGACCAAGATTGATTTACCTATATAGAGTTACAAATATTAGTAAGAATGATCTGGGATTAACTTATCAAAATCAAGTTAAAGACGGTCTTTGTACAAATCCACAGACTGCGGAACTGTTAGATAATCTTAGAGATGTTCAGTATCAATATTATGATAATAGGTCTGGTGGCCTTATGTCTTCTTTTGTTGTTAATTCAGGACAGTGTAGATAACTCTAGTTAGAAATATCATAATGTTTTCTAGATTTTAAAATTTTTTATAGATTTTAATATTTAAGAAAGTATAAGTAAGAAGATATTAATATAATTAAAAATGAAATAAGTAATTTGAACATTACTAAATTGAGACAAACATATAAATTTCAAATAAAATTATGGAACCTAGAATAATTTTTGAAGTCATACACATATTAAAAAACTAACTAAATTCTAAAAATTTAAAAGAACTATTTATCTTGAATCACTTTTATTGTAATAACTTTATTGTCAATATTGATAGGCAAGCTGTACATTTAAAAAAATAAGACTAATACCTATGGTTCCAAACAAAATTTTGTATACATTATCCATTATATATTTATAGCTAGTCAATTCTTTTATCGAACCAAAAATTGTCATCAATTTTTTTTACTTTATCGCCTGTAGCAAACCAATCATCAAAAACGCATATGTCACCTTTAACGTAAAGCTGATCATTGATAATTTTTGTATCAATATAAGATTTATTACCCATTAACGAGTAATCTTTCAAATACTCAACTTTCATGCCTTTTTTAAAAATCTTATTAATTGCAATTGGTCCTACTTCACTCATTCCCCAATTAACAATAAACTTACAATTTTTTTTAATAAAAAATTCAATGACCTCAGATGAAACTTTATCACTACCGCAGGTAATAACTATTTCAGATAAATCTATATCATTCCAGGTTTTAGTTTTGGTTACTGCTTCTGCCATTGCAGGAGTTAGGTGAGAATGAGTAAAACTGGTTATCATTTTAACCCACTTGAAAGGGTTAAATTTTTCAATTTGTATTTCTGCTCCAACTTCATAAGCTGGAAGAGTTTGGGCAAACAAGCCACCAGCATGATCAAGTGTACAAACAGTTAAAATCCTACTCTTCTTTGAAATCATTTGGACTTCTCTAGAAATTTTATTTGCAGCTTTTATTTTGTTAATGGGCTGATAAATTGGCTTACTAGGACCTGTAGTTCCACTTGTATTTATTGTAATTCCTTCATTAAGAATCTTTTTTAAGTTCATCTTTAAGTTTTTTCCAATCTGGGTGCTGAGGGAGATACCTATACAATCCAATAGCTTGTCTAATAACCATTTCAAGTAGTTTAAAATTAAATAAAGGGGGAAAAACTGCATGAATTATACTAGCAAATGCCATTAAAATCTGCTTTAAAGCTTCCCTGAAGCCAATAAACATATGAATAAAATACAAAAAAATTATATTTCTTTTTGGTCTATTATTTAATGAGTCGGCAACCCTTAAATGATTTAATTCGAACCATGACTTCATATTAAGAATATAACTACGAAATAAATATTTACATATAATTAAATTTTAGCTTAAAAGGCTACTGAAAAAATTCACATTTTACTCCCACTCAATAGTACTTGGTGGTTTATTAGAGATATCAAAAACAACTTTATTTATACCTTTGACTGAATTAATAATTTCTGAAGATATTAGATCTAAAATATCATATGGAATTCTAGACCAGCTAGCTGTCATCCCGTCAGTGCTGTTAACAGCTCTCACAGCTATAGTATTTTCATACGTTCTTTCGTCTCCCATCACCCCAACAGTTTTAATAGGAATTAATACACAAAATGCCTGCCAGATTTGATCATATAATTTTTTTTCTTTTAATATTCTAGTGTAAATATCATCCGCCTCTTGAAGTATCTTTACTCTTTCCTCTGTTACTTCGCCAAGTATTCTTATTGCTAAGCCAGGGCCTGGGAATGGATGCCTGCTAATTAAATCTTTTTCTATTCCTAGACTCTTACCAAGTACTCTTACTTCATCCTTAAATAAATCTCTTAATGGTTCAACTAAAGAAAGCTTCATGTTTTTGGGTAAACCTCCTACATTATGATGAGATTTTATAACTGAGGAAGGGCCGCTGATACTTACGCTTTCAATCACATCAGGATATAAAGTTCCTTGAACTAAAAAATTAGCTTTTGTTCTTTTTGCTTCTTTTTCAAACAATTCAATAAAAGTTTTACCAATAATTTTTCTTTTCTTCTCTGGATTTTTTATACCTTTTAATCTAGTAAAAAATAATTTTGAAGCATTAATGATTTTAGGATTTACTCCTAACTTTTTAAGATTTGGGAGAATTAACTTTACTTCATTTTTTCTCATTAAACCTGTATCAACTATAAATGAATTAAGCTTTGTCCCTATTGCTCGTGCTACCAAAACAGATGACACACTTGAATCTACCCCACCAGATATTGCTGATATTACTTTATTCTTTCCAACCAATTCTTTAATTTCTGAAGTCTTAAGTTTTATTAATTTTCCAGGCTTCCAATTATTCTTACATGATGAAATTAAAAAAATAAAATTTGATATAAATCTTTTACCAAATGATGTGTGGACCACTTCAGGATGGAATTGTGTTCCATAAATATTTTTGTTTTTATGTTTATAAAGGGCGATTGCCCCAAATTCTGACTTAGCAAGGGTTTGTAGTTTGGATCCTAATTTAATAATTGTATCACCATGTGACATCCAAGAAACGCTTCTATTTTTTATTCCTTGTAAAATTTTATTATTTTTAAATTTAATCAATTTTGATGGACCGAATTCTCTTATCTTAGACTTCTTAACATTTGATTTAAAAATTTTAGATATAAGTTGAGCTCCATAACATATCCCAAGGATAGGCATATTATCATCCAATATTCTTTCATCAAAAAGCGGAGGTTTTTTGTCATGAATACTTGCTGGACTTCCAGATAGAATTAAACAATCTGGGTTCATAGATTTTATTTTTTCAAAGCTTGAATTATAAGGAATTATTTCGCAATATACGTTTAACTCTCTTATATTTCTAGCGATTAGCTTTGTTACTTGGGAGCCAAAATCTAGGATAAGAACTTTACTTTGCATAATCTAATCTAATGTATAATTTGGTGCTTCTCTGCTTATATCTACATCGTGAACATGACTTTCTTTCAGTCCAGCGCCGGTTAATTTTAAAAATTTAGCCTTCTTAAGTTCTTTAAGATTTTTTGAACCAGTATATCCCATACCTGCTTTCAATCCACCTACAAGTTGAAAAATAACTTTGCTCGTCGCACCTCTATATGGAACTCTGCCTTCTATACCTTCTGGTACAAGCTTTGCGTCAATTATATCATCTTGATTATATCTATCTTTGCTTCCATCTTTCATTGCTTCTACTGAACCCATACCTCTATATGTTTTATATGACCTTCCTTGATAAAGAACAAGATCTCCCGGTGACTCATCTGTTCCTGCTAGCAGATTACCAATCATTACGCAGTCAGCTCCTGCTGCTAGTGCTTTTGTAATATCCCCAGAGTATTTTATTCCTCCATCAGCAATTACGGGAATATTGGATTTTCTTGCGATGCTAACAACATCCATTATTGCAGTCATTTGAGGAACACCTATACCGGCGATTATTCTTGTAGTACATATAGAACCTGGCCCTATGCCAACTTTTAAAGAATCAACTCCAGCAGCTATTAAAGCCTTTGCAGCTTCGGCTGTAGCTATATTTCCTACAACAACTTCGAGTTTTTTATATTTACTTTTGATTGCCTTGACTGAATCTAAAACTTTCTTTGAATGAGCATGGGCGGTATCAATAAATACCAAGTCCAATCCATGCTTAACAAGACTATCAAGCCTTTCGAGCATATCATTTCCAACACCGATTGCAGCTGCTGCAATTAATCTTCCTTGGTTATCTTTAGATGAATATGGATGTTGCTTACTTTTTTCAATATCTTTCATAGTTATTAAACCCTGAAGTCTGAAATTTTTATCAACAACAGGGAGTTTCTCAATTTTATATTTATTCAACAACTGCCTAGCCTCGTTTGTTCTAATTCCAACCTCTACTGTAACTAAATCTTTTTTTGGAGTCATTAATTTTTGAACTTTATAATGGAGATTTTTCTCATATCTCAAATCCCTCATAGTAATTATTCCTAAGAGTTTTCCGCCATTCTCTGTAACAGGAAGTCCAGTAAAGTTTTTAGTTGTCATAATTTCAAGGGCTTGTATACCAGATGCATCTGGGGAAATAGTATGAGGCTCGATAATCATTCCTCCCTCATATTTTTTGACCTTTTGAACTTCCTCGGATTGGCAATCTATAGATAGATTTTTATGTATTACACCAAGGCCTCCCTCTTGTGCCATTGCAATGGCAGTTCGCGCTTCTGTTACAGTATCCATAGCAGCACTTATTATAGGAATATTTATCTTAATTTTTTTCGTAATTTTTGTCTCAACTTTTACTTCAGAAGGCATAATTGTTGAGTAGGCAGGTATTAGTAAAACATCATCAAAAGTTAAAGATTCTTTTATATCTTTTCTGTTAATTATTTCTTCCCCTTCTTAGTTTTTTTTGGTATTGCCTTTTTTTTCACTTTTTTAATTACAGGCTTTTTCTTTGCCGAAACTTTTTTAGCAGTTGTTTTTTTGGGGGATAGTTTTTTAATATCGGTTGACTTCTTTTTTGGTTTAATTTTTTTTGATTTAGCTTTTAACTTTTTTTCATTTGAAGAAGCAGATTTGGTCTTTTTTAAAGGTTTTTCGTCTTCTATGACAGGCTCTTCTTTGACGAACTCCAATAAACTAACTTGATTAACAAATTCTACCACTTTCTTTCTAAAATCTGGTATTGCGCCAACTTCAAATTCTATTTCTTGAATCTTAGAGTTTGTAGTTATTTTTATTGGAACAACACCGGCAAAAGTTGAATCATCAATTTTTTCAAAACCAGTAGATTTTAAAATTTGCTTTTGAATTGCTGGTAAAAAAATCTTCCCTAGAAGCGTAACTTCCTCAGGTAATAAACCGTCTTGAGTTACACTAATTTTTACAGTTGTCTCTCTCATTTTAGATGTATTCACCAATAATTAATTAATTAATAAATGTATTTGATTCTACTTAATAAGATTAAAAAACACAAATTATATGAAAATTATAATAATTTTATTCCAAAAATTATTTTTTATGATATATTTTTCATTTTTAGAGGGTGTTTAATGGGATTAACAAAAAATCAAATAGGAAGATATAGCAGACATCTAATTATGCCTGAAGTGGGTGTTAAAGGTCAGGAAAAATTAGCTGAATCTAAAGTCTTATGTATTGGCGCCGGAGGTCTAGGCTCACCATTAGCCCTTTATCTTGCATCTGCAGGGATTGGGACTATTGGTATTGTGGATTTTGATGTTGTAGATTTAAGTAATCTTCAAAGACAAATTCTTCATGCCGAGGAAAGAGTTGGAGATCTGAAAGTCGAATCTGCAAAAAAAAGATTGCTAGAGTTGAATTCTGATATAAATGTCAACACTTATAATTTAAGATTAACAGCAGATAATGCATTAGATTTATTTAAAGACTATGATGTGATAGTTGATGGAACAGATAATTTTGCAACTAGGTATCTCGTCAATGATGCATGTGTAATTCTTGGAAAACCTAATGTATATGGAAGTATTTTCAGATTCGAGGGTCAAGCGACAGTTTTTAATTATAAAGATGGGCCACATTATAGAGATTTATATCCTGAGCCACCCCCACCTGGAATGGTTCCCTCGTGTGCCGAAGGTGGAGTTTTGGGAATCTTACCTGGAATTATTGGAGTGATTCAGGCAACTGAAACAGTAAAAATTTTACTTGATGTTGGACAAACTCTAAGCGGAAGACTATTGATATATGATTCATTAAAGATGTCATTTAGAGAAATAAAATTAAGGAAAAACCCAGATACTCCAAAGGTTGAAAAATTGATAGATTATGAAGAATTTTGTGGATTAAATAAATCCGAAGAAAATGAAACAGATTTAGAAATTTCCATTGATGAATTTAGTAAAATTCAAGACTCAATGGACAAAATTAAACTTTTAGATGTTAGAGAGCCAGGCGAATATGAGATTTGCAATCTGAATAATTCAAAACTAATCCCGCTTGGTGATTTAACTTCCAGGGTTCACGAACTAGATACTGCGGACGATATTATAGTGTATTGTCATCATGGAATGAGAAGTCTTCAAGCAACTAGAATTTTAAAAGGAATGGGGTATAAAAGAGTAAGGAACTTGGCTGGCGGTATTGATGCATGGGCCGCAAAATTCGATGAAAAAATGCCAAGATATTAATGTTCAGGCTCTGGGCCATATTTATTATCACCTTCAACACCTTTTAGAAATCCAGCATTAACAAATATATAAATTCTTGCCGCTAATACAACTAAAACATAAAACTGTAGAATCGAATCCGATATAAATCCAAATTGATAAGGGACAGATAATATGTATGGGATAACGGCAACTAAGCCATTTATTGATCTATCTTGGAGTCTTTTAGAGTCTAAAAAAACAGCCAAAAAAGAAATTATTAGAACAAAGAATTGAACAAATTTTTCCAATTCAGGGTCTTGCCAATCAAGGGCTTCTAAAATACTTCCTATCGGTATTAATATCAATATTCCTACGACAATAAGAAAAATTTGAGAATACCACCAAGTTCTTCTTTTTATTCTTCCATCTAGTGTAAAAAATAAGAAAACAAGAAATTTTATATCAAGAAACTTTTTAATATCCATTGTTTATATAATACATAATTTAATATGGGCGAAAAGGGACTTGAACCCTTACGAATCGAAATTCAATGGCTTTTGAGGCCACCGCGTCTACCAGTTCCGCCACTCGCCCTTATTTATTCATTATTTTATACCAATAAATTGCATTAATTACTAAGGAATGAGAAATTTTCTTTTTTAATATCAAACTCTCAAGTTGATTTAAAGGATATTTTTTGACTTGGGTATATTCACTTCCAGCATTTTGAGGTTCTGATATTAATTCTAGATTTTCTGCCAAAAAAGTATGGCATGAATTATTCATAATTGCAGGGTTAGGATGAACATACCCTAATTTTCTCCAGCTCTTAGACTTGTAGCCTGTTTCTTCAAATAGTTCTCTTTTTGCTGATGACAAGACACTTTCACCGGGGTCAATCATGCCCCCTGGTAGCTCCAATGTTATAGAGTTAGTTCCGGCTCTATATTGCTGAACAAACACAACTTCATTATTTTTTGTTATTGGGAGAATATTAATCCAATCAGGAGAATTGAACACATAGAAATCAAAAGATTTTTCTTTTTTTTTATATGGAGATTGCAATTTATATTTAAAAAGATCAAATATTTTAAGATTTTCTAAAAATTTTTTTTCTTTAATTATCCATTTTTTCATTATTCAAAATTTACCTGAATTAAATACAAATAATATTAATAAACTAATTTTCTTAAAAATGTTAATATTAATTTATTGGAGAGTTGGCCGAGTGGCCGAAGGCGCACGCTTGGAAAGCGTGTAGAGGTTCAACCCTCTCGTGGGTTCGAATCCCACACTCTCCGAGAAATTTTCGTCGGCTTGTGAACTCCGCCAGGACAGAAATGTAGCAACGGTAACAAGCCGGCCTGGAAAAAAGTTATGTCATATGTAGTTTTAGCAAGAAAATATAGGCCTAAGAACTTTGGCGACGTTATTGGTCAAGAAACACCTATTTCTATTTTAGAAAGCTTTATCAAAAATAACTCAATACCTCATGCTTTAATATTCTGTGGTGGAAGAGGGATTGGTAAAACTTCAATGGCAAGAATATTTGCAAAAGCAATTAATTCTGAAGAAATAAATAACAACCCACAAATTGGTGATGATATAGATGGTGGAAAGTCTTTAGATGTTATAGAAATTGATGCTGCTTCAAATAATGGAGTTGATCAAATTCGAGATGTTATAGACATATCTCAATATTCTTCTCTAAAATGTAAATATAAAGTATTTATCATAGATGAGGCACATATGTTATCTAAAGCCGCATTTAATGCATTACTAAAAACACTGGAGGAGCCTAGTGATAATACTATTTTTATATTAGCAACAACAGAGGTTGAAAAAATTCCCATTACAATATCTTCTAGATGTCAACTAATAAACTTCACAAATCTAAATTTAAGTAAAATTGAAGATCTAATCAAAAAGGTTTGTGACTTAGAAAACATAAAAATAGATGAGGATTCTACAAAGCTCTTGGCAAATGAAGCGAATGGATCTGCTAGAGATTCATTAAGTATTTTAGAATTATTATCAAACTCTTTAAATAAGGATATTAAATATGAAAATGCTATTTCTAAATTAGGTATAACACCAAAAGAAACAATATATTTAATATCAACCGGCATATTAAATGGCAATATAAAAGATAGCCTAGAAATATTTTCAGAAATTTGCTCAAAAGGATATGATATTAAAAAGTTTATTTTATCTTTAATGTTTTTTTTCAGAAGCCTAATTTATGCAAAATTAGAATTAGATAGTGAAGATTCAACAATAGAAAAAATCCATGGAGACATTTTATCAAGATTTGAACCTTTTTCGGTTCATGAATTTGAAAATATTTTTGATAATTTAATTAATTCATATGATTCTATAGTCAAAAGTCCAAATGTTAAGATTTCTGCTGAGACAACAGTTATAAAATTATGTTTAATCTCTGACTTCATAAGTTTTGAAACAATTAGCGAAGAAGAGTCAAAAAAAAAAGTTAAAAGTGTAAATAATGATAATTTGATTCAAAAGGGAAGTCCTAAAAAATCAAAGACAGATAATGGTAAAAAATCTAACGGGGAAATGATGAATAGTTCAGCGAACGAAACACTTGGCATTAAGGAAACCTTCAATTTAAAGGAAAATAAAGATAAACTATTTGAATCAGAGTCAATTAAAAGTCTTTTTGATACATTTGATTGCAGAATTTTAGAGATAGAAAAGGAGAATCAAGAATGAAAATGCCTGGGAATTTAAATATGAAGACTATGATGAAGCAAGCGGAAAAAATGAAAAAACAAATGGAAAAGATTCAAGAGGATGCGGGAAATGAAATTGTAGAAACTGCCTCAGGCGGGGGAATGGTAAAAGTTAAAGCAAAGGCTAAAGGAGAAATAACATCCATTCATATAGAAAATGAGATTTTAGATTCTGGTGATAAAGACATGTTAGAGGATTTAGTTCAAGCTGCGATTAACGAAGCACTGGACAAAGGAAAAGAAAAAATTAAAGATAAAATGGGTGAAGTTGCGTCCTCAATGGGGATTCCGCCTGGCCTTTTATAGTCTATATGAAAAATAAAATTTTAGGTAAAGAATTTGATCAGCTTATAGAGTCTTTGTCAAAATTCCCCAGTATTGGTGAAAAAACAGCCTCTAGATTAGCTCTTTTTTTAATGAAAAATCCACCAAATTTGACTCTTGAAATAGCTAAATCTATGGTTGAGGCTAGAAAAAAAGTCAGAATTTGTAAAATGTGTAATAATTTTATATTTGATAAAGATCCTGATTGTAATGATAAAAGTTGTAATAGGCTATCTGGGGCTAGAGATTCAAGAACTTTATGCATAGTAGAAAATATGTTTGACCTTATATCGATTGAAAACAGTGGAGAGTACAAGGGTCAATATCATGTTCTTCAAGGATTATTATCTGTTTCTAAAGGAATAAAGCCTGAAGATTTAAAAATAAATCAGCTTATAAATAGGATTAAAAAAAATAAATTCAATGAAATAATTTTTGCTACTGATCCTACAAGCGATGGAGAGTTTACTGCACAGCATATAAAAGAACAGATTCAGGTTTACTGTAAAAAAATATCTAGAATTGCGATAGGGATGCCACTTGGCTCAGAACTAGACTACATAGATAAAAATACTTTAGCTAAATCTTTGATCGATAGAAGAAAAATGTAAAAAAACTCTTTTATATCTTGACTTTGATCCTCTATTACTTAAAATTTCCTTGGTACTTTTTAAGTCGCCAAGGGGGAAAAAATTGAAAATTTTAGTAATTGTTAGGCAAACTCCTGACACTGAAGCAAAAATTCAAGCTAATTCTTCAGGAAATGGGATTCAAACTGATGATATTAAATGGATTTTAAATCCTTTTGATGAATTTGCTGTAGAAGAAGCAGTACAAATAAAAGAAAAAACTGGAGCTGAAGTCGTTGTACTTACTGTAGGAGCTGACCGCTCTGTTGATGCAATAAGAACAGCTCTAGCTATGGGTGGAGATAGTGGAGTTCATATCAAAGATGATTCTTTTGCAGATATGGATTCTTATGCATTGGGTAAAGTAATTGGCTCTAAAATAAAATTATTAGGAGACATAGATTTAATCATTGCTGGGAAAAAATGGATTGATGAAGAATCCAATCAAGTTCCTATTCAAGTTGCGGAAGAATTAGGAATTCCTCAAGCAACCTTAGCATCAAAAGTTGAAGTAGATGAAGGTTCTAAAACTGCAAAAGTAACTTCTGTTATTGAAGGTGGAGAGGAAATTAGGGAGCTCAAGCTTCCTGCAATCATAACCGTTGAGCAGGGAATTAATGAGCCAAGATATGCTTCCTTACCAGGTATTATGAAAGCTAAGAAAAAACCTTGTGAGGAGGTTGGTCCAGGAGATATCAATTCTGATGAAATTGGTATACCTGCTGACGCTTTAGGTGTAGCAGGCTCAAGAGTAAAAACAGATTCAATAGAAATACCAACAATAACCCGTAGTTTAAAAGTCATTGAAGGTAACGATGTTCAACAAGCATCTTCTGAACTTGCTAAATTATTAAGAGAAGAAGCAAAAATTATATAGGAGAAAAATATGAGTGAAATTTGGGTATTAGTTGATACAGCACAGGACAAAGTACGTAATGTTACTTATGAAGTTCTAGCTGCTGCATCAAAGTTAAAAGAGAAAAATAGTTCAACAATATGTGCGGTTTTTATAGGTGAAAGTTCAGGTGCCATTGAAGCCGATCTTGGTAAATATGGAGCCGAAAAGTTTTATAAAGTAGAAAACGCTGCATTAAAAGATTTTAGTCCATCTTTATATGCAACTGCCCTCTCAGAAATTATTAAAAAGCATAATCCTGATATTGTATTAGGTGGAAACACTCTAAAGAATCAAGATTATCTACCCAGAGTGGCTTCAAGAACAGGCGCTGGTCTTGCAATTGATGCAATTGATATAGATATTAGTTCTGAATCAACTCTTCAAGTTAAGAGATACAAATATTCAGGTAAATCTATAGCAACTGTTAGTTTTCATGATGTAAAACCAATGATTGCTACAATTAGACTTAATGCATTTAAGCCTATTGAGGGATCTGGAAGTCCCGAAGTTGTTTCTGAAACAGTTGACCTGCCAGCAGATGATAGCTATAAAGTAATAGAGACTAAAATCATTCCTAAAGAAAGACCTGAACTAACAGAGGCAGATAAAATTGTTTCGGGTGGCCGTGGGATGGCAAACGGCGATAATTTTAAAATTGTTTATGATCTTGCTGATTCAATTGGAGCAGGTGCTGGCGCTTCAAGGGCAGCAGTTGATTCTGGATGGGTTCCCTACGAGATGCAAGTTGGTCAAACTGGTAAAGTCGTATCGCCCAATCTATATGTTGCTGTTGGGATTTCAGGCTCAGTGCAACATTATGCTGGCATGGGTTCTTCTAAAGTGATAGTTGCTATCAATAAAGATCCAGACGCGCCGATTTTTCAGAAGTGCGATTACGGTATTTGTGGTGATCTGTTTGATGTGCTTCCAGCTTTGACTGATGAAATTAAAAAATTAGGATAAAAAATTCGATATCAGGTAAGAATTTCTTACCTGATATCAATTATTTTCACATTAAAATTTACATTATTAAACATGCTTCTTAATGCAGTCTTAAAATATTTAGATCCATCCGTAAGATACACTTCTTTTTTAATACTTTTATTTTTTTTTGTTAAACCCAGTTGAATCTTTATGGATTTCGCTATTTCAACTGAAGAATCAAAGATTTTTACATTTGGACCTAAAAATTTTTTAATTTTTCCCTTTAAGATTGGATAATGCGTACAGCCAAGTATTAAGCCATCAATTTTATTTCTTTTAAAAATATTAAGATTTTCATTAATAATTTGGTCAATATATCCTTTAGACTTAAGACCCTCTTCTACTATAGGAACAAATATTGGACATTGTTTACTAATAATTTTTTTTATGTTTTTCAACTTCTTCAATCTATTGCTGTAAGTTTTACTATCAATAGTTGAGGGAGTCGCGATAATTCCGATATTCCGTATACCAGAATCTTTTACTGCAGAAACACCTGAATCTATAACATTAAAGATTGGAACATTAAATTTTTTTCTTAAAGTATCATCCGCAAAAGCAGAAGCTGTATTACAAGCAATGACAATTAAATCACATCCTTTATTTATTAAAAACTGTGTATTTTTTATAGAATATTCAATAACTGTTTTTCTAGATTTTATTCCATAGGGTAGTCTCGCTGTATCTCCAAGATAAACATAATCATTATTTGGTAACTTTTTCATCAATTGTCTAAATACTGTCAGACCCCCAATCCCTGAATCAAAAATTCCAATCTTCATTCAACTTCACCAATATATTGGTTAAGCTCATTTATATTCTTAATAGAAATTAATTTCATCTGATTTGAAGAATATCTTTCCAAATCTTTAGATTGAGCAAGAGACTGGTAAGGTATAAAACATTTTTTAAAACCCATTCTTTCAAATTCCTTTATTCTTTTTTCAATTTTTGTGACAGTCTTGACTTCTCCACCTAGTCCTACCTCGCCAATGAAGACATTATCAGCAGGAATTGTTAAATCCTTAAAACTTGATAAGAGTGCCGCAATAATTGCTAAATCTACAGATGGATCTTTAACCTTTACTCCTTTAGAGACGTTTACAAAAATATCTTTATCATTGAAAGTTATTTTTGAAAACTTCTCAAGAATTGCAATTAACATGTTTATTCTGTTAATTTCTATTCCATTAGAATAACGTTTTCCATAAGACTGGCTTGGAGCCGATACAAGAGATTGAATCTCTATCAATATAGATCGGGAACCCTCAAATGTTGATGAGATAGCTGTACCTGGATAAGAATTGGAGCTGTCAGAAATAAAAATATTTGATGATTCACTTACCTCAACAAGTCCTTTTTCGGTCATTTTAAAAATACCAATCTCATTAGTTGGACCAAACCTATTTTTTGTTGTTCTTAAAATTCTGAGCTCATCAGACTCAATTTGATCAAAATATAATACTGTATCAACTAAATGCTCTAGGGTTTTGGGGCCTGCAATTGTTCCATCTTTAGTTATATGACATATAAGTACTAATATCACTGAATTTTTTTTACAATATTCAGAAAGCGTTTGAGATGATGTTTTTAGATGTGAAATTGAGCCTAATGGAGAATCTAAATCATTTGAAGTCAATGCATGAATAGAATCAATTATCATAATGTTCGGCTTTGTATCCTCTATTTGAAGTAAAATCTGATCTATACTAGCATCATTCAAAATAAATAAATTATTATATGTAATACCTAGCCGTTTTGATCTTAAATTAATTTGAGATATTGACTCCTCAGCTGATACATATAAAACAGAATTTGAATTAGAAAGATTGGCAGCGAGCTGTAAGGCCAAAGTTGACTTACCAATCCCTGGTTCGCCACCAAGTAATATAGTTGAGCCAACTGTAAATCCACCACCTAATACGCGATCCATTTCAATAATCGAAGACTCAATCTGCTCATTTGATATGGTTTTTAAGTCAGATAGTTTATTTGAGACTAATAATTTAAGGTTATTTTTCTTGCTCTCTTTTTTTTCTTCAAAACAGTTCCATTCATTACATTTATGGCATTTTCCCATTTTAACTGGAGAGGTTAAACCACACTTCACACATTCATAAATCATATAAATATTATAATTGAAAAACTTAGTTTCTTTATTTTTAAATTTAATTGGCAAAAAAAAACTTTTAGTTAGTATAATGTAGAGCTCCTTCAAGGTCGTTTATTTACGGGGTGACGGCATCTTGGTAAAGGAGCTTTTTTTATTGTAGACTTAAGTCATGAGTGATGCCCTTAATTTAGATGTTAACAAACAAATCTTAGAACCAATTTCTGCGTACCATAAAGAGTGTCCTCATTGTGGAGCAGCATTATTTCCTGTTTCACAAAACGATCATTACGACGATAAGGATGAAAAGCCAGATAAAGTATGTCACTGCTGTGGCAAAAAATTTATTGTGCTTTTCGGGTGCTAAAATGCCATATATTAACGTAAAAGTTGGTGGTAGCCTATCAGATGAACAGAGAAAAAAGATCTGTGAAGAAATAACTAAAACAATGGAAATAGTAGCCGGCAAACCACCTTCATCAACATATGTTCAAATTGATGAAATACCCAGAAACCAGTGGTCTGTTGGTGGTAAGCTGCTGTCTGAAAAATAATTAACCATTCATATAGTATGCTGTTTCATCATGTTATCAAAAATAAATAATATGGAACTCATTTCTTGACTTAATATCTTCCAATGTCATTAAAAAAATACTCTCTGAGAGCAATCTAGCCCCAAAGACAAAGGTAATATTTCTAAATTGCTAACTAGTTCATTTAAATATTACTGAAGACGATCAACCATATTTAACATGTTTTAATTTAGTCATCAAAGTAGTAGTGGTAATAAATCTGAGATAAGCATTATATAGTCTTAAGGTATTTTAAAAGGCAAAAAAGCATGCCCGCTAAGGACATGCTTTTTGGCCTACCAAGGAGATATAGGCTAGGTATTATAGGTATTAATTATTTAAAATAAGGATAAGACTCAACACCTACCTCAGATGCGTCTGATCCTAGTTCTTCTTCTTCTGCTGATGGTCTTAAACCTACTGTTGCTTTAAGTGCCAAAAATACTATTGCAGATAGAACAAATACAAACACAATTACTGATACAGTACCAATTAATTGTGTTACAGCTGAAACATCAGTTGATATTGCGACTGCTACTGTGCCCCAAATACCTGCTAATAAGTGAACAGGTAAAGCACCAACAACATCGTCAACTTGAATGCTTTCGAAAAACTTAGTTCCGAATACAGCTATTATTCCACCAATACCACCTATCATCATTGACATTGTGGCACTAGGTGCGAGAGGCTCGGCCGTAATAGATACAAGACCTGCCAGGGCTCCGTTAAGAGCAAAGGTAACATCACATTTACCAAACATTGTTTGAGCAACTATTATTGCAACTAATAAACCTGCACAAGCTGCTAAGTTTGTATTAACAAAAATGTCTGAAACAGCTGCTGCGTCATCAAGAGATCCAATAGCAAGTTGAGACCCACCATTGAAACCAAACCAACCAAGCCATAAAATAAATGTTCCCAGAGTTGCAAGAGGAATACTAGAAGCAGGGATTGGAATTGCTTTACCATCTACAAAACGACCAATTCTTGGTCCAATGATAATTGCACCTGCTAAACCTGCTGCACCACCTGCGGCATGCACAAGTGTTGAACCAGCAAAATCAGAGAATCCCATGGATGATAACCATCCACCACCCCATTGCCAACCCATTTCGATTGGATAAATAACGCCAGCTAAAATTGCTGCGAAAATGAAAAAACTCCATACTTTAATTCTTTCTGCAATAGTCCCTGAAACAATAGAGACAGTTGTTGCACAAAAAACCATCTGGAAGAACCAGTCTGAATGAGAAGCATAGCCTGTAGCTATATCTTCACCAGGTGCAAACATAGTAAATGAACCCATGTAGCCACCCTCAGCGATTCCGTAGGCTAAATTGTAGCCAACTAAATAAAACATTATGCCAGAAATTGCATATAACCCCACATTTTTAAGACAAATTGTGGAAACGTTCTTAGATCTAACCATTCCGGATTCTAACATTGCAAATCCTGCTGCCATCCACATGACTAAAAAACCGCAAATAAGGAATAATAAAGTATTAAAAATAAATGCAGTTTCATCAGGACTGCTTGATGCTGACGCTGAGCCAGTCAAAAATACAGTTAGAAAACCTAATGATAGAAATACGAAAAAATTTTTATAATTAAATTTACTCATATTTCCCTCCTATAAAGATTTTTATTTATCATTGGCAACCATCGTGCCAAAATATGATAAAATTAATTTTTTATAAAAATAAAATTATAGAGTGTTTACAAATATGGTCACAATACCTGATATTCTAAAACATAATGATCAATCAAATACTGCTTTTACCCAGCTAAATCAGGGCAATTTGGAAAAATTCACTTATTTTGAAATAGATAGATATTCAGATAATTTCGCATATAAATTATCTCAAATTGGTATTAAAAGAGGATCAAAAATAGCTATTAAGGCTAAAAATTCAGTTCAATGGGTAGTAAGTTTCTTTTCAATACTTAAATTAGGTTGTATTTGTGTGCCAATAGATATAAAAATGAATGATTTTGCTACTGAAAAAATCATAAAATTGTCTGGAGCAGAATTATTAATTAATGAAAAAAATTCAAAATTTGAAGTAAGTGAATTAAATATTTATGATTTTTTTGATCTCTCAATAGATGAAAATCATATGGAAATGGAAAAATTATCAGAAGAATGCGAAGATAAAATTGCAATAATCCTATATACATCAGGAACAACAGGTGATCCTAAAGGAGCAATGCTTTCTAATAAAAATATTCTTTCAAATGTTAAAGAAATATCAAAAATGCTCCAGGAAGAGGGAAAATTAAGAAGTTTTTCAGTTCTGCCAATGAGTCATGTTTATGAGCTTACATGTAATATTTTAGTAAGTTTGAATTTAATCAATACTGTTCATTTTTGCTCTGGATTAGATATTAAAACATTATCTAAAGAATTAAAATTAATAAAACCTAATATATTTCCGGTGGTACCACTATTATTAGAAAAAATTTATAATGGAATTAAAAAAAAACAAGTTAAATCAAACATTTTACAAAATATTATAAAATTTTTTCCCAAATTATTTGGCTATATCTTTAGAAAAAGTATTGGGTTAAATAAATTAAAATTTTTTTTCTGTGGTGGGGCACCGTTAAGCTTTGAAATTGAATCTTTCTTTGATAGAATTGGTCTCAAAATAATACAAGGTTATGGATTAACTGAAGCATCACCGCTTGTTTCTGTTAACCCTTTAAAAAATAAAAAAATTGGGTCTGTTGGTAAAGTGATAAATAGTTGTGATTTAAAAATTTTGAATCAAGATTCATACGGTAATGGTGTTATTCATGTGAAAGGTCCAAATATTTTTCAAGGTTATTATAATAATATCAATGCCACTAAAGAGTCTATAGTTGATGATTATTTAAATACTGGTGATATTGGTAGAAAAGATCATGAAGGCTATCTATTTATAAGCGGTAGGAAAAAATTCGTAATTATTGGTCCGAGCGGTGAAAACGTTTATCCTGAAGAAATTGAAGAATTATTAAATAATTTTATAGAAGTTCAAGAATCTGTAATTTTTAGCTTAGATCAAAAACAAATCTCAGCTTTAATAAAATTAAATGATGAGTATAAAGAAATAAGCTATCATAAAATTAAAAATATAATAAATTGTATAAATAACAAACTTGAAAGATATAAAAGAATCTCAAAAATTTACTTATCAGATATCGAATTTGAAAAAACATCAACTCAAAAGATTAAAAGAGATTTTTTAAAGAATATTAATGTTTCAGACTATAAATCTGTTATGTAATAAAATATATTTTTCTAAACTTTAATTCAGATTCAATATATTTTTTTTTAAGTTTTTTTGGTTCCATTACTAAATCTAGTTCGATTTGCTTATATGGTATCTCAAATAAATTTTCCTTTTTAGAAAATAATTCCGAACTAACTTTATAAACGGATTTATCTATTTTTTTAAGTTTATAATCAATTATATTGCTATTGTCTAAAAATAATGAGGGTTTTTTGCCTCCCAATTCTTTTTCTCTACATATTACTAATGAAATTAAATCACATATTTGTAAGCAACTTAATTCAAATTTAAATTCATCCGTTTCTCTTATTTCATCTAAATTATATGGGAGTAATTTTTTAATTAATGACTCGCTTTTATTTATGAAATCGTCATTAAATGAATTTTCTCTGGATGAATTGAGCGATAAATATTTAAAATGTTCATAAATCAATAGTGATGAATACGGATTTATTGAAGAGTTTATGCTTTTAAACCATAATTCATTTTGCAGTTCCTGATTTAGATCTTGAAAAGAATATACTTTATTATCATTTGTAACTTTTGGATAATTATCAAACTCGATCCACCCACTATCATGATTTCGAATAGAGTATTTTAAAGCGTCTAGATTATTGGTTTTTTGTTTTAAATTTTCATTAAAACAATTGAAAATATCAAGAGATATTCTTGCGTGATCATGTTGTGTTACAAAACAAATAAACTCCTCAAAAAATCTTGTAATCATAATTTAAAAAA
>CEWK01132864.1_pt1 | contig 87384 bp, 76 predicted proteins | sample 531431 | NCBI WGS metagenome assembly CEWK01 (sample SAMEA2623059, study PRJEB7988) | marine metagenome | isolation source: saline water (ENVO:00002010), including
TCTTGTAGTCTCATATTCTTTTCTTTTATCAAAACTCACAAATGTATTTGTGTCCTTAATTCGATACACAAAGCAGGATCTACCTAAAATCATGCCTTGATTGATCATTTTTTTAAATGGCTCATCAAAAGATATAAATTCTCGATCGTATAAAAATTTTGTCCAAAAACGAGAATATAATAAATGTCCAACAGCATGCTCTGCCCCGCCTATATAAAGGTCTACTTGACCCCAATAATCAGATTTTTCTTTCGCACAAAATTCAAAATCATTTTTAGGGTCCATGTATCTTAAAAAGTACCAAGAGCTTCCAGCCCATCCTGGCATAACATTGAACTCCATTCTTTCCCCTTCAAAAATATTCCAACTATCTTTATTCGCTCTTGCCAATGGAGGTTCTCCACTTTCTGTTGGTAAATATTCATCTACTATAGGCAATGTGACATATTGATTGTCATCAAGCAGATGTGGAATATTATTTTTATAATATACGGGGAAGGGCTCCCCCCAATATCTTTGTCTACTAAAAACGGCATCCCTTAGTCGATAATTGACCTTTGAATTACCAAATCCTCCTTTGATAATATTGGTCATAACTAACTTAGTCGCTTCATCATAATGCAATCCATCTAAAAAACCTGAATTAACTAATGTAAAATCCTTATCTTCATAGGCATGCTCCTTAATATCTATATCTTTAAAAATATTAATGATGTCAATACCAAAATGGGTAGCAAATTGCCAATCTCTTTGATCGCCACAAGGAACTCCCATCACTGCGCCAGTACCATAAGAAGCAAGAACATATTCACTAATCCAAATGGCAATCTTTTGATTTGTAAAAGGATGCACAGCATAAGCACCTGTAAAAACACCACTTATGCTTTTTTCTGCCTGTCTTTCCCTTTCAGATTTTAAATTAATTTTTTTAACATAACTTTTCACAGATAACTTATGATCATCTGTAGTAATTTGATCAACTAAAGTATGTTCTGGCGCTAAAACCATGAAATTAACCGCAAAAATTGTTTCTGGTCTTGTAGTAAATACCTCTATTTTTTTTGTTGAATCTTGTAGAAAAAAATTAATTTTTGTACCCTCTGACTTTCCAATCCAATTTTTCTGTATCTCCTTTATTGAATCGGACCAATCAAGATTGTTTAATCCTGATAATAATCGGTCAGCATACGCTGTAATACGTAATGACCATTGCTTCATTAGTTTTTGCTCTACAGGAAAGCCACCTCTCTCTGAAACCCCCTCCTTAACCTCATCATTAGCAAGTACAGTTCCTAAAGATTCACACCAATTAACCCAGCTGTCTGATAAGTAAGCTAGTCTATATTTTTGCAGGACTTGATTTTTTTCATAATTATTAAAATTCTTCCATTGAGTCGCTGAAAACAAACCAATATTTTCATCAGAAGAAACATTAACATTGTGGTTTCCATATTTTTCAAATATTTGAATCAAATCAGAAATTGGCATTGCTTTATCATTGTCATAGCAATAATATGATTGAAATAATTTTTTAAAAATCCATTGAGTCCATTTATAATAATTTGGATCAGATGTTTGTATCTGTCTGCTCCAATCATACGAAAACCCGAGCTTATCTAATTGCTGTCTATACCTATTCGTATTTTTTTGTGTTGCAACTTCGGGATGGATGCCTGTTTGTATTGCATATTGTTCAGTGGGTAAACCAAAGGAATCATAACCCATTGGATGCAAAACGTTAAAGCCTTTTAGTTTTTTATACCTAGCTAAAATATCTGAAGCAATATAGCCCAAAGGGTGTCCAACATGTAGGCCTGATCCTGAAGGATAAGGAAACATATCCAAAACATAATACTTTTCTTTATCTTTATCTTCAAAAACCTTATATGTTTTATTTTCCTTCCAATACTTTTGCCACTTATTTTCTATGTATTTAAAATCATATTGCATTTAAGGAAAATTTTTCTATCGCAAAGTTAATTAATATGATTAATTTATAAGTTCTATTTTTATATTTTAGCAAATATTATGACAAGACATAAAAATAAGTTTTTAAATCTTAGAATATTCGGCTCTTCAGCTTCTGTTATTTTAAGTCTGTCTTTGGTTCTTTTTGTAACAGGTCTTCTAGCCTTAGTTTTATTAAACTCTCAAAAACTTTCCAACTACGTCAAAGAAAATATTGGATTTACAATAATGTTAAATGATAGTATCTCGCAAATACAAGAAATGGCTTTTATAAAAGAGTTAGAGGCTGAAGATTTTACAAAACAAACTAAATATATCTCAAAAGAACAAGCAACAGAAAAATTAATGGCCGATTTAGGTGAGGATTTTGTTTCTTTTTTGGGTTACAGCCCACTTCTTGCTTCAATAGATGTTAAGTTAAATCCTGAGTTTGCAAATTACGATAGTTTAGAAAAAATTACTGCAAAACTCTCAACAAAACCTATTGTATTTGAAACTTATTATCAAAAAGATCTAATAAAGAAAATTAACAATAGCACCAAACGTATATCATTTTTTTTACTAGTTTTTAGTGTTTTGCTTTTCATTATTGCTTTTGCATTAATTAATAACACTATAAGACTTTCGGTGTATTCTAAACGATTTTTAATTAAAACAATGGGCTTAGTAGGGGCTACTGATAAATTTATACAAAAGCCTTTTATAATAAAAAGTGTTTTTCAAGGGTTTTATAGTTCAATATTTGCCATCTTTATGCTAATGGGCTCAATAAAACTTATTCAAAAAGATACTCTTAAGGTGCTAGAAATTAGTGACTTAAAAATAATTGGGATTGTTTTTATTTTTGTTTTCTTTACTGGAACATTCTTGAGCATTGTGTCAACTTTTTTTGCCGTAAAAAAATATATTAAACTAACTGAAAATCAATTATATAATTAAAAAACAAAAACTATGAATTTTGCATTTAAAAAAAAGAACTTCATGCTATTAATAATCGGGTTAGCATTTATAATCAGTGGTTTTATATTGATGAGTGGGGGAAAATCTGAAAATCCTGAGGTTTTTTCAACAGAAATTTTTAGCTTTCAAAGAATAACACTGGCAACAATATTGGTGATTATAGGCTTTATTATTGAAATTTTTGCAATAATGCATAAAAGCAGAGAAAATAATTAATGGATATTTTCAATGCTATTATTCTTGGGATTATTCAGGGTTTAACTGAGTTTTTACCTGTTAGTAGCAGTGGACATTTAGAAATCACAAAAGTTTTAATTGGCGAAAATAATGTTGCTAAAAAAAGCATGTTAATGACTGTAGTGCTTCATTTTGCAACAGCTCTATCAACTATTATAATTTTCCGAAGAGATGTAGCAAATATCTTAAAAGGTCTTTTTCAATTTAAAAATAGTGAATCTTTTAATTTTTCATTAAAAATTGTAATCTCAATGATTCCTGCAGCGATTATTGGGTTTTTATTTGAAAATGAAATTGAATCTTTATTTAGTGGGAAATTAATTTTAGTTGGAATAATGTTATCCATAACAGGCTTGTTGTTGTTGTTGTCAGACAAATCAAAAGAAACAAGCAAAAAAGTTGGTATCAAAGAATCTATAATTATTGGACTTTCACAAGCTATTGCAATTATACCTGGAATTTCAAGATCTGGAGCGACAATTTCAACATCAGTTTTACTGGGAGTTGATAAAGAAAAATCTGCTCGATTTTCATTTTTAATGGTAGTACCTTTAATATTTGGCAAAATGGTTAAGGATATTCTTTCTGGTGAAATAAATCTTAACAACTCGGAGTTTTCTTCTCTTATATTTGGTTTTGTAGCCGCATTAATCACAGGTCTTTTTGCTTGTAAATGGATGATTTCTCTTGTTAAAAACAGTAATTTGAAATACTTTGCTTTCTACTGTTTTACAGTTAGTTTTATAGTTATAATATCTTCTTTTTTATGAAACCAAACGCTTACAACTAAAATAAAATTTATACTGTGATAAATGATGGAGATGATTTTTTAAATGGACAGATTATTCTTATAAATAAACCTATTAATTGGACTTCTTTTCAGGTTGTAAAAAAAGTAAGATTTTTAATCAAGAAAAAATATAAGCTTAAAAAACTTAAGGTTGGACATTGCGGGTCTCTAGACCCACTTGCTACCGGATTATTAATTCTTTGTACTGGTAGACTAACTAAAAAAATCAGCGAAATACAAATACAAAAGAAAAAATACAGTGGCTCAATTACTCTTGGGGGTTCAACTCCTTCATATGATTTAGAAACTGAAATAAATAAAAAATACGAAACTAGCCATATTACGAAAGATTTAATTTACAAAGCATCTAGAACTTTTATTGGCGAAATTAGTCAGTACCCACCTGCATTTTCTGCATTAAAAAAAGACGGAGAAAGAATGTATGAAAAAGCAAGGCGTGGAGAAAAATTTGTTATTAAAAGTAGAAAAATAAAAATATTTAACTTTGATATTTTATGCATAAATAATTTAACTATTGACTTCGAAATTACATGCAGTAAAGGAACATATATTAGATCTATTGCCCATGATTTAGGTGCTAAATTAAACTCCGGAGGCTATCTATCAAGTTTAAAAAGAATTAGTATAGGAAATTATAATTTATCTGACAGCATTTGTGTTGAAGATTTTGAAAAACAATTGTTCAAATAAGATAACTTTAGCTTGACTTCTGCCTTTCAAAAGACTATATTTGCGTGCCAAATCATAACCTTCAAAAAATGAAATATAAATTATCAATGTTTGATTTTAACTTACCTGAAGTTAGAATTGCTAAAAAACCAGCCGCTGAAAGAGAGAATGCAAAATTAATGGTATTGCACAAGAAGTCGGGAGATATTGAACATAAAACGGTTTCAGATTTAAAAGATATTTTTGACGAAGGAGATGTAATGGTATTAAACAACACTAAAGTTTTTCCAGCAAGACTTCATGCAAACAAAGAAAAAACAGGTGCAATGATTGAGGTGTTTCTTTTAAGGGAATTAAACAAAGAAAATCGACTTTGGGATGTCTTAGTGGATCCTGCTCGAAAAATTAGGATTGGTAATAAACTTTTTTTCGGTGAAAATGATGAGCTAATTGCAGAGGTTATCGATAATACAACTTCAAGAGGAAGAACTTTAAGATTCCTTTTTGATGGAACACATGAAGAATTTAAAGAGGCGATTACCTCATTAGGTAAAACCCCCATCCCGAAACATTTGGGTAGAGAGGCAACCCAAAAAGATACAGAACGTTACCAAACAATTTACGCAAAACACGAAGGGGCGGTAGCAGCACCAACAGCGGGTTTACATTTTAGTAAGCTTTTAATGAAGCAAATGGAATTAAAAGGAATAGAGTTTGCTGAAATCACTCTTCACGTAGGCTTAGGAACTTTTCATCCAATATTAGTTGAGGACTTGTCCAAACACAAAATGGAATCTGAAGAAATATTCATCAATGAATTAGCAGCCAAACAAATTAATTTGGCAAAATCATCAAATTCAAAAGTTTGTGCAGTCGGCACTACTGTGATGCGTACAATTGAGTCTTCCGTGTCTACTAAAAATGAAGTATTACCTTACAGCGGGTGGACAAATATTTTTCTTTTTCCGCCATATAATTTTCGAGTAGCTAATTGTATGTTAACGAATTTCCATCTTCCTCAATCAGCATTAATGATGCAAGTCGCCGCTTTTGCTGGTATTGATGAATTAAAAAAGGCATACAAAGAAGCAATACAAAAGAAGTACAACTTCCATACCTATGGAGATGCTATGCTTATTATATAAATGAAACAAGTAGCTTTAATTGTAGCTGGTGGCAATGGAAGAAGAATGAAAACTAATACGCCCAAACAGTTTCTGCTTATAAAGGGTCGTCCAGTGCTAATGCATACAATAGAAAAATTTACTGATTTTGACGAAATTATTTTAGTTCTTCCAAAAAAAGAAGTTACAAATTGGAAGAATTTATGTGAAAAATACTGCTTCGAAGCACCCCACAAAATTGTATTCGGGGGAGAAGAAAGACACATATCTGTTAACGAAGGATTAAAGTATATTAATGAAGACTCTATCGTTGCTATACATGATGGCGTACGTCCATTAATAAGCAAAAATTTAATTCGCAACTTAATACAAAAGGTAAAGCCGGGACATGCTGCTATACCGGTTCTTCCTATCAAAGACTCTGTTAGAAAAATTTCTGGCATTACGAATAAAAATCTTAAAAGACAAGAATTATTTCTAGTACAAACACCACAATGTTTTATGAGTTCTGATATTAAGAGTGCCTATAAAAAATTTCATGAATCATATTTTACAGATGATGCATCAATTTTTGAAAAAAACTCTGGTAATGTTCTTTGTATAAATGGCGAAGAAAAAAATATTAAAATAACAACAAAAGATGATTTGTTAATTGCAGATCTTTTTATGCAATAACCTCTATTGCATTAGTGTTTTTAATTAAGTTAACAGCTGATTTTTTACCAACTTCAAACATATCTAAATGCTTAAAACCTCTTTTATTAATGTATGATATACTAAAGTGCATAAATAGTCTACTGTTAAATATCTGGTAGACAAAACTAATATATCTTTGTAAAATATTATGAGAGAAAAAAAAAATATTAGACTATTAAAATTAGAAGATGTAGTTTCATTTTGCTCATCAAATAATCGGCCTAAATTTAGGGCGAAACAAATTTGGGAATGGTTATGGACTAAACGCGCAACATCATTTAATGATATGACATCATTGCCAATTAGTTTTAGGCTATTACTAAATGATAACTTCGTTATTAATCCAATTAAAATTCACAAAATAATTAAAAGTTTAGACGGCACAATTAAATACAGTTTTAAGCTATATGACAATCATCTTATCGAAGGTGTTTTAATTCCCTCAAAAAATAGACTCACTGCTTGTATTTCATCACAAGTTGGGTGTAGTTTGAGTTGTAAATTTTGTGCCACCGGGACTCTAAAACTAAAAAGAAATATAAATGCTGCAGAAATATATGACCAAGTGTTTTTGTTAAATAATGAGGCAATTCAAAAGTTTCATAAACCCATTTCTAACATAGTTTATATGGGTATGGGAGAGCCATTATTAAATTATAATTCTGTTATTTCAAGTATAAATTTTATTACATCAAAAGAAGGTTTAGCAATGTCACCAAAAAGAATTACTGTTTCTACAGCAGGAATCGCAAAAATGATAAAAAAATTGGCAGATGATAAAATTAAATTCAATCTCGCTATTTCCCTTCACTCAGCAAATGATGTTATAAGAAATGGTTTAATGCCAATTAATGAAAAAATTGATTTATTTGAGTTAACAGAGTCAATAAAATATTTTTATGAAAAAACAAATATTAGAGTTACCTATGAGTATATTTTGTTTAAAAATATAAACGATTCATTAGAAGATGCTAAACAACTTTTAAAATATGCAAAAAATACTCCTTGTAAAATAAATCTCATCGAATACAATACTGTAGAAAGTCTGCCATATAGCAAATCATCTAGTAAGTCAACCAATAGGTTTATTGAATATTTAGAAGACAATAATATAATTGTAAATTTGAGAAGAAGTAAGGGAAAAGATATTGCCGCTGCATGTGGTCAGCTAGTAAATAAGTTTTAATAAATTTTAAAATAAGCTAGTGATTTTTTTGACCTATTTTTTAACTTATCTTTGCACGTAAAAAAAGAAAGCTTTGTCAGTAATCTCAAAAATAAAAAGCCCCATCAAATCTGAAATGAGCATGTTTGAAAACAAATTCAAAAGTGCTCTAAAAAGTAATGTTGTTTTACTTGATAAAATAATGTACTACATAATAAAGAGAAAAGGGAAGCAAATACGGCCTATGTTTGTCTTTCTTTCTGCAAAGCTATTTGGAAAAGTCGAAGAAGGGACTTTTGTAGCTGCTTCTATGATTGAGCTTTTACATACCGCAACTTTAGTGCACGACGATGTTGTTGACGAAGCAAATTTCAGAAGAGGTTTTTTTTCAATCAATGCTCTCTGGAAGAATAAAATAGCTGTTTTAGTTGGAGATTTTCTACTCAGCAAAGGGCTTTTAATTGCTGTTAAAAATAAAAGATTTGACTTGCTAGAGATAATGAGTGATGCCGTTCAAGCAATGAGTGAAGGAGAATTGTTACAAATTGAAAAAGCAAGAAAACTAGATATCACAGAAGAAATTTATTTTGACATAATTCGCCAAAAAACTGCAGCATTAATTGCTGCATGCTGTGCAAGTGGAGCTCAATCAGTTTGTAAAAACAAAAAAACTGTACAGAAAATGCATGTTTTTGGTGAAAAGGCTGGAATTGCCTTTCAAATTAAAGACGATTTATTTGACTATAAACAAAAATCGATAATAGGCAAACCATACGGAATTGACATTAGAGAGAAAAAAATGACACTGCCTTTAATACATACTCTTAATAAAGTTGATAAAAAAACAAAAAATAAAATAATCAACATTATAAAAAACCATAATACTGATGATGAAAAAGTAATTGAAGTTATTAATATTGTCAAACAAAACGGAGGTCTTTTATATGCTGAAAAGATGATGCGAAAATACTATGAAGAAGCCCTAGATCTTTTAAGTGATATAGACGAAAATGAAGCGAAAAAATCGCTAGAGTTGCTGTTGGACTATGTAATAAACAGAAAAAAATGATCTCTAGAGAAACTATAGATAGAATTTTTGAAGCTGCTCGAATTGAAGAAATCATCAAAGATTTTGTTGATTTAAAAAAGGCAGGTGTAAATTATAAAGGGTTAAGTCCTTTTACTGATGAAAAGACACCATCATTTGTGGTTTCTCCATCAAAAAGAATCTGGAAAGATTTTAGTTCAGGTAAGGGAGGCAACGTTGTTTCTTTTTTGATGGAATATGACGGGTGTTCTTATCCAGATGCTTTAAGATATATTGCAGAAAAGTATAATATTGAAATAGAGGAAGAAGAGCTTACTGATAAACAGATACAGCAAAAATCAGTTAAAGATAAACTTTATGAAGCTACTTTGTTTGCTGAAAAATATTTTCAAGATATTTTATGGAATACAAATGAAGGTAAGAATATTGGGTTAAGTTACTTTAAAGAACGAGGCTATAACGAAGAAATAATTAAAAAATTTAAACTAGGGTATAGTCCAAAAAGTGCAAATGTGTTTGAAAAAGCTGCAGTAAAAGCAGGTTTCAATAAAAAAACATTATTTGAAGCAAGTTTAGTTGGTGAAAATAATACTGGTAAAAGTTATGATAAATTTAAAGAAAGATTAATTTTTCCAATTTATTCATATTCAGGAAAAGTAATTGGCTTTGGAGGAAGGTCATTTAACGTTAATGCTAAATCAAAATATTTAAATTCAGCAGAGTCTCTTATTTATGATAAATCTAAAGTTTTATACGGCCTTAATTTTGCAAAGCAAGACATAAGTAAACAAAATAATTGTTATGTTGTTGAAGGATACACCGATGTAATTTCTATGCACCAAATAGGTATTAGTAACATTGTTTCTGCTTCTGGTACAGCCTTGTCAAAAAATCAAATTCTATTAATTAAAAGGCTAACAAAAAATATCACTTTACTATTTGACAACGATAAAGCGGGTATAAGTGCTACAATAAGATCAATTGATTTGTGTCTACAATTAGAAATGAATGTAAAAGTTTGTTTATTTCCCACGGGTGAGGACCCTGACTCCTTCTCAAAAAAAAACAGCTCAGAAACAACACTGTCTTACCTTAAAAATAAGTCTATAAACTTTGTTGACTATTTAATTTCTGCTTATAATCTTGAAAAAGAGTCAGATCCTACTAAAATTATCGAAATAAAAAAGAATATAATCTCAAGCATTTCAAAAATATCTGACTCATTTAGCAGGCAAGAATACTGTAAAATATACTCTCAAAAACTAGGTATTTCAGAACTTGTATTATTAAAAGAGGTTAATGCCTCTAGAAGCCAGGTTAATTTCTATAAAAAAACCTCAGCAAAGCAAAAAAATAACCCCAATAATAGCTCTGAAATTAGCGCCAAAACACATAAGTTACATCAACAAGAACAAGAAATATTGAGAATACTAATTAACTATGGAAATAAATCCGTGGGATTAGACGATAACAAAGAATATGTAGCATCTATTATTGCTAGAGAGTTACAAGCAGATGAAATTAAATTTTCAAAAGAATTACATCAAAACACATATGATGAAATAATAAAAATCATTAAAAACACAGGTGTTATAGACATACAAAAACTTATTAATAACGCGGATTCAAGTATGAGTAAATTTTGTGTTGATTTAATTGCTCAAGCTCATGATATTAGTAATAACTGGAAAAAAAGACATAATATCATGACGGGAAGGGAAGATGAAAAAATGCGTAAGACTACTGAAAAAGCAATATTATCCTTAAAAAAAGAAATTGTGGACGCTAAAATTAGTGAAATACAAAGTCAAATAAAACAAGGAAGTATTAGTGACGAAGCAGTCAAAATTTTAAACGATTTAATAAAAGTAAAAACTAGAATTGCAAAAGCTTTAGGAAGAAATATTGGGTAATCTATTATTTAATATCCTTAATTAATAGTTGTAACTGCTTATTTCCGTTCCATTCATTTTCGCTTATTGAATAGCAAATATCTATTTCATTTTTATTAATTGTTTTATCATATTTGCTTCCTAAACCAAAAGCAATAGCTGGAATAGATTGATGAGAATCAAGAATGTTTAGCTTTAAGTGTGCTTTATCTTCACCAACTTGCTTTGCATCTCCGCTATCAATTACTTTTTTGCTTAGAAATACTGGATTCATATTAGTTGGTCCGAAAGGTGCAAACTGTTGAATTATTCTGTATAGTTTATGATTTATCTCTGTTGTTTTAATTTGCATATCTATGTATAAATTAGGGTACAAATGTTCTGGCTTTATCATTTGACTAACTGCATTTTCAAAAGCGCTAATAAAAAGACTAATTTTTTCTTTTTTTATACTTAATCCTGCAGCATATTTATGCCCACCAAATTTTTCTAATAGGTGTGAGCATTTATTAATTGCTTCATAAACATCAAACTTATTTACTGATCTGGCAGAACCGACTAGCATACCATCTTGTTCTACCAAAACTATTGTTGGCTTATAAAACTTTTCTACTATCCTTGAAGCAACTATTCCCACAACACCTTTGTGCCATTTATTACTATAAACAACTATAGATTTTTTTAGATTATCTACTTTAGATACAGCATCCTCAGTTATTTTTTTTTCAATCTCTTTTCTGGTATCATTATTTTTCTCAATTTCATTTAGAATTAAATTAGCTCTATTAAAGTCTTTTTCTACAAGTAAATCAACAGCTTTTTTAGCATGATCTATACGTCCTGCTGCATTTATTCTTGGAGCAATTCCAAAAACAACATCAGACATTTTTATATCCTTTGATTTTAAAACCTTTGTTAATGTTTTTACCCCTATACTTGGATTTGAATTAATTTTTTTCATACCGTAAAAGGCTAGAACTCTATTTTCTCCATTAATTGGCACAATATCTGCACCAATACTAACAGTAACTAAATCTAAAAATGCATACGCTTCATCTAGCGGAAGATTTTTATATATACAAAATGCCTGTATTAGTTTAAAGCCTACACCACAACCAGACAAGTGTTTATATGGGTATTGGCAATCTGTTTGTTTGGGATTTAAAATAGAATATGCAGATGGGATTTTATTAGAGGGGGTGTGATGATCACAAATTATAAAATCAATCTGCTTAGTGTTTGCATATTCAATCTGCTTATTAGCTCGAATACCGCAATCTAAAGCAATGATTAATGAAAAATTATTGTTATGGGCGTAATCAATTCCATTTAAAGAAATTCCATATCCCTCTTTGTATCTACAAGGAATATAATAATCAACTTCAACAGTTTGTTTTTTTAAAAAATTAAACATCATAGAGACAGATGTTGTGCCATCAACGTCATAATCTCCATACACTAAAATTTTTTCCTTATTTACAATCGCATGTTCAATCCGTTTTATTGCAGAATTCATGTTCTTCATTAGAAAAGGATCATGTAAATCTGAGAGCTTAGGGCGAAAAAATTTTTTTGCCTGTTCAAAGTTTTGTATACCTCTTAAGGTTAATAGATGTGCTATTATTTCACTTACATTTAATGTTTGTGAAAGTTCATTAATAATATCTTTATCTGCGTCTTTGATAATCCAATTTTTAATCATTCTCTTTTTTTTGTTTGGATTAATATTGAGTATTTGTGAATAACATCAAATATTTCATTAACATATTCATCGTCTAGGTTTAAATTATTTGCGTATTTTTTTCTTGTTTTTAAAATCTCAAACCATCTTTCTATTTGAAAAATAGTTAGTTTGTTTTTATCTTTTAGGTGAGCAATTTGCTCTACAATTTCTTTTCTAATTTGAAATAAGGCTATTATCTCCTTGTCAAGTACGTCTATCTTATCTCTTAGTACCCTAAGCTCATTTCTAAATTTTTGATCTCTTAATTTACTAGATTTTAGAACTAGTTTTTGTAGAATAGAATTTAATTGTGATGGTAATATTTGTTGATCCGCATCACTTAAAGCTTTTGTTGGATTAATATGTGTTTCTATCATTAATCCATCAAAATTCATATCTATAGCTGTTTGAGCAATATCTTCAACAAGCTCAGCTTTACCAGCAATATGAGACGGGTCACAAATAATAGGCATATCTATTACTCTCTCACGCAATTTAATTGGAAGTTCCCATTTAGGATCATTTCTATAAACAGAGTTTTTATAGTTGTGAAATCCCCTGTGTATAGCTGATAATTTACTGATCCCAGCCTTATTAAATCTCTCCAAAGCTCCAATCCAAAGTCCAATCTCAGGATGAACCGGGTTTTTCACTAAAACAGGAATATCAACACCCTTCAATGCCTCCGCTATTTCTTGAACATAAAATGGATTAACTGTTGTTCTAGCACCTATCCAAAGCATATCTATACTTGCTTCTAAACAATATTCAACATGCTTTGGTGTTGCTACTTCCGTTGCTACGCTTAATCCTGTTTTTTCTCTAACTTTTTGTAACCACTTTAAGCCCTGGGTACCAACACCTTCAAAAGAACTTGGGCTTGTTCTTGGTTTCCATAATCCTGCTCTAAATACATCGGTATAACTTTTATTTTGGTGAGCTGTTGCTAAAACCTGTGATTCAGACTCGGCACTACAAGGACCTGAAATAACAAACGGCTTTTTTGTAAAAAATTGCTTTATTTTCATTTACTTCCTTCAACTATAATAACAAATTCCCCTTTGGGTTTTTTTTCTTTATAATATTCAATTAAAGCGATTATTGTGCCGCGTTTTGTTTCTTCATATAATTTAGAAATTTCTCTGGAAATAGATATTATTCTTGATTCACCAAAATATTTAGAAAACTGATTAAGTGTTTTAAGTACTCTATGCGGAGACTCATAAAAAACCATTGTTCGTTGCTCTTCGCTTAATTGTTTTAATCTAGTAACCCTTCCCTTTTTTAGAGGCAAAAAACCTTCAAAAACAAACTGTTTTGTGTTTAATCCGGAAATAACAAGTGCTGGTAAAAAAGCGGTTGCCCCTGGCAGGCATTCAATATTTATACCTTCTAAAACACATCGTTGTACCAAGAGAGATCCTGGGTCAGAAATTAGTGGTGTTCCGGCATCAGAAATTAAAGCTATTGTATCCCCTCCACTTATTTTTTTTATATATTTTTTTAATAAGCGGTACTCGTTATGCATATGTAATGAACTAATAGTAGTGTTAATGTCATAATGTTTTAACAATTTCATAGATGTTCTAGTGTCCTCCGCTAAAATTAGATCTGCTTTTTTCAAAACATCCAAGGCTCTTAGGGTAATATCACTTAGATTTCCAATTGGTGTTGGGACAATATATAATTTAGACATAATTACAAAATTATAGAAATAGAGGATAAAATGATACTTTTGGCGAAATCCTTAATGTTGGGGCTGGTAGATGAATATAATTTAACCAATGTTTAATCTTTCGAGCTGTATGAGAATCCCAATTCTTTAACATTTTTGGTATATCGTAATCTAGAGCAATATACCATTCGTTTCGGCCTCCTGTTTTTGTATTGTTTTCATTTAAATACTGTGTGTCATCCAAACCAAAGCCTATGGCCACATTTAACCACTCTGGTATAAACGAACTTTTGACAAATTTATTTATGTCAATAGCTAACCAATAAGTTTGATTAGGGTAATCATCTTGCCAAGCGTATTTACTTATTTCTTTTCCTCTTTCCCTTTCTAAATCCCAGTATACATTCGATCTTTTATAATATGAAAATTTAAAATATAAATCTTTAAAATTATTGTTGTAGTATTGAACAACTGGAAACAATGATCCTACTGCCCCAAACGCTAAATCTTGCTTGCTAAAACCCCAATATGGAGCATACGCATCTTTTATTTCAATTGCTAGTTGCATGCTTGTTCCAAATGCAGCTCCATACCATAAAGCACGTTCCTTGTCCATACCAGCCCACAACATAGAAGACGCAAAAACATCAGCAGCATAAATACCGCCCATCAAATGGCCAAGTTTATCAACATTTTTAGCATATACCATATCGGCACCATCGTCAAAATGAAAAGAAACCTGATCTGCTGACCACCAAGTATTTTGTATATAAAAATAAGTGCCTAAAGTTGCACCAGTCAAACTTCCGGCAACAATCAATACTCTTTTATTGTCAATATTGTTTGAATTCAATTGTGGATAAAGCTTGTTAGAAAATATTATCAAGAAAAACAAAATTTTAAATTTCATAAATATTGAGGTTGCTTTTTATACTTTTGTTAGCAAAGCTATAAAAAGAAAGTGTAATTATGTTTTTAGAACCAGAAATTGAAAACTCATTAAAAAAAGGCAGCATTGAAGTGATATGTGGCTCTATGTTTTCTGGAAAAACCGAAGAACTAATAAGACGCCTTAACAAAGCTAAATTTGCAAAACTACAAACAACTGTTTTTAAACCAAAAACAGATGTCCGCTATCACAAAGAACAAGTTGTTTCTCACAATGCAAATGCGATTAAATCTAAAGCTGTTAACTCTGCATTGGAAATACTGGATTTTGTAAAAGGAGAAGATGTAGTAGCAATTGATGAAGTACAATTTTTTAAAAGTGATATCATAGATGTATGTAAAAAACTTGCAGATAAAAACAAAAGAGTAATTTTAGCAGGATTAGACATGGACTATTTAGGCAATCCATTTGGGCCCATGCCCCAATTACTAGCAATTGCTGAATATGTAACTAAAGTACACGCAATATGCAATGATTGTGGTAAAATGGCAAGTCATTCATATAGGGTTTCAAATAGTAAAGTGATTGTAGAGTTAGGTCAAAAAAATAAATATAGAGCACTATGTAGGAGTTGTTTTAAAAAGAATACAAAATGAACCCCGCCAGCGAAACCATCCTTCATGTAGATTTAAGCATCTTGGAAAAAAACCTTAATTATTTCAAAAAAAATCTAAATCCAAACACTAAGATAATTGCAGTTGTAAAAGCATTTGCATATGGCCATGGAGATATTGAAATTTCTAAAAAGCTAGAGAGCCTGGGTGTTTATGCTCTTTGGGTAAGTGACTTTGAGGAGGGTGTTATGTTAAGAAAGTCTGGTATCAACATAAAAATTATTGTTGCAAATCCTGGTTTAAAAAGTTATAATCAAATCATAAAAAATAACTTAGACATAGTTCTTTATAATTACAAGTTATTAAACTTATATTGTGCGAACAAAGACAGAACAAATGTGCATATTAAATTTGATACTGGAATGAATCGATATGGATTCTGTAAAAATGATTTACCCAATATAATAAATAAATTAAATGCAAACAAACACTTAAAATTACATTCGATTTGTTCACATTTAGCTGCGTCTGAGGATAAAACCAAAAAAAAAGAGACCCTAAGTCAAATTAAACAATTTAAATTAATTGGAAAAGAATTCGATTCATTTTTAGGGAAAACTGTATGCAAACATATTCTTAACTCTAATGGTGTGATTAATTTTAATGACTATCAGATGGATGGAGTTAGAATTGGCATAGGCCTTTATGGGGCGGCAAAACACAAAGAGTTGAGACAAATTAGCACTTTAACAAGTGTTATTGCACAAATAAAAAAAATTAAAAAAGGAGAAAAAGTTGGCTATGGTTTCTCTTTTAATGCAAATAAAGATATGTTAATTGCTATTATTCCTGTTGGTTACGCTGATGGTTTCAACAGGCAGCTAAGCAATATGAATGGTCATGTTTTTATAAACAATAGGAACTGTAGAATCGTTGGTAAAATTAGTATGGATAGCTGTATGGTTGATGTATCTGATGTTAAAGCTAATGAGGGTGACCGAGTTGAAATATTTGGATCAAACTTAAGTGTTTTTGAAATGGCAGAAAAGATAAATACTATTCCATACGAAATTTATTCAACTCTTAATAGAAGAATAAAAAGAGTTTATAAAAACTAATTCATTAAGAGTTCTTCAACTAAAAGTGGAACTGCCTTTGTTGCTTTTTCTCTTATAACTTCAATATCATTCATTTTAACTTCTTTTGGCTCTATTAAAATAATTCTCTTAGCTTTATTAGCGTAGTTTATTAAAGATGCCGCGGGATATACATGCAAGGATGTTCCAATTATTATCAAAATATGCGCATGACTTACTTTCTCAATTGCTTGGTTCATGTTTGGTACTTGTTCGCCAAACCATACAACATTTGGGCGTAACTGGTACCCATTCTCGCATAAATCACCAACATTTAGCTCTCTATAAAAAATAGGATAAACCTTGTTTGTCTTGGTACTACGAGCCTCCGTTAATTTTCCATGTAAATGTAAAACATCTTTAGAGCCACTTCTTTCATGTAAATCATCTATATTTTGAGTAATAATAGATAGCTTGTATTTGGCACTTAATCTATTTAGTGAAATATGAGCAACGTTTGGCTTAGTGGTTAATAATTGCTTCCTTCTAATATTGTAAAATTTTAAAACTAAGTCAGGATTTTTAATGAACGCTTCGGGAGTTGCAACATCTTCAATTTTATACTGTTCCCATAAACCACCAGAATCTCTAAATGTTGCTAATCCACTCTCTGCGCTGATACCAGCACCTGTGAAAACAACTATTTGTTTCATTCAGAAATTTCATTTGGTTCTAAATGATATCTACTACAAATTGTATATAAAAAAATATATGCGGAGGTTAAAATAAATATAAATAAATAAGAATCAACCATCATCAATAACATGAAAGAAACTGGAAGGGAAACTTTAAACAAACCATCACATTGTTTTAAAAGTTTTTTTGCTTGTAAATAAAATATCAAAATTAGACATAAGAGCCCTAGAAATCCTATTTCAAACCATACATATAAATATTGATTGTGAGGAGTTATCCAATCAAAAAACTTATATTCACTGCTTATAATACCTTTTTTTTGTTTAATAATGAAAATTTTTCCAAATGAACCAGTACCATAGCCTAAAATAGGTTTTTTAATGATGTCTTTAAGTGTTTCCTCAATAAACACATATCTAATATCTCTTTTATATCCTTTTCTTTGTCCATTGTTTTGTATGATTTCAGAAACAGCATCAACTCTTTTTTTATAACTATTATTTTTGTTGTACATGAACAAATTAAACGCAAAAAGAAGAGTACAAAAAATAAGAAAACGAAACATAAGTAGCTTTAACCCAACATTACGCTGGACAGCATATCTAAGTATATAAAAAAGCATCGCTAAATTAAACAAAAGCTGGCCCGCTCTACCTCTTTCTGTAAATATACTTAGCGCGTAAACAATGAAAAAAAAGATGACTAAATATTTATAATTTGTTTTCTTTTCTAAAAATAAATACAGGCATATTATTGAGGAAAAAGCTAATAACACATTATGATAATTATATTTTATAAACGCAGAAGTGCCATAAAAAGACTCTATAAAAGTAAAGTAAGAGCTTAGTGGTTTAATTATTTGATAATTTATGAGTATTGCAATTAGGGCAGAAATAAAATTTGTAATTAAAAATGCAGTTAGAGCATATTGCATTGTTCTTCTTGTTAATGATAACGTCATCAATATTGGAAAAAATAAAAGAAGTGCAAGCTTTTGAAATTGCCAGGTTGAATTATCGTGGTGGGTGCCCCACAACATACCTATAAAATATAGAAGGAGCAACACTATTATCAAAATAGGCCAAACAGAAAAAAATATCTTCTTAAATTTTACTTTAAAATTTCTTTCATATAGCCAGCAAAGCGCTATTAAAATTAACAAAAAATTTGTAATGGCAATTGAAGTTGGGATTGATACACCTAATAAAACAAAAAAAACTTGTTGCGATCTTGAAAATAATGTCGTCATAAATATAAATTTATTCTATCTTATTTTCTTGATAAAATGTTATCATATTTCTGAGGATCTTGTAATAACTCTATTGCTTTTTTGATTTCAATATCAAAATTTATTGATGCTTTTATTCTTCCTTTTTGAAAATAGTAACGACTCATAATTTCCATAGTTAAAATCTCTTGTATGTCTTCCTTGCTTTTTATTAGATCGTCTTGTTTTTTTTCCATCAATTTTCTTTGAAGAATACTATATTCATTTGATAAATCAATAAAGTACCCCTCCTGCTCTGATTCTTTTTTAAAGTTTTCCAAGCTTTTTTCTGTTTCTGTTTTGTATGAATAGTCTTTGTCTAATAAATATTCTGTAAAGTTTGAGTAATCTAAATCAGAAAAAATAAAATCATCAGTTATTGTGTCATTTAAAAATCGAAAGTAATTAGCATAGTGAAAAAACAACCGCTCTCTGTACAAAGAAGCAATTATCATACTATAATTTTCGGTGTCTAACACAATATCTGGCAAGATTCCTCCTCCATCTTTAACCTCTCTGCCGTTTTTTGTATAAAAAGTTGTCATTAATGAATCTGTAATTTTTCCTACACTTCCATCTTCATTTCTATTTGAATAATCTAATGCTTGAATACATCTTCCACTTGGAATATAATATTTTGCAACCGTCAGTTTGAGCTGTGAATTATATGGCAGTTTTCTTGTTTGTTGAACTAAACCCTTACCAAAACTTCTTTGACCTATAATAACTCCTCTATCTAAATCTTGAATTGCTCCAGAGACTATTTCTGATGCAGATGCAGATGCAGAATTTATTAAAACAACTAGTGGAACATCGATATCTAATGGATTTTTACTAGCTACATAAGATTTATCCCAAGATTTTATTTTACCTTTAGTGTTAACAACTTCGACACCCTTTTCTATAAAAAGATTTACAATTTCAACCGATTCGTTGAGTAGGCCTCCTGGATTACCTCTTAAGTCTAATATTAAACCTTCTAGATTTTGTTCATTTTTCAATTCCATTATTGAGCTTTTAACATTATTTGCACAGTTTTTTGTAAAACTATTAAGTCTAACATAACCGATTCCATCACTTATATAGGCTGAATATGGCACACTAGGGACAAAAACTTTTTCTCTATTAAAACTAACCTTAAAGCTTTGTTCTACATGAGGTCTATTAATTAAAAGTGTAACCGAAGTATTCGGCTGTCCTCTTAATATTTTGCTTACGTCTTCTGTTGACTTACCTTTAGCATTCACTCCATTTATCTCAATTATTCGATCTCCAGGCAAGAGACCTGCTTTTTGCGCAGGAAAACCTTCATATGGCTCAGAAATAACAACATAATCTTCAATTTTTGTTATCATTGCTCCAATACCGCCATACTGACCCGTTGTTTGCAATCTAAAATCTTCAATTTCAGACTCTGGTATATATTGAGTGTATGGATCAAGAGATTTAAGCATGGCATCTATTGCTTCTTTCATTAAGATTCCAGGGTCAGTTCTATCAACATAATAAGTATTAAGCTCTTTGTATAAGCTAGTAAAAATGTCTATATTCTTTGAGGTTTCAAAATAATTATCTGAATAACTTAAAGAAATATAAGATGATAAAACTACTGAAAGTACTAAAATTAAAGTTTGATATTTTTTCTTCATAATATTTTTATTTTATTGGGTCATACCCGCTTCCTCCCCATGGGTGACACCTTAGCACTCTTTTGATTGCAAATTTTGACCCCCTGTAAGGTCCATGTTTTTTAATAGAATCTAAAGCATATTGAGAGCATGTTGGTGTATATCGACAACTTGCATTAGTTAACGGGGAGATAAGTTTTTGATATAAAAGTATAATAACTTTTAAAAAAAATGTAACTAAAATCTTCATAAATTTTTAATTAAACGTGATAAAAGTAAGTTTATTTTTTTTTTCATAAACGAAGATTCTAATATTTTATCTTGTTTATAAAGTATTGCTAAGTTAATTTTTAGTTCTCTAGATTTTAAATGGTTTTCTAAATTTTTATTATTTAGCCTATAAACCTCTCTAATTCTTCTTTTAATAAGATTACGATCTTTTGCAAATTTGAATTGTTTTTTGGAAACATTTATCAGCGTCTTAACATACACGTCATCATCATTTGATTCGACTTCCCAAACAGCTCGAAATGGAGGTTCCGTAATTGTATTTCCATTTTCAAACATTCTATTAATAGATTTTTGACTACATAATTTATGTTTTTTTGAAAACTCAAACATTTTTAAAGTCTTAGTATTGACACTTAAATTTAGTAAACTAACGTCTAACTCTTTTATTTGCTTCTTTAATGTATTGATCTAAAGCCATCAGCATAGAAGGGTTCTGTTTGTTAGGGGCAGCAATATCAACCCTTAACCCGTTATCAGTAACAGACTTTATTGTTGTTGGGCCAAATACTGCAATTCTGGTATCCTCTTGTTTAAAGTTAGGAAAGTTTTCTAGTAATGACTTGACGCCAGTTGGACTGAAAAAAACCAAAACATCATATTTAACCTCTGATAAATCTGACAAATCTGAGCAAGCAACTTTGTACATTTGAGCTTTTGTGTAGCTTAATCCACTTTCTTCAAGTGATTTATTCATAACATTTTTGAGTAAATCAGAACAAGGAAAAATAAATTTTGAATCACTATGTTTTTTCATAATAGGAATTAAGCTAGCAAGAGTTTGTTCACCAGTAAAGATTTTTCTTTTTCTGTATGTAATAAAATTTTGTAAATAGTGAGCGATAGCTTCAGAAACACAAAAATATTTTGTAAAGTCGGGAACTCTCAATCTTAATTTTTCCATCATTCCAAAGTAATGATCCATAGCATTTTTTGATGTAAAAATAACCGCATCATGATTTAATATTGATATACGTTGCTCCTTAAATTCCATAGCTGTGATTTCTGAAACGTGCATAAAAGGTCTAAAGTCAATTTTTACTTTATGTTTTTTTTCTAATATCGCATACGGAGACTTCCCTTCAGGTTGAGGCTGTGAAATTAAAATAGTTTTAACCCTCTTTTTTGTTTCGACCATAATAAAATTTTAATAAAAAAACGCTTTTGTCAGTAATAATACTGGCGAAATTTCTATTATACAAAGATACAAAAAAATATAAAAACTAGATAGGCCAAAAGAGCTTCTGCCTAATTTAAAGAACCAAAACAGTTTTAATAAGAAAAATAAAATAAAGATTGCTAGCATCAATATTAATATTGGTTCACTAACCTCGAAAATACAGAAATGAGATATTAATACCAAGGGGGTTATTATAAAACCATAAGTTTTGTCAAATAATAGTGAAAAAAATACAGTTAATTTAGCAAGGTCCTTTTGTTTAAACAATTGTCCTAATAATGCAATTATTATATGCTTAAGTATGTAATAAGAAACTAAAACTGTAAAAATAATTAAAACAGCACTAAAACTTTTCGGTGTCTCAATTTTCACTATAATTAATGCAAAATTAATAATCATCAAAAGAAAAGTAATCAAATCTAACCTATAAACAAATGCATTTTCCTCTCTTAAATACTGATTAGAATATCTTTGAGCTATTACTCCCATGTATAACAGTCTTGCGTGTTTCCAATAAACAGCCTTTATTATAGAAACGAGTAAAAACGAAATTAGTATTAAAATAAAAAAAAGGTCTTGAAAATTCATTTTACATAAATTACAATAATAATCTTGAACAAAGATATATTATGTTCTGGTCTTTTAATTTAAATAATTTATTTTTGTAAAAAATTTATTAATCATGAAACAAGACTTATACCAAGCCCCAGATTATTTTAAGATGGATGAGCTACTTTCAGAAGAACATTTACTAATAAGAGACGCCGCAAGGGAATGGGTTAAACGTGAAATTTCACCAATTATTGAGGAAGCCTGTCAAAAAGCAGAATTTCCAAAAAAAATTATTTCCGGACTTGGTGAAATAGGTGCATTTGGACCATACATACCTCAAAAATATGGCGGGTCTGGATTAGATCAAATTTCATATGGCTTAATTATGCAAGAATTAGAAAGGGGTGACAGTGGTGTTAGATCTACAGCATCAGTACAATCTTCTCTAGTGATGTACCCTATATTTAAGTACGGAAGTGAAGAACAAAAAAATAAGTTTTTACCAAAACTTGCAAGCGGAGAATTAATGGGCTGTTTTGGTCTAACCGAACCTGATTTTGGCTCAAATCCTGGAGGTATGATTACAAATATTAAAAAACAAGGCGATCATTATTTGTTAAATGGCGCGAAAATGTGGATCTCAAACGCTCCTTTTGCAGATATAGCTGTAGTGTGGGCAAAAAATGAAGAAGGTAGAATTAAAGGTATAATTGTTGAAAGAGGAATGGAAGGGTTTTCAACTCCTGAAACTCACGACAAATGGAGTTTACGAGCTTCGGCGACTGGTGAATTAGTTTTTGATGATGTAAAAATACCCGAAAAGAATATACTTCCTTTTAAAGATGGGTTAGGTGCTCCTCTCTCATGTCTAGACTCCGCAAGATATGGTATTGCTTGGGGAACAATTGGAACCGCAATGGATTGCTACGATACAGCTTTAAGATACGCAAAAGAAAGAATTCAATTTGGCAAACCTATAGCATCATTTCAATTACAACAAAAAAAATTGGCAGAAATGATTACAGAAATTACAAAAGCACAATTTTTAACATGGAGGTTAGGTGTTCTGAGAAACGAGGGAAGAGCTTCAAGCGCTCAAATATCTATGTGTAAAAGAAATAATGTTGATATGGCTTTAAATATTGCTAGAGAAGCTAGACAAATATTAGGCGCTATGGGTATTACTGGAGAATACTCCATTATGAGACACATGATGAATTTAGAATCTGTTATTACATATGAAGGTACACATGATATTCATTTACTAATTACAGGAATGGATATTACTGGAGAAAATGCATTTAAATAAATTTCTAGTTTAACTAAGCAAGCTTTCCTCTAATTGTGGCTGTTTTAGCCCAGTACATAATTAGTAACACAATATTCGCTATCCAAGAGAACAAATTTATAATTGGAATAATTGAAAGACATGCTGTTATACACATCCATAAACCAACTTGATAAGAGCTGTCAACCTCACCAAGAGATAATTCTCTAGAGTTATATTCCTTTGTTAAGCTGTCTCTAATTTTAAATACTATATGAAAATGCCAATAAATATTAAATAATGGTATAAGAATAAGCCAAACATTTGATGGTGGCATGGCTTGGTTTTCTTTTGAACATGCTGCAATTGTCTTTTGCAAATTTAAAATATAAAAAACTGCTGCAACAATTGCTCCAATTGCAAATATAAAAAAGAAACCACCTAAAAAAGCTGCAACTCCGTAGTCCATAATTTTTATTTTCAAATATACAATTTTATTTGTTTATGTCTTTAGCCACATCAACTAATTCTTTATAAAACTCCTCTCCATATTTACGTATGAGAGGTTCTTTTAAAAAAACATACAGTGGGATTTCTAATTTACTACCACAATTGCAAGCTGGCTCACAAATTTTAATCGCCTCATAATTTATTGCATCGAAATCTTTGTATTGCTTAATTCTAATAGGAAATAAATGACAAGAAATTGGTTTCTTAAACTGTATAGCACCATCAGTATAAGCCTGTTCAATTGAGCATTTTGCAATACCATTTTCAAAGTTAACAAATGAACACTCCTTATTATTTACTAAAGTGGTTGTTAAATCTCCATCTTCATCAATTACTGCTAGCCCTTCTTTTTTTATTGATTCTATGCCTTTCTTTGTCATATAAGGCTTAATTTTTTCATATATCTTTTCTAGTTTGATTTTCTCCTCTAATAAAAGTGGGGCCCCAGAATCTCCTTCTACACAACACGCTCCTTTACAGATATTTAAATCACAAACAAAATACTTATCAAATATATCTAAAGATATAATTTTATCTTCTAATTGAATCATACAACAAATCTACGCAAATAATCTTTTGATTTACTATTTTTGCTACATGGCAAATTATGAAGACTTGTTTAAAAAAATCATATCACATGCTAAAGAATATGGATATGTTTTTCAATCATCAGAGATATATGATGGTTTAGCCGCTGCTTATGATTATGGTCCTTTTGGTGTTGAATTAAAAAATAATATTAAAAATTATTGGTGGAAATCAATGGTAAATATGCATGAAAATATAGTCGGATTGGATTCTGCTATTTTTATGCATCCCACCACATGGAAAGCCTCTGGTCATATTGATGCTTTTAATGACCCTTTAATTGATAATAAAGACTCTAAAAAAAGATATAGAGCAGATGTTTTAATAGAAGATTATCTCGCTAAAATAGAGGCGAAAATTGAAAAAGATTGTGCTAAGGCAAAAAAACGTTTTGGAAGTAATTTTAATAAAACTGAATTTATCTCAACAAATTCGAGAGTTCTTGAAAGACAGAAAAAAATTGATGAAATAAAAGAAAAAATGAATGATTTTCTTTCATCAGGAGATTTTGATAAAATAAAACTTTTAATTAATAATTTAGAAATAAAATGTCCAGTATCTGGAACGAACAATTGGACTGATGTTCGGCAATTTAATTTGATGTTTAAAACTAAAATGGGCGCTACGGAAGATTCTTCTACTGATTTATTTCTACGACCTGAAACTGCTCAAGGAATTTTTGTAAACTTTTTAAATGTTCAAAAAACTACAAGAATGAAGATTCCGTTTGGTATTGCCCAGGTGGGTAAGGCCTTTAGAAATGAAATTATCGCTCGACAATTTATTTTTAGAATGAGAGAGTTTGAACAAATGGAAATGCAATTTTTTGTGCGTCCTGGTGATGAAATGAAGTGGTATAAATATTGGAAAGAATTTAGAATGAAGTGGCATGAGTCATTGGGCATGGGTAAACAAAATTATCGTTTTCACGATCACGAAACATTAGCACATTACGCAAATGCCGCAACTGATATTCAATTTAATTTTCCCTTTGGCTTTAAAGAATTAGAAGGAATTCACTCTAGAACAGATTTTGACTTAAAATCTCATCAGGAATTTTCAGGCAAGAAACTTCAGTTTTTTGATAATGAAATAAATAAAAGCTATATCCCTTATGTTATAGAAACATCTATTGGATTAGACAGAATGTTTCTTGCTGTTTTAAGTCATGCATTTCATGAAGAAGAAATAAATAATAACGAAAACAGGGTTGTTCTTAAATTACCCTCTTTATTAGCTCCTGTTAAAGCAGCTGTACTTCCTCTCACTAAAAAGGATGGGATGCCAGAAAAAGCAAAAGAGATTATGAAATCTATTCAAGTAGATTTTAATTGTCAATATGAAGAAAAAGATTCCATTGGTAAGAGGTACAGGCGACAAGATGCTATTGGAACTCCTTTTTGTATTACTGTAGATCATCAGACATTACAAGATAATACAATTACTTTGAGAGATAGAGATTCAATGAACCAAGAAAGGATTGATGTAAAAAAATTACATTCTTTCATTTATGAAAAAATAAATATTGCAAAATTCTTACTTTAATTACTTCCCTTAACGGTTACAGAAATCTTATCAAAGGTAGCGTCAATTGGTGGTTGAATTTTTTCGACTTCAACTTTTACCTTTTGTACTTTGTGTAATTTTAAAATTGCATCTACAATTCTTTTAGCTGGCACTTCTATCATATTGGCTCTTATTTGCATTTGCTTTTTCACAATCTCTGTTATTTTAACATAATCTACAGTATCATTTAAATCATCTGTTTTTTCAACCTGATTAGTGTCGGCATCTACCCAAACATTAACAATAAAGTGCCCTCCTAAGACTGCTTCTTCTGGTAAGTGACCATGGTAAGCAAAAACACGTATGCCTTTTACCGTTATTAATCCCATTAGTTTATTTTTTCTAGAACAGTTTCAATTCTTTTAATGGTTTCTTTTTTTCCTAAAAGAGTTGCTATATCAAATAGAGATGGTCCCATTCCAACTCCTGTTAAAGCAACTCTAAATACAGGTAGTAACCTTCCCATTGATAACTCTTTTTCTTGCAAATAAGATTTAAATACTAACTCAACATTCTTAGATGTAAAATCTGTTATTGCCATTATCCTATTTTTCAATTCCTCTAACAAAATAGGAGTGTCTGGCCTCCATTTTTTTTGAATTAATTTTTCATCATAAGAAAGAGGCAATTGAAAAAAGTACTTACCTTCAATCCACATATCATTAACAAAAGTTGCTCTTTCTTTCAACTGTTTACAAACTTCTTCTACAAAAGCATCTTCAGCTTCTATTTCTTTTGTTTTTAAGATTATTTGTAACTCTTTTACTAACTCTTTGCTTGATTTTTTTCTTAAATATTGCTGATTAAACCATCTTGTTTTGTCAAAATCAAATTTTGCACCCGATTTTCCTACCCTCTCTAAAGTAAAGTTTTCACATAATTCCTCCATCGATAATAATTCTTTCTGATCACCTGGATTCCATCCAAGAAATGCTAACATGTTAATAAAAGCTTCTGGTAAATACCCGCTTTCTCTATATCCTAAACTAACCTCTCCGTTTTCAGGGTTTTTCCACTCAACTGGAAAGACAGGAAAACCTAAACGGTCTCCATCTCTTTTACTTAACTTTCCGTTACCATCAGGCCTTAAAATAAGTGGCAAGTGTGCAAATTTTGGAATATATTTTTCCCATCCTAAATATTTATATAATAAGATGTGTAATGGCGCTGAGGGTAACCACTCCTCTCCTCTAATCACATGTGAGATTTTCATTAAATAATCATCTACAACATTTGCAAGATGATATGTCGGCATCCCATCAGACTTAAATATTACCTTATCATCCATATTATTAGTATTTACAATAACCCAACCTCTAACTATGTCATGAAGCTTTACCTCTTCATTTCTAGGCAGCTTGATTCTAATAACATATGGCTCTCCTTTATCAATTTTAGCTTGAACTTCGTCTTTTGAAAGAACAAGCGAGTTTTGCATCGAACTTCTTGTTATATGGTTATATTGAGGGGCAAGGACACCTGCTTTTTTCATTTTTTCTCTCATTGAATCTAGTTGAGCCGGAGTGTCAAAAGCATAGTAAGCAAAGCCACTTTTTACAAGTTGTTCTGCATATGGTTTATATAATTTTTTACGTTCAGATTGTCTGTAAGGACCAAAATCTCCTCCGTCAACAATTGATTCATCAAAGTTTATACCACACCAATTTAAAGATTCAATCAAATATTTTTCAGCACCTTTAACAAATCGTTTTTGATCTGTATCTTCAATTCTAAGTACAATTTTACCAGAATTTTGTTTGGCAAACAAATAATTATATAATGCTGTCCTAACTCCACCTATGTGTAGTGGCCCAGTTGGGCTTGGAGCAAATCTTACCCTTACTTTTGACATTTTTTTAGAAAATTAAAGACAAAGATATGCTTTCTAAAGATAACTTTACAGATAAGGTTATAAAATTGTACTTTTGTAATTGTGAAGAAGAATTATCAAAATATATTGTTTGAAAAATTAAATCAATTTATCAAAAAATATTATTTAAATCAGCTAATAAAAGGCTGTTTATATGTTCTTTCGGTTTTGTTGTTGTTTTTTATATTGTTTTGTTCTCTTGAGTTTTTTTCCTCATTTAATGTACAAGGAAGAACCTTTTTGTTTTGGAGCTACATTATAGTGTCATTTTTAATCATTGCAAAGTTTATTGTTATTCCGACTTTAAAAATGGTAAAAATCGGCAATACTCTCAGTTATAAAGACGCTGCAAAAATAATTGGCAATCACTTTAAGGAAGTAGATGACAAACTCTTAAATATTCTTGAGCTATCAGAAATATCTGAGACAGACAATGAATTAATTCGTGCTAGCATTGATCAAAAAACCAAAAACATTGAATCCATAAAATTTAAAAGCGCTATTAATCTTACAATAAGTAAAAAACAAATTAGATGGATAGTTACCCCCTTATTAATTATTATACTTTTTTTTATTTCTGGTAACGAATATATTTTAACTGAGAGCTCTGCCAGAATAATTAATCATAATACGTTTTTTGAGCCAGAACCTCCCTTCGAATACGTTATTTTAAATAATGATTTAAAGTTTAAACAGTTTGAAGATTTCAAGTTAAAAATTAAATTAATTGGTAAAGAAATTCCTAGTGAAATTTTTATAGTGAAAAATGGCAATAAATTTAAACTCAAAAATTTAGCAGATAATGTATTTGAGTTTCAATTTAAACATCCTAGTGCAGATATTAAATTTCAGTTTTTTGCAGGAGGATATACGAGTAGGCCTTATCTTGTTAAGTGTTTAATGCAGCCAAAAATAGTGAATTTAGAAATTGTTGTAACACCTCCCAAATACACAGGGAAAAAAACAAATACAATAAATTCGGGTGGAGACTTAATAATTCCCGAGGGAAGTTATGTAAAATGGAAAGTATTATTTAATAACTCGCACCAAAACACATTTGTATTGGAGGACAAGATAATTGCTGAATCTAATGAAAATCAATTGCAATTAGAAAAGAAAATAGTTAATAATAGTAAATATGCTATTACCACTAAAAACAATAACAAACTAAAAGATACTTTATCATACTTTATTGAAGTAATAAAAGATGAATTACCTAAAATTTCATTAACACAACAGTTTGATAGTATTGATAAAAAATTTTCTTTTACAGGAACAGTTGAAGATGATTACGGACTAAAAAAATTAGCATTTATTTATGAGAAAGATAGCTCTATTATTAATTCAACAGAAATTGATATTCAAAAAAAACATTTAGACGACTTCTTTTTTGTTTTTTCATTTGAAGAGCTAAATTTAAATCCTGGTGAAAAAATCAATTACTATTTTATTATATGCGATAATGATGGTGTAAATGGATCTAAATGTACTAAAAGTAAACAGTTTTATTTTGTTGAACCAACATTAAATGATCTTAATAAAAGAGAAAATAAAGAAATAGAGAATATTAAAAGTAGTTTAAATCAGTCCATTTCTCTAGCTCAAGAAATTGAAAAGGAAATTCAAGAGCTTAATGAGTTAATGTTAAATAAGAAGGAACTTGGATGGGAAGAAAAGGAAAAAGCAAAAAACATTCTAAATAAACAAAAAGAACTTGAAGAGCAAATTAAAAAAACACAAGAAATAAGTGAGCAAAATTTAAAAACTAAAGAAAAATTAAATTCAGAAATTCTTGAAAAACAAAAACAACTAGATGAGTTAATGAAAAATGTATTTGACAATGAAATGAAAGATTTGTTAAAAGAAATGGAGGAATTACTAAAAGATAGTGATAAAGAAAAACTTAGAGATTTACTCGAAAAAATAGAAGACCAAAATTTTGATGTTGAAAAGGAATTAGATAGAGAATTGGAGCTGTTAAAACAATTAGAGTTCGAACAAAAAACAGAAGAAATATTAAATAAAATTGAAAAAATAAAAACCAAACAACAAAAAATAAAAGAACAAAATCTAGAAAGCAAAATTGAAAAAAAAGACCTGGTGGCTAAACAAGATAGCTTAAATAAAGAAATGGATGACCTAAAAAAGGAAATGGATGTTTTAAGAGAAAAAAATATGCAGCTTGAAAATAAAAATGAAATTCCTAAAACACAAAATATTGAAGAAAGCATAAAAAAAAGTATGAAGGAAAGCTCAGAAAATTTAAAAAAAGATAATAAAAGTAAGTCTTCCAAAGCCCAACAGAAAGCAATAGAAGATTTAGGACTTCTTCAACAAAAACTAGAAAAAATGCAAAACACCTCTTCAGAAGAACAGTATTATGAAGACATGGAGTCTCTAAGAAAGATTCTTGAAAACTTAATCCGACTTTCCTTTGATCAAGAAGATTTAATGAAAAGATCACTAAGTGTGCCGAAAAATAGCCCAGAATTTGTAAAGCTAGTCCAACAACAAAAAAAACTTGCTGATAACAGTTTAATTATTGAAGACTCATTGTTTGCGTTAAGTAAAAGAGTGGTGCAAATACAGTCAACTGTTAACAAAGAGATTTCTGCAATAAGAAATAATTTACAAACAGTAACTGATGTTCTAGAGCAAAGACAAACTAATAAAGCAGCGGAAAAACAACAATTTGTTATGACTTCTGTCAATAATTTAGCCTTATTATTATCTGAGATAATTGAGCAAATGCAATTAGAAATGCCTCCTTCTAATTGCAATAAACCTAAAAATTGTAACAAACCTAATCCTAATAGTAATAAACCTTCTTTATCTGAAATGAAAAAAGCCCAAGAAAAATTAATGAAAAAGCTTAAAAACGGAAAAAATAAAGGGGAAAAACCAGGTGAAAAACAATCTCAAATTTTGATGCAGTTGGCACAACAGCAAGAACAAATCAAAAAACAATTATTAGAAATGAGAAATAATTTGTCAAATAATCAAGACAAAAATCAACTTGATAAAATAATTGAGGAAATGGAAAAAAATGAAAAAGATATAATTAATAATAATATAAACGAAGAAACAATAAAAAGACAACAGGAAATTCTAACACGACTTTTAGAGGCAGAAAATTCAAAAAGAGAACAGGATCAAGACGACCAAAGAGAAGCAACTGAATGGAAATTTGAAATTAATAATACCACACTAGAAATGCTTGAATATGAAAAACAAAAAAAGAAACAAGAAGAGTTGCTAAAAACTATCCCTTTGCAACTTAATCCGTTCTATAAAAAGAAGGTAGATTCTTACTTCAACAGAATAGCAAATGATTGATTTTCAGTTTATTAAGGTAGATACAATTGATTTAAATTCAACTAAAAATTGGATAAAGACGATTATCTTTTCTGAAAAAAAAATATTAGGTGATATTATGTTTGTTTTCTGCGATGATCAATTTCTTCTTAAAAGAAATATTAAATATTTAAATCATGATACACTAACTGATGTTATATCATTTGACTACTCAAATGAAAACAAAGTAAGTGGGGATATATTAATAAGTATTGAGAGAGTTAAAGAAAATGCTAAATTATATAACCAAACCTTTTATACGGAATTAAATAGGGTAATGGCTCACGGTTTACTACATTTGCTTGGTTATAATGATAAAAGCAAAGAGGAAGCTAAAATAATGAAGTCAAAAGAAAATTATTATTTATCAAAATTATGATTTTAGAACAAAAGTATGATGTTATTGTTGTGGGAGGGGGACATGCTGGCTGTGAAGCTGCACATGCTGCCGCTACTTTGGGGTCAAAGGTTTTACTGATCACCCAAAATATGGAGACTATTGCTCGAATGTCTTGTAATCCCGCAATGGGGGGTATTGCCAAGGGACAAATCATAAGAGAAATCGATGCATTAGGAGGAATGTCAGGTATTGTTACTGATTTATCAACCATACAATTTAGAATGCTAAACAAAAGCAAAGGACCTGCAATGTGGAGTCCCAGAGCTCAGTGCGATAGAAAAGAGTTTGAAAAACAATGGAGAGTAATTCTTGAAAAGAATAATAATATTGATTTTTGGCAAGATACTGTAGAAAAGATTATTATTAAAAACAAAAAAGTTTGTGGACTAATTACCAAAATGGGAATACAAATAAATGGAAACAGTGTTGTTTTATGTAGCGGAACATTTTTAAATGGGATTATCCATTTAGGTCAAAAAAACTATAAGGGTGGACGCGCTGCAGAACCTTCAGCAGAAGGAATAACCAAGCAATTAATCGAACTTGGATTTACTCATGGAAGAATGAAAACTGGAACTCCTCCCCGATTAGATGGGAGAACAATAAATTATGAGAAAACTGAAGAACAATATGGTGATAAGAATCCTGTAAATTTTTCTTACATGAGCAAAAACAAAGTAAAAGACCAACACTCATGCTTTATAACATATACGAACAGGGAAGTGCATGAAATTTTAAAGGAAGGGTTTGATGATTCTCCAATGTTTTCTGGAAAAATTATCGGCAAAGGACCCAGATATTGCCCGACAATAGAAGACAAAATTGAACGATTTGCAGAAAAAGAAAGACACCAACTGTTTATCGAGCCGGAAGGCAAAAATACTATAGAAATTTATCTTAATGGATTTTCGACTTCTTTACCTGAAGACATTCAGCTTAAAGCATTACAAAAAGTGCCAGGGCTGGAAAATGTTAAAATGTTTAGGGCAGGCTACGCTATTGAATATGATTATTTCCCACCAACTCAGCTTAAGCATACGCTGGAGACAAAGCTTATCCAAGATTTATTTTTCTGTGGTCAAATTAACGGAACCACAGGGTATGAAGAAGCTGCCTGCCAAGGATTAATTGCAGGAATAAATGCTCATCAAAAAACATCAAAAAAAGAAGACTTTATACTCTCTAGATCTGATGCATACATAGGTGTTTTAATTGATGACCTAATAACTAAAGGAACCAAAGAACCCTATAGAATGTTTACCTCAAGAGCAGAATTTAGATTGCTTTTGAGGCAAGATAATGCTGATATGAGATTAACTGAAAAAGGTTATAAACTCGGATTAGCATCAAAAGAAAGACTAGACAATTTATCTTTAAAAATTGATGAAACAAATAAATTAATTGCGTTTTTAGAAAAGCAAAGTATAGATCCAAGATTAGCAAACCCTATTTTGGAAAAGAAGGGATCTGCCATGCTTAAACAAAAGGTAAAACTAAAAACAATTTTATTAAGACCTCATATACATATAAACGATTTAAAACAGTTAGATGTACTTACTGATTTTTTAAATAAAGAAAAACTTAAATCAGAGTCTGTAGAACAAGCAGAGATTAAAATAAAATACGGAGGTTACTTAAACAAAGAACAAGAATCTGCAAAAAAACTAAAGAAGCTTGAGAACATAAAAATCCCAAAAGAATTTGAGTTTGAAAAACTTCACTCAATATCTACAGAAGGAAGACAAAAACTTAAAATGATTGGGCCTTCAACAATTGGGCAAGCTTCAAGAATAAGCGGGGTCTCACCTTCAGATATAAATGTGTTATTAGTTTACCTTGGAAGATGAGTATAACAATTAAAGCGTGTCCTGTTTGCGAAGGAAAAGCATTTAAATTAAAATTTATCTGCACAGATTATAGCGTGAGTTCAGAGGAATTTAAAATTGTTTCATGTGAAACATGTGGTTTTGTTTTAACAAACCCACGTCCTGAACCGAATAATATTGGCAGGTATTACAAGAGTGAGAATTATATTTCTCACACTAATAATAAAAAGGGCTTATTCAACTTCCTTTATCAAACTATAAGAAAGTACACTATAGAAAGAAAAGTGCAAATGATTAAAAAGTTTGACACCAAAAATCTACTAGATATAGGTTGCGGCACAGGTGAGTTTTTAAATAAAGCCAAAACAAAAGGAATCAATGTAGAAGGTATAGAGCCGTCAGAAAAAGCTAGAAAACAGTGTAAAAAAAACTACAATCTTAGAATTAATGAGTCTGCTGACATAGAGGCATACGACGATAATAAGTTTGACTGTATAACAATGTGGCATGTGCTAGAACACATGCCGGACTTAAACACGCTTATAGAATCAATTTACACTAAAACGTCACCTAATGGTAAAATAATTATAGGTGTGCCAAATTATGAATCGTGGGATGCCAAATACTACAAGAAGTACTGGGCTGCGTGGGATGTCCCTATTCACTTCTGGCACTTTACAAAAGAATCCATAGAAAAACTTTTTAAAAAACACGGTTTTGTTTTATTAAAAACCAAACCTATGATTTTTGATTCATTTTATGTTTCAATATTGAGTGAGGAATATAAAAATGGTAAAAAAAGTTTTGTCAAAGCGCTTGTAATTGGTCTGATATCAAACATAGTTGGTTTTTTCACAAAGACAGGTTTTTCGAGTACTATCTATATCTTTGAAAAAAAACATAGATTTTAAGCCTGTTTTTAAAGTGTCTAAGCCATTTTTAACCCTTTGTAGTAGTACAATATTCTTTTTTGATTTTTAACGGTAAGTATTTTTGTTGTTAAGTGTTTGTTTTTCAGGGTTTTATAAAAAATTGCGGTTTTTTCATAAAATGTGATTAAATTTGTAAAATGATTAGAGTTTTTATATTTTTTTTGATTCAGGGCTTTTGTATAAATGCTTACGCTCAATGTACAGCTCCAATTTACTTAAACACAACAAACGTATATTATTACAGTGCAGATGCAAATTGGACCCCAACAACCTCTAATGTTAGTTATTACAGAATAAGGTACAAAGAACTTGGGGCGCAATCTTGGCAATTTATAAATAATATTGATTCTTCATTAAACACCAAGATTATTTCTGGTCTAAACTCCCTAAGTTACTATGTATGGCAAATAAAAACGTATTGTGACACAAACAACACAAACAATTCAAGCTGGTCGGTAGAAGACACTTTTTACACCTCTACCGCGCTCTGTCCTAATACCGATTCATTGTATACCACTAACATTAACTATAACAACGCCCAGGCAAACTGGGATACAGTAGAAAATGCCGACAGGTACAAGATAAGGTATAAAATTCTTGGCACTACTAATTGGTCAAATCTTGGACCATTCCACCATCCTTTAAATAGCGCACAAATTCCTATGCTTCAACAAAGTACCGGATACGTCTGGCAAGTTCAAACCTTTCACGACTCCACTGCAATACTTGGTTCATTATGGTCGGAATGCGACACCTTTGTTACTGTCGCTTTTGTTCCGGCGCCATTTAATCCGACAATTAGTAATAACTTAAGTACACTTGAGTGTAATAGCACAGCAGATCTTTATCTTTCTGTTTCACAGAGTAATAATGAGCCGGATGTTGGAACAAGTATCATAACGTCAGACAAAGGGGCTTTTAATATTAGTGCTCTAAACTATGGGGATACCATAGGAAACGCTACAACAATAACATCAGTACAAACAATTTCTGCTGTATTAACCGTAGGAATTGTTCTTGGTCAAAACTATGCAATAATAAACTCCTTTGACACTACTGGCTCGCTTATTGGGTTCTTTTCTATCGAGAACGATAATGGCGGAATTAAAGTTAGCTCAAGCTCACCAAATGATGGTAACAACTATACTAGCGGCTATGAAAGCAATATTTTTCTAAATAATATTTTTATCAACCCGCCTTTTACTGGCCCTATGCACTTTTATGTAGATATAAATTCTGAGCTTAACGATCAAATTAGTTTAGTTGACACAATGCAGGTGTGGTGCAATACAACAGCCGTTGATGAGGAGATTACAAAAAACAAAAAAATTATTAGTAATGTTGATTTGCTAGGAAGAAAAATAAAACACCTAAATTATAATATTAACATAATAAGATATTCCGACGGATCAATTGATAAAAAAATAACTATAAAATGAAAAAAGTAAAATTTACATTAATGCTTGTATTATCAGCATTAGTATCAGTTAATGTAAGCGCTCAAAACTCTAATGAAATTTTTACAATGTTTTACAATGTCGAAAATTTTTTTGATACCATAGATGACCCTAAAACAGATGACAATGAGTTTTTACCTGGCTCAAAAAAAGAATGGAACACTGAAAAATACAATCACAAAATAAATCAGCTAACAAGAGTTTTTTCATCAATAAACAATAATGAATTGCCAAATATTGTAGGACTATGCGAAATAGAAAACAAAATTGTAATCGATGATCTTCTGTCAAGTCCTTTTTTTGAAAATCATAATTATTCCATAGTACACAAAAACAGTCCAGATAATCGTGGTATTGATTGCGCTTTATTATATGATAATAATTTTAAGTTATTAGACAAAGATTTTATTAAAATCAATATTCCTGATGCTAAAAGACCAACAAGAGATATTGTATACACCAAATTTAGTTTTGAGAACAAAATAATACATGTTTATGTAAATCACTGGCCATCAAGATATGGGGGCGAGAAAAAAACCCAGCATAAGAGAGATTTTACCGCATCTGTTCTTAGAAGACACATAGAAAAAACAGTAAAAGAGGATGATTTTTTAATAGTTATGGGTGACTTAAATGATTATCCGAGTAACAATAGTGTTCAAAACATATTGGTACAAAACAACCTAACAAATTTATGCACTCTAAAAGACTGGCAAGACAAGGGGTCTTACAGTTGGGACAATCAGTGGGGTTTTTTAGACCAAATTATTGTATCTAACAACTTTCTAAATAAGCAATCAAAATTAAAAGCAATTGACTTTGATGTTTTAAGTGAAAAATGGTTACTTTATGAAAAGAAAAATGGAGTTAGTGTACCTAGCAGAACATACGGCGGAAACGCATGGTATAAAGGTTTTTCAGACCATCTTCCTGTATATTTTGTGTTTTCTTTTAATTAGTTTAGTAAACTACCTGTAAAGATCAAGTGTTTTATTTTTCATATCCCATTGGACATTGCTAAACTTAACTAAAAAATCCATCCCTATTAAAGTATAGTTGCTTTCTAAATTTACAATAGCCACAACATTTTTTGTGACCTAGGAGGGACTCGAACCCCCAACCGTCAGAGCCGAAATCTGATATTCTATCCAGTTGAACTACTAGGCCAAGAGGGGCAAAAATAATATAAGTTTTAACAATACAATTTTTTATTCTTTAATTAGTTATCTCCCATGAATGTATTATTATTGCTTTACAATATGAAAAAGTTAATTCTTCTATTTTTTCCCTTATATATGGTTTCTCAAGATGTAAATATTGGAAGCTGGAAAAACTATTTGTCTTATAATTCTGCAACTCATATCTCTGAGGCTAATAATAAAATATATTGCGTAGCTAGCGAAGGTTTGTTTTATATTAACAAAGAAGACTTCTCTATTAATAGGCTGTCTAAAATCAACGGACTATCTGATTTAGAAATAAAATATGTTGCTTTTGCTAATGAAGACGATATAACAATTGTAGTATATAAAAACTGTAACATTGATTTAATAAAAGATGGACAAATCATTAACATTTCAGATATAAAAAGAAAAGAAATAACTGGCGTTAAAGAAATATATAATGTTACTGTAAAAGAAAAAATTCTTTTTCTCTCATGCTCATTTGGACTTGTTCTTATTGATTTAGAAAGAGAAGAAATTAAAGACACCTACAATATAGGAGATATTAATGGGATGTTTGAGGTTAGAGGGTGTGCTTTCTTGGGAGACTCAATTATAGCAGCGACATCTAATGGGGTGTTTTATGCTGATGTAAACTCAATGAGTTTGTCTGATTTTAACAACTGGAATGTTTTTCCTGGGTTTTCAAACAGTGTAAATTATGATAATATCATTTGTGCTAATGAAACTATTTATGTTGATACAACTGATGAGATAAAAAGCATAAGTTACAACAATAAACTAATAAAAACATTTGTAGATAAAATAGAGGTTGTCAGCGAAAACAATGTAGCTGCCGAAATAAAAAGCCCTCTATTTTCAAATGTTATGTTTGCAATTAATGACAATGAAAACAACCTTTGGGTAGCTGACTCTATTAATGGACTGTTAAGGTTTAACAACAATATTTTTATAGAAAGCTTCATACCTCAAGGACCTAAAAGAAATGAGGTATATAGTCTAAATTTCTCGGGGGGAAAACTATATCAGTGCCACGGAGGTCATGCTAATTTTGGGACAAACGCTCTTATAAATGATGGCATCTCTATAAAAGATGAATATGACTCATGGGTAAACTATGATCGTTATAAGCTGGGTAATGCAAGAGACATACTTGAAGTTGGCGTATGGGGGGGGTAGAGTACTATGCCTCCTGGTACCACGGAATAAGTGAGGTGAAAAACGGAGAGTTAGTTGTAAAACATGGTCATGCTAATACTAATGGGGCACTAGACACAACATACTATTCAAATAATAGAATCCGAATTTCTGACATTAAATTTGATCAAAACGGAACTCTTTGGGCGCTTAGCTCAGAAGTAAATCACCCCATTGTAGCGAAAACTATTAATGACCAATGGTTTTCTTATACAATGAATCAAAATCAAGTTGATTTATTTTTTGATGACTTATTAATTGACCAGTCCGGTAATAAATGGGGAGTCATTGCAAGGGGTGGAGGATTGTTTGTTTATAATGACAACAGCACACTATCAAACAATGAAGACGATCAATATAAAATCCTAAATACAAACATAGGATCTGGAAAGCTGCCTTCAATGCAGACATACAGTCTGGCAGAAGATTTAGAGGGGGCTGTTTGGGTGGGAACAGACAAAGGAGTCGCTGTTTTCTATAATCCCGATTTGATTTTTTCAAATTTTAATTATGATGCTCAACAAATTCTCATCACGGAAGGCAACTACGGTCAGTACCTTTTAAGTGAAGAAAGGGTAAAATGTATTAGTGTTGATGGTGCTAACAGAAAGTGGATTGGAACAGAAAAGTCTGGTGTTTTTCTGCTTTCAAAAGACGGACAAGAAGAGGTTCTTCATTTTACAAAAAACAACAGCCCTCTATTTTCCAATAACATTGTTGATATTGCAATTGACCCCCAAAACGGGGAGGTATTTATAGCTACTGATAAAGGGTTAATGTCTTATAGATCAGATGCTACTGAAGGTTCTTCAAGACAAGGTAAAACAAAAGTATTTCCAAATCCAGTAAGAGAAAATTATAATGGACCCATTGCTATAAGCGGGCTAGTCACCGATGCAAGGGTTAAAATAACCGACGTTACAGGGGAGCTTGTATTTGAAACAATAGCAAACGGAGGGCAGGCTATATGGAATGGTAAAAATAAATTTAACGAACGAGTCGCAACAGGTGTTTACCTTGTTTTTAGCACAAACTCATTTGGAGAAAAAAAGATGGTGAGTAAAATTTTATTTATTAAATGAAATATAAATCTAAAGGTATTGCTCTGACATATATAAAGTATGGAGACACTTCAATAATAAGTAAGGTTTTTACTCAAGAGCTAGGACTACAGAGTTTTATTATTAAAGGAGCAAGAGGCAAATCATCAAAAAAAAGAGTTGTTTTTTTTGAACCACTAACATTAATTAATATCACCGCCACTTATAATTCAAAAAAATCTTTGCAATTTCTATCAGAGGTAACCGCTATTGATTCAATTAATTTCACAACACAAAACATGAATAAAAAATTTATTGCTTTTTTTTTGGCAGAAGTAAGTTCAAAAGTTTTGCATGAGGGCGAAAAAAATGAATCTTTATTTAATTTCATCTGGAATCGCACTAAAGATCTAAAGCTCAACAACAAAACTGAGCCAAATTTTGTTTTGAAATATCTGCTTGACTTATCATCGTACTTAGGCTTTTACCCGTCAAGGGAAGGTTTTAATCTTCCTTATTTTAGTTTAACCGAAGGGTGTTTTGTCGCTAAAAATATAGTTGGAGAAACCTTAAGCAAAAAGAAAAGTACAACACTTAAATCATTAATGAATAATAACGAATGTTTTATTACTCAAAGCGAAAGATCCAATTTGGTGCAAGATCTTTTTTTGTATTATAGTATACACAATCATAATTTAAAAAGTGTAAAATCACATTTAGTAATAGGGGATTTGAGAGTATGATTAGATATATTTTCATACTATCAACAATTCTTTCTCAAAATATTTTTGGGCAAACAATTACTATTAAAGATAGTTTGTCAGACAAGCCTATAGCAAATGCTAATATTAAATCAAATGATTTAGGCTTGACTAGCAACCCTTATGGACAAGCTGATTTAAGTGTATTTAAAGAGGGTGAAGTTATTACGATATCTCATATTACATACCAAAGTAAGGTTATAATTAAAACAAATATTATAAATAATATTATTTATCTTAACAGTATGACAAATGTATTGCCCGATATTGTTCTTACTGAAAATAATAAAATCCCTCTTTCTGAAAAATATCCTGTTTTTACTGTAAAACCTAAAGGGTTACAACTTATTGAAACATCAAGCGCTGAATTAGTGGCTAGCACGTCCTCGGTTATTGTGCAAGAAAGTCAAGCGGGTGGAGGTAGTCCTAATTACAGAGGAATGGAAGCAAATAGGTTATTGATTGTTGTTGATGGAATTATGTTAAACAATACAATTTATAGAAGCGGGCATGTGCAAAGCTCATCTTCTATAAATCCGTTTTTTGTTAAATCAATAGACCTCCAATCCGGTCCTTCTTCCGTAGCATATGGAAGTGGTGCTATGGGGGGGGCACTAATATTTAACACCTTGGATCCTTTGGACACGAACCAATTGATAGTTCGACAAATATTCGAAAGCAGTAGCAGAGCTGTGAGCACTAATATTCTTGGTCGTTACTATAGAAAAAAAATAAGTCAAATAAGTGGTATTTCTATTAAATCTGCTGATAATCTTAGAATGGGTAGTAATAGATTGCATGGATATGATAGTTGGGGAAATGAAACTGGAGTTATAGATGGTAATGAACAACTATTTACAAACTACTATAAGGGTGATTTCATTCACAAAATTAAATACCAACACAACAAACATAATCAGTTTTTGTCAAACACCCAATACTCAATATCATCTGACATTGATCGATTTGACAAAATGAATGATCTAACAGAAGTAGGATTGAAATATTCAAAATGGTATTACGGTCCTCAAATGCGATTTATGCAAAAGCTAGCGTATTTAGGTGGGTATAAATCTATTTTATTTAACTCTTACAAGTTAAGTTTGGCTTTTCAAAATGTAAAGGAATCAAGGCATAAGCAGAAAAAAGATGATTTATATTTAAGTAACAGGATAGAAAACGTTAAAGTTTATGATGCTAACTTAAATTTTAATAAATCAATAGGTTCTAGCTCGCTGGTTTATGGAGGAGGATTGCGTTTACAAGAGGTGTTTTCTACAGCTTCCTTAACTAATCGCAATGAAAGTCTGTTTAATACCACAAGATATCCGGATGGGGGAAGTAATGTAAAAGATTTATTTCTCTATAGCCAAATGAATATTCCAGTTAATAGTCTAATAGACCTTTTTTTAGGAGCAAGATGGAACAATGCAGAATTAAATGCTAGGTTTAATGAGAATATAGTTTCGCTTGAAAATATAAGAAATAAAAACAATTCTTTTGTAAGGTCTATGGTTTTATCTTATCAGCCTAAAACCTTTATTAGTGTTAATTTAGGATATTATAATGGTTTTAGAAATCCTAATATAGATGATATTGGAAAGGTGTTTTCTAAAGATGGTAACAACGTGGTTTTACCAAATAAAAATCTAGAGCCAGAATACAGTAATAACTTTGAGGTTTCTGTAAATTATCGCTCAACTGAAGTTAATGCTTCTTTGCAGCTTTACAGAACTGAAATTGAAAATGCAATTGTTAGGGAATTCGGAACAATTAATGGGTCTGACAGTATTGTATACGATGGTGAAATGATGAGAGTTCAATTAAATAAAAACATTGCAAGCGCTAAAATAAATGGTCTTAGCGCTAGTAGTAATATTAATTTATCACCAAATATATCATTATACTCAAACATAAACTACATTGTAGGCAGTGATAATAATAGTGATCCACTTGCGCACATTCCTCCTCTAAATGGAAAGGTTTCATTAGAGTATAAAAATAAAAATTATTCTGTTGACTTTTATGCAGTTTATAATGAATGGAAGCATGTAGAAAATTATGATCTTGCCGGGGTTGATAATCTTGAAGAAGCGACTAATGATGGGACTCCGGCTTGGTATACTTTAAATATTGGTTACACACAAAATATAACTCAAAATATGGTTGTTATGATGAAAATCAAAAATTTAACAGATATACATTATAAAACATTTGGATCAGGAATTAGCGCTAGCGGCAGAAACTTTATTGTTGCATTAAATACTTCTTTTTAAAAATCAAATTAGTATAAAAAGTATTGATTATCTTTACACCTATGAAAAGTTATATAATTATTATTTTATCTTATTTTATTTCAAACCATGCACTTGGTCAAGTTTGGGAAGACAATCTTTTGAATATAAAGCCTGATGCCTCAATCTTTGAAAAATTCAATGCTTTTGAAGAACATAAAAAAACATTCCCTTATACTAAAGGAAACGGTTATAAACCATATGCGAGGAATATGGATTTCATACTAAAGCGTATTAATGAAAGTAGCTCTTTTAATCAAAATTCACTTTATATTGAATGGTTAAAACAAAAAAAGATACATCAAAATAATAATTTCAAATCATCTGCAAACTGGATTGCTAAAGGTCCTATAAACACACCTATTATCTTGTCTAATAATAAAAAAAGAGGAAACGGACGTGTAAACTGTATTGCTTTTGATCCGTTGGACCCAAATATTATTTGGGTTGGCTCACCTGCTGGCGGCTTGTGGAAATCTACCGATGGCGGTAACAATTGGACAACAAACACTGACAATCTACCTGTCATGGGTGTGTCTCATATAGCTATTGATCCAAACAACACGCAAATTATGTACATTGTTACTGGTGATGCTATGGCTAGCGACACTTATAGTATTGGAATTTTAAAATCAATAGATGGCGGAATAACTTGGAACACTACAGGTTTAAGCTTTGATGTTGATCAGCAACAAACTGTAAATAAAATTATTATTCACCCCAACTACTCTGATAGTTTATATGCAGTAACAAATTCAAATATAAGAATAAGTGGTGATGGGGGAAATAACTGGCAAATTGTAGGTACAATTGGTCGCTGGAGAGATATAGAATTCAAACCTGATAACCCAAGGGTGTTATATGCTGCCAAGCAGTCTAGTGGTAATTCACAAATTTTTAGATCTACTGATGGGGGTTCAAGCTGGACTAATATAAGTGGAGGTATGTTAAGTAGTAGATATAGGCCCTTAATTGCGGTTACACCTAAGAACCCAAATGTAATTTACGCTTTATTTTCAGCTGCGGACTATGGATATCACGGTCTTTATAAATCAACGGACGCAGGGGACTCATGGGTTTTGAAGTCTAACAGTCCAAATATTCTAGGAAGAGAAACCAGCGGCAATGGAACAGGTGGCCAGTCTTGGTATGATTTAAGCCTTGGTGTAGCCCCAAATAATGAAAACTTAGTATATGTTGGAGGTATAAATTTATGGCGCTCTGATGACGGAGGGGCAAGTTGGGATATTGACGGAAGTAGCGGGAACAGTAACAATTATTCATACATGCATGTCGACCAACATGCTCTAGAGTTTAATCCGCATACAAATATAGCATATGCAGGCAATGATGGAGGGCTTTACAAGTATTTGTCTAACTTAAACTCATGGATAGATATTTCTGATGGGTTAGAAATATCTCAGTTTTACAATTTAGGGCTGGCAAAATCTAACCCAAATAAATTAGTTGCTGGAGCACAAGACAACGGAACAGAAATGCTAACAAATAGCACTTGGAATGCAATAATGGGTGGTGACGGTATGGAATGCGCTATTGACCATTATGACGAGAATATTATTTACGCAGAATATCAATATGGGGGGCTAAGAAAGACTTATGACGGAGGTTATGATTGGGATAACATAAAGCCTGTTCCATATGAAGGTGCTTGGAACACTCCATACGCTATGCACCCTATAAATAGCAATTTGCTCGTTATAGGCTATGACGAGGTTTACAAAACAACTACAGGTGGTGCGATATGGGATTCTATTTCGTTTAACGTTAGTAATGGCCAGGCCTTACGCTCAATTGCCCTAGCCGCTTCAAATGAAAATTATATTTACGCAGCCTCTTACAGTAAAATAAAAGTCACAAAAGATGGAGGGCAAACCTGGACATATATAAAGCCGGGGCTTGCAAATTATAATATGACTGATATAGCTGTTGCAACCAACAATCCAGATAGAGCTTGGGTTACATTTTCTGATTATAATAATGTACATAAAGTATATGAAACAAATGATGCGGGAAGTAGTTGGGTTAATATATCTGGAAACAATCTTCCAGCGCTACCAGTAAATTGTATTGTTTATCAGGGCGGAGCAAATGATGACCTATACATAGGGACTGATGTTGGGGTTTATTATAAAGACAACACTATGACTGAATGGGTTCCTTTTAATAATGGACTGCCAAATGTTATTGTTAGTGAATTAGAAATACACTATAGTGAAGGTACAATTAGCGCGGCTACATTTGGAAGAGGTGTTTGGGAGAGTCCATTAAATACTATTTCAAATATTAATGAACATTCTCTACAAAGTTCGTATGTTAAATTTTTTCCTAATCCTGCTAAAAACAAAATAACACTCCACTCAACAATCAATGAGTATAATGTTACTATCTATTCTATGACCGGAGAAAAAATAATAACAACAAAAAATAAGTTAATTGATGTTTCAAAACTTAAAAAAGGTTGTTATGTTATAAATGTGTTTAATGATCAGTTTAGCCAAAGACAAAAGTTAATTATAGAATAGCCTCAAATTCTTTCACGTGCATTCTTTTTGTGTTAGCTGGATCAAAAACAAAGCCCACACAAACTGTAATTTTAGATGACATTTTATAGGTTTTAATAATAAAAACACCCCCCATAAAACCCCCCTTTAGCCTCCATATACCCCTATAAGTATTGTTATAATATGAAACAGGTAAATTTTTCTCAATTGTAGCATATGTTTCTTTTTCTTCTCCCAAAAAATAAGTTTTAAAAACACTGTCTACATTGGCCAAAACCTGTGCAGACAAGTCTGTTTTATCATAATTAAAAGAAAAAATACAAATTTTTTTTATTTCTTCCCTATCTGAGGGGTCATATGCAGCCAAAAAAAGATCATCTCTTTCAATTTCAGTTTTGTACTTTTTTGGAATGACAGTCTTAACACCAAAATTATTTTCAAGTATCGTTTGAATATTTTTTTGAGAGTTTCTAGAAAATGATTTTCTAATCACTTCAAGCTCTTTTTTCTCCACAATTAACATAAGTTTCTTTAACTCTTCGTATAGCTTGTTTATATCGTTGTCCCAATAAATTGATAATAAAAAGTCTTTTTCAATCATCTGAGAATTTATATCTTCAGCAGTGGATGATATTATCTTTATGACTTGTAAAACATTTTTTTGTTTGTTAAGTGAATTTGTCACTTCTAGCGCACTATTTACAATAACTGTGGAAAATAAAGGCTCACTTTGCAAAAGCCCTTCTATTGGTGAGGCAAATGTTATTTGAAGTAAACTGTCAACAGTTTCGTTTAATGAAGAGTCTTCAACAAAAAAAATAATCTGGCAATCTTCAACTTTAAATTTATTTGATTTTTCTATACTGTTTTCTGTACAGCTTAAAAAAAGCAATGTGAGTAAAAATATTATAATATTAGAACGCAGACTATATTTTATCATGTATTTTGACATAAATAACTAACTTATCTCCTACATCAAGATGAGATGTGTCTAAATTATTCCATTTTTTTAATTCAAAGACTCTAACGTTAAATTCTTTAGCGATCTTGCCAAGATAATCTCCTTTCTTAACGCTGTATATTACTCTCTCTTCGTTAATTAAAATTTCTTTATTCTCAACCCCATTTAAAAAAATGTATGAAGAAACCTCATTTAAAAGAAAATCATTTACTGATACTTTTGGCAAAAACAAATTAGCATTAATTGGTATGATATCTTCTTTAAATGAAGGGTTTAATTCTCGAATTAAACTCTCATCCAAGCATAGCATAACTGATAATGTAGAGACTGTGGTTTGCGCAAAAATTGTTAGCGTATCTATCTCAGAGAAATTTCTTTTTATTGTGTCACATGCAATATCATGCTCTTGATAATAATTCATGATATAATTTGTAGCTATAAACTTTGGGACATAATTTCTTGTCTCTTCCTTTAAATGGGGGTGTAGGTCCCAAAAATTGTACGAGCCAACTTCATTAATTTTTCGCTGTAAATATCCAGGTCCTCCATTATATGCAGCTAAAACCAAATTCCAATCTCCAAACATTTCATATAAATCTATAAAATATTTACATGCTGCTACAGTTGATTTGTATGGATCTTGTCTATCATCAATATAAGAAGAAACGTTGAGGCCATAGTGTTTTCCAGTCAAGTACATAAATTGCCATAAACCTGTGGCACCTGATCTCGACCTAGCTTTAGGTTGTAATGCCGATTCTACAATTGCTAAGTATTTTAGTTCTAGGGGTAACTTAAATTTATCTAACTCTCTTTCAAAAAGAGGAAAATATAAGTGTTTTAATGATTGCATTCTTGAAATAAGAGTTTTATTTCTTCCTTTGTAGCTGTCTATATAGCGTTGTACCTCTACATTATAATCTAACCCCATTGGTGTTTGATCATTTAAAACTTTTAACCTCTCAGCAAAGATATTAAGTGTGTCCTTTAGAATTATTTCATTAATTTTTTCGGTTAACGAGTCTTTGTAAATTATATCCTTTACAATTGAGTCTTCTTCAATAATGTAAACCATACTTGTATCGGAAAAAGATCTCTCCGTGTTTAAATTAAAAGCAAGTATTGGGTTAAAATCAATAGCACCAATAAAACTTAAACAAAAAGCAAATAAAAAAATTATAATTTTCATCTAACAAAATTGTAAAATTGTGTGGACAAAAAAGATAAAAGTATAATACAATTATTAACTACTTTATGTTAACGATTATTAGTAATTTTGCATAAATGTTGTTTTTAATATCTTTGTTAAAATGAAAAAAACAAATATGTATCATCAAGGAGAACTACTTAAAAATATAAATTCTCCTGAAGACCTTAAAAGTCTTAAAAGGGAACAGCTTAGTCAATTAAGCAGTGAAATTCGGCAATATATAATTGATATTGTTTCTGAGAAGGGTGGGCATTTTGGAGCGAGTCTTGGCGTAGTAGAGCTTTCTATTGCTCTTCACTATGTTTTTAATACACCTTACGATCAATTAGTTTGGGATGTTGGGCACCAAGCATATGTTCATAAAATTTTAACAGGTAGAAAAAACCAATTTCCTACAAATAGAATAAAAGGTGGGTTAAGCGGTTTTCCTAAAAGAAGTGAAAGTGTTTATGATACATTTGGTGTTGGGCACGCCTCCACTTCAATTTCTGCAGCACTAGGCATGGCCATTGCCAACAAAAACGGAAAAGCAAAAAACAAGCAGCATATTGCTGTTATTGGGGACGGTTCAATGACTGCAGGGCTTGCTTTTGAAGGCTTAAACCATGCCGGAGCAGAAAAAACTGATCTAATTGTTATTTTAAATGATAATTGTATGTCAATAGACCCTGCTGTTGGGGCACTGAAAGAGTATTTAACTGATATTTCTACATCCAAAACCTACAACAGAGCAAAAAACAGAATTTGGAAAATCTTAGGTAGAATAAGTCGGTTTGGACCAAGTGCACAATCAGTTGCAAAAAAAGTAGAGAGCGCAGTAAAATCAACTCTTTTGGGGGAAAGCAACTACTTTGAGTCACTAAATTTTAGGTATTTTGGACCAATTGATGGGCATAATTGTAAGCACTTGGTAAATGTCTTAAGTGATTTAAAAAACATTCCTGGACCAAAAATTTTACACTGTATAACTAAAAAAGGAAAAGGGTATAGCCCTGCTGAAGAGGGTAATAGCACAACATGGCATGCGCCAGGAGTATTTGATAAAAACACCGGAGAAGCTATTAAGAAAGATAAAGATAAAAAACCTCCAAAATACCAAGATGTTTTTGGTGAAACAATTATCGAGCTTGCTAAAAAAAATAAAAATATTGTGGGAATTACACCTGCAATGCTTACTGGTAGCTCTTTAAACAAAATGATGAAAGAAATGCCAGACAGAACTTTTGATGTTGGCATAGCAGAACAACACGCTGTTACATTCTCAGCAGGATTAGCGACTCAGGGTAAAATGCCTTTTTGTAATATATATTCCTCTTTCATGCAAAGAGCATACGATCAAGTTATTCATGATGTTGCATTGCAAAATTTAAATGTTATTTTTTGCCTAGACAGAGGGGGATTGGTTGGTGCTGACGGAGCAACGCATCACGGTGCATACGACATTGCCTACTTTAGGTGTATTCCTAATATGATTGTATCTGCACCCATGAACGAATCTGAACTTAGAAATTTAATGTTTACCGCCCAACTTCCTAACCAAGGACCTTTCTCTATAAGATACCCTAGAGGAAATGGTGTGCTTACAGAATGGAGGACTCCACTTGAAGAAATAAATATTGGTGTTGGAAGAAAAATTAGTGATGGTGAAAATATAGCTATCCTATCTATTGGACATCCAGGAAACTTTGTACAAGAGGCTCAAAAGGAGTTTAAAAAAGAGGGGTTATCTATAGCTCACTATGATATGAGGTTTGTCAAACCATTAGATGAAGAATTATTACATACTGTCTTTAAAAAGTTTGCAAATATTATAACTATTGAGGATGGTTGTGTTTTGGGTGGTTTTGGTTCTGCAATACTTGAATTTATGTCAAATAATAATTATAACTCACGTGTAATTAGGCTTGGCATCCCTGATAAATTTATTCACCATGGAACACAAAATGAGTTACACATAGAATGCAACTATGATACCAAAGCGATTGTAACAACTGTTCACAAAATTTTAGAAAAAAGCCTAGTTTCACAAATGGGCTAAATAAGTACATAGAAATATATTTGATTGAAATGAATATAAAAAACATCTTAAATGGTCTTATAGAAAATAGCACCGTAAGGGTAAAAGGCTGGGTTAGAAACAAAAGAGGGAGCAAACAAACTTCATTTATTTCTATAAATGATGGTTCAACAATAAACAGTTTGCAGGTTGTTGCTGAAGAAATAGTAATTACTGAAGAAACAATAAAAAATATAACCATAGGATCAAGTATTTGTGTAGAAGGTAAAATTGTAAAATCTATCGGCTCAGAGCAAAGTTTTGAAATATTAGCAAATAAAATTGATGTGTTGGGTCCCGCTGATCCAAAAGAGTACCCGTTACAACCAAAAAAACATTCATTAGAGTTTCTGCGAGACAAGGCTCATCTTAGGTTTAGAACCAACACTTTTTCTGCTGTTTTTAGACTTAGACACGCGCTAACATATGCTATACATAACTTCTTTAACGAAAGAGGATTTGTAAGTATTCACACGCCTATCATAACAAGTACTGATGCGGAAGGGGCTGGTGAAATGTTTCAAGTGACGAACCTTAACTGGTCTGAGTTAAACATAAAAAACATTGACTATTCAAAGGATTTTTTCGGTAAAAAAACACACCTGACCGTCTCAGGGCAATTAGAAGCAGAACTTGCTGCACTGGGCCTTGGAAAGGTTTACACTTTTGGCCCAACATTTAGAGCGGAAAACTCGAACACTTCAAGACATTTATCAGAGTTTTGGATGATCGAGCCCGAGGTTGCGTTCGCTGATTTAAATGATAATATAGATTTAGCTGAAGAATTTCTTAAATATTGCATTAACTATTGTTTAGAAAACAATTTAGATGATATTTCCTTTTTAGATAATAGGCTTAATAAAGAAGAAAGCCAATTAAAAAAAGAAGAACGTTCAGAGATGGGTTTAATTGAAAGATTAAAGTTTGTTATAGAAAATAATTTTGTTAGAATAAAATATGAAGAGGCAATTGAAATTTTAAAAAACTCTAAACCGAATAAAAAGAAGAAGTTTAAATATCTTATAGATAGCTTTGGAGCTGATTTGCAGTCTGAACATGAAAGATATTTAGTTGAAAAAAAGTTCAAGTGCCCAGTAGTTATTACAGATTATCCAAAGTCAATAAAAGCTTTTTATATGCGGCTTAATGATGATAATCGGACTGTAGGAGCAATGGATATTCTTTTTCCAACAATTGGTGAAATTATAGGCGGTTCACAGAGAGAAGAAAGAATTTCTATCTTAAAATCAAGGATGAAAGAAATGAACATTGAACAATCAGAACTGTGGTGGTATTTAGAAACTAGGAAGTTTGGAACTTGCATACACTCAGGCTTTGGGCTAGGATTTGAGCGCCTAATAATGTTTGTAACTGGAATGAAAAATATTCGTGATGTAATTCCTTTCCCAAGAACGCCTAAAAATGCTAATTTTTAATGTCTAAACAACGTCTTGAACAGAAGCTTGGCTTTACACTTAGTCCTCAGCAAATACAATTTTTAGGGCTCTTGCAAACACCAATTGTTTTGTTGGAAAAAAAAATTGAAGATGAATTAGAAGAAAATCCTGCGCTTGAAGAGGAGGAAGAAGATTCTGAAGTGCATAAAGTTGCTAAACCAAGTAACACTGTTTTGGAAAATTTTCAACTCGAAGACAGGTCTGAATCTTTACAAGATCATTTAAAATCACAACTTATTGGTCTTGACTTAAATAAAGATGAAAGATATTTAGTAGAATACTTAATTGAAAGCTTAGATGAAAGTGGATTTTTGAATAGAGATCTAATTTCAATTGGGGATGACATCTTGATTAATGACAATAAGAAAGTCGAGCAATCTGAGCTGGAGGATGCTCTTATTACTTTAAAAAGTTTAGAGCCAGCAGGCGTGGGGGCAAAAAACCTTCAAGAATGCCTAATCATTCAGCTTAGAAAGTTTAGACCAAAGAACATGCTCGTGCAACAAATAATTTTAAATAATTATAAATCATTTAGCAATAAAAACTTTGAGTTGTTGTTAAAAAAATACGATTTAAAAAGTGATGAGCTGAAAGAGATTTACAACACGGTTGAGGCGTTAAATCCAATTCCTTCGGCTGGCTTTTCAAGAAGTGCTACAACACCGAATTACATATTTCCTGATTTCACTATTAAAGTTAATAACTCTGAGCTTACACTTCAAATTAATAAAAGTAATGTTAAACAAATTAAAGTAAGCAGTTATTATGAAAAATTACTAAAAGAAACATCCGATAAAGACACAAAACTGTTTCTGACAGAAAAGATCGAAAAAGCAAAATGGTTTAAGGATGCGATCGAACAAAGAAATATTACTTTAAAAAAAGTGATGACAGCTATTATTAGTTTTCAAAAAAAATATTTGTTAAGTGGTTTAGAAAAAGATTTAAAACCCATGAGGCTTGTCGATATTGCGCATCTCGTACAAATGGATATTTCTACTATATCACGTGTTAGCAATTCAAAATATGTAGAAACAAACTTTGGAACCTTTAAAGTTAAAGAGTTTTTCTCTGATGCTTATAGAAAAGATAACGGAGAAGTTATTTCAACAAAAGAAATTAAAAAGCATTTAAAAGAAATAATTAATACAGAAGATAAGAAAAAGCCGTATACAGATGAACAGCTTTCTGAACTTTTGGGTAAAGACGAATACCATATAGCTCGAAGAACTGTAACTAAATATCGTGAAAGCCTTAGTATAGAAAATGCAAAATTAAGACGAGGTTTTTAATGAGTGTTTATAAATTTTTTTCTGTTATTCTACACCCAATATTTACACCAATAATATTTATTAATTTAACATTTTTTTTGATCCCTCAAACTAAAATATTTGCTGAAGAAGAGTTTGCTTGGTTTTTTATAAAGCTTGTATCCATAGCAATTATTATTCCTCTGATTAGTGTCTTAATTATGTATAAAAAAAAATTTATTTCTTCTTTTGAAATAAATAAAAAAGAAGAGCGCCTTGGACCAATCTTAATTACAACTTTTTGTTATGTTATTTTATTAATTATTTTAAAGTTTAAATACAGCTTAGACCCCCTAATTACAGGACAACTTTATGGTGTTGCAATTATTTTGTTTAGTGCCCTAATCATATCAATTTTTTGGAAAATAAGCCTCCATATGCTTGCTATTGGTGGGGGGTGTAGTATAATAACTAGTATTTACCTAATTTCTGAGAAGGGCTTTTTTTTTATTGTTGGCCTAATTGCGACTTCAATCTTTCTTGCTGTATGTAGAAGAAAGGAGAAAGCCCATAATAATAATCAGCTCATAATAGGCTTTTTAGCTGGGGTCATAATTGAAATAACGTGTATTTTATTTTTTATATAAAACATTTATTATCTCAATTTTTCTTTCAAGCATAGCATTTATTCCGTAAATTGAATGCTCTTTTTCCGTAATATTATCATTTATTTCTTTTGAAGACATAGACTCTCCAAATGGCAGTTGGCTAATAAGCAACTTTTTTGAGTTATAATATTTATTAAAAGCCCCATCATTATACTGTAATAAATAATTAATAAAGCTGCTTATTCTACGTTTTGAAAGGTTTAAATTATATTTATCACTAAATAGAGGGCTTGAGTAGCCTCTTATTTGTATTTCTAAAAACTCTATCTGTTGCATCTCTTGCAAAAGTTTCTCTAGAAACAAATTAAGTTTATTGTAATTGTTTTGCAGGCTATCTCTAAAAAAAAACTCGATATTTTTATTATATGATTCATAATCGGATTGCATCATAAAATAATCTATATATGAATCCTTATATGTTTTTTCTGTTTTGGTACTTAAAGTACAACAATCTGGTTCGTCATTATGAAAATATAAGTTAATTGGCAGGTATATATTAAGATCTAATGACAATGTATCTTCATAAAAATAATTAAATGAGAAAATATCATTGCAACAAAATTCAGTGCTTACATATTGAGCGCCTGTTCTGTTGGATGCAAAATAGCCAGAACTTGAGTTGTAAAAGTTTAAATACATCTCATCTTGCTCTGTGTTGAGCTCTTTTACATTTTCTACATTTTTCCACAGGTTTAACTTACCTTCAGATTTATAAATATCAAAACCGCCTTCTCCCTCTTCTTTGTTTGAAGAAAAATATATTTTTTGATCATATTTATTATAAAATGGGGTGATTTCATCAAATGAAGAATTTATTTTGTTTCCAGCATTAATTGGAATACCAAAATTTCCTTTTTCATCAATTATGGACACCCAAATATCAAGTCCACCAAAGCCTCCTTTTCTGTCAGAAACAAAATATAATGCTTTTATATTACTATGAATTCCAATAGTTGCTTGAATTTTTAATTTATTTTTAGGCTCATTTTGAAAAACCTCATAAAAAGAACTAGTGTTATGTTTGGTAATATAAGCTAATTTATAACTATCGGATTGTAAATCCGTTAAATTTAAAAGAACTTCATTAGAATCAGAGATAAATATATTAGCTGAACTACTACCTTGATAGTTATACTTGCCAATTAAAGGAGCGCTCCATTGCCCATCATTAAAAGTAGTAGTATAAATGTTTGATTTAATAGAATTATTATCTTCTATTATTTTTGTAAAATAAGCAAGCGTATCATTTTTTTTTATAAAATTTATTTCCGCACCAACAGAATTAATAGTACTGGATAAGGGTTTAATTAAAACTTCTTGGCAAAACATTACCTGGTGAAATATTATTAATAAAACTGTTTTAGCTATAAATATTTTGGACATATTATTTCTTTGTCATTATTGTTTTTTATCTTTTTATTCCACTCATAAACAAGTGAAAATTCAAGCGCACCTATAGTGCTCGAGGCATTTCTTAAAGTTGATGTGTTAATATCATAAGAAGCTTCAAACTTTATATTTTTGTTTTTTAATCCTATCGCTAATATTATAGCGTCTCTATATCTATTTAGCATACTTGAAGTAATTTCTATTTCATCATTAATTATGTGACTAAAACTACATCCTGCAACGAACTCCCGGGTTGTGTTTTGAGTAGAAAAGAAAACCACGGGAGATAAAGTGTTTTGCGAATTTGTTTTTTTTGAAAATGATGAATAATAAACCGTTTTAATTGGTAGTAACACAGTATTATTTTGGCTAAATGATTGGTTGGGTTTGTTAACATGAAAGAGAGAAATACCAAAAATAAAAGAACTTTCTTTTTTAATATGTTTGTAGTAGGACAAAGCAAAAGAAAGATCAACAAAAGATTGGGAACGCATATTTATTGGCTCGTTCTGAATAAATATAAGGTCATTATAATCTATACTTTGTTGATAGAATGAGGGCTGAATTGCATATAAAATAATTCCTTCATTAAAAAATAACGTGTTTGATATTGAAATTAAAGCTGCATTTGTTGAAAATCTTGAGTCTCCGGTAATGTCATTAAGAGTTGTGAAACCTAAAGAAAAATCCTTGTAAATATTTTTTCCCCCAAAAGTAAATGAAGTTGTGTTAAATGGTTTTGTAACGCTATACCACTGAGACCTTCTGTGTATTTGTAAACTGTAGTCTGTTTTTTGTATAGAAAAAAGAGTAGGGTTAACAAATTGAAGCGAGTTGTAGAACTGAGAATAATGTGTGTCTTGCGAAGATGAAGATATTATACTTAAACTAAAAAGAAAAACAAACGCTGTTCTCATCTTAACAATGTGATATTTCCTTTATGAAAAAAAGTCTTATTTCCAATACATTCTAATTCAAGATAAAAATCAAAGACTTGTGGGGGCAAAAGCTCCCCATTAAAAGTTCCGGACCAATTAGATGTTATATCGGTAGACTCATAGACTTTTTGACCAAGTCTGTTGAATATTTCTAATTTATATTTCAATATTATATCGTCTTCTACATTAATAAAATAAAAATCGTTATATCCATCATTATTTGGAGAAAAAGCTGTAGGTATTTTAATTTTATTTTGATTACAAAAAACATCGTTTACTACTATACACACTGAGTCTGTGATTGAACAGATGGGCTGACTAAAAACTTCAAAATAAAAACATGAACTAGTTTGTGGGAAAAACTGTTGAATTGTACTATTTTGATTAAAGTCTTGCCAAAAAATCTCTCCGTCGGTTTTAATTTCTAAACTCACCTCTTCTCCTCTAAAAACAACAGAGTCTGATAAAAGAATTGTATCAATTGAAGGATAATCAAAAACCTGAACTTGGGTGGAGTCTTTGGAGACGCACCCATTATTATTTACAACATGTATTATATAATTTGTTGATGTATTTGGGGCGACTGTGATAACAGGTGTTTCATAATTAATATCATTACAAATATAATTTACAATGGGTAGGTTTTCGTCCAAATTAATAATACTTATTTCAAGACTATCACCAATACAAATATCATTAGAAAAAACATCAATATCATTTCCTCTAGACAAAACTTTAACACTGTCTAATTGATAGCATTTTCCATCGGTAACATAAACATAAAATGTTTCAGGATTGTTTATCAGTAAATTTGAATTCAAAGATAGTGTATCTAAAAAATCAAGGTTTGATGACCACAAACAAAGTATTACGCTATCAGAATATGTAGCATTTATTAAAATGGCTGAGTCGCAAAATGAAGTATCAGGGCTTGTGACAAGTTGAAGGTCCAAAACATTTATATTTTGTAATAACGTATCCGTGCAACTACCGTTGGATATTATTAATTGATATTGTTGATTCATGTTTGTGGTTGTGTAGGGGTTTGGGATGTTTGTACTGCTTAAGCTAAAATCAGGACTCCAGGTATAAGAAGTAGATGGATCAGTAATAGGAGATATACCTATTTGGATAGCTTCATCTACACATTTAGTAACATCTTGTAAAGAAATAGTTGAATTTGACAAAACATAAACTTCTTTTAATACTGTGTCAGCAATATTACACGCACTATTATCCGTGACGATTAAAAGAACATTATAAGTGCCTGGCTGAGAAAATGTGTGTGTTGGGTTTTTATCAAATGATGTATTTCCGTCTCCAAAGTCCCAAAAATATGTTGCTAAATTACTCGCCATTGAGTTATTTTGAAAATATATTGACGTGTCACAAATTATTCCAGGAGAAGAAAAATCTGAAATAACCATAGGAAAATCAAAATTAAATTTAAACACGGCATTGTTACAGTTCATACTATTATTTGTATTAGAGACAGCACCTGGACTTGGTTCTGTTGGAAAGTCAGAATTACCTCCACAGCCAGCACATACAGATTGATAAATCGTACCTTTTTTATCAAACCTACTAGTCCCTCCATCAACATGTTCATTACTCTGACTTCCTCCAAAATATGTTGCATAAACTAAGCTGTTAAATAAATTATCTATGACCATTAAATAAAAGTCATTACCGTCTGTACTGCTTTGGTGAGCATCAATTGTAACAGGCAGGTTTAATGTAGATAAGGGGCCGCCTAAGTTTGAGCCCCAACCTGCTAAATAAACTTTATCACAGACATCAACCAAAAATGCAGTGGGTGATATATCTGGAGATCCTTTTCCAGTTCCGATTACAGTTGATCTTTTTACATTACTTAACTCCTGATTAAAAACCGTGACAAATTGCCCTGCATCAGCTGTATAATATAATGCGTTTTTTACCAAGGAAAGCCCTTGAGCGTTTGTTTGTCCAAACAAGAAAACATCTTTATTGTTTCCTGTTTCAACAAAATAGCATTGATCATATGCCTCTGTTCCATAATATGTTGAGGATAATATTTGTGTACCCATAGAATTAAGTTTAGTAACGAATCCGTCCGGATATAAAGTGTCTTGCAATGTAGATTGATAGGCATTATATGTAACCGGAAAATTACTAGAATTTGTTCCGCCAGTTACATATATGTCTCCCTCATCACTTAATGCTAGTGAATATATTGCGTCTGCTTTAGATCCCCCAAGATAAGTAGCCCATATAACTGAAGTAAGTTGATTGTCTAGCTTTACTACACAACCATCTTGTCCTCCAGCTAAATTGTTTTGAATCAGCCCAGAAACTGGAAAGTCAGTTGAATTAGTACAAGTTGAAATATATACATTATTTTGCTTGTCTATATCTATTTCTCCCCTTACCTCGTCAGCATAATTATAATTAAGATTGGGGTTAATATTTAGCCCGTCGTTTCCAGAGCCTCCAATAAATGAAGAAGCATATAAATCTCCTCCATTCGCACTTATGCGAGTTACAAAAATATCTGTGCCTTCAGGAAAGTTAACTCCAATACCCGATGGAGAAAAAGCCACCCCTCCATTAAAATATTTTTGAAATGCATTTGGTGTTACAGGGAAATCCGCTGAGCCTGTTGTGCCAAAAACAAATAACTCATTTAATGAATTTACAATCATTGAATGTGGCAGCTCGTCCTGGCTTCCACCTAAATAAGTAGAAAAAATACGTTGTGTTCCTGTTGTATCATATTTGGTAATTGCAATATCGGTTCCTGAAGAAGTATTCGCATAATTTATTTGATAAGCTCCTATTGTTGTAGGGTATCCTGTACCGAAAACAGTACTTCCAGAATATAAAAAACCCATATTATCATATGTGGCGGTATAACCAAAATTATCGGCTGTACTACCAGAGTATGTTGAAAACTCTAAAACAGGATCTATAATTAACTCCTTAGATATATCATAACCTTCAGGTAGTTCAAATGTTAGGATATTTTTATTTAATTTATAAACACAAGGTATTTCCTCTTTTTTTCCGCCAATGAACTGATAAGCATAGGGTTTGTGTTCTATAATCGTATTAACTGAGGTGACTAAGCAGAGTCTTCCTATATTATCAATATAAATGTTTTGCAACCCTTCATATAAAATTTTAATTTTACTTGGGTTTACATTAGGAGAAACTATAAAGTCATACTTTATGTTATCGTTATACATATAATAGTTTAAGTCTATACCGGCATATAAGTCTTTTTTGTGTACAGACTTATATGTTCTAACATTAGTTGCCCAATTAGATTTTGGCCCTAAAAAATAATTTTCAAAATAACTTTCTTCGTTTGCAAAAAAGGTAGAGTGTGTTTTGCTAGAGTTAACAAAAGAAACAGTATAAGCATGCGCATCAATCATACTGTTTTTATTAATTAAGTCGTGTCTTTGTTTTAATTGTTCTGATGAAAAAAAAGCAAATTTTAGTTTATCCCTCTCTATAAAAACCGATCCGGATGGCACATTTATTTTTGCAATAACTTCCTCATTAAACTGACCTTTGTTTTCAACAAATACACTCTGTGTATTAGAATTAAAAAATAAAGCTTGTAATATTAAAGTAAAAAATATCTTTAATCTATTTTCACAAATATTCATTTACATTTGAGTTTGAGTTTGAGTTAATTTAAGCAAAAGATTATCTTTGTACTGCAAAAATTTTGCTTTATTTTTTTCCTCAATAGGGTCTCCTGGTGGAAGGTTTTGTTTATATGGATCAACTTGCACTCCGTTTTTCCAAAACCTATAGCAAACATGTGGACCTGTAGCTAGTCCGGTGCTACCAACGTAACCAATTATGTCACCCTGTCTAACATATACACCTTTTTTTATATTAGATTTAATCTTTGACATATGTAAATACTGTGTTGAATAGGTACTATTGTGTCTAACCTTTACATAATAACCGTTATATTTTGTATAACTAGCTGTCTCTATGGTGCCGTTAGCTGTTGTCATAATTGGAGTTCCTGTTGGGGCTGCGTAATCAGTGCCAAAATGCCCCTTCCATTGTCCTGTAACAGGGTGTTTTCTGTTTTTGCTATACCTTGAGCTAATTCTGTAATAATTGAGCGGAGCTTTCAAAAAAGCTTTTCTCAATGTCATACCATTTTCATCAAAATACTCGCCATAACTACTATTTTGTTCAAAATAAAAAGCATAAAAACTTTTATTTTTATGAACGAATTCTGCTGCTAATATTTTTCCAACACCAATATATTTTTCTTTTCCACAACTGTCTATATAATTATTCTCGTAATATACCTTAAATACATCTCCTTGTTGAATTGTAAAAAAATCAATTGTCCAAGCATAAATCTCTGAGATCTCTTGTGAAAGTTTCTGACTAATATTTTCATCTGAGCAAGCCTCGGATAATGAAGAGGTGATTACGGCTTGGGAAAACATTGGTTTTGTAATAACCTCCTTGGCGTCCCTATATACATATATATTATCTCTGTCACAAACATCAACTACAACATAATTTATCTTATCTAATTCATAAATAAAATACTGTGCTGTATCGCTTTTTAAAAGAACAGTATAATTATTTGATGCTTTTAAGTTTTTAACAAAATCAAAAACTTCCGATGATTTTGTTAATATGTCATCTTTCAAAAAAAACATATTATATCTGGCCCAAATACCTGAAATATTTTCACCACTTAAAACAACTTCTTTTATTACTTTAAAAGAATCTAATTGTATACCGTATTCAAAAACTGGTTTTGGGCTTTCTACCACTTTTTCATTATTTACGTTTAGTTCATTCGGGTCTGTCGTTTCTATTTTGTTTTTTATTACTGTAAAACTGATATAAAAAACTAAAAAAAATAAAACAATTTTAATCGATTTTATTGAAGTTGTTTTTTTTCTTTTATAAAATTTTCTCATAAAAAACTTCTTATTTATTGATTATACTTATGTTGAACGTTTTTAACACTTAACACCTCTGCTTTAATTGTGCCTGCCCAAATCTCTGTTTCAACTTTAATTAATAGGCGATTATCATCATCAGATATCCAAACTTTCATTTGTTCTCCGTCTTCAAAAACACGTCCTTCCTGCATAATTGGTTTAAATACCATACAGTTTATCTTTCCTATTTTGGTTTCTAAAATCTCATTATACAAATATAAAATATCTAAATCAAAATTTTCTTCGTCCATAAAAACAGGAACTGTAAACTTTGTTTCATTATTGAGGTTTTCGCTACTAAATGTTCGGGCATAAAAAAACGCAGACAACATATCTTGTGTTGTTTCAAATATTACATGAGAAGTATCTTTGAAGTACACTTTCTTTTTTTTATGTTGAAAATTGTATCTCTGTATTTTTTTATGACCACCTTCCTGTATGTTTCTATAAAATCTTACTGGTAAAAGGCATGAAGTGTCAATATAGGTTTCATATGTGTCTCTTACTTTAAAAAACAAATCAAAAAAAGAAGCTGTTTTTGCCTTCGCTACGATGTGAAATGTTGGTGTTTTATTAATAAGGATAGAGTTTTTTATATGAATGTCTGCAAACGCAACATTAATCCCCTCAAAAGAAATATTATAAGATGTATACTCTCCCATTTTATAAGGAAGGTTTTGCTGAGAAAAAAGAAAAAGAGGTATTAATAATACGATTAATATTTTTACAACCCTCATTGTAGCTTGTGTATACTATTAGCAAAGGAAAACACTTCTTTTTCTTTAAACATTGCTGATGTAATCTGTAAACTTATAGGCATACCATTAGTGTGTTTCGAAATAGGCATGCTAAGTGCTGGGTTTCCTGAAAGATTAGCGTGGACAGTAAAAACATCTTCAAGATATACTTTTGTTGGATCTATATTTTTTTTCCCAATTGAAAAAGCTGTATTCGGTGTTACTGGTGAAATGAGTAGGTCATAGCTTTGAAAAATTTTTTTAGTATCATCTTGTATTAAACGTCTTATTTTTAAAGCCTTAGTATAAAATTCTTCATTATATCCAGAGCTTAACACAAATGTGCCAAGCATGATTCTTCTCTTGACTTCTGTACCAAAACCTTCTGTTCTAGAGTTTTTATATGTCGATTCTAAATCAGTGATTTCTTTACTTCTATATCCAAAATGAACACCGTCATAACGAGCTAAATTTGAAGACGCTTCTGCTGTACTTAAAATATAGTAGATTGGCATCAAACTATCAAAATATGGAAAATCAATAGCGTCAACAGTATGCCCATTGTTTTGTAATTCTATTATTTTATTTTCTATAGTCTTCTTTATTTCTTTGTCTAGTATTGGTAGCTCTAAAGCCTGTTTGAAATAGGCAATTTTTTTTGGGGAAGATGATGAAATAATATTTGAGTACTGTTCTACCTTTCTGGAAGATGCTGTAGAATCATAGTCATCATTTCCAGAAATAATCTCTAAAATTAAAGCCGCATCATAAACATTGTTTGTTAAAGGCCCTATTTGATCAAAAGAAGAGCCATACGCAATAAGACCATGCCTTGAAACACGAGAATAAGTAGGCTTTACCCCTATAACTCCACAAAAAGCGGCGGGTTGTCTTACAGAGCCTCCAGTATCACTTCCTAGCGCAGCTAGACACAATCCAGCTGCTACAGCGGCGGCAGAGCCTCCAGATGAGCCCCCGGCTACTCTCGCTTTATCTATTGGGTTCTTTACAGTACCATATACAGAGTTCTCGTTAGCGGAGCCCATTGCAAATTCATCACAATTTAATCTACCTATAATTATTGCATCTTGATCTATTAATCTTTGAACAGCAGTTGCTGTGAAAACAGACGTAAAGCCGTTAAGTATTTTTGAAGCTGCAGTAACTTTATGGTTTTTAAGACAAATATTATCTTTGATGCCTATAACCATCCCTGCCAGCTTACCTGCTGTTCCCTTTTGGATTTTTTCATCAACCAGCTTAGATTTTGCTAAAGCTTCTTTTTCAAAAACCTCAACAAATATATTTAAATGAGCCTGGTCAGAAATTCTTGAAAGATAAAGCTGGGTAGTTTTAAAACATGTGGTTTTTTTACTCTTTAAAGCTTTTTGTAGTTCTAAGTATGAATAATACGGTTTCAAAATATAAACTATTAATCATCCTGTTTTTTTTCTTTCTCCCCGTCTTTACCCTTCTTAAATTCACTAACGCCTTTACCTAAGCCCCTCATAAGCTCCGGTATTTTTTTTCCTCCAAACATTAATAATATAAGAACGGCAATTACTGCTATTTGCCAAGGTCCAATTGCTAATAATACTGTTGTCATAATTTAGGGTTTATTTAATGCAAATTTATGTTTTTTGATTTAATACGCGTTATACAACCAATCAGAAGGGTCATTTTTTTCATACCCTTTCCAAATTTCAAAATGAATTTCCGTTTGATTTTCCTCCTCATTTGTTAAGACAGTTCCTAACATTTGCTTTGCAAATATTTTGTCGCCGCTTTTAACACTTACTTGCTGTATACCTGAATAAACTGTAAAATACTCACCATGATTTATAAGTATTGCCTTTCCTTTTCCTTTAATAAAAAATATTCTTGAGACAACCCCTTCAAAAACAGACCTAACAATACTGCCGGGGTTTGTGGCAATATTAATTCCATTATTAAATGTTTGAACATTATTAAAGATAGGGTGTTTCTGTACTCCATATCTAGAAATAATAACGCCTTTTTCAACAGGCCAAGGTAGTCGTCCTTTGTTTTTAGAAAACTCCTGCGAAAGAGCTAATATTTCGGGGGTTTCCTCGTATTCAGATGATATTTTGCTTGCTTTTGCAATCTCTTCTTGAATTATTTGTTTAATTCTAGTGTTAAGTTCATCCATTCTTTTTTTCTGATCTTGAAGCTGCTTTTTAATTTTAAGTTCTGAACTAGTTAAGTTTTCTAAAACATTATTTTTTTGCTGCTTATCCATACTTATGCTTTCTAACTCTTCTTTTTGTATTGTTAGTAGCTTTTGCTTATCTATAAACTGATCTTCCAGCTTATTGGTCAAAGTAATTAATTCGGATTTTTGATTTTTTAAATCTGTTTTAATTTTTTCAATCTTGTTAGATTGTTTTTTTCTGTACAAAGCAAATTGTTTTAAATATAATATTCGTTTATATGCTTGATTAATATTTTCGGAAGAAACAATAAAAAGAATTTTATTTGAGTGCTGTGTATACTTAAAAGCAGCATAAATCATTTTAGCGTAATCACTCCTGCTTTTTTCAAGATCTATTTCTCTTAATTTGATTTTATTATTGAGCTCTATTGTGTCTTGTTTTGCTAAGTTTAGATCTTTGTTTAATTGTGAGATTTCTGCATTTAAAGAGATAACATATTGTTCTTTTTGTTCAATTTGTCTATTTAGAATTTTTAAATAAGAAACAGATTTTTTTTTGTCCTTTCCAATAGTTTTAAGCAAGTTTGAAGTAAAATTGATTTGTTCTTGGATTTCTTTTTTTTGTTTTTCTAATTCCAACTTGTTTTGCGAAAACACTATGTGCGTAAATAACAAAAAAATAAAAAAAGTAGCTTTATTGTATCTGTTCATAGTTATTAGGAATAGTAAATGTAAATTTTTGGGGTATATCAAACTGCAAACCACTATAACTTATGTCAAAATAAGCTAGCACACTACCTAATTCTTTGTCAAATATTTTTATTGTTTTTTTATGGGGAGCCCCTGTTGTTTTGTTGTGTTCTGAAAATGTAATTACCGCGATAAAGCTATCATAAAAAAACTCGGCTAAACTGAGATTAAAATTTTTAGAAAAAAAATAATTTTGTTCTCTAGAAGTAAAACCAAAAAACTCTTCATCAGGCAAATCATTTAAGAATGGATAATTTCTTGCATATTTATCGCTGATAATTTTATAGTTTGAGGAAGGGTCAACACCTGTTAAAATAAAACCTTGTATTTGTTGAAAAGTTAAATCAAGATATTCAAAGCCTGGTATTGTTTTTAAGATTGATATATGTTTTTTAGAATATGTTTTTGCTAGTCTGTTTATAATATATAAACTATCTTTTGTGAGTTTTACCCTTGCAACCTCTATTCCAAAAAGTGATCTGAATGAGACCCAAATTAAACTGTCTTTTTTTGATTTAATATTTATCTTGATATTTTGAGAGATCTGTTGTGTGTTAATGTTAACTTTTCCGCTAAAATGTAACCAATTATAATTTAAATAGCTGTTTTTTTCAATTACTTTTTGTGTTAGTTGAGCTTTGTTAAATTGATTTTTATGCTCTACGCTTGTTGTAACATTTTTAATGCCACAAGAACATAATATTATAGCAGCTATAATTACAAATTTATTCATAGAGGATCCCTTCAGTTGCTTTTTTATATAAAAACTCTCCTCCTGAACCAACATCTAAAGCCCTAATCCACTGTTTTCTTGCTTCTTGTAAATTTCCCAGCTTATATAAAACATCACCATAATGCTCGATAATAACAGCGCTTGAATCACCTCCGTTAGAAATAGCTTTTTCAAGCCAAATTTTAGAGTTTTTATAGTCCTCTTGTTGATATAGCACCCAAGCATAGGTATCTTGATATGTGCTGTTATCTGATTCTAACTCGTTACATTTGTATGACATTGATTTTGCTTTCTCTAGATTGCTCTTTCTCAAAGACAAATAATATGCATAATTATTTAAAACAATGGTGTTTTCTGGATCCAAAAACAAGACTTTTTCAAAATGCTCGTCAGATAGTTCATGTTGTTCTTTTTTATGATATAAATCTGCAAGAGACAAATTAACTTCTATTAAAAGATTATCATTATTAATTATAAAGTCTAAGCTGTTTTTTAAGGACAAAATAGCTTTATCATAGTTTTCAAGCCTACTATTAGCAATGCCGTTAAAATAATAAAACAATGGGTTTAGTGAAAAATATTCAAGTGCCTGCAAGCTTGTCTCTTTCAAGTCTTTAAACTCTCCTCTTTTAGCTTGAATAAACATAATCTGACTCCAAACTTCACTTTTAGACTTATCCTTTTCTAAAATTTTTAGGTATTGTTTCTTGGCTTCATCAATATCGTTGTTTGTATATAAAATATCTGCATAAACTGCGCGAACTGAAATTTCCTCGGGATAAAGTTTAAGTAAAATGTTCGCAAGCTCATACGCCTGTGATGCCATTTCATTATTTATGCCAATAAGTCGATAATAGGATATGAGAACGCTTATTTTGGTATCTATGTCTAAATCAAGTGTTTTAAAAGCTAACTTTAAATGCCTATAAGACATATCATTGTCTCCTGTTTGCCTGTAGTAATCTGCCAGTGTCAAATGAATTCTTCCGTTTTGGGGATCAAGTAATGATATTTTTTTAAAAAGTTCAAATGCTTTTTCTTGTTCGTTATTTAAAAGATATAACTCAGATAAAATTTCCATAGCCTCAATATCTTCTGGAAACTCTTTTATTAATAATTCTAATTCGTTGAGGGCCGAACCAATATCCTTTAACTGTCTATACAGACTGTGTTTTTGCATTGAAAGTAGCTTATCGACACCTATTTTACTTTGTAATTTATCATATACTGAGATAGCTTTTTTGATTTTATTAGCATACACATACGTTTCGGCTAACATAAAATATAATTGGTGATCTTTAGGGTCAATTTCAATAAGAAGCTTATATTGTTCTGCGGACTTTAAATAATCATTTTGCATATATAAGAGCTCTGCATAAAGCATTCTAAACCAATAATTTCTTGGCTCAATTGATATGGCTTTCTCGATGCTGTTGATCGACATAAAAATTTGCTCTTGGTGCTGATATATTTTTGCTAACTCATAAAACACAACTGCCTGACTATCATCTATTTCAACGCATTTTTGGAATAAATTTACTGCTTCTTCGAAATTTTCTAGCGACTTTGCCTTGATAGCAGAGAAAAAATAGTCATCAAACAACTTCTTTTTTATATCTTCTTGAAAACTTGTTTCTAAATTATCTTTTTTGGATTTTAAAAAAGCTTGAGCGTTTAGCTGAATACTAAAACACAAAACAAGTATGTACGTAATACTTTTCATTAAATTATACCTGTGCTTCCAAACCCCCCGTCTCCTCGTTGAGTGGTGTCTAGTTGTTCTACACTTATCCATTCCGCTTGTTCATATTTTGCTATTACCATTTGTGCTATTCTATCTCCGTTTTTTATTTTAAAAGAATCATTTGATAGATTGATTAGTAAGACCCCGACTTCACCTCGATAATCAGCATCTATTGTTCCGGGGGTATTTAATACCGTTATTCCATTTTTATATGCCAAACCACTTCTGGGTCGAATCTGCGCTTCATAACCTTCAGGAAGTTGAATAAAAAGACCTGTTTTTATTAAAACCCTTGACATTGGATTTAAATTAATTTCTTCTTTAATGTGTGCTCTCAAATCAAGTCCTGCAGAATTATTTGTGGAGTAACTGGGGTTGGTAGTATTAGATTTGTTAATTATTTTAATTTTCATGATGAAGCTTTTTGGGTTTTTCTAATATATATACAAATATCATAAATACTAATAAGAATAACGTATTTGTCAATAGATTTAACTTTAATATTAGTATTAAACCGTAAATAATAAGCATGACGGCTATATAAAATGAAATTCTTTTTATATTATAAGGAATATAAAAATATTTCTTACTTAAAAAATAACTGGATAAAACCATACAAAAATAGCACAAGAGTGTTGTCCATGCAGAGCCTATAAAACCAAATTTAGGTATTAACAACAAGTTAAAAAGAATTGTCACTATAGCTCCTCCAATAGACAAGTATGCACCAAATTTAGTTTTGTCTGTAAGTTTGTACCAAACTGACAAATTAAAAAACACCCCTAGCAGAAAATTTGCTAACAAAAGAATAGACAAAACTTTAAACCCGCGATCATCTTGTCTAAAACCTTCACCCAAAAAGCTTACAAAAAAATCATAAAAAATTATTATAAATAAAAATATAAAGGCCATGCAAATTATAAAATATTTCATAATATCAGCATAAACTTTTTTGTCCCCGTTTTTTTTGTTATGTGAAAAAAAGAAGGGTTCAGCAGCAAATCTAAAGCCCTGAATAAATAATATCATCAATATAGAAAGTTTGTAAAATGCTCCATACAAACCTAGCTCAGAAGCTCTCGCTTTATTTATAAACTGCTTAGTTTTTTTAGATAATTTTATATTATCATCTCCGTAAGAGTTGATCTCGTCTAAAATATAATTTTGTGTTTCTCCGCTTTTAATTTTAGCTTCGTTTGTGTTTTGTTGGATTAAATATCTTTCATAAACCTGATTAGGGTGACTTGTTTGCTTAATCATAACCCTATCTAATGTTTCATTTGCGACACCAGCTAAACCCGCAACTAAAAGGGGTAACCCGTAATAAAACATTTTTCTCCATACATAAAAACTAAACTCAGTTTTAATATTTATGATTTCGGGTACTAAACAAATAGCAACCAATACTGAAGAAATTAAATTAGAAATAAATATATACTCTATGCCCATTTCCTGAAACCAAACAAAATATAAATTTAATGTTATATTCGTTAATATTCCTAATAACTTAAAAAGTACAAATCGAGTGGCGCGTTCTTGTTTTCTTAACTTTGCGAATACAATTGCAGAAACGGCATCAATACCAACAATAACTGCAAAATAATTTATGTATTCTTTTAGTATACCGAATCCAATTTTTTGTGCTATGAAAGAAGAACTCATTGTTATTAATAAAACAAAAATAGAAGAGGAAACCAAAAGAGATATTAATGCTGTGCTGAAAACCTTATGTTCATTTTCTTGTTTTGAAAACCTAAAAAAAGCCGTCTCCATACCATAGGTTAAAAACACTACTAAAAATGCTACGTATGCATACAGTTCTGTTACTACGCCATATTCAGATGGTGTAAATAAACGTGTGTAAAGTGGAACTAATAAATAATTAAGTATCCTACCAACAACGCTACTTATTCCATAAACAGCTGTTTGTCTCGCAAGTTTTTTAATATTATTCAATATTTGAAAAGTTTGGTTTTCTTTTTTCTATAAATGCTGTTGTGCCTTCGATAAAGTCTGGTGTTCCAAAACAATTTCCGAATTCTTTTTTTTCAACTTCATAGCCATCAACACCTAATGTATATGCAGAATTTATGCATTTTATTGCTTTAGAAACGGCCATTGGTGAATTTTTAGAGATTGATTTAGCTATATTTGCTGATGTTTCTATAAGCTTCTCTTGGGAGCACACGTGATTAACTAAACCCCAATTTTTTGCTTCATGAGCTGATATCATACATGCGGTTGTTATCATTTCCATTGCCTTGCCTTTGCCAACAAGATGTGCTAGACGCTGCGTCCCTCCATAACCCGGAATAACACCTAAAGAGACCTCTGGGAGACCCATTTTTGCGTTTTCAGAAGCTATTCTTATGTGACATGCCATTGCTAACTCTAAACCACCCCCCAATGCAAATCCATTAATGGCGGCAATTATTGGGGTGCTGGAGTTTTCAATAATATCAAATAATTCATTTTGCCCTTGTCTTGCAAGCTCTTCCCCCTCTCTTTTACTAAATGAAATAAACTCTTTAATATCTGCCCCGGCTACAAACGCTTTTTTTTCGGAACCTGTTATAACTATACATCTAATAAAAATGTGTTTATTGGCCTCAATAATCTCACGGCTTAGTTCTGTAATAGTGTTCTTATTTAATGCGTTCAAATATTTAGGTCGGTTAACGGTAAGGTAACAAACACCTTCTTTAATCTCTTTTATTATGCTTTTTTGGTTCATTTTAAAGTTTTTTTACAAATATATTTATTTGAATTTTAATCAAAAAAACTTTTTACTAAGAATAAGTGTTATTAAAAGTTAGTGTGTTTTATATCAACTTTTTAATGCCTCGGCCCCTCCTACTATTTCAAGAATTTCTCCAGTAATCGCTGCTTGCCTTGCTTTATTGTATGTAAGTGTAAGCTCCTTTTTAAGCTCTGCAGCATTATCTGTTGCTTTATGCATAGCTGTCATTCTTGCTCCGTGTTCGGACGCATGCGAATCTAATACCGCTTTAAACAACTGTGTTTTTAATGATTTAGGAATCAATTCGCGAACAACCTCTTCTTGTGATGGCTCATATAAATAATCCGTACTCAAATTAGTATTAGATTTTTTTTGCTCTAATGGTAAAAAGTTTTCTGACATAATAACTTGTGTTGCCGCGTTTTTAAACCTATTATAAACCAAAATAACCTTATCAAATTTTTTATCAACAAATGCACTCATTATAAATTCAGCTATATCTTTAACATTATTATATGTTAAGTTAGAAAATAACTCATCTGATTTTTTGATGACATCAAAATTATTTTTAGTAAAATGTTCAGATGTTTTTTTTCCTATTGATAAAATATAAGGCGAACATTCAGGGTATTCACTTTTAATTAAATCTTTTGTTTTTTTTATTATATTAGCATTAAACCCGCCGCACAAACCTCTGTTTGAGCTAATGGTTACAAAAAGTATTTTCTTTAAATCTCTTTTTTCTGAATATTTTCCTGTACTAGAGCTGTCTAAATTAGCACTAAGATTTTCTAACAGCTCTGTTAGCTTATTTGAATAGGGCCTCATCTGTGTTATTGCGTCTTGTGCTCTTTTCAACTTAGCTGCCGAAACCATTTTCATTGCAGATGTTATTTGCATGGTGGAGCCTACTGATGATATCCTAGATCTTATTTCTTTTAAATTAGCCATTATTATTTTGCATATTTTGATGATAATTCAGCGGCGACTTTTTCTAAAGTATTGGTAATTTCATCTGTTAGTTGTCCGGCAGCTAATTGATCTAGTATTTTTTGGTGTTTTGAATGTAAAAAACCAATATATTCTTCCTCAAACTCCTTAATTCTTTCGACAGGAACATCCATTAACAAACCATTTGTTCCGCAATAAATAATTGCAGCCTGCTCCTCTACCCTTAAAGGAGAATATTGGCCTTGTTTTAATATTTCTACATTTCTTTTGCCTTTTTCTATCACAGCTGTAGTGGCAGCATCAAGGTCCGAACCAAATTTAGCAAAAGCCTCAAGCTCTCTATACTGTGCTTGATCTAGCTTTAATGTTCCTGAAATCTTTTTCATAGATTTTATTTGCGCAGAACCACCAACTCTTGAAACAGATATCCCAACATTGATTGCTGGCCTAACTCCTGATAAGAAAAGATTATTCTCTAAAAATATCTGTCCATCTGTGATGGAAATAACATTAGTAGGGATATACGCCGAGACATCTCCGGCTTGTGTCTCAATTACAGGAAGAGCAGTCAAAGAACCACCTCCTTTAACAACATCTTTAAGAGAGTCTGGTAAGTCATTCATTTGAGCTGCAATTTTATCATCATTAATAACCTTTGCAGAACGCTCTAGAAGTCTAGAGTGTAAATAAAAAACATCACCCGGATAAGCTTCTCTTCCCGGTGGTCTTCTTAGTAATAAAGAAACCTCTCTGTAGGCAACGGCTTGCTTGGAAAGATCATCATACACAATTAAAGCTGCTTTTCCCGTGTCTCTGAAAAACTCTCCTATAGCTGCCCCCACCAATGGTGCATAACATTGCATTGGTGCAGGATCAGAGGCGTTTGCAGAAACAATAACCGTGTAATCAAGAGCTCCGGCCTTTTCTAGTGAATCTGATAAGGCGGCCACTGTAGAAGCCTTTTGTCCTACCGCAACATATATACAGTATACTGGCTCACCCTTGTCATAAAATTCTTTTTGATTGATAATTGTGTCAATTGCAACAGCTGTCTTTCCTGTTTGCCTGTCACCAATTATAAGTTCTCGCTGTCCCCTACCTACAGGAATCATTGCATCAACGGCTTTTAATCCTGTCTGTAAAGGCTCGTCAACTGGTTGCCTGTAAATAACACCTGGTGCTTTTCGTTCAATTGGCATTTCATACGTTTTACCGGAAACAGGCCCCTTTCCGTCGATAGGATTACCCATACCATCAAGAACCCTACCAAGCATTCCCTCCCCAACATCAAGTGAAGCAATTTTATTAGTTCTTTTCACGGTGTCCCCCTCCTTAATTCCTTTTGAAGGACCAAGCAATACAACACCCACATTATCCTCTTCAAGATTGAGGACTATTGCTTGTATGCTATTATCAAATTCAACCAACTCTCCTGACTGCACGTTAGATAGGCCGTAAATTCTAGCTATACCATCTCCAACTTGTAGAACAGTACCTACCTCTTGAAGTTCTGAATTTGATTTATGCCCTGATAATTGTTGTCTTAAAATTGCTGATACCTCAGCCGGTTTAACTTCTGCCATTTTTTTTAATTTTATGAATATGTGTTTTTATTAAAGGTTTTTCTTAACTTAGAAATTTCATTAGAAATACTAAGGTCTAGTTGTTTGTCTTCTATGCGTATAATTGCGCCGCCAATAATCTTTTCATTAACAACTTCAAGAAGCTCTACTTTTTTTGCCCCTTGAGCCTGAATATATTTAACGACTTTGTCTTTTGTTTTTTGAGATATTTTAGTTGATGTAATAATAGTGGCTTCTTGTATATTTGAATGCCTCTTGTACTGACTTATAAAACTCTCCGAAATCTCGGGGATTAGTGCCTCTCTTTTTTTATTTGTTATTATAGAGATATAAGTTTTAGTTAAGTCGCTAGTCTTTGAATCAAATATTTGAGTTAAAATTTCTAACTTCTTTTTGGAGTTAACTATTGGGCTACTTAACAATAGCCTAAGGTCTTTATTTTCTTTACATACAGAGTCTAATAGCAACATATCCTTATAGGTTGCCTGTAAACAGTTTTTTTCTTTTGAAAGCTGCATTAATGCTTTTGCATATCTTATAGCTGCTCTTTTGTACTTCATTTAGTTTAATTCTGTTTCTTTTAGCGTTGTTTCTATAAATTTCTCCTGACTACTTTTATCTTTAAGCTCGCTTTTTAACACTTTTTCAGCAATATCTATTGATAAGGAAGCAACTGTGTTTTTAAGCTCTGTAATTGCCTTCATTTTTTCATTTGCAATTTGTTCCTTTGCAGAAGACATTAGCCTGTCTGCCTCAACATTAGCCTTTTCCTTTGCTTCTTTTATAATTGAATCCTTTGTTTCTCTCGCTTCTTTTAGAAGTTTATCTCTTTCTTGTTTTGCCTCCAAAAGCACTCTTTCGTTGTCGGCGTTTAGACTTTCCATTTCAGCCTTGGCTTTTTCAGCCGAAGCAAGAGCCTTCTTAATACCTTCCTCTCGGTCCTCAACTGCAGAAAGAATTGGTTTCCATGCATATTTTTTTAAAAAAATAACCAACACTATAAACAACAGTGTTTGCCAAAAGAATAGACCCAAAGAAAAGTCCGTAATTAATTTTTCCATTTTATTTTTTTTTATTTAACTTAAAATTAATCAAAACCACAAGCTACCCTTGTGGTTTTGATTTGTAGTTTTGGTTAAAGCGCAAACAACGCCGCAAAACCAATACCTTCAATAAGTGCAGCCGCAATAAGCATCACAGTTTGTATTTTACCAGTTAGTTCTGGCTGTCTCGCCATTGCTTCCAATGCCGAACCTCCAATTCTACCAATACCAATACCTGCTCCGATTACCACTAAACCACCACCTACAATTGCTGGGATTTCCATAATTAATTAATTTAAATTAAACACTCTAGTTAATATTTTAGTTATTTTAATCATGATGATGCTCTTCTACGGCAGCCCCAAAATAAAGGGCAGACAACATTGTAAATATATATGCTTGTAGAGCACACACCAGTAGTTCTAAAAGACAAAGGGCAAAAGCAAGACCAAAAGACAGGGTTCCCCCAAGCCAGCTTTGAAAAATAAATATCAGTCCTAAGATACTCATCAAGACAACGTGCCCGGCCGTCATGTTTGCGTAAAGCCTAATCATTAATGAGAAGGGCTTTATGATAGTTCCTAAAAGTTCAATTGGCGCTAAAATTAATTTCATTGGTGTGGGTACACCTGGCATCCAAAAAATATGACCCCAATAGTTTTTGTTTGCGGTAAATGTCGTAATTATGTATGTTAACAAAGCTAAGGAAGCGGTAACCGCAATGTTGTTAGTAACATTTGAACCAACTGGTGTTAACCCAAACAAATTAACAAACCAAATGAAAAAAAATACTGTTAACAAAAACCCCATGTATCTTCTATAGTGTTTCTCACCAATATTTGGCCTGGCAATATCATCTCTTATATACAATACTATTGGTTCTAAAAACCTTCCAGGGCCTGAGGGGATAGAGTTGTTTAAATATGAGCGTGCCATTTTTATAAAAACAAGAAGCATTAAAAAAACACAGAGCAAAATTAAAACAACGTTTTTGGTGATAGAAAAATCAATAATCTTCAGTTCTTCGCCGGATGCTAATATTGCTTTAATTTTTTCACTTTTTTTATCTATTTTATAAATTCGATCGTCAACGATATGCGAAACGCGCTTGTTTTTCTCATCATAAAATTTTGAAGACATAAAAAAGTCTAGTCCGTGTTCACTATATATTATTATAGGAAGCGGAAAAGAAATGTATTTCTTGTTATCTCCACTCTTATAGTAAAAAACTTTAAATGAGTGGTTGTCTTTTAAGTGATGATCTTTGAAGTTTTTATACTCTGAACGCACATCTCTCTCTTTTGAATGTTCACCGTCGTTAATTGCATAAACAGTGTGTGTAAATAGCGCTACCAAAAAAAATAAAGATGTGATTTTTATTTTCGTTATCATTGTATTTAAATGACTACAAAATTAGATAATTATAGTAATTTTAAGGTGTGTTTTAAGAATATTTTTAATTAATTTTTAACGTTGTTTATATCACCCTGTCTTAATAAGAAAACTAATGATACTGTTTCGACTATTAAAGCAATAACATAAGGAACAAAGAAAGAAAAAAACTCTTCTTTAGTTTGATGTCCATCTTCTTTAAAAACAGGTAAAACATATACAAAAAAAACAAAAAACTTAAGCATTGTACCTGCCAAAAAAAAATAACCTAAGTGGTCTTGCTGTGTTTTTCTAAAAAATACAGCAAGATTGTAGACTAGCATGGCCGCCAAAGCATTTATTAAGTATAAAACTAATAAATGGTCTGCTGGAGCAATACTTTTTTGTAAAAAAAAAGCTAATGAAAGTGTTAATACCAAAACAAAATGAAAAATTATTAATTTATTTTTCATTGTTAAGTTTGTTAGCTTGCTTTACAAACATGTATAGTGATATTGCTACCGACAACAAAACACAAATATTGGTATATAGGTTGTTGTTAATTTTGTTTTTTTTATCTAAGAATTCTCCAAAATAGGCCCCCAAATAAATAATTATGCCCATTTGAATTGACAATGATGTTAAAAGCAGGTATCTGTTAGGCAGATTTTTCTTTTTGTTCTTTTGTTCCCGCATCTTTAATGTCTTTAATAACCGCGCCCATACTACATGATCCCGTAAAAGCAGCTCCTGGCTCTATTGAAAGTTTGTTCGTTACAATATCTCCATTTAACTTTGCGGTGGATTTAAGTAGCAGTAATTGTGAAACTGTTATTTTGGCATTTACAACTCCCGCGATATCAGCACTATTACAAGAAACATCACCCTCAATAACCCCCTCTTTTCCAAGAACAACTTTTCCTAGTGTGTTAACTGTTCCCTTGAGAGTTCCGTCTACCCTAATATCTCCTTTTGAATCGATGTCTCCCGAAACTATCGTTCCAACACCAATAGTGTTAATTGTCTCCTTCATATCTTTTTTTTTTTCTTGATTAGAAAACATTTTTTGTTTTAAGCAAACTTATAAAATTATTGTGATTTTATTGTTTTAATTTAATTATAATTTGTTAAGAAAAATCTTTTGTACCCATTAATATCTTTCTTCTCGTAAAATTGTCTAAAATTCTCTAGGGAGATTGAAAATAAATTGTGCTCGGTCTTGTTTAGCTCTCTTTTTATTTTTTGTTCAGCTTCAAACAACATAAAATACTCCATTGATTCGTTTGCATTTTCGAAGGGCTTAATTATTAATAGGTGCTGATCTATTCCAAGAAGCAAAGAGCTTATTTCAAACACCTCATTACCAATGTTTTTCATGTGAAAGTCCGAGATTAATGTTTTTAAAAAAGTCATGTCAACACCTTTGCCTGCTAGTGTTAAAACAATCATGTGAGGGGTGTTTTTTCGATACAAATACGATGAGCCTGTTTTTGCCACTTCATTAGCCTCTTGTATTCTTGTTGGGTCATTTATTGACTCTATCAAGTGTGTTGCCTGAGCCAACACAAGATTGTCTTTGTTATCAATTTTTTTTAATGTTGCGAGGGCGCCTTCTGTATTGCTTAATGAAATTTGAGAAAGCGCCCTTAGAAGCAATAGCTTTGGTTTATGTGTGCTTTCGTTTAAAGCTTTAGTTAATAATAATACTTGGTCATATTTCTCGTTGTTGTATAGCGTCAACACCTCTTTGTATTTTAACACCTCTTTGTTTTTTTCGTTCTGCTCAACGTGCTGATAATTAGAGTCTAAAATCATTTTTGTATAAACGCTTTTTGGAAAACTGCTTATTAACAACTTTTTTGTTTCGGCTCGCTTCTTTTCGTTGACCCCTTTATAATTGTTATAAACGCTATAGAGTGCTAGCGAAGAATATTCATTGTCTTTAGGATACCTGTTGAAAATTTCTAAAAAACTTTGACTACTTAATTCTGTTTTGTTGAGGCTTTGTTTATACAATACCCCCAAATTATAAAGAGCCTCTTTGATTTTTTGATCTGACAAGTAAAGATCCTGCTCGCTTGAAGGAATTTGGCTTAAATAGTATTGGGGGTCTTTAGTGTTTTGTGTTTCAACTTTTGCGGTGTCATTAAGCAGTGTATCCTGGCCTATATTTAAACTTTTTTTATCCTTTCTTCTCCAGTCGTCTTCTAATTTTCTAGACCCCCATTTTTTTCTAAATTCTGATAACCCAAAGCTTAATGTTGCTGGATTGTAGAAATACCATTTTCCACCACTTGTATTTGTTCCAAATTGATTGCCCCTTCTGTTGTCCAAGCTGCTTTGATAAGCGACTTGCTTTTTTAATCTTTTTTCTTCAGCTAATCTTTTTTCTTCAGCTATTTCTTTTTGTATAATTTGTTGAACTATTCTTTTTTGTTCTGATGGGCTTAACATATAAAGCTCTTGCAGACTATCCTGAAGGGCCACTGTTTCTAGGTTTAGAACTAGAGCAGAAATAATCTCGTGCTCTTCTTTTGTGTCTAAAAACAACCTATAATTTTCGTCCATATATTTGATTGTGCTATCATAAAGTGATTTAGATGAAAAATATTTTTTTTGATAAAAATTTAGTTTGGCTGCAGCTAAATAAGATATAGCTTTTTGAGTGTTGTTTTCTATACTATACAAAGATGAAAGGTTGTAGTTGTTTAAAGCAGATGTGGTGTCTTCTATGTTAATGTTTAGCTCCGCTATGGTGTAATAGATTTGGTCTAAATACTCTTTATTTTTATCGTCTTTTGTCATTTTTAATAGCTCCTGCTTCATTTTGTCAGCATCCTTGTTTTCTTTTGAAAAAGTTCTAGCAATATTCATTTTCGCATTAAACGCCATTTCATAATCTGGACTAGATTTTAAAACCTGCTGAAAATGTTTATGCGCTTCTGCATATTGTTTTTCTTGCTGATAAATTTGTGCCAAGACATAATGATGTCTAACTTTATTTCTTTTGCCTTTAATTAATTGAAGCGAATTAATTAATTCTTTTTTTGCTGAAACAAAATCGTTAATTTTAATATAGTAGTCCGCGTATATGCTCGCCAACAATGCTTTTGTTTTTTTTGAGACTTCTTTATAAGAGTTAAGGTCTGCCATTTCTTTTTTTGCTGAAGAGAAGTCTTCTTTTTCAATATAACTTCTAAGCAACCAAAGTGATGCTAGCAATTTTATTTCGTTGTTTTCGTATTCACTTTTTATAAATGCGAAGGTCTTACTTGACTCATCGAAATTTCCCTTATAAAAATAAGCCTTTCCTATCATTAAGTAATTGTCGTCTATCCACTTACAGTATTCTTTGCCCTCTATTTTCATTGAATGTCTTTGAATTACTATTGAGCCCTTTTGTATGGCTTTATCCATGTAGGTGTGGGTTTTTTTTGATTCCTCTAGATTTGTTTCAGGAAATATATTCAATATTGTTGTATAATCATCTTTGTGGTTTTTATGAATTTTAAAAACACCTGACTTTAAACTTTCGTTTCCGTTAAAATAACCGTTATATTTTGCTGAAGTGTTGTGGTACTGTCTGTTTACCCATGATTTTTTTTTAGTTGAACAAGATGAAAAAATCAATAACAAAAAAAATACTACTATTGTTATTTTATGTTTTGTTGTCCCCCGCATAAAGTTATTAAACTGTGATTTAGTTGTTTTATTTTGTTCTATTCAAAAAATATAGCAAATATGCTTATAATTTTATGATATTTGCAAAATTATGTCCGATAAAAACAAAACAAGCTGGCTGCTAAAAAAAGCTTTAATAAGATATCGCTTTGTTATTATGACAGACGATTCTTTTGAAGAAAAAATTTCTGTAAAGTTTAGTCGTTTAAAGTTATTTTCTTTCTCCATTGGGTTGTTGGTTCTTATATTTATCTTTTCTTTTGTGCTAATTTCTAATACTAAAATTAAAAATTTGGTTCCGGGAATATCTAAAAAAGACCTTGAAGAAAAAGTTGTTAATTTATCAATAAGAGCCGACTCACTTGTTGCTATTTTAAGCTTTCAAAAAACATACTTAAACAACCTAGAAAACATAATAAATGGAAATATTAATACTTTTGAAGATGATTTGTCACAAGAAGAGTTGGAAATAGATATCTCTAAAATAAACTTTTCGCCTTCCGCTAAGGACTCTTTATTTCGTTTAAGTGTAGAAGAAGAAGAAAAAGGAACCCTTAGTTTTAATAAAGCTAAAAACAACTTAATACTTTTTTTCCCCCCAATTTCAGGCGTTATAACCGATCGTTTTAGCACCGGCTCTCTTCACTATGGCATTGACTTAGTTGCAAAAGAAAACACTAAAGTCGCATCAGTTTTAGCGGGGACAATAGTTATAAGTGAATGGAGCCCTAATACGGGTCACACTATTGGCGTGCAACATAAAGATGGTTATTTGTCTTTTTATAAACACAACTCTGTATTATTGCGTTCTGCAGGTGATTATGTTAAGAAGGGTGAGCATATTGCAATAATTGGTGACTCCGGTGAGTATTCTTCTGGGCCGCACCTACATTTTGAGCTGTGGCACAACGGGATAGCTGTAGATCCAGAGAAATATATTGTCTTTTAATATGAGTTTAAAGGCATTTTTAAGTATCTGTTTTGCTCGCTTTGTTGTAAAGAAAAACAATGTTTGGAAACATAACGCCTTAGAACACCAACAAACAATTATGCATCAACTAATTGCAAAGGCCCAAAAAACCGCTTTTGGTTTAGATCACTCTTTCTCAGAAATAACATGCTATAGTGATTTTAAAAAAAACATTCCTATAAGAGATTATGAAGAAATTAAAACATATATAGATAGGGTTGTAAATGGAGAAGAGGGCGTCTTATGGCCAAGAAAACCAATATACTTTTGTAAAACCTCTGGTACAACATCCGGATCAAAATTCATTCCAATTACAAAAGAAAGTATGCCATTTCATCTTAAAGCCGCAAAAGACGCAATACTAACTTATATTTTAGAAACAAAAAACTCAAGTATTGTTAATGGTAAAATGATTTTTTTGCAAGGAAGCCCTGTTTTGACAAAAACTGGCTCTGTGTTAACCGGGCGTCTTTCTGGAATTGTTGCACATCACATTCCTTTTTACTTGAAAAAAAACAGGTTGCCTTCTTTTACAACGAATTCCATTGAGGATTGGGAAAAAAAAGTAGATGCTATTGTAGATGAAACAATAAATGAAAACATGGCGGTTATATCTGGTATTCCACCTTGGGTTCAGATGTATTTTGAAAAACTAAATAAAAAAAGCGGAAAGTTAATTGGTGATTTGTTTAAAAATTTTAGTCTCTTCATTTATGGTGGTGTTAATTTTGCACCATACAAAAACTCTTTTGAAAAGCTCATTGGAAAAAAAATAGATGGAATTGAACTATACCCGGCCTCAGAAGGGTTTATAGCATATCAAGATTCTCAAAAGGAAAGCGGAATGCTGCTTTGTGTTAATCATGGGATTTTTTACGAGTTTATAGAAGCTCAAGATTTTTTTAGCAAAAAAGCTAATAGAATTTCCCTGGCAGATGTTAAGCTTGGTGTTAATTATGTTATAATTCTTAATACAAATGCGGGACTGTGGGGATACTGCATTGGAGACACGGTCAAGTTTGTTTCAAAAGATCCATACAGAATCGTGGTAACCGGAAGAATAAAACACTTTACATCCGCTTTTGGGGAACATGTAATTGCTGAAGAAGTAGAGAGCTCTTTGAAAGAAGCTCTTCAGCTTTTTCCAGCAGAAATTAATGAGTTTCACGTGGCCCCACAAGTCAACCCTACTAGAGGGTTGCCTTATCACGAATGGTTTATAGAATTTAAAAAACATCCTAAAGACTTAATCGGTTTTAAAAAATCTCTTGATATTTGTCTACAAAAACACAATAGTTATTATCGAGATCTTGTTGCAGGAAGTGTTTTAAGTGAGCTCAAAATAACCTGCATTAGCAAAAAAGGTTTTGTTAAGTTTATGAAAGATGTAGGTAGGCTTGGTGGGCAAAACAAAGTCCCTCGTCTGGCTAATGACAGAAAAATTGCTGAAAAATTAAATATATATCGTGAATAAAAAAACAACAAGAATAGCTATTCTCGGCTCAACAGGCTCTATTGGCACACAGGCTCTTGATGTAATTTCAAGACACAAAAAACTTTTTAGTGTAGAAGTATTAACCGCAAACAACAATTCAGAATTATTAATCCAGCAAGCCAAAAAATATAATCCAAACATTGTGGTTATTAAAAACGAAAAAAATTACGCCGAGGTTTTTGCTGCGCTTGATAAGAAAGGAATTAAAGTTTTTTGTGGAGAAAAATCAATTGAAGATGTGGTTGAATCAGAAAATATTGACATTGTGCTTACCGCCCTTGTTGGTTACTCTGGCCTAAAGCCAACCATCCGCGCTATCAAAAAAGGTAAAAAAATCGCTTTAGCTAACAAAGAAACTCTTGTTGTTGCGGGCGACTTAATAACGAAAATGTCTTTGGAGTATGGTGCTGAAATTGTGCCGGTTGACTCTGAACATTCTGCAATATTTCAATGCTTAGTTGGTGAAGGATATAATAACATAGAAAAAATTTATCTTACTGCATCTGGTGGGCCTTTTAGAGGCTGGAGGAGTGATAGGCTGAAGTTTGTAACAAAAAAAGAGGCGTTAAAACACCCGAATTGGGACATGGGTGCAAAAATCACAATTGATAGCGCTACTCTTATGAATAAGGGTTTAGAAGTAATTGAAGCAAAATGGTTATTTGATTTAAAACCCAGTCAAGTCGAGGTGGTTGTTCACCCTCAATCTATTATACATTCTGCAGTACAATTTGAAGACGGCTCAATAAAAGCGCAGCTCGGCCTGCCAGACATGATGTTGCCAATACAATATGCTCTTGGATATCCTAAAAGACTAAAGAACACTTTTGAGCGGTTTTCTTTTTTTAATTATCCTGAGCTTACATTTGAAAAGCCTGATCTTAAAACATTTAAGTGTTTAAACCTTGCTTATTTGGCCATGCAAAAGGGGGGTAATGCTCCTTGCGTTTTAAATGCTGCAAACGAAGTTGCCGTTGAGGCCTTTTTAAAAGACAAAATATCTTTTTTAAAAATAGCTGATTTAATTGGTAATTGTCTAGAAAAAATTAATTTTGTTGCGAGTCCTAAAATCGAAGATTACGTTGAAACCGATCTTCAAACCAGGTCACTTGCAAAAAGAATAGTATCAAATGGAAGTAATTTTAATTAAAGCCGCACAACTTATACTAAGCTTGTCAATACTAATTGTATTACACGAACTTGGCCATTTTATACCCGCAAGGCTATTCAAAACTCGTGTTGAAAAATTCTATTTGTTTTTTGACCCCTGGTTTTCTGTCATAAAGAAAAAAGTTGGTGATACTGAATACGGTATTGGTTGGCTTCCTCTTGGTGGTTATGTTAAAATCTCTGGTATGATAGACGAAAGTATGGACAAAGAGCAAATGGCTAAACCTCCCAAACCTTGGGAGTTTAGGTCGAAGCCAGCGTGGCAGCGCCTTATCATTATGCTTGGGGGAGTAACTGTTAATTTTCTTCTTGGGTTTTTTATATATTCTATGGTTTTATATAAGTGGGGGGACCCGTATATAGCAAATGAAGACATGAAAAATGGCTTAGTATTCTCTGACTTTGCTAAAGAAATAGGCTTTAAAGATGGAGACAAGATTTTAAGTGTCGATGGTGAAAAAATAGACCGACTAGACAAATACGGCAGGGTTGTAAAAATGATGGCTGTTAGAGACGAAGCATTCAGTGTTATGGTTGATAGGGGAGGTGTTGTCACGGAAATTAAAGTTGGAAACAATTTTATTAAGGGTCTTACAAAAAAGGGGCGAGGTCAGAATTTTATTGCTGTTAATCCGCTTCCCAAAAATCAGCTTATTGTTGCATCTATTCAAAAAAACTCTAACGCAGAATATGCTGGTCTATTAAGTGGCGATATTATTGTTTCTGTTAATGATTTTGAAGATAAAAATCAAGGTAATATATTGATGAGTAAAATTAAAAGAAACAAAAACAAAACTATATCTCTTGGTGTTGAGCGTTCTGACTCGTTAATCTATTTAGATGTTGCTGTAAACAAAGAAGGGAGAATTGGTTTTATTTTTGAACAGGACGTTCCGAAAAGATCGCTAGACACATTTAGTTTTTTTGCTTCTTTTGGTGCTGGATACAAAAAAACCATGTTTGAACTCGAAAATTATATTGCACAGTTTGGTCTTATGTTTAATTCAGATAACGACCTTGGTGGTGAGCTTGGTGGCTTTGGCGCAATTGGAAGCATGTTTCCTGAAAAGTGGAACTGGCTAAGATTTTGGGAACTGACAGCCTTTCTTTCTATCATGCTTGCTTTTTTAAATCTCTTGCCTATACCAGCTTTAGACGGAGGACATGTTGTGTTTTTATTGTATGAAATAGTTGTCGGCAAACCCGCGCCAGAAAAAGTTATGGAATATGCTCAGATTATAGGTTTTGTTTTGCTTATGAGCCTTGTTGTTTATGCAAACGGTAACGATATCTTAAAGCTTTTTTAATACTTAATGTGCTAAAGGCTGTTTGGTTTCTTTATATTTGCTTATGAATTTATAAAACTTTTTAATATGCTTGAAGGTTTAGATACTAACGGTTATATATTAATTTTTGCGTCAACAATAATAATCTCGTATTTCTTTAATTCCTACTCTAAAAAATCTGGGGTTCCTGCCGTCTTACTTCTTATTGGGCTTGGGGTTGTTGTAAATTTAGTTGCTGGTGGTTGGAACGATAGTTTTACCGAAATGTTAAAACTACTTGGTACTGTGGGGTTGATTTTAATTGTTCTTGAAGCTGCATTAGACCTAAAACTTTTAAAAGAAAAATTCGGTGTTATTTTGAAATCACTTGCAGTTAGTATTGTTGCTTTAGTCGCCACATCTTACGCAGCAGCAGGTTTTATCTCTTTGGTTATACCTGAATTTTCTTTAGTTTATGCTCTGCTGCTTACTATACCTTTGTCTATTTTAAGCTCCGCTATAATTCTACCTTCTATTGAAGATTTACAACAAAATAAAAAAGAATTTCTAATTTATGAAAGCACCTTTTCTGATATCGTTGGTATTATCTTTTTTTATGGCGTATTAGGTTTTGTTGGCTCTGAGGATACAGATAACGTGCTTCCTGAAACATTTAAAGGCTTATTACTTACCGTTATTTTTTCTGTAGTTATTTCATATATTCTTGTATATATTTTTCAGCACTTAAAGGGTCATGCAAAACTTTTTTTATTAATCTCTGTTCTTTTATTCTTATATGCCATTGGTAAAATAAATCATTACCCCGTCCTGTTAATTATTTTAATTTTTGGATTAATTTTAAATAACTATAAGTTGTTTTTTACTGGAGTTTTTGAGGGGCTAGTAATTCCTGAAAGGGTGGAAAGGATCTTGTCTGACTTTCGCCTTGTAACAATAGAGTCTGCTTTTGTTGTTAGAACCTTTTTCTTTATTTTATTTGGCTGGTCAATTGTTTTTTCTGACCTGTTAAGCTTTAAGGTCATTGGAATAGGAATTGTTTTAATAATTATTATTTATTTTTTTAGAGCTTTAGTTTTGTTAATTTTTGGAAAAACTGTTTCATTAGAAAAAATTACTCCCGAGGTTTTTGTTGCGCCAAGAGGCCTTATAACAATTCTTCTTTTTTATAAAATACCGGAGGATATTAAAGGAGATAATCCTCACCTAGATGGAATCTTACTTTTTGTTATATTGTTTTCATGTATAATAATGTCTTGGTCCTTAATAAAACAAAAAAATAAAGAAGCTGTAAAAGAATTAGTTGTTACCGATAGCGAAATGAATGTTGATGAAATTAATCAAGAACCTGAACTAAACCAAACACATGATGAACACAAAGAAAATTAAGTGTTACTATTTTATTATTTGGTAATACCTATCTTTTTGTAGATTTGCAAACGAAAAAAATCTATCATGATAAATATTAAAAACACTCTTTCAGCCTTAAAAATTGATAAAATTAACAATGGTTCTTCTGTTGGCTCTTGTTCTTTTGGCGAAGGTTCAAAAATTGACTCTTTTTCTCCTGTTGATGGAACTCTAATTGGCTCAGTAACATCCACAACAAAAGAAGAATATCAAAAGGTTATTCTGTCTGCTTCCTCTGCCTATGATTTCTGGAGGTCGATTCCTGCACCAAAAAGAGGAGACATTGTTCGTCAATATGGTGAAAAATTAAGAGAATATAAACAACCTCTTGGAGAACTTGTTTCTTATGAAATGGGAAAATCCTTACAAGAAGGACTTGGCGAAGTTCAAGAGATGATTGATATTTGTGATTTTGCAGTTGGTCTTTCAAGACAACTACATGGGCTAACTATGCACTCTGAACGCCCTGGACACAGAATGTACGAACAGTATCATCCTTTGGGAATTGTTGGTATAATTTCTGCTTTTAATTTTCCCGTAGCTGTCTGGAATTGGAACACTGCTTTAGCTTGGGTGTGCGGTGACGTATGTGTATGGAAACCATCTGAGAAAGCGCCTTTATGTGCTGTAGCATGTCAAAATATTTGGAATATTGTTGCAAAAGAAAATAATTTACCTGATGGTATTTCTTGCTTAGTAAACGGTAATTATGTTGTTGGAGAAATGATAACTTCTGATGAAAGGATTCCTTTAGTTTCTGCAACAGGCTCTACTAGAATGGGAAGAATTGTTGGAGCTGAAGTTGCAAAAAGGTTTGGCAAATCTTTGCTAGAGCTTGGAGGGAATAACGCAATAATTATTTCTCCTAATGCTGATTTAAATATAACTATTATTGGTGCTCTTTTTGGTGCTGTTGGAACATGTGGACAAAGATGTACTTCTACTAGAAGATTAATTATTCATGAATCTATTTATAATGAGGTTAAAAACAAGCTTATTTCAGCATACAAACAAATAAAAATTGGTAATCCTTTAAATGAAGAAAATCATGTGGGACCTCTAATTGACAAAGATGCTGTAAATATGTATTTGAATGCTATTAAAAAAGCTGTTAAAGAAGGAGGGAAAATTGTTGTAGAAGGAGGTGTTTTAGAAGGAGTCGGTTATGAAAGTGGTTGTTATGTAAAACCTGTTATTATTGAGGCTGAAAATCATTTTGAGATTGTTCAAGAGGAAACTTTTGCTCCAATTTTATATTTAATAAAGTATTCTTCTTTAGACGAAGCTATAAGCTTACAAAATGGTGTTAAACAGGGGCTCTCTTCAGCAATTATGACGAAAGATTTGAGAGAGGCAGAAAAGTTTCTTTCTGCTTCAGGTAGTGATTGTGGTATTGCAAATGTAAATATTGGAACTTCTGGTGCAGAAATTGGTGGTGCCTTTGGTGGAGAAAAAGAAACCGGGGGCGGAAGAGAAAGCGGATCAGATGCTTGGAAAATTTATATGAGAAGACAAACAAATACTATTAATTACTCATCTGATCTTCCCTTGGCGCAAGGAATAAAGTTTGACCTTTAGTTTTTATCAACTTTTATTCTTTCGTCTCTGTTTGCTAATTCCCAGGCTGTTAAAAAAACAAGTCTCGTTATTGTTTCTATTTTATTAAAATCAATTTTTTCTATTGTGTCTGTTGTTTTATGATAATCGTCGTGTATCCCGTTAAAATAAAATATAACTGGTATATTATTTTTTGCAAAATTATAATGATCTGATCTATAGTAATATTTATTTGGGTCATCTTCTGTGTTGTAGGTATAATCTAATTTTAATCCTATATGTTGTTTATTTACGTCTTCACTTATATTATGTAGCTCTTGACTTAACATATCTGATCCTATTAAATAAACATAATCTGCTGTGTCATTATAATAATCTAAACGACCTATCATATCAATATTTAAATTTGCTACAGTCATTTCTAAAGGATATACTGGATTATCTGTATAGTGTTTGCTTCCAAGAAGTCCTTTTTCTTCTCCTGAAACAGGCATAATAAGAATAGATCTTCTTGGTCCTTTCCCTTGTTTTTTTGCAATCATGAAAGCCTCCGCTATTTCTAACACGGCTGATGTTCCTGATCCATTATCATCAGCTCCATTAAAAATTAAAGTATCATGCTTTCCTAAATGATCATAATGAGCAGTTATCATAATTATTTCATCTTTTAAGTCTGAACCCTCTATATACCCCAAAACATTTTCACCTTTTACTAATCTTCTTTTTGCGAATAAAGTTGTAATAAAATCTTCTTCACAATCTTCACAGTTATATTTGCAAATATGTCTATCAGATTCTGCCTCAAATTTTTGATAATAAGTACTATCTTTATAAGGGGGGATTCCTATACTTATAAAATGATCTTTTATATATTCAGCAGCTATTTTTTGGCCTATCCTTCCTGTTTCTCTTCCTTGTAAAGAGTCAGAAGATAAAATACATAAGTGATTTTTTAAATCTTCAACAACTATCGTTTTAGAATAATATATATTATTCTGTGTATAATTTATAAATGGGATAAAAACTAATAGTACAATCAGTTTTTTCATTTACTATTCAATTATTTTATATATTAATGGTTCAGAAATAGTAATTGTTTTTGATTCTGCTTTTGTTTCTTTAACTTGAATATTATTAAAAATAATAATTCCGCCTATTTCTACACTTTTTATTGCATTTATTGTTGTTTCATTAAATAAACTTGCATTATTTTTTCTAATAAATGTACCCTCCCTATTTGAATAATTAACATCAAAACCAAGTATTTCATATTTACTTAGCTTACTTTTGATTATTAACTCTTGTGCCTTAAGTAATTGTTCTTTGCTAACTTTATTATTACCTTTTTCAATACCATTTGCAGTAATGATTACTTTTGGTGTGTCTTTTGGATATGCTGGTGATTGGGCTAGTAAATTTAAACTCAGTAAAAATAAAATTATATTTAAAATTATTTTTTTCATAATAACATTATTGTTTTAATTAAAATTTAAATTTATTTTTTTTACTCTACTTACGTGTCTTCCTCCTTCAAAATCTGTTGTTAAAAAAATATCCACTATTTTTTTTATTTCATCCCAACTTAAATGTCTTGCTGGCATTGTAAGAACATTTGCATTATTGTGTAACCTTGCTTGCTCAGCTATATGTGTATTCCAACATAAAGCAGCTCTTATTCCTTGATGCTTATTAGCAGACATATTTATTCCGTTTCCTGTGCCACAAAATTGAATTCCAAAATCATTTTCCTTTTTTTCAATACTTTCTGCTAATTGATGAGCAAAATCCGGATAATCAACACTTTCTAAAGAAAAACAACCAAAATCTTTTATTTTTTTTCCTTTTTTTAATAAATAATCTTTTAGTAGTTCTTTAAAATTATACCCGGCATGGTCACAAGCTAATGCAATTTTCATTTTTTTTTTTTTAAACATTATGTTAATATTTATTTTTCTTAATAAGAATTTCACTTTTTTTTTTTAAATATTCAATATATATTTTTGTTTATAATTTGTTTGTCAATTTCTTTTAATTAATAAATATAAATTAAATAGTTTTTTAAGCATTTATACTTTTTAAAAGTCAATATTTTTAATTATTATTTATTACTTATTTTTTAATAAAATTATTAACGTTTTTAGTACTATTTTTTTTTTTTTTTT
>CEWK01000841.1_pt1 | contig 77846 bp, 43 predicted proteins | sample 531431 | NCBI WGS metagenome assembly CEWK01 (sample SAMEA2623059, study PRJEB7988) | marine metagenome | isolation source: saline water (ENVO:00002010), including
GGGCTCGGGTGCCTTGGGGGCTGGAGCGGGCTCGGGTTCCTTGGGCGGATCAGGATCAGAAACCGGCTCTTGCTCTTCGGTATCTTCTGCCTCTGGACCCGCTCCCTCGCCTTCAGAATCTATTTCCATAAGGCTAGAACCAACGGCAATCATGTCTCCTACATCTCCGCTCAGGGAACTAATGATTCCACTAACTGGGGAGGGAATAGTCACAGTAGCCTTGTCTGTCATGACATCCACGATCGGATCATCCTCGGATACTGAGTCACCTACTGAGACGTGCCACTGGACAACCTCCCCTTCAACTACTCCTTCACCTATGTCTGGTAACTTGAAAACGAAACTTCCCATCTTAGTCCTCCTGTGTTTGCGCTATTGCCGCGGCAATCCTAGTCGGCCCGGGCATGTAATCCCATTCAGTAGTATGGGGGAAAGGTGTGTCCCATCCAGTTACTCTCACGATGGGACTCTCGAGGTGGTAGAAGCACCTCTCCTGAATCGATGCTGACATCTCCGCTCCGAACCCGCTAGTCTTGGGGGCCTCATGCACAATCACGCACCTGCCAGTCTTCTCAATCGAACCAACTACAGTTTCCTTGTCCCAAGGAACAAGAGTTTGCAAATCTATCAGATCACATGAGAATCCGCTGTCTTTGATTGCCTGCTCACACACATGTACCATGGCCCCCCAAGATATTACAGTGCATTCGCTCCCCTCCAAGGCCATTCTAGCCTGGCCAAGTGGGATTCTGTACTCTCCCTCTGGAACTTCTGCCTCCGGATGATCAGCCCAGGTTGGAACTTTGTGCGGATCCCCGTAGAATGGTCCTCTATAGCATCTTTTGGGCTCGAAGAATATTACTGGGTCGTTGCTCTCAACTGAGCTAATCAACAGGCCCTTGGCATTGTAGGGAGTCGAACAATAGACAACCTTGAGCCCTGGTGTGTGAGTAAATTGAGACTCAGGGGATTGGGAGTGATGGTGCCCCCCTCTAATTCCACCGCCAGCAGGGGTCCGCAGTGTGACTGGTGACCAGAATTCTCCGCCTGACCTATGTCTGATCTTGGCCATCTCATTCACAATCTGATCGTATGCTGGGAAGATATAGTCTGCAAATTGAATCTCCACAATCGGTCTAAGCCCATTCAGCCCCATGCCAAACGCGGTAGCGGCGATTCCGCCTTCTGACAGAGGCGTATCGAATACCCTATGGTCTCCGTGCTTCGATTGTAATCCGTCTGTGGTCCTGAAAACTCCTCCGAAGTAACCAACGTCCTCTCCGAAGATAATCACATCAGGATCCCTATCGAGCATAATGTCAAGAGCGCTGTTCAGCGACTGGATCATATTCATGTTCGTCACGATTAACCACCCATCATCTCATCATGTTGTTCTTGTAGATGCCATGGAACCTCTTCGTAAACTTCGGTGAAGATAGTATCTGCTGATGGGTACGGGCCGTTGGCCAGATCCCCGAACTTTACAGCCTCTTTGTATGCTTCCACAACCTCTGAATCTATCTTTTCCTCAAGCCCAGAATGACTCTCCTCGCTCCACTCTCCGATATTGATTAGATGCTCCTTGAGCCTTACCACGGGATCCCCCCCCGGCCACTTCGTATGTTCATCTCCGGGCCTATACCTGCTGGGATCATCGCTACTACTGTGGGCCCCCGTTCTGTAAGTGAGCACTTCGATATGAGTTGCACCTGCTCCGGAAGCAGCCCTTTCTCTGGCCCATTTGGTTACCGAATATAGTGCCAAGAAATCATTCCCGTCCACTCTAATGGAGGGCAGCCCATAGGGAAGGCCTCTAGAAGCGAAATCACCAATTCCAGTTGCGAAGTTAGCATGTGTGGAAATTGCCCACTGATTGTTCACGACATTCAGAATTACCGGGGCATTGAAAACACTGGCAAAATTCAGAGCATAGTGGTAATCGCCCTCTGCACTGGCTCCGTCACCTATCCACGTGATCGTCACCTCGTCAAGACCCTTGTAGCTGGAAGCTAGTGCCACTCCAACTGCCTGACTGAACTGAGTCCCGACTGGACTCGAAACAGAAATGAATCTCCCTTCCCTGTAGGAGTAGTGTACTGGCATCTGCCTGCCCTTGATGTTGTCTTCCTCATTACCGATGCAATGGCAAATCATGCTGACCATGTCCCTTCCTCGGACAAACTGAGCTCCTGGCTGTCTGTATGTGGGGAAAATCCAGTCTTGATCCTGGAGGGCCATTGTCTGTGCGATAGCCACTGCCTCCTCACCTAGTGACCTCATGTAGAATGAAAGCAACCCTGTCCTCTGCATCTTCATCATCCGATCATCGAATATCCTAAGCCTAACCATATGCTCCAAACCGTTTCGCAACTCCTCAGAGGAGAGTCCTGGGTCCCATTCCCCTGAAGCCAAACCATCGTCATCGAGAACCCTGACTAGACCATTTGCTAGCTCTGTGGTATCTTTGAATTCGCAAGTTTTTGGATCCGGCATGGAGAAGTCCCCTGGCTTCCATGGCCAACTATCGAAACTAGCCTCCTCTCCCGGTCTGAATGGTGCATCCGGGACTCGGATACTCCCCTTGCTTCCGTCTGCCGCCATCACCGTACCCCCTATTCATGGATTCCCCGTCTTTGCCGAAGTGGCACTCTTTGCGGAAAAAATATGACTTACCGCAGAACCGGTTGAGTCTCTTGTGACAACAGGCTCGCCACCCATTGCCTCCTCCCACAAGAGACCGGCTCGATAGCTTGACCTAACAAGAGGGCCACTAGCCACGGCTCTGAAGCCTAGCTCCCTAGCAGTTCCATCCCAGTCGGCGAAGCTCTCGGGCTCAGGAAATCTGTCAATAGGGAGGTGCCTAATGCTTGGTTGCAAGTATTGTCCCAGAGTAATCATGTCCACTCCCGCTTCTCTCACCATTTCCATTGCCTCCGTAATCTCTTCATCAGTCTCTCCTAACCCTACCATGAGGCTGGTCTTCGTCATTAGATCAGGGCGGATCTCCTTAGCATACCTGAGTATTTTGAGTGATTGTTCAAATGAAGCACGCGGATCCCTAACAACGCCATCTAATCGAGGCACACACTCGACATTGTGAGCAAAAACCTTGAGAGGCAGCCCTTCGAGTAACATTTCGAGCGAATCTAGGTTCCCATCTAAGTCAGAGCATAGAAGCTCTAGACCAACCCCCGGGTTAGTTTCAGAAACTCTCAGAATGCAATCCTTGTAATGTGAAGCCCCCCCATCAGAAAGATCGTCTCTGTTCACAACCGTAATCACCGCATAACTAAGCCCCATCCTTTTCACTGCAAACGCCAACTCTCTGGGCTCCTCAGGGTCCAGTTCAGGTGGCGTTCTGACCGTACCCACTGCACAGAATCTGCACCCTCTGGTGCAAACCTCCCCGGCAATCATGAAAGTAGCAGTCCCCCTTCCCCAGCAATCGTGTATGTTCGGACATCTAGCCTCCTCGCACACGGTGTTCAGGCCGTGTTCTATGACATTTCCCTTGGTGCCATTGAATCTAGCTTGTGCAACTCCTGTTGGGAGAGAGGTCTTGAACCAATCCGGTAGCCTCTTACGCATCGATTTCCGCTTTTCTAGGGGGCTCAATTCTTCGGAGACTCCACAGCCTCCAGACCCATCCACATCGAGGTCGATGATTGGCAACCGTCTCTCCATCGAAATAGGCGGATAGAAGAACGACATTAACCGTTCTCATCTGCAAGTCCCACTTCATCTGAGAAATTTGTAAAATAGACATCCCTTGCGCGTGCCATGAGCGACGTGGTTATAGTAACTGGAGGAGCAATTAGAATTGGACGAGAGATATGCTTGAAACTCTCCGAAGAGGGATACAAAATTGCCATCCACTACAGGAGTTCGGAAGATGATGCCAGAGACCTGCAAGAAGAAATCGAGTCCGCAGGCGGAAATGCATGTACTATCCAATGCGATTTGAACGATTCAGCCTCCGTAAAAAAACTAATCAAGAATGCTTCCGATTCGCTAGGGGCAGTTGTTGGAGTTGTGAACAATGCATCTCTATTCGTGCTAGACCGAATCGAGGATGTTTCCGAGGAAACCTGGGTAGAGCACATGAAAGTCAACGCCTTGGCGCCATTACTACTGATTCAAACCCTCTTTGAGTCATCTGTCGAAGGCTCATGGGTGGTCAATATTCTCGACTTTAAAGTGGAATCGCCCAACGCCGACTATCTTTCTTACACGGGTTCTAGATTCGCTTTGCACGGCCTGACTTCTGCTCTTGCACTCGATCTAGCGCCTAAGGTAAGAATAAACTCGGTAGCCCCGGGACACGTTCTTACCAGTGACATCCTAGATGCAGAATCCCTGAATAGAGTCCAATCAGAGTCCCCTCTTGGATACGGGCCATCTGCTAGGGACGTTGCGGATTCCGTTGCATTCCTAGCAAAGTCCCCAGCAATTACCGGACAAACGATTTTTGTCGACTCAGGCGAGAGATTCAGACAGATGAAGAAGGATCCCGCACTTGACAAGGGTGAGTAGAATTGAGTAAAACAACCCCTCACCTCACCTCGATAATCTCACGAATCGACACAAATGGGTGGACAACGGTTCTATTGGAGGATGTAGTTATGCAGTTGGATATCGGAGCCCATGATTTCGAGAAAGGAGTAAAGCAGCCAATCAGGTTTGACATAGAAGTCTTGGTAGAAGGGGCAGAATCACCAATTAGGGATGATATCGGTGAAGTACTCAACTATGAGTATCTCCATGGTTCGATAGTATCTGCAATTTCAACGAGGCATTCTCTGTTGGAAAACTTGGCTGCTTCGATACTGGAGGAGATTTTACTGCCCGAGAAAGCAGTAGCGGGAGTTGTCTGCCTGACCAAACTATCCCCCACTGGATTCGATGGCAAGTTCGGATGCTCCATGGTCAAGGTAAAACCGGGCCGAATGACTTGATGGTGCAGGGGATGGGATTCGAACCCATGAAGCACTAAGCACCGGAGCTTAAGTCCGGCCCCTTTGACCAACTCGGGTACCCCTGCAGTTCAACCAGCACCGACTTTGAATTTCAACCGAGCGGACGATTACCGTCCTATAACCGATGCATATAGTACTCCAATCTCCCGAACTCTTTAACATCTCGAATGCGGCGCATATTTGTGCGAAATAGGAACCCAGCCCCGTGTGTTGATCGAAGTGCCCTTGTTTCCCTGGCTCTTGTCATATTGATGGTATCACCCACTGGGATAAATCTGCAGGCAAATGAGCTAACGAATTTCTACAGATCTGACTCATCCGAAAGCGATCCAGCAGCAAACCTATACAAGCTCTACTTCGTAGAACCCGGACAGAACCAGACGGCAGGTATGGACGGACTCATCAGCACTCAACCCCCGGCGTCAAATGCCGATCAGGTAACTGCTAGCGCTCTGGATGACGACGTGCAGTTCATGTCAATATCGATGATGTCGACTTTGGAATTATTCGGAAGAAAATTCTTTGCCAATGAAACACACTACGTTCCCGTCGAACTGTTCCTCAAGTCAGAGGGCCCTCAGAATTCTAATGTGGATTGGACAGTATCCATCATGACAACAGAAAGGACTCTTGGCTCTACTACTTACTCCGGATCAGTTTGTACTGCTTCATTTGGTAGCAGTTGCGACTTTGATCACGAAATAATCGATGTCGGCATCGGCTCATCAGAGTCCTTTGATGTGAGGAAAGGTGAGAGGCTGATAGTCAAAGTTAGGGCTAGTATGTCTGGATGCGATGGGGGTGATAGTCCATTCGGCGGTTCCGACTGCTCTGCTGACGTTGCATTCAATAGGATAGACAATGAGCCAAATAAATTCTCCAAGATGGAGGCCAACGGCAATGCTCTGATGAATAGTATCATTGTTGTACAGAGGGAAGGAGCCAATATTGCGGAGGGCTCCGAATTAGATTGGTATCCTAACGATGTAATTGAAGACAGGAAGATGCAGTTCTCAATGGACGCAATCAGTGCTTTCGGGAGGAGCGATATATCACGGGTCGATATCCTGATGAGGGGTCCGAATGGTAATTACGAGGTCGATGAAAGAATCACTGGGGATATGGAAGAAATAGAGGACTCGAGCACGGGGATATTCGGCAAGTATGTCCATACTTACAACAGCGGACTAACCCCTGGTGAATACACAGTCATCCTCAAGGTAAGAGACGTTGGAGGTAATGAGATTGAGATAGAGCACGAGCCAATCGAAATGCACCAATTTGGCGTCTCATTGAAGCATAGATTCGATCGTTCAGTTGAGTATTTCGCACCGGGAAAGGTAACGCCAGTTCCAATGGTTCTAGTGCACAGGGGGGACTCGACAAAATCGATGACCGTAGAGTTGGAAGTCCTAACAAATCTAGGGAGCTCGTGGTTGGTAGAGTTCGATTCTCCAGCCGGGTACGAGATGAGTTCGGGCGGTTCTGTTCTCAATCCAACAGTCACACTCACAGCTCCAGATGACCTCACAGGAATGCCCAAGAAGATAGAGATTAGAGCCATAGCCGAGGCAGATGTTGATGGGGTTATCTCCGTTGTACATCAGGATACTTTGGTCCTAAACGTCGAGAAGATCGATGTCTACCAACCACCAGTAGTGTCTATTTGGTCGGAGGATCACAAGATTCCAATTGCTAACTCATCTAGAGGAGACGCACTAGACTCAACGATACCAAGATTCGCTGAGTATGGAGAGTTCAACCCATTCATACTCGAGATTTTCAACTCTGGCTTCGATGCTGATACCTTCAGGATCGACATTCTAAAGAGGTCAAAGTCAATATTCCAACTACACGACAATCTAACCGGTCAACGGATACTCCAGGACGAGGGAGATGGTACATTCCATACCTCTCTTCTCGAGAGGCACAATACCCAAGTTTTGATTCTAGGAATTAAGCCGAGCCTCGATAGAGATGACGATGACATCGGAGAAATCGAGATTGAGGTAATCAGCGGCGGAAACGCATCTACGACCACTAAGGTCTCATTCACCATTCAGAGAACTTATGGGATTAGAGGTGAGATTTCTCAGGACTGCGACGGCACCCCACTTGGTCACATGGAGGTCGCTCTGTGTGCTCCCGGACAGGATAGGCCGGTACTGGAATTCAGAGCAAGGATCACAAATAGCGATACTGAACTAGGCCCCGCCTCATGGTGGTTGCTGAAGAATCCGGCCAGCCTTCAGGAAAATTTGGAAAGAGATACGAAATATGGAAATTGGGAATATAGAATCACTAACTCGGGCGGCGAGGCAGTTCCCCGTGTTTCCCTCGGCCCAGGAGACTTCACTGAAGTATTCCTCAGCGTCACTATGACCAATCAGGTGGATGCGGGTAATCACACAGTTTTCCTTAGAATCGTGGAGGATGTGGACGAAGATAATCCTCGCTATTTCGACCTCCCTATGACATTCGAAGTCGATGCAGTAGATCCCATGCTGGAGATAGTTCAGGAATCCCCTAACAAGAAGTTCTCGCCTGGTAACGATTACTCGATTACAATGATTGTCAAAAACGAAGGGAACAGCCCCATGACAGTTCTGCTTGAGGCTGATGCCGATGCAAGCGGTTGGGAAGTCTCAATCGGTGGGCTATCCGGATCTCCTTTGATAGAGATAGATCAATTCGATCAGGCTACTTTTACAGTAGAGGTTTCTGTACCGAGCTCGGCGAATAACGGACAGTCGGTTCCGATTTCGATTACTGCGACCCCCCTAGATACCGAGCAGAGCTTTGCCGACTCATTGAAGGCCCAGTTCACTCTGGTTGCGATAGTCGAAATCTCATCAATCTCCAAGATAGTGGTCAACGAGATCGTTCATCCCAGGCCAATTTCTATGGTTCTCTTCGCAGTCAGCGTTCTACTCTTGTTTGCAGGAGTCCAGAGCAGACTCAACAGAAGGAGATGGGCAGCACAAATGCGGATGCTAGAATCCCTATCGGAACCAGAAGAGGATATACCGTCTGAGGTACCTGACATACCAGCACCAGTAGTGGTAGAAGATCCACCGAGAGCAGTGGACAGATACGATGATGACGACGTTGAACTTATCTGAGCAGCCTAGATGTACGAACGACGCTCCATTCTGCTTAAGACCCCGAGTTATCGCCAAAGAACTGTGACACATATCATGAGGTTCGTAATTGCGAATTACGAAGGTAACTTCGAATCATCAAAGAAGAGATCAGCCACTCTTCTGGCATTGCTGTTCCTGATATCAAGTACAGCTTCTATCCATTTTTCTGCAGTCGAGGTTTCGGCTACAAACAATGACCAGGATGCGGACGGCCTTCCCTACGGTATTGAGTTCATCATCAACACACAACCCCAGGATTGGGATTCCGACAATGATGGCCTCCCCGATGGGTGGGAGTGGCAGTACGGCCTGGATCCACTATCTTCATTGGGAGATAATGGATCTACTGGCGATCCAGATTCCGATGGCCTGACAAATCTCAACGAGTACCTCTTCGGAATACCCTCTGGCTGGGACGAACCCTCGACTACCAATGTCCTCGACAATGGTGTTTGGTGGAACGGGACCATCCCAGTTTCAAACTGGGACGAGGAGAGCGCGATGCAAGTTATTCAAGGCTCAGGATCCGATGGTGCTGATGAGGATCCGGTAGGAAACATCTGCACCGACACCTTCGACAATGACCATGATGGGATGGTCGACTCAAATGACAATGACTTCGACGGCGATGCAGATTGTAGCTCGGATGATGACGATGGGGACGGAGAAATCGATGAGGACCCCAACGGCTGGGATACCGATGGAGATGGTATGCCAGATGGTTGGGAGGTAGCAAACGGTTTGGATCCTACTTCAAATTCCAACCAGGACGGAACATACGGGGATCCGGACTTCGATGGCTTGGCTAACATCTACGAGTACGTCAATCCTGCATGGGGGACCAGGAACGGCTCAACATTCCCTCCTACCCAGTATTTTAGACCAGGTCCGATGAACATGACAATCACTGAGTCGCCATGCAACCCAGTCCTCTCTCTAGGGCCAGGAGGATGTGCGATATTCACCGCAGAGGTCGATGGCATTACGCAGACAGATCCACAGAACAACGATACTGACGGCGACGGCCTCAATGACTCATTCGAGGGACTGGTGTTGCTTACCGATCCAACCTCCCCTGACACTGATGGTGATGGGATTTTGGATGGAATCGAGTATAACGGCTCTTACGGAGACCCCGCACAAGGCTCAGATCCACGTGATAATAACACCGATGGCGACCATCTTGATGATGGGGATGAGGACCTTAACGGAAACGGGGTGATTGACACTGGAGAGACTGATCCGACCAGGATAAACGACGAAGGGGACTTCGATGGCGACGGTCTTCAGAATTGGGAGGAGAACAACTCATGCACCCTCTGGAACGTCGCTGATACGGATGGAGGGGGCATAAACGATGGAGACGAAGGCTTCCCCGGACAGACCGATCCCTGCACCTCGACATTTGATCTAGTCTTCACGGTAATAGCGTGGGACGGAGAGGCGGACACACTTACTCTAAACTCTACAGAGGGAATCGACCCGGATCCCGTAGACTGGAGGGGAAGCCCCCCAATGGCTTACTATATCTCTCCCAATGGTACGCAAACACCGTTCGTCTACTCCTCCCTGGAGTCACTATTCATGAGGGGCGTAGACGTCGAACCTCCGGCGGGTTCCAATACCATACTAATTACAAACGGATCTTGGTGCTGGGATGCTTCTCCAAACGCATCCAATGATCCATGGTGTGATGACGACTACAAGGACACCGATGGTGACGGACTGGCCGACTGGGAGGAACTGACCGCAACTTGGGGGTACCTATCAGACCCCACTCTATTCGATACCGATGGAGACGGCGTGAACGACCTCTCGGAGATACTGAACGATACAGACCCAAGGGAGCCCTGCGACAATCTTCTCGATTCAGATGGAGATGGCCTCAATAACTACTTCGAGAACTCTACGGGCTGCTCTATGATTTTCGGTATCGGTGGCAACCTTACTAGCGATGTCTGGTTCACGATTTGGAACATAGCCGACTCCGACTCCGGAGGAGTTGATGACGGTCAAGAATACCTTGACGGTACAAACCCCCAGAATAATCCCGATGATGACATTAATCCCCTAGATACGGACGGGGATGGGATTCCCGATTCCATAGAGTTGGACCTCGGTACTGATTGGTTGGATCCAGACTCAGATGGAGGGGGGGTGCCTGACGGCGAAGAATGCCCAGAGGATTTCTGGGAGCTAGACTGCATCGGCTCTCCAAGCGACCCCTTCGACCCTTCTGACGATATCGAGGAAAACTCCCTGATGTTCACAGCAACAAACACCTCAGACGGTCTTGACCCGTCTTTGAGGCACTACTGGAGATGGCACACTTACGACTACTACACTGGAGTCTCGTGGGGGGTAAACAGCACTCTTGTCGGGAACACTCAGGTTATGCCAGAATTCTCTGTTGAACAGGGAGTTGCAGACCAATCCTTCTGGAATCACTCAGGACCTCTATCATGGGAGATTATCTTCGATGAAGCGGGATACATCGGGCCTGGCCGGGAACTAATTCAACCATTCAATGTAGTCAACTACACGACTTGGGCAGACTTTACCGCTGGACTTAATTTCTCCAACTACACCAGGGATGTGATCGTCGACAGCGCTGTGATTGAGGCACTTTACGTAAATGCTCCAGAGGTGATTCTTACTACTGAGATCACAGATAACTCCACCGCATTCGATGATTCGGAATACGGTAAAGACCTCCCTCAAGACTTCTTGGATAACGGAGATTTTGTGATCAATCTGACACAGGACATACTGGATCAGTCCGGAGCAATTTCAGCATGGGACAAAATCAATGCAATTCAGGACTTCCTCGTCAATGGCAATGAGACCATATCCTTCCTGAGGAACCATTACGGCTCGGGAAGACCCGATGGGATGGGCAGTGATAGTGACATTTCTCACTGGATTCTGAACTCTTCTCGAGAAGGAAACTGTGACGAATTCACCTCCGTCTTCGTTACGATGTTGAGAATAGCGGGGATGCCTGCCAGAAAGGTAACAGGATTCGCAGGAGGGACCTGGGATGGCAAGGCCTTCAACGTGTATGGGAAGGACTTCACGAGATGGGCAGAAGTCCATCTTCAGACAAATCAGAACCAAGGAGAACTGGATATGGGTTGGATCCCGTTCGAGGCTTGTCCCCCGATGTCGGAAGTAACAGTCAATGTGGAATCCTGGGGGCCAAACTCAATAGAAAGGAACGTATCTATTTCAGAAGAAATATGGGTACAAGGGACCCTAGTATTCTCAGAAAATCAGACACTGGTAGAAAACGTCTCGTTGTCTCTTTACTTAGTGGAGCCAGAATCATCTGACAACGTCCCAGGCAGCGCAGCAATTCCTGAGCATGTCGTTGCCAGCGTCTCGACAGATTCCAATGGATCGTTCAACCTAACAGGGCTGCCCCAGGAAGTAATCCAGCCAGGGTTCGGATCATTGGTCATTCTGACCTCCGAGAAGGGTTATGTCGGGGTTCAGGGAATAACGATGGCATGGTTACTGAATGTCTCAGACAACGTTTCTCTCTCCATCACAAATCCAATCCCCGTGAATCAGCCTATGCTCGGGATAGGTGTGAACTCGTCAATCACTGGGCAACTATCGTGGGCTAGCTCCCCATTCCTCGATCCATCGATAAGGGACGATATGCAGGTCGTTCTGAACTACTCATCCCAAGTTGATGGGGAGGTATCAGTCACATCAGGAGTCTCTAGCGGTGGTTACTATGAGTTCTTGGTCCCGATAGACGAGACCGAGCCCCTCGGGCTCATGGATGCGGCAATTTCATTCTATGGATGGCACTTTGATGACCTCAACAACGAAACACCGCCATCTTACCATGCCAGACCTAGTAACTATTCTTTCAAACTCAACATCACTCTATCCCCTAACCTGACCGTTGACTTAGAGGCGCAGTCAACGAACAACTCAATTTTGGAGATAGGAAGCAACGTATACCTGAATGGAACTGTCCTGAGCAGGGGTCCGTCTCCCTCGCCACTGAACGGGACACTTATCTTGGAAATGAGGAGGGCCGACATTTCCGGGCCATTCGTGGAACTTTCCTCTTGGTACCTGAACAACTCTTCTTGGGGACCTAATCCCGGTGAGTTCTCCATCACTTGGCCTTTCTCTGCAGCTGAGGTTCCGATACCGGCAGGTCCCGTCGACGTCAGATTCCAGTTCGATTCCGATGACCTAAATGCAAATGATCAGGAACAGTTCTCCGATACGTTCGGGATTCGTAGCTTCGTGGTATTCGACTACGAACTCCCATTCGCGATCAGGGGTAGAGAGTACTCTGTGGACGTCTTGCTGGAAGATCATACAGGCTCATCTTTCGCATCTTTCGAAGGGGAATACACTCTGCTCTTCGACGGAGTACTAGAATGGAATCAGACAGACCCAGACGCAGGCAGGGTGACTCCAACGTTCACCCCGACATGGAACATGGCTCCTGGTGACTATGACTGGAACCTTAGCTATGCAGGATCCACATGGCTTAGCGCGAATTCGACTTCGGGAGTCCTAAGAGTTAGAGGATTAGCCAACGCCACTGCAAACCTATCAAGCGATTGGTCTGTCAGGGGGTCCACGAACTGGATTTCTGGAATCGCAAAGGACATGATTCTCCAGAATGCGGTCACCCAGAACAACTCCTCTGTGCTAGTACAGCTCCTTGTCCCATCCGACCTCCCCACAACCCCTGGTGGTTTCCCTGCGGCACCCGCCATATACAACATCGCCAACGGATGGGTCGACAACCTAACTGGCTCTTACAACCTATCATTCGAAATCCCATCAGGAATACCCTCTGGTGTCTACGAGATTTCGGTCACTCTGGGATTCTCTTCGAATCCCCCTGATGGAGGGGCATACTACAATGCTGCAGATCCGACCACAATTCCTATTGGAGTCCAGACAGAGTTCGTCGTTCAAACGGATCAAACTTCTATGATAGTTACTGCAGGGGAGCAGTTGGAACTCCAAGCCACTGTTACTGACGTCGAGGATCCGACTGCGACGCTATCCGGAGTAGAACTTGAGTTGTACTTTGACTGGGGGGGCCCTCTACAAACCATTCTCCAGTCTTCTAGCACGAGCTCCGAGGGAATAGCATCCTTCGATGCTACGATACCATCGTCCACCCCTCCCGGATTCTATAACATTAGGATACACGCCCCAGATGATGTGACCGACACCCTGGAGTCCCCAGGGGCAGGAAGGTGGCTAGGCAACCAGAGCTTCGCAAATCTAACAGTCCAGGTGGGTAGCACTGTCGAAATCACGTTTATCCCAAACCAGGTAACAGCCCTCCAATCATTCAACCTAGTTGGGACTGTTATGGACTCGGCGGATGCAAACAGGACAGTAGACGGACCAGTTGGAATCAACGTCTTCTTCTTGGACGAGCCCGATGAGCTACTGGTAGAGAACCACACTACTGATGCATCGGGAGGTTTCAACGTCTCGGTACCCACAGATGTACTAGGAAACGGAGTAACCAGAGGAGATAGAACCGTAGTAGTTAGCGTGGTCAACGGCTCGACACCGTTCTACCTAACTGGAAACGGGGATGCGTCTATTCTCGTCATGGGAGTTCCCCAGTTCACTGATACTAATCCATTCATTAATACAATCATCGACCGAGGCGACTCAGCCATCATGACCACTAGGCTTATCGAGTTCAGCAACAACGAGGCACCCCTTTCTGGATTCGAGGTTCTAGTACTCTTTCACGACACTTGGCTCGACCCTTCGGTCACCGCTGCCGATGGCAGCGCCTCCTTCGAATTCGAGATACCTCACGACCATCCACTGGGACTCGTTAACGTAACCTTCGTGTTCAATGGTTCTGGTGACCTCAACCCTGCCGTCCAGATTCTGAACACGATCACCGTAAGGTCTCCCGTTAGCATGTTGATCGACCCGATCCAAGCTAACCCCCTGCCAGGAGAGCCCTTCAACGTGACAGGTTCGCTCACCTCCAGCAACGGGACGGGTTTGTCAGACACCAATGGAAACCCACTAAATCCCACTCTGATTTTCTCGATAGACGGAGAATCTGCGAACTTTACCGTCCCATCAGTTGTATTCAACTCCGACGGCACATGGTCGGCCCAGATACGTCTGGATCTGTCGTTCCCTCGTGGCCCTCACGGTATCGATATTTCATTCACGCCTCAAGTAACCTACTTCTCTGCCGCCTCTGCCTTCACCACTTTCAACAGCAGAGGCTACACCGTCCTAACAATTGAGAGTCCGGACGACCTCGATCCCGACAATAGGACAATCCGAGGTGACACCTTCGACATGTCCCTGTCAATCATCGACAATTCAGGATCCCCAGTCTCCTCCGCAACCGTTGTTGTCGAGGTAGACAACATCACCGTATGGGGCGGGCTCACCGACTCCAACGGAACCGCCTCGGCATCAATCTTAGTCAAGCCAGACAGAGATCCAGGGCCGATGAGGGTCACTGCAACTTTCTCCGGAATTAGCGGACCCACTGGCCTCCTAGGGGACCAGACATGGACCAGGGTTGTCGTCCTCGCACCTACGCAACTAGTTCTGAAAGAGGCAACATCTCCCTCAATCGCAGGGTCCTCAGTAACCTTCACCGGCTCCCTCCAAGACGAGAGGGGACAGATGCTGAAAGAAGAGGGCAACCTCAGTGGTGGCCTAATTCATTTGCACATTGATGGGGTTGACGTAGGACCAGCATACACCGTATTCTCGAACTCTACCACGGGACAGTGGTCGATAACATACCAGATCCCATCAGACATGGATTTCGGACAACACCAAGCCAGAGTCGAGTTCCTAGGAGGATTCTCATGGGTCGATCCAATGGGCCAGGGAGACTCGGTTAATCCTGAGTACTACCTTGGCTCAACAGACTCCCTGGCATTCAATGTGACACAGCCTTCACAAGTAGTGATTTCCACTTCTCCTTCTGAGATAGACAGGACCGAGGTCGCCACTGTTGAGGGGATGCTCACAGACGGTGTGGGGAGGGCCATCCCCGATAGGGACCTTGTCCTTTCAGTGGACGGACAGGAAATAACCTCGATATCAGTAAACTCCAACGGATCCTTCGTAGGTTTAGTTCCAATTCCACCCGATATGCCACTAGGTCCCATAATCATCGGGGTTGAGTTCCTTGGTGAGGACTTCATCCTCCCATCCAACTCCACCGTAGTATTCACCGTCTTCGCACCCGTCTCGGTCACCATTGATGATCTCGGACCAGTTGCTGTAGGGGATGAAATGACCGTATCCGGTACCGTCAAGGACAATCTCGAGAACGGTTGGCTGGACAGTCATACCATTGAGGTCTTCGTGGATGGGGTCCTCATTGGCATTACAAGCAGTCAGCAGGATGGCAACTGGAGCCTGAAATGGCTGGTCCCGGAATCTGTGGAAATAGGTAACCACTCCATTTCCGCGATCGCACCTGCTCAAGGATTCTACAGACAGGGCTCTACAGACTCCAACTTCACCGTATCGTACCATACCGAGATATCCCTGCAGGCTGAGGGCAGCTATGCAACACGTGGCGGATATTGGAACCTCAGTGGCAGACTCTTCGAGTCCGACACAGGTTTCGAGCAAGGCCTGGAAGGAAGGGAAATCACTGTTCTTCTTGACGGCTCCGATGTGGAAACCATAACTACAGAAGAGGGAGGGCTGTTCTCTCTGAGTCACAGGGTGCAGTACTCCCTAGACAGGGGTTCTCACAACTTCACGTTCCTATTCCAAGGTGAGTTCCTTTACCTTCCTGCTGAATCACAAATGGAGGTATTCGCCCTGTCTGACGTCGTTATAGAGATGCAGCCGATCACAAACACAATAGTGAGAGGAGACCCTTCCCCTTCACGATCGATAATGCTCCAGGGCCTGATAAGGGAGGTCGGCGGAGACTCGGAAATTTTCGATAATCTCTCCATGTCTCTTGCTTGGGGAGAAACCGAACTCCCCATGACTTCGGGACCTTGGGGAAACCCCGACACTATGAACTTCCAGATTAGAGCCAAGGCGCAAGAGTTCATGACCCCGGGAAACAATATGATTACGATTATCGTGGAGTCGAATCAGGCAAGCTTCCTGAATGGGGGATCCAAGGAAATCGAGATCCTTGTCATGGTCGAGGTCGATTTCGAGTACTCGGAAATAGAACTCTCCAACGGACAGAGAATAATCAGGGGTTCAGTGAACGCCACGGCAAGGGACACCGGAGCTCCCCTGGAAGGACTCTCTCTGAGTGCTAGCCTCGCCAACGGCAGCGTCACCCACTTCTCCGTATCCAAACTGACAGGAGCGGATGGGGTCTTCGAATACGAGTTCAAATCAATGGCACCTCTGCCTCCACTGTCCTCGCAATCCCCTCCTCCCGAGGGATGGGGGGTACTCGCTGTCCTGCTGATGTCCGACTCGGACTTCATCGAACCAGGTAGCTTGGCCCTGCTCCCGTCATCAGGCGTCCAAATCGCCTATGAGAAGCCAGAGGAGGCATCCTTCCTGGATAGGGCAGCAGTAGCCATTGTGGCCATCGTTGTAGGTGCCATTCTAGTAGCGATAGGTGCCATGGCCATCAACACTAGGAGGAAATCCACCATCAAGGAGCTGGCCAACATTTTCGGACAGACGGTTGAGATGCTAGCCTCCGGCGACGAGTACAGGAGAGCCATCTTCCTATGCTATGAAAACCTGTGCTCAGTCCTCACCCGACGCGGGTTCCTGCGTCGCAACTTCGAGACCGTCAGGGAGTTCGAGATGGCTATCCGAGGCGCACTGCCCATCAGCGAGGCATCATTGGTTTCGCTAGACAGGATTTTCGAGGAAGCACGGTACTCCAGCCACGTCCTAGGAGATGCCCACAGGGACAATGCCCAACTGGCCCTGTCCTCAGTAGTTGAGGAGATTGAGGCGATGCAGGACATCCCGAAGAGAGGTCCGCTCGAGTTCGAGCTGGAAGAGTGACTCAGTCCAACCTGATGGAGACGATATCCCCTTCCCACTTGGCTCCCTCTATTCTCATTCCTTCCGGTAGGCGGAATGACCTGATCATCCCTCCGAAACTCCCAGCTGACATTATTCTGACTAGCTGAGCATCTCCGTCTTCTCTCGTGCCAATGGAGAATCCATCCCTCTGAACAGAGGGGAGGGGGATTCGGATATCATTGCCAGACCACTCGCCACCTATTTCCGATACGAACTCCCCTAGTGATGAGACTTCATCATTCAATGCTCTAGACTCTATTTCCGAAACTACGGATGAGTGCATCTCTTGAACATCAGATAGGTGAGGCAGGCCCCTCATGAACTCCCGGTGCATGGACTCAGCATCGGTGTCAAGACCGACCTTGAGATCCGCCAATCCACCGACCTCCTCTCTGATATCTTTGTCTGACTCGACATCTATGCTCGTCCACTCCATGCAATGCCCAGATATCCGACCCGAATGAACCCATTGATGTTCACATCTGGAAGAACGAGTTTACTCTCTCAGCTGTCCTGGAAGGATTTGAAGTCTGCATCTTCTGCATTACTGGCATGCACCTGCTGACTCTGTTTTCTAGAAGTCTTTTCTCCAGGAGGACTATTATCGCCCTATCCTCCTTCTTGCGAATGGGTCTTCCAAGTGCTTGCAATATGCTATTCACTGCAGGTTGGAGGCTTGCGTATTTCCAAGCCCTATCCCTGTCGAATTTCTTAGTGTAGTATTCCAATAGTGCATCCTGTCTGGCACTTGGGGGCGGAAGCGGCAGTCCTACACAGACCAATGCACTCAGGACATTGTCAGAGTAATCAACCCCTTCGGACAACTTCCCGCTTAGAACCCCGAAGAGAGCAGAACCTCCCATGTCCTTGTACTGGTATAGCCTAGAGATTAACCCCTCAACCCCTCTTTTACTCATCCTCTGCTCTTCCTTAATTAGTCGACCTGTTTTTGAGTTCCAGTTATCTTTGAAGTGATCATAGATTGTATCTAGCATAGAATAACTCGGTGCAAAAATTGCTACATTTCCCTCTGTATTTTCTATTACTGATTTGATGTGCTCAAGTATGGAACTCATACTCCTTTCCCGTTCGGAATATTTCGTAGTTACATCGCTGGCAATCATCACAGGCCTATTGCCCAAGGGGAAACCAGAGGGATAACTCTTGCAAATTGATCGATTTTCTGGAACTCTCAGAATATCAACGTACATTTCTGGAGGGAACAGAGTTCCTGACATTAGTATTGAACCCGGACTCTGCTCAAAGATTGGCCCAGATACAACCCCAGGGTCGAGTAAGTGCGTTGTTACTCTTGGTTCTCCTATGATTTCGTCGAATACCAATGCCAATGCCGAGTCATTTCTATATCTAACACATATCTCGAGAATCTCTGCCAGTTTTGTGCATTGATTCTCATTCGCCTCCTCCTCCAAATCCTCATCTTCTGCGACCACCACTGCCAATAATCGTGAAATCATCGTAAGAACTCTTGAAATTGGATCTTCAGAATCATCTTCTATTATTCCTTGAACAGCGGATGAGACAACATCCAGGAAATCTTGCGTATCTATCCTTATGTCATCTCCCTTTGACTTATTATTCTCTAGCTGTTTTACCTCGAACCACTTTCTTAGTCCTGGATCACTTTTCAATGCTGAAATCTGCTTCTCCAGTTTTCTGGCCTCACCTAGTGCCCTGGACTCTGGAATATCGAGAGCATCCTCTTTCTTCTCTAGCTCCTCCTTATACTCCTGACAATCAGCATGGGCCCTTTGGAAGACCTTTTGTGTTATTCTTCTTTCGAGTCCACTCCTAATCCGATCTGGTAGATTATGCGCTTCGTCTACAACAAGTATTGTATTTCCCAGGTCCACTCCCATTACGGGTAGCGAAGCCTCCCTGACTCCTTCTACGAAAACATGGTTGTAGTCGCAAACGATAATATTCGTCGATCTGGCTACATCTCTGGCCGTAGCCCAAGCACAAACGCCATTCCTTTCAGCGTATTTCAGGATTTGATCTACGTGCCTAGGCTCTGAGTGGATATAATCTTCTAAGTCCGATCTAAGAGACCTTCTTTCAGACTCTGTTACCCCAGGTTCACAATTGCACTTCCCTGTAGATTTGTCAATAATCTTGCACATTCCTTCTCTTCCAATAATGTCGACTAACCTCATTTTCGAGAATTCCTGCGACATCCTTCTGTTAATCTCCCTGATTGTATCCACTACAATCCTATGCTGCGACTGTCGTCCTGTGAGGAAAAGTATCTTCGGTGTCTCAGAACCAGTGCTGTAAAGGTTAGCCACCTTGAGCGCGGACGCTAGTGCTGCAGCCGTCTTCCCAATCCCTGTTGGGGCCGCAGCAAGTAGGAAATGACCGTCTTTCAGTGCGTTTATTCCGTCTGCTATCATGTCTTTCTGCGATTCTCTTGGAGACTCATGCGCGAAGAACAGGTCGTCATTCTCCAACTCTCCCTCCGACATGGAATTCTTCTGGAGAATTGACCGTCCATAAGTTTGCATCCCCAATCAGCATTTCATCTGGGCAGAGTGGGGTTGCCCCGCACGAGGCGTGCGGGACGGTGTGTGTGTTGAGTTCTATCTTTGTTCTGCTTTCCTTTGCGTTCGAGGGGCATCTTTGGAGTCATATCCGACTGCGTTGCTTAGCCTCCTGGCCCTATCTCTGATCCTCCTCAGACCGGTCTCGAACCTACCGGTTCCGTTTGATTTGTGGTTGGGGGAGCGGACGTGCCGCTCCCCCGATTTCTGTACGTGCATCCCAACATCGTCCATATCTCTCTCACTCCTAAATGTTTGAATCTTCATCATGTCTGGAGCGCAACTCATCCATGCGTCTCCTCAATAGGTCCACAACAGTGGCCCCCTCGACCATCTCCTTTCGGATCATTTCCCTAGCAGATTGCCTCAGGACTACATCCGCTGACTCCCCGACTATCTTGCAGTAGTCTCTGAGCCTGATAGTAAGATCCGGACCTAAGTCGACCTCTATCCTATCTCCCTTGCCAGGAAGTGGATTGGAAAGCATCCTCCGGACAGCCTCTCGGATTACATCAGACCTGTTCCTCATGCCATCGAAACCAACCAGCCTGTCTAACTCCAGGAGGTGATCCTCTGGTATCCTTAGCGAGACCATTGGACTGTTGCCGGCCACCTACTTGCCCCTCCTGAAACTGTGAGAGGAGCGTACAGGATATAATTGTATTGCAATTGAAATGCAATTGAATTACAATTAGACTTTATTGAAATGTCACGTTTCAATCCGGCAACGTGCGATTCAAGACACATGACTGCCGGGCATTCTCTGTGATACTGTGAAAGTCATCAACGATGCAATCCACGGCCAATTCAAATTGGATGGTGTGACAAAGGATCTTCTTTCAACGCCGGAGATGAATAAACTCAGTCACATCAAGCAGTTGGGGCTCGCTCATTTGGTATTCCCGGGCGCGCATCACACTCGGTTTGAACACTCGTTGGGAGCCTCTCACATTGCGGGAAGGATGGCAGAATCCCTTTCAATGGACGATTTAAACAAGGATACCCTACAAGTCGCAGCCATGTTGCACGATGTCGGGCATGGCCCGTACTCGCACACTCTGGAACATATCCTCGCGGATAGAGGGGGCCTTGATCACATGGAGGTCACCAAGGGCATAATCCTCGGCGAATATGATGTCATAGTCGAGGGTGAAGGGGAATCCCTAGATGATAGGAAATCGATTCCTGAGATATTGGAGGATAGAGGTCTAGATCCAAAAATCGTTTCTTCGCTGATCACTGGTCCCGATGCGTCCGGAACCGAGAGGTCCTTGCTGAGCTGGTCAGAGGGGCAATCCGATTTCTCTGGAGAGGATAGGACCCTTGCCCTCCTCGTACATGGTCCTGTGGATTGCGATCAACTGGACTATCTTCTCAGAGATTCCCACTTTACTGGAGTCAAGCATGGAGTAGTGGACCATAATCGCCTCATAGAGTGCCTGAGAAGTCAGAGCGGCGACATTGTTGTAGAACAAGGGGGACTATCTTCTCTGGAAGGGATGCTTGTTGCCAGAGGGCTGATGTACAGTGCTGTTTACTTCCACAGGGTCACCAGAGTTACAGAAGTGATGCTTTCAAGAGCGGTCGAGCGAGCGGGAGGTAATCTCCCTGACTCCTTGGACCTCCAGAGGAGAGTGGATGCCGAGATATGGGCAGAATTGGACAAGGTCGGGGGATTCTCGAGAGATATGGTTACTAGACTCAAGTACAGGAATCTTCTGAAAGTCTGCCTAAGCAGGAGGAAGGAAGATATGACCCAAGAGCAGGTAGAAAGGCTGGCAAAGGCGGCCAATAACCTGGCAGAAAGAAGGGAGTTGGAGGACGATATTGCATACCGGGCTGGTCTAGAGCCTGGATATGTGGCGATTGACGTTCCTAGCGTGAAACTCTTACTCTCCGAGCCACGAATGGCCCAAGTGGATGTTAAGATCCTAGGGGATGACGGAAAAACAAGGTGGCTCAAGGAGGTAACTCCTATGGCCGAGGCCCTCAGGAGGAGGCAGGTAAGCCAAGAGGCAGTATATGTGATGACAACATCTGGAAACGAGCGCAGAGTATCGGAAATCGCTCAAAAGATACTGTTCGAATAACCTCTCCATCCCTGTTATGCTACTTGGAACATTGAAAAGGGGAACATACGCAGGGGCGCCCGCCCGACATCAGGGTCAACATAATCGTTGGTGACCAAATGGACAATGCGATAAAGACAGTTTACGAGACAGTGATAACGAGAGACCCAGACCAGCCTGAGTTCCATCAGGCAGTGGAAGAAGTCCTGGAAAGCCTTGGACCCGTGATATCTGAGAACCCAGAATACATGGATGTCGTACATAGCATGGTAGAGGCCGAGCGAGTAATTCAGTTCAGAGTACCATGGTACGATGATGAGGGGTCCCTACAGGTGAACAGGGGCTACCGGGTCCAGTTCAACAGTGCAATAGGGCCCTACAAAGGCGGGCTTAGGTTTCACCCAAGCGTCAATCTATCCATATTGAAGTTCCTGGGATTTGAGCAGGTGTTCAAGAATAGCCTAACAGGGCTGCCATTGGGTGGTGGAAAAGGGGGTTCAGACTTCAATCCCAAAGGGAGATCAGACTCCGAGGTCAAGAGATTCTGCCAGTCCTACATGAGTGAACTTTGGAGGCATATTGGTGCTGATCTCGATGTGCCTGCGGGAGATATCGGAGTTGGAGGCAGAGAGATAGGGTACATGTTCGGGATGTTCCGGAAATTAGCAAATGAGTTCACCGCCGGCGTGCTAACAGGAAAAGGACTCTCCTACGGTGGTTCGCTTATCAGGCCAGAAGCAACTGGCTACGGTTTGGTATACTTTGCAAGAGAAATGCTGTCAACGAAGGGCAAGTCATTCGAAGGTGCCAGAGTAGCAATTAGCGGCTCCGGAAACGTAGCGCAGTTCGCCTGTGAGAAGGTCTTGGATCTCGGAGGCAAGCCCGTTACAATGTCGGATAGTGGCGGCTACATATACGATGAATCTGGAATAGATAGGGAAAAGCTTGCATGGATCAAGGATCTCAAGAATAACAAGAGAGGCAGGATCAAGGAGTACGCTGATCATTTCGATGGAGTTGAGTACACCGAATCGAAGCCTGAGCCAAATCATAACGAACTGTGGGCGACTGAAGTCGATGTTGCCCTCCCTTGTGCTACTCAGAATGAGGTTAACGAGGCAGAAGCTAGGATGCTGGTTGAGGGTGGAGTGATTTCTGTAGCGGAGGGTGCGAACATGCCATGTACTCCCGAAGCAATCGAGGTATTCCACGAAAACGGGATTCTATTCGGACCAGGTAAGGCCAGCAATGCGGGAGGGGTGGCAACCTCGGGTCTCGAGATGAGTCAGAACAGCCTAAGGATGAGTTGGACCAGGGAGGAAGTAGACCAGAAGCTAGAGAGCATAATGGTCAACATTCACAAGAACGCCTTCGAGACAGCGGAGAAGTATGGCATGCCTGGAAACTATGTGGCCGGGGCAAACATCGCCGGATTCCTGAAAATCGCAGAGGCTACAATCGCTCAGGGAGTTCTTTGATAGTCTTCGTTTTCGACTTCCTCTTCGGTGTTTGTGTAGATCGATAGAAGGAAGTAACCCCCTATGCCTGCTGCCACGATCAATGCGATTAGTGCTGGCATCATGGTCGAAACCCCCTCCTCCTCAGCTTCAGTCCACTCTATGCTATTGCTGGAAAACTGGCCCCCTCCGAAAGAGAGCTCTTCCACAAGTTGAGTGGGAGTTAGAATCCTGCAACTAAGGGAGTCAGTGCCTTCGACCGTTACTCTCCAGCTGAATGGAATAATGACTTGTTCTCCCGGGCTAACGAGGGCATTGGGGAAGGATGGTGAAATCTGTGCCGTAGATCCAGTGCTGACATCCTCGCAGTTTATTGCCAGAGATGCGGCAGCCGAGCCGGTGTTTTCTATCACAGCAAGCATATTCGCGGAATTGCCGACCGAGATATTTTCAGTAGGGTTACCACTATCATCAACCGCACCCAAAGAAACCCACCCAATACTTGGGGTTCCACTGTCTACAACAACTTGATTCTCCCATCCGAGAGGGAATTGCCCACCTCCGTAGTCCCCGATTCCTGACTCTTCAGGATTCCATGCAGTTCTGTAATCTGTAATTGTGACTATCGCTTGCTCGCTCCAAATCCTTTCAGACTCCCATGAATTGTCATCCGACCATGAAATCTCTACGACCCTCTCCCTTCCCCCATCAATGAACGAAATCCCCATCTCGTTACTGAAGTTGGAATAGCTTGGGAACCTATGCATTCCTGTGATCTCGTAGGTAACGTACATGGCATCAAATGAAAGGCTCTGGCCAGTCAATCTCCTTTCCCACTTGTCCGTTAATCCACCAGAGCCGATGACATCATCCCCCCACCCAATGGTTGAGAAACTTCTAGCTCTAACATCGTGGTCGTCGGTGCTGTTAGTGAACTCAGTGTTACCTCCCAAGATGATTGCAGAATCGTCTTCCTCCAGAATTATCGGACCAACCCTGTCAAGTGTGGTATCGTTTATGCTCAGTGTTCCCGAGGCACTAATCGTCCCACCGAAAATGGATGACCCGATCGACTCCATGTGCCCATTAATTTCGATGGTAAAGCCAGTATCTCCATACACCATCATATTTCGATGCTGGAAATCTGCAGCACTGCGCCAAATCCTTTCCTGCCCAACCCTCTCGATGCTAATCTCACTCAGAGAAACTGGGTGACATAGGGGGCCAGTCAGACCCACCCAAACGTCAACAGGGCCACTACCTAATGGTATGAAATCCTCATCTCCACTAAGCTCCTTAGTCTCGTTTCCAAAATGTGCCGTGGCTCCGTCTAGGGAAAATCCCTGTATTGGTCGGATGTACATCCTTACATTTTGCTCCGATGCAGTTGTCGCTCTGACTGCCGACATGTTCGCTTCGTCACAATAACCGAATCCTGCTAGTCCACCAGGAGGGCTATCGGAAGCAATATCCGAGTCTACTAGCCTCAGAGAAGAAGAGGAATCGACGAATATTTGCACATTACTACTAACACTCAAGTGTGAGCCTACCAAGCTCAGGGACCCCCCATTCAACACCCTCACATTTTGCGAGAGGGACATATCGTCCGACCAGGTCATATCTGATTCTATGACTATGTCGTCTCCTTCTGCTGACGCATTTATCGAAAATACTGAAACCGAGAGTAACAGAACTACGGCCAAAAGTTTGGCTTCCATCTTCTTCATTATAGTCCCGTTCAGAATAAGGAACATGAACATCACCCCTAATGGTTTGAACAATCCATTGTTTGAATAGCGCCGAAGTAAGTGCGAAGGTTCATTCTCCTGATTTACCTGCCACCCACATGTCCTCCGACTCATTGCCTTGGGATGATCCCTTAATCGCCCCTCTTCTCGTCCTGTGGCTATACCTCCCTGGATATCTCTCTAACACCGCTGCAATGCTTGGGGGAAAATGGATTCCAGATATGACTGGATTTCCAGTTTACAGGATAGATGGGGGTAGAGTTCTCTCAGACGGAAATAGGATGCTAGGCGATGGGAAAACCTGGAATGGACTACTGGGGGGGACTATTGGAGGGGGCATCATTGGAGTCCTAATTCACTCATTTGCCAAAGACAACCTTGTGACATCTGCTCCGTTCCTGGACCCTATTTCTTCTTACGGAACCAGCTCTGCAGAGATTTCAGATGCATGGTTCTACATGGGCGGAGGGCCATTGACCGCCTTCGTAATGGGCTGTGTTCTAGGGCTAGGATGTATGGTCGGCGACTCAGTAGGATCATTTGTCAAGAGAAGAAGGGGCCAAAAGAGAGAGGGAGATGTCAGCTCCGAAGCACCGCTTCTAGACACCCTTCCATTCGCAGCCTCTGCATTCATATTCGGACAACTATTCCTTTCTCCCTCATTGATTGGAAGCTCCGAACTTCTGATGGGCATGGTGATACTACTGGTTTTCACTCCAATCATACACAGATCCTTCAATATCTTAGGACACAGGCTTGGACTTAAGTCAGTACCTTACTAGCCAAACCTCGTAGTGCAATCCATTATGACTGGAATGGCCAGCGCGATGCATGGCTGGCATCGAAGTGCTCGTAGTCGGTAGTGGGGGGAGAGAGCACGCGCTTGCTCTGGGCCTTTCAAAGAGCGACTCCGTTTCCAAGGTGCACTGTACACCAGGAAACGCCGGCACTTCCATGGTGGCAGTGAACCATCAAGTCCCCGATACCGATATCGAAGGGATAGTAGATCTAGCGATCCAACTCTCGGTCTCTCTGGTTGTTGTAGGTCCAGAAGCTCCACTGGTGCATGGCCTTTCTGATAGACTCAGAGCAAATTCTATTCCTAGTTTCGGACCGCATTCGGAAGGTGCTCTTCTCGAAGGATCGAAAATCCATGCAAAGATGCTAATGCAGTCATTGGGAGTCCCCACAGGATCATTTCAAAGGGTTGAGAAGGCGGATGAAATAGAGGGCTCATTGGATTCTTTCGAACCTCCTTGGGTAATCAAGAGAGACGTTCTAGCGGGTGGGAAGGGGGTTACCGTAACCACATCTAGAGAAGAAGCCAGTGAGGCTCTAAAGTATGGAATAGAAGAAGACGGCTATGTGCTTATTGAAGAGCATCTCTCGGGGGAGGAGGCATCGATTCTAGTAATTATGGACGAGTCTGGATATGTCATGTTGCCACCTAGTCAAGACCACAAGAGAGTGGGGAATAACGATACTGGGCCAAATACTGGTGGAATGGGAGCATATGCACCCGCCCCCATTGTCACACCCTCTGTGCTTGCAAGGGCGAGGGAGGAGATTATCGAACCAATGCACCATTATCTAAGAAACTCGAATACTCCCTATCGGGGATGCCTCTATGTGGGGCTAATGATTGACTCGCAGGGCTCTCCAAGCGTCGTAGAGTTCAACGTCAGACTAGGGGATCCAGAAGCTCAGGTCACTATTCCTCTGGTTCAGTCGGATCTAGGAGAATTGCTTCTAGCAGCAGCAGAGGGCAGTGTCTCGGAAACTCAGGTAGAATTCAAGAATCTCCATGCTTCTACAGTCGTCCTTGCTTCAGAGGGATATCCTGGGTCCGTTGTCACTGGAAGGGAAATATGCGGTTGGAAAGCTGAAATTGATGAGGGCCTAGTTAGGGGTTTTGTCCATCTTGCAGGAGCATCCATGGATGAGGGAGGCAAGCTAATTTCCAATGGAGGAAGAGTTCTTTCCGCGACTGGTTTAGCTCCATCTCTTAGCGAGTCACTAGAGGCGTCCTACCAGATAATTGGGAGCATCACTCTTGATGGCTCCCACTACCGCGAAGATATCGGTTTCAGGGCACTTTCGGGTTAGTGATACTCATTCTTCTAGAGGTCCCAATCTCCTACCGTTCTACGAACGGTTAAAACAACCGTTCAGGTCGGCGCGATGCTGAATCATTGGCAGATAGGTCCGTGGATAGTATGGAATCGAAGAAAGATGACTCTAAGGTTGCCCAATTTGGTAACCTGATCTCCCCTGTAGCAATCGCAGCATCTTTGTTATTCTTGTTCCTGGCCACATCGTCACTCGATGGCAGGGATTTGGGTAATGAACTAAATTCTGCTACACTCGTTGCACTATCTGTTTTGGTGCCGGCATGCATCGGCAGATCTTCTGGATTGATTCCTCTGGAGAATAGCGCTTCACGGATCGGCTCCCTTACAGTTGCTCTTCTTGTAGTCGGGACGGCGGCAAATTATCTCAACCCTGACTCTTTCAATCACATGTTCGTTACTACCTTTTTCTTCGTAGGCTTGGTTACGGCTCTATTGAATGAAACCGATAGGACAGAGGAATCCTCGCTATTCATCAGTATGATCCTAGGGATGAGGTTAGCCGCGGTTTACGCATCCGGTCTTGCAATCGCACAAAATGACTCAGAGGCAGTAGTGGATTGGGTCCGAGAGTCAATAGGTAGTGCATTCTTCTCATTCTGGCTGGCCTCAATTTCTCTCGGCTTCTTGGTAATGGTTCTAATCAGGGGGACTGTCGAGAAAAAGGGCTCAGGAAGCTTTTTCCGAATGCTCCCCACAATCAGAGAAAGTCCAGATGCTGCTGCGTACTCTACGTTGATATTCGCCTCTTTCATGATTCCTCTCGTTTGGTTAGGACAATTAGACAGTCTGGCTGAGTTCTCCGAGGGAAGCCATCTCGGAGTGGCATGGGCTTCATTCACTGCATTAGTAATATTCACTCATGCATTCTTCAGGTCTGAGGGATGGCATGTTTTGGCCTCTCTTCTGACTGTCAACTGGATTCTTTACTCCATCGGTCACCTTCATGAGATCGGAAACGAACTTCCTTCCCTATTCTCGCAAGGTGGATTCATCGAGTCCTTCACATGGTTCTTTTTGGGTTTCTGGTTGAACTTCTTTGCATTCTTCTTTTCATCAAGAGGGGTATTCGGTGACGTTGCCCCACGGAGGGACAAAAGTTCTTTCAGAGTCTGGTGGAATGAGAACTCATACTTCCTGATGGTATCTCTGGCATTTATCACTGCCCTAGTTGTCAGAGTCGCGTGGAATATAATTCCCGCCATGAACGCCAGTGGGACTGGACTTTGGGATATGTCTGGAGGTTCTGATCCATGGTACATGAAGCGGGTAGTAGACTACGTAATCGCTGAGAGGAGCCACCTGATATACGATCACGACAGAGCTTATCCAACCGGCGGGATTAATCCGAGACCACCCCTATTCTCCTGGTCCTTAGCGCTCGGTGGCATCGCCCTATCTTGGTTACTCGAGATGCCCTCGGAACAGGCAGTATGGTGGGCTATGTCTTCACTCCCAGCAATATATGGGGCACTTATTGTCGTCCCAGTGGCTGGAATCGCCTCTCGTGCACATAGTAGAAATGCGGGAATAATTTCAGCTTGGCTCATCGCACTAATGCCAGGACATCTGAGCAGATCCACGTTCGCTTATGCCGACCACGACTCATTTGCCATGCTTTTCCTGGCAATCGCTCTTTACTTCTGGATTAGAGGGCTCGAGCAGATTCAATACAAGAAGGTGTTCAAGTCTACAAGCGCAAATCCTCTGTATATTATCGCTGGAATAAGAGAAACCTGGAAGAGTAATCCAGTGCTAATGGCAAATGCAACAATGTCAGGAATCGCATTCTCAATCATGGCACTCGGCTGGAAGGGTTTCGTATACGGCCCGGGGATTCTTTTCCTAGCATATTCATTCCAGGTAGTGATAAACATCTTCAAGGGAAGGGACAGCCTACAATTTACCTCTGCATCTCTTCAGATGATGTTTACTTCGATGATAATCCCTGCACCATTCTACGCTTGGCCTGGAATGAATCTACTCTTCGCTCCTAGCGGTATGCAACCCATGTTCTACATAATCGGATTCACTTTCGCTATGGGTTGGATTTCCAGCTCATTCAGGGACAAACCATGGCTTCTGATAGTAATGGGCGGTAGTGTACTATTCGGCTCGATTCTTTCAATTCTCTTCATACTTCAGGAAGCTCAGTTGTACAGCGGCTGGGACATCCTTTTCACCGGGGGATTCTACTTCTCTAAGAATAAAATCTTCCTAACAATCGGAGAGGCTCAGGCTCCAGAACGCGGAAGACTATTCGCTTCTTATGGGCCTATAGTAGCAGTTATCGCAATAGGATGCGCAGTAATACTGCTATGGAGGGGCAGCAGGAAGAACCAGTCAGAACTTACTCTACTAGGGCTATGGACCCTGATCGCATCTTACATGTCATGGTCTGCCGGTCGATTCATCATCAACGCTACACCTGCCATGGCAGTAGTAGGGGGAATCGGAATCTCAATGCTGTGGAGTGCAGCAAACCTGCCAACATTTTCCAAGGTTTGGAGGAACTCGGGAATAGGCACTCCCAGGACTCGTTTCAAGTCTCTGTGGCCTGCAACTAAGGCTCGTCCAGGCATACCCGCTATGATCATGGTGATCCTTCTTATCTCCTCACAGCACGCTACTTACGGCATCGATTCTGGTATACCAGGAAATGACAGGTCGGCAAATGAGGTCGATCAGAGCATCTACGACTTGGCACCTGATATCCTGAGGCAGGATCTTCTAGGCTTGTTCTCAGTAATGAACAGCGAACAGTACGACCCCAGCGAATCAGGGCTTTGGTATCTGGGGACCTTCGGACCGAGCTTCGGAGGACAAGGATGGAATGAGGCATATGATTGGCTTTCTGAGCAGGACAGCGACGTTCCATTCAGTGAAAGACCAGCCTTCGTATCTTGGTGGGACTACGGTTTCCAGGCTCTTGCTTCCGGAGATCACCCTACCGTGGCAGACAACTTCCAGTCAGGAATCCCCAACAGCGGGGCAATGCTCCTATCTTCAGGACAGGAAGACACTCTATCTTTGTTCATCTCAACACTTGCCTTCGGTGACAGGAAGTTGAATGATATGGATCTTGGAGCAGACTTCCTAGCTGCATTGGAACCAGAATTGTCCGGAGAACAGATCCAGGAGTTCCAAAATATACTATCGAACGAGGACCTCGAGTTCCTGAAAACACGATCGATGGCAGTAGTTGCAGAGTACGGCGAAGTACAGATGCTCAAGGGCAATCCGTTGGATGATGATGGGATGCCCTTGTCCGATGCAGGTCACATGTTCATCATCATAAAGGAAGGCGAGCAATTCGAAGAACCCACGGCCAATGAATCAGAGGCTAGGACCCTTTTCAACAATGCACGTGGATCGGGATTGAATTCAGAGTACGAAATTCTTGATTTCGAAGACGCCAATCACTACAACGTTGGCGGCTATCTTTACACCCGAGACATAATTGATGACTACTACGATGTATCTACTGCAATTCACCGCACTAATGCGAAGTTCGGCATGGCAAGAGCCTTCCTTACAGCAGCTTTGGACCTGGAACAACTCGTAAGCGTCTATCACAAGATTTCCTCCATAGACAACTACGAGGTGTCCGACTTCGAGGAATCTCATGGAAGCACAACAGAAAGGAATCATGAAATCAGATACTTCGCAGTGGACAACCGCCTATACCCATTGGGCGGAAAGGCATATCAAGATTTCCAGTCTTACCACAGGGGGGCATATTCAGGAATTTTCCACGCACCTACGGGGCTATCTGGCTTAGATATGGATACGTACATCACAACTACCTACGAGACCAACCAGGGGCCAAAGACCCTCCAGGAATTCTTGGACCAGCAGATGTCGGACCTCAGGGCACAGGCATCAGGTGCATCCACCGGGGAGGACATGATCCAACTAACCGACAGAAGCTATCAGCATCAGGCTGGATTCTTTGATACAATGATTGCAAGGACCTACGTGGGCTATGGGACGTCCACCCTTGGATTGCCCTCGATCAGTGGACAGTTAGGAGATGCTGACACCCCATCAACTTGGATCCTCCCCAACTCACTCACAGGGACTCCCGGGAGTTACCTACAGGGCTCTATGGCACTCCCAGGAGCAATGATGAATCACTTCGTTCTATCCAATTGGTATGATCCGACTAATGGTTCACATTGCCAGGAAATCCAGATTTCCGGAACAGCTTCCACGGTAGCAGGCTCAACCAAGCTGACAGACGTCACCCTCTCAACAGACGCTACACTCTCAACCGGTTGGTCCGCCATTCAGTCAGGCGGTCCCTGGGAAGTAACACAGATCGAAGATGGAGTTATTCCCACTGGATCCTCGATTCCCACCTACAGCAGCGCCATCTCATTCGAGTCCAAGACCTTAGACATCAGCAACAGCGCCACCAACACAAGTAATGGGACAGATTTCATTCTAACCGGGAAGGTTGACAAGTACTGCGGCTCAATCTACGACTCCAATAGAAATGTGAAGATTCTGAAGTACTACAGCGGTGCCACTCTGGAGGGAACAGTGTCTCTAGACGGGATTGGCCCAGTCCCTAATGCCAGGATACTGATTGAGAGAGACGCATTCAGTGGGGAGGAGATGGAAGTCGACGGTCATGTCGTTGACAGAGATTCGAGAACATACTGGATCCCCATCGGTAGCACTCAGGCGAACGAAGATGGACTCTTCACCTTCAAGGTACCAGCAGGAAAGATCCGGGTATCTGCCTTCTCGGGAGAACCAGATTTAGAATCAGCCAGAACATCACTGATGACGGGATCAGGCTCTTCCATGCAAGAACTATTCGTAGAAAGCTCCCAGAATAGGAATGTGAATGCGATAACGGGAATTCTTGGGAACGTTTACGGCTCCACATGGCTATCCGAAACAATCGTCAATATATCCGGAACAGATGGACACAGTAACGGCCAAGAGATAATTCAGGCTCCTATCTCGGTGTCCCCATCTTCCGCTGCAGGAATCCTGGAATGGTCTGGGGAACTGGAATTCGACGGGGAACCCGTACTTTCAGCTCAAGTTATCCTCACTCCAACCTCAGAAGAGGTTTCCATTCAACCTTATGTTGCCATGACCTCCAACGGAACTATGGAAGGCGAAGACCTGAAGTTCACTGGAACCGGAGAAGCGACATTCATGGGCCAAGGATCCGTAGAGAGCATGGGTTCTGTTTCAGTTCGGGAATTCACCGGTTCTCACACCCAGATGATCTACGACAACCACAGTATCACGGGACAGGGGCAGTTCTCCGGTATGGGTACCTTCGATGGCTCAATCACAGGCGACTTCCCCGGTTGTTCAGGAGATTCCGTCCCGGATGGCTCGGAAGCATGCTTAGTTAGCGAGAACACCTACATACTGAACGGAACAATAAACGGCTCTGGAAAGTTCACTTCATTCGGGATTAGCGAATTCACAAGAGATCTGTTCCAGGCCACATTCATAGGATCCGGCACATTCATCACAGACTCAAACCAGGATCTACCCTCGTACGGGACCATAAACGGGACGGGCACCTTCTCGGGACACGCTATGTTCAGCGGCCCTATGGTCAGTCCTGGATCGTTCCACATTGTAGACGCTCTACCTGGAGAATACGCGTTATCCGTAGACTTCGGGGACGGGGACGCGGTGGAGTTAACAGCACCATTCAGAATTCCACTATCCTCAACAGATATCCAGTCCCCAGTTTCGATTTACGGAGGCGCAATAAAGGGCCAGGTATCCCTTTATTCTGGTAAATCAGTTTCCGAGGAAAAAGTATCCATATTCTCAATAAACGGATCGAGCGAAGACTCTGTATTACAGTGCCAAGGAGTAATTACGCATCCATGCTACGTATCTACAGATGAAACTGGCTCTTTCGAAGTAGGCCCGATTGTGCCAGGAACCTATATTGCCGAAATAGACCTTGACGAGGACGGATTCCCAGAACTGTCACAGATTTTCACCTTTGAATCGGATCAAGGTACGTTAGTCTCATTCCCGTCCGAGATACCTAGAACTTCTGATATCACATTCACCCTCTCAGACGAAGGAACGAGCGTAGACGACTTAGAATTGCAGTTCTTGCCCGAGGATCAGAATCGAGCACCAGTATCTGCGATTTTCGACAATGAAACCAAAACCTACCACGCAGAATTACTTCACGGAGATTGGGTTGTCAACTACACTCTGGGTGATAATAAGCAACTATGGCAAAGGGTGAAGGTAGCCGAATCAGACATCTCTGAATCATTCCAATTCCTTGTCAGTCAATCCGTTAATGGAATAGTGTTGAACAAACCAGACAAGGACGCTTCAGCCCCGCAGATTGAATCAAGGGTGAACAATCAACAGGTCGTATTCCAGTGGGAGGGATTCACCCTAACCGCGACCACTGACTCATTCGGGGAGTTCAGTGTCCTTCTACCACGTGGGGCATTTGTACAGGCAACCGTTGAGAGGATGATCGGTGCTGGTGGCTTCTATTCTAACGGTACCAGCTTCCAGGTAGAAGAAGGGATGGAAAACGTCACTATAGAACTAACAGATTCCATGATGGTGCTAGGCGAAGTAAGCCTGAATCGCGAAGGTAATACGTACAACCAAGGATTCTCTGGTTGGTACCCCGTCCATGCCCAAGCAAACAACCTCGATGGTGAAACAACTGCTGTATGGAGGGAGGAAGTTGATGACTTGGGGCGCTTCGATATGCTCCTACCAGTAGGAAACTGGTCATTCACACTAGACGCAGGGGGGATGTCTTCTAATTCCGTCACAAAGGAAGTCAACACCTCCATGGAAGGAGTAGTAGAATTGTTGGCTTTACCGTTGGAAAACAGTACCGTCCGCATTGACTTCTTCATTGATCACGAGGGAGACAACAACGCATCAAACGGCACTCCTGTTAACTACCCCTTCGAGATAAAGCCGCTTTCTCCCAACGGTGCTGGTTACACTGTCGATTCCGATGGTGACGAGTGGATTAACCCTGGAACTGCCGAAGTATCGCTAGAACCGGGAAGATACCGAATCGTCGTTGAGAGGGCTAACTCTTCTGCCGACGAGCCGTTCGATACGCTCTATGACACGAACGAAATATTCGACGTGGAAATAGACGGTCCGACGATTGAGCGTTCGGTTGGTTTCGAACCAAGATGGCTGACTAACATCACATTGAGAAACGAGAGCGGGGAAGTACTCCCCAATCACGAGGTAAAACTTCAATCAGTAGACAATGGATGGATTCAGACATTCCTCACTGATGAGGAAGGAATGCTTGTAGAGTACCTCAATGAAGGGGATTGGATTGTGATCGTTGAAGATTTCGAGACCAACTCGGATGTCTTTGAGGGTCTTAGAATGGACATTTCTGTGAACCAGGATTCAGCGGGAATGAGATACAACTTCCAAACCCAAGAGCTAGCACAAGTCACCCTTACTCTGCAATCATCCTCCGAAGTGGCCAATGCTGAGGAAATAGAAATCACGGTCACGTCACAAGAAGGGCTAGGCTCATTCCAAACTTCGGTTGATGGCCTTGATCAGGCCATAGAAATCAGACTCGTCCCAGGGTTGTGGAACGTAGAGGTAAATCAAACTAGTCAAGATGGAGTTAGAATTCTATTGGCCAACTCCACTCTGATCGAGTCAGGAGTCACCGTGGGTCCCGATCACCAGGTTTACATGACCGTGCAGAAGCTAGTCAGGCTCAGTGGCAAGGTATTCTGGGATCTCGATGCGGATGGTGCTCCTGGATTCTCAGAGGGCCTGGCAAATGCAACCGTTAACCTTGCAGGAAACGACGATAGTCAACAAATCACCACTAGCGATAGCGGAGAATGGTCCACCTACCTGCCCTCATTGAGCACCTGGAACATTACAGTCGAGAAGACAGGATTCGGTACGCAGAACGCAACGATAGAACTCGGAGAAACATCACTCATCGAGGATATCGAGATTTCTGCAGGAGAGGTAGAGGTCTCAGGTACAATCTCCTACTTGGATCAGGACTGCGTTTCCGGTGGCGACTGGTCTGTTTCCATAATTCCATCTCACGGAATTGCCAGAAATCGCGTACTAGTCTCAGGAAACAGTGCAGGAGAGTGGACAACGCTTCTACAGCCGGGAAGCTGGGTTGCTTACTCCACAACATCTGACGCAACACCAGGTTGTCAGGGGCTAGTGTCAATCGACCCCCTCGTTGTCGGAGTTGAAGGGGGTACAGTCGACTCCGAACTCACGATAGGAGGAATCCTGAACCTAGATACAAGTTGGCTTGATTTCGAGGGAGGAGAGCACGAACTAATCGAGATCGAAGACTACGACTTAGTGATCAATTTCAACTCAATGTCCTGGGACGAGGAGCTAGACGAGGACGGAACTCTATCGCTACTGCTTCTCCCTGGAACTATTCAGACATCCAGTGACTTCGAATTGAATGAGGATGGCAGGAACGTTTCCTACTCTGGAGGAAAAGGAGTTACAATCAGGGCCGGTCAGGAAAGTCCCCAGAGTACTCTCAGCATAGAGAGGGTTTCCAAACAAGATGTGACCCTCTCCGTTCAGGGCCCCGAAACTGTCCAGGTCCAGGAATTAAATGAGGCTTGTACAAACGACGACGATGGAGACGGTGTGATCAACGGTGAGGACGCATTCCCACTGGACTCCAGCGAATGGAGCGACAACGACGGTGACGGTATCGGCGATAACGAAGATCCAGACGACGACGAAGACGGGACTATCGACGCCGACGATGACTTCCCATTAGGGCAGGGGCTCTTCGAGAACCAAGACCTTGGTTGCAAGTACAATGATGCTTACTTCAATGTCACAGTGGATTACCAAGGTCACAATTCATTCGATGAATACACTGTAGTAGGTACGGTCCCTGGAGCAGATGGAGCGCAGTGGAGTGTGGAGTTCCAGAACTCTACGGGCTCTTGGTCGAACACCCACTCTTTCGACTTGGGCCTCGGAAACTCTGACTTATCTGATCAAATCAAACTTAGAGTAGTTCCTGCGTTTGTGGGCTCTGCACACCACTTCCCCTCGGGGCATATGGTCCTAGTCAAACTCTCAACAAACCAGGGATACTCCTCCCAACTCGAACTGACAGTGGAAGTGCCTCCCACCAGAGGATTAGAGATATATGAGCCAGACAACGTGTACTTTGACGTGGAAGAAAGAGCCGTGACCATGGAGATACCGTTCAAGAACACTGGAAACTCGGACGAACTATTCTTCTTCGAATTCGAACAGAGCGATTGGTGGGAGGTTGCCGGACCCAGTACACAACCAGCATCACCATTCTCGGATGGTACTGCAACCTTCACTTTCGTTAGATCTAGCGAGGCAGATCTCCCAGGCCAATACACCGAAGAGATATCATTCACGGTCACTGATCAGAATAACAACTCATACCCGGGAGAAACCATACTAGTAATGGACGCCCCGTCTTTGTCCATAGATGGGGCCACTGTCGACCTTCTTGGAAGCGACTTCGCGACATTTGGTGAAATTGAGACGTATTCCTTGAATATCACCAATTCCGGTAATGTAGACGCAGACAGCGTTACTCTGTCTGCAGCGCTATGCTCGGATATAAGGTGTGAAAATTTCGTTGGAGTCAACGCAACATCTAGCGGTTCAGTTCCAGCAGTGGGCGAGTCCACATTCTTGATAAATATGGATTTCACTCAGTTCGAGGAGTCAAAGAAGTACTTCATCAAATTCTACATCGAGGGGGAACTCACAGATGAGATATCTGAACCATGTAATGATATCCTACCTGACGGCGAGACATCTTGTGTATTCGAAGCGCAACTCTGGACTAGCTCCGAAGAGAACGACAGTCTCCAGTACCTATCCTATGCATTCCTAGTTATGCTAATTGCTGCACTCCTGTACTTCACTAGGAGGCCAACCAGACGAGTTAGCGCCCCGTTCTAATACTACGACCTCGGAGACAGGGTTGGACAAACATGCGTGGAATCTCGCGTCTCGAACTCATGCCAGAGCCCGAGGACCCAAGCCTACTTACCGCAGTAGATACAGATGCACCAGGTTATCCTGGAAAGGCATATGGTCTCACTGATAAGGAAGCAAGGAAGCTAAGATGGCCAATGGACCCAATTATCAACTTCCTTTGGCCATGGGGAGCAGTAGGATTCTCAGCCATAGTAGTCTCAATCATGCTCGTGTATCCTTCAATTTATTCTGTACTTGGTAACGTTCTGGACTCGGAATGGGCATTCGAGGACTCTGGTATTAGAGAGCTCCAGCGTTCTGGAACAATGGGTGAAGGAGTCAATGTCTGCATGGTGGACACGGGAATAGACATTAACCATCCCGACTTCTATGACTTGTCTTTGGAAGGCTTTCGAGACTTCTACACTGAGGTCAACGAACCGGTTCGAGACATCGGCCAAGCTAGTCATGGAACCCTGATGGCAGGGCTATTAGTCGCAAACGGTTCATTTGTCGGTGCAGCACCAGAGGTCTCCCTATCTGTAGCTATAGCGCTTGGACCCGATGGCAAGTCTGCGAATGAGAGAATGGTCTCTCAAGCGATAAGATGGTGCAGAATTTCACAGGATGCAGATATCATTTCACTGAGCCTAGGATCTGAGCCGGGATCCATTTTCGCCTCTTCATCAGATACCACTGAAGCAGTAAAAGAAGCCCTTGGAGAGGGTATTTTCATAGTCGCAGCAGCAGGAAATATTGATCCAGAGCAGAATTCCTCGGACGTTTCATCCCCTGCAAGTCTCCCAGGAGTTATTGCTGTAGGGGCGCATGGAAAATCAGGAGATCCATGGAAAGATAGTGCCAAGGGGGCATTAGCCGACCCAGAAACAGGTCAAAATAGGACTTTCCCGAACCAGAAACCTGAGATTTTAGCCCCAGGAGTTGATCTCTGGTCGTGCATAGACAGCGAAAGGGACCCTCCCTACGCCTTCTCAACAGGAACTAGTGACTCTACCGTGATGGTTACGGGTGCACTGGCCCTAATTATTGCAATTCACGGAGAACAAATTGCAGGTGATGATGGAGAAATCGACGAGCAAGAGATGCGACTGGTCAAGGTTGCACTGGCTAACTCGGCCAAGAAAACAGCAGGTCAAGCTCAGATACATGACCAGAAAAGCGGGTACGGCCTACTTAATGCAATTGAGTGGTCTATACAGGTCCAGAAGGAGTTCGGAATAGGCACTGAGACTACCGATTCACCTGATGTAAAGTGACGCCGGCGTAACGTATGGTTATATTGGCCAGTTGTCGTCCGTGGTACAATGGCCCGAGACAAAAAGATGCGTTCTTTCTCCCTTACGGGATTGTTCCTGTTCAGCATTCTACTTTCTCTAGCTTTGCCGGCTGGCACAGTTTCAGCCTCCAACGAGACTACTTCGGGGACAATTACAGGGACCGAGACATGGGCAGGAGTTCACACTCTCACTGGTGATGTGACGATAGCTCCCGGTGCCAAGCTCATCATCAATCCAGGAGCAACGATCGAGTTTCCAAACGGAACCCACCTTGATGTCAGGGGTAGTCTATGCGCTGGAGTGGCTTCATGCGGAGCATCGTCCAATGCAGGTCCCGCTATGCGAATCAACCTAAGGTGGAGCGAACCGGTTAACGCAAGCGCAACCGGAGAGTGCTACGGGATGAGCTACGGCAACCAAGAGATTTGGATAGACGATCCGTCTTGCAGTGAAGGAGTTCTGATGAGGAGCTCCATAGATCTGGCTGAGACTGGCCTGAGATACGTCACTTTCGATAGTGCTTGGGGAATTCCACAATATATCTCGGCAGTGGGCGAGTTTCGATATGGGGCCCTAGTCCTTGATGGTGCCAGCCCTACCCTCACTGAACTGTCTTTCAATCAAATCAACACATCCAGTGTTCTAACCACCAACCTAGCCCAACCGTCATTCAATGGGGGGGACTTTGCAGTTGGTATAGATGCAAATACCGGAATAGTCGGCGCTGCTCTCCAGATTTACTCCTCGGGCTCGTCTGTTAGCCCATTCTCGTTGTCCGACATTTCATTGACTGGAACAAACAACGGTTGCGGTAATAGGGATAATGGCCGGCATACTATCTGGGCCGAGAACTCATTCATCGAAATCGACAATGCTGACATCCAATCTGGGGATTTCGGTATCGGACTATGGACTTCTGCCGGCAGTGTAACAAATTCCATCATCAATGTGAATTGCAATGGAATTGACTTGAACGGGAAGAAGGCAGTTGGGGGGACATCATTCAACTTCGATATTTCGAACAATGAAATTACAACAGTTGACGGTGCAGGAATCTTTTCCGCCGCGGGCGCACTTGTAGATATCACGGACAATGATATCGGAGGTGCTGCTTCCGGATCAGGAGTGGCCGTTTACAATAGCGAGGCCCACATCCATCGGAACGAGATTGGACCAGTAGGGGGATACTTTGGATTATGGCTAGGAGGTTCTTATGACGTAATTGCCGAGAACAATTCAATTTTCGAAACTTCTCTTACTCCAGTAGTCGCAGGAATGTACTCATATTCTATCCAGGCTGCATCAAGACTCTATCTGGCAAACAATTCGATCTCATATGACGGAGCCGGAACCTGTAGTAGCGATACTAATTGGGGGGGCCAGTTCTCCTGTCCAGTTTTACATGCATACTTGACAGGGGTGACAATGTATGACAACATAATCACTGCTAGCGGTACAGCAGATGGAATTAGGGCAGTGGGCTCGCTCTTGGATATCCAGAGGAACTCCTTCGATGTCCAAAAGACCGGCGCAGTGATCAAGAACTACGATAGCGGGTATGCCGACTCACAGCAATACGGATCCCTGGCCTACTTCTCTGAGAACGATTGGAACCAAGCCGAATCGGTATACAACGTAACCAAGAGCTCAGTTACCGCCCAGTCTGAGTATATTCCATCCCCACCCAGTGGGGAATATCCAGTCAAACTATCCTGGCCAGATCAGGAGGCCTGGCCAGACAACCAATTCCAGGGCGCCATTATCCCAACCCCTGTCAAGGATTGCAATAATTGTCAGAATATGACTCCGAGGAACTTCCCATTGGGAGTTAGCATGGATAACAACTCCACTATCTTCACTTTTGCAGATCTCACAAACTTAGACCTGTCAAAAGTGCAGATTGCAACACAGCCAACACACTTCGCAGTCCAGGTAAGTAGGGCAGAGTTGGTCAGATTCCAGACTCTGATTGGGGGGGAGAAGGTCAGTGATGCTCTAGTCATAGTAGAGGATGCAGTCGGCAACGATCTCTACAGAGTCAACTCCGGCGGTGATGGATTCACGCCTTGGATAGCACTTCCTTCTAACTTCCACCTAGACTTCAGAGGACTAGGTGGTGGAGACAATCCGGATGGCTTCGCCGATGACGAGTACGAGGACTCCTGCTCGGATGGAATTGACAATGACGGTGACCTGATAATTGACACAGATGATCCCAGTTGCGACTATAATGCAGGAACAAGGGAGCTGTCTTTGTACAGATATACCGCCTATAGATTCGGATATGGATACTATTCAGGAGAATTCACACTCGAAGAAAACTCCCTGCAAGAGACAGCTAATCTGGAGAATCAGGCACCGACGGTAATTGTCACGCAGGAAGAGGGCCACTCCTTCCGAAGAATAGTCAATATTACAGGTAGCGCACATGATGGGACTCTGGCCAACAGCTATCCCACAGATGAGAGGGCACAATGGGATCAAGGCGGATACGTTCACGAAGTTCAGGTCAGAAATCCATTTACAGGATCATGGGAGAGTGCAGAATATGCTATTGATACTAGCGGGGTTGACGAGGGCAAAGTAACCCGGTTCAACAGACCCTTCAGTTCATGGTACTACAGCATTGACATGACGGGTTTGGCAGGAGAGGGCGATTATACCTTCGAATTCCGAGCCTTCGATGGGATAGACTACAGCACAGTGGTATCTAGGACCGTCAAACTAAACACACAACCCCCCACTGTATTCGTCTCATCGCCTAGCTCATTTTCGTCACATGACGAAGGCTCAGTGGTTTTCGATGGATATGCCCAGGACCCATACGGGTGTCCAGATGACTGCAATAGTGACATCGGTCTGGTGTACATGGACATATCTGGACCTAATTACCAGGTTACAAGCCCAGTCCAGACAAATGAAGACGGGACCTGGGATTGGGAATGGGACTTCAGCACTAGGCCTAGAGAACTAACAACCTACACATTCACAATTTGGGCATCTGACTCCGACTTCTGTATTGGTGAAGTTGACGAGTGCCAACCCGTTACACTTACTCTAACAATAGACAACAGAAACAGCCAGCCTACGATTAGCGTAAACCAACCCGTGTCAGGGACACGTGTCTCTTCTTCAGCGGACACCTTGCTTAGTGGAGTGGCTAGAGACTTCGATGGAGGGGTTACCAGAGTCGATTTGGAGGTAAAGGATGTTTCAAACGACTATGTCACCGTGCATGAGATAAGCACAGGAGAGTTTTCTGAAGAAGGCGAGTGGGAAATAAACTGGGATACTACCCAGCTTAGACATGACGCCGAGTATCAACTGAGGTTCCGCTCATATGACGGCATAGACTACAGCAGTTGGGTCGATGTGATAATCACCGCCGACAACCCCCCTAACGTAGGCAATAATCAACCCGAGTTCGACCAAACTGGTTGGCAGAGCGAGATTATCCTCTATTGCGATACCGAATCGATTTCAGTCGACAAGTGCACAACCTCAGAGATTGACTTGAAAGAATACTTCTCAGATATTGACAATGACATCCAGTTCATGTCAGTTTACAATGATCCATCCACTGACTCTGATGACATTTTCCCGCTCGTTGTGGGTGTAGGAACTGACGGGATAGCCCGGTATGATCCGGCTGATATGCTATTCTATGAGGAGAATATGGATTCATGGACCCTGAATAATGTTATTTTCATCGCTACAGATGCTTGGGACTCTAAGGCAAACTCACTACCGGTCACGTTCCGGGTCCTTCCTCTAGAATTTAGTATTCAAGAGCCTAACCAGACTTGGGTAGATTTGGATGGAATTGCGATTTATTCAGGAATCGGACTGCCAGGAAAGCAAGTCTCAGTATCAATAGGGGGAAATCCAGTAAACACCACAGTTGTCCGGGATGATGGAACTTGGGAACTCGGAGTCCCCGCCTCGAGAATCAAAGGAGAATCCTCTATTCCCGAATTCTCATATGCCGGCCAGAATACTGAAGTAACTCCTATTTCCAAGGGAGAGCCCACAGCAGACTCTACTAATATGGCGTTGATGTTAGGAATGGCCGGATTGATACTTGTAGCTCTGGTGGTGCTGGCATTCTTCAGCGGATTCATTGGCATAGAGGTCGAAGAAGATGAGGAGCCAAAGCAACCTGCTCAGATTCCAGAAGGAGAAGAATGGTGGTCTGGAGAATCGAATGAAAATACCGATGAAGAAAGGGGACTAGAAAGGTATGACGACCATCCCGGGTGGCTTTGGGATCCTGATTCAGAGGAATGGATTCCGGACCCAGATTTTCAGGAATAATCGGAGTCACAGGTTCTCCTAACATTATTGAGTGAGTCTAAGAGTTGAGTACCATGACAGCGGGCACTTCTTCACGACCTGGGGTACAGGAAAGGATATTCCTGCATCTAAGTGACTATGTAGATCATACGGATAAAGTCGAAGTTCCATTCGCACTGTCCCAGATGGGAATTGCGAACGCGGTCTCCATTGCTAGATCTAATGTTCCCAGGGCAATATCTGGGATGAAAGAGGCCGGCCATCTTGTGGAACGCCAGGCGCATGTCACCGGCGTTTCTAGGAAGAGGAAAGCCTACTTCCTAACCGACGAGGGTGCCAAGGTTGCAGATGAAATTTGGTCTAGGATATCTGAGAACAAGGTACGAGTTATTCATTCAGATGGCCGCTCCGAATCTTCAACTCTTGCACAGGCAATCGAGTCATCTGAACTCCCACTTAGACATGTGGATATGCTTCGATACATGGACGATTCAGGGACAATTGACCTGTCAGGACTTTCATCCGAATTGGTTGAGAGGGACCTATCCAAACACATCGAGAAACAACTTGTATCCTACCTAAACGACCTTCCTAGAACGAGGAGATTCTATGGTAGGGAGAAAGAATTGGACGTAATGGCCAAGCTCCTCGAAGCCAAGTCGGCATCAATCTTGGTCCCGGGGATTGCAGGAATTGGGAAGACCTCACTTTCTACCAAGATTCTAGACCGATTTACACACCGGAGAAACCTCCTTTACCATAGGTGTCAGGATTGGGAGGGTTCTAGGGCCTTCCTTGAGGCATGTGCCGAGTGGCTCTCGGCAGTCGGACATAACGATCTGTCTGACTATCTGGCTTCAACCCCAGTTCCTCAGACTAATATGGCTGTGAATCTAATCTCTGCAGGTTTATCCGAATCTCCCTCATTGATTGTAATAGACGATCTGCACAAAGTTGGCGATGAGACGCTATACTCGATTTTAAAGGAACTAACTCTAAGAATTCACTCCTTGAATGAAGTGGGACTCGTGATGTTCTCTAGATCATTCAGGATGGTAGTCCCCGAATCCGACCAATCTGGTAATATCGTAACCCTGGTCATGCCTCTACAGGGACTAGATGAGGAATCCAGCAGACAGATTCTCACGGCCATGCCAAAGATGGATTCTGATCAATTCATGCACATTTACTCGTTGTCGAGGGGGCACCCACTAATTCTTGAACTAATCAATAGGGGCAATGTTGCTGAGACCTTTCACGCCACACTAGAGGCATTTGTGGAGAAGGAGATTTTCAGTAGGCTTTCAGGATCTGAGAAACGGGTATTAGGAGCAATTGCGGTCTTCAGAGAGCCAGTTCCTATCCAAGCAATCCATCAAATCGAGGGAAGCGTCGACCTAATTGATGAATTAGTAGAGAAGGGACTAGCGAGACAGTCAGATGCAGAAAATTTCGATGTTCACGATCTAGTAAGGGAGTTCTTACTCAGATCCATGGACCATGAAATGAAAACAGATCTCCATGCTGCAGCAGTGAAATGGTACCGAGGGAAAATGGACGATGCTGCAGATCGAATAGAGTTCATTCACCACTTGAGTCAGACTGGAGATGAAGAGGGCCTAGCAGAGGTTTTGCTTACCGAAGGACACGGTCTAGTAAGTTCTGGACACACAGAGCTTCTCTCAATTCTCAACTCTCTGGAAAGTAGTGATTATGACTCAAAGAGTCGGGGACTAATTAGAGAACTGAAGGGAGATATACTGACTATTCAGGGAAGGTGGGACGAAGCAGAGGAGCAATATGATGCTGCAACAAAGCACGTTGGCGCTAACATGCCAAGCTCCGAGTTAGCCCGTCTCCTATCAGCCAGAGCAGACATAGCCGTAAAGAGGGGTGCAATGGACGATGCTCTCGAGTTGCATAGGAACGCACTCAAGATTCAGATCGAGATTAGAGACGCAGTAGGTGCTGCTAGGACTTACAACAACATGGGCCATATTTTCCGTAGGAGGAGGGATTCTCGTCGCGCACTCGAGGTCTATGGGAATGTCGAGGACCTTCTGGACAAAGAAAAGGATCCAGAACTAAATGAGGCTAGAATTAGATTGGCCTCTGCATTTATTGAGATGGGTGAGCTAGATAGGGCAAGGGAACATGCTCTTTTTGCCTATGAGAATACCAAGGACTCCAATCAGGATTTCCTACACGCTAGATCAAGAGCGGTTCTTGGCAGATACTACGCTAAAATTTCAGATAATGACCTAGCGCTTCTACACTACTCAGGGGCACTCGACACCCTATCCGATCAGAATGATCCACAAAGTACAGTGGAAGTAGAGATGCTACTCGGTCAGGTTTTGATCGATGCAGGTAGAAGGGAGGAAGCAGCCGAGCACTACCTAAACGGTCTAGCCGTAGCCGAGTCAAATGACTTTAGAATGCTGCAGGGAGAGTTACTAGCGAGACTGGGCGAAGTCGAATCCGATCGATCTCAGAGGATGAATTATCTCCAGAGATCGCTGTCTCTATTCAGAGAGCTCGGAGCCGTTGGAAGGATGAAGGAAGTCCAGAACTCAGTCCACAGGGCTGTAATGGGAAGATAGTCAAGAAGCCAGAATTTTGCTGGGCTCTGCCTGGCCAGTCCAGTAGCTGAACTCTGGGCCCAATTGTTTTGAGATCGAGATATTTCCTTCGAACTCGTCCCCTATCGCTAGAAGGACCTCACTCTCAGCAAGGTGGGGTGCGTTATTACTCTCCGAGAGGTGACAAAGAACAATGCTCCTCAGGTCCTTATTCATTGAACGAAGGAGTACTTCTCCAGCTTGGCTATTGGAAAGGTGTCCCCCTCTTCCCGAGATTCTCCTCTTCAGGGAATCAGGATATGGGCCAGACATGAGCCTCTCATGATCATAGTTAGCCTCTATGGAAATATGGTTACAACTCGAAAGATGCTTGACTAAGTCATCTGGAGCCTCGCCTAAATCGGTTACAATCGCGGCTCTCTCTCCTTTCCCATCGCTAGCAACCAATGCTACGTTATCTGCATCATCGTGAGGTACAGGTATGGCTAGCATACTCAAATTGGATGAAAACTGAATTCTTTCCAGACTCCCGAATTCTGCGTACTCACCTTCTACTAGTCCCATCCTTGAGGCGGTTCCGCCATTACAGTGCAGAACAGAAGACCATTTTTTCGATGCATTTAGGGCAGACCCTGAATGATCCTTGTGATGATGAGTTACGACAATCGAATCTATTGATTCCGGATCAAATCCAGCTATCCTGAGCCTTTTCTCGGTCTGCCTTAGGCTGAACCCGCAATCAACCAGGACATTGTAATCTCCTGAGGAAATTAAGGTGGCATTTCCACGACTTCCTGAACCTAGGTGAGTAATGCCAATCCCCATAATTGACTGCCTGCCTCGAGGCGCTCTTTGAACAAATCCGTTCTCATCAGATAATAATCTCGATTTCCCCCTACTGCACTTTTCTCCACGCCTCCCATCGTGATATGTCCGAACGACGCTCCATCACCATGATAAATCTCTGAAGTTGGGATTTACATAGAGGTGTGCGAATGCGTAGGAAGCAGACTGCATTACTAGTTTCCTTTCTGATTTTTTCTAGCCTTGCTTTTGTTTCACAAACAAGGCCACAATCTCCGGTTTCATCCACGGATCCCAATGAGGCCGAGGGTACAGAATCGCCCGTTACAGACCAGGACGGCGACCTAGTACCCGATCTTTACGAGGTTATCTTCGGTGAACCGGTTGAGATTGACTTGTCTGGAATGAAGATAGCCATATCTGGTCTGAATCCCTCAGACTCTACAGACAACTCAACTGATCACGATAGAGATGGTCTGACCGCGTTACAAGAATACTGCTGGCCTTACACCTTGGATAACTGCTTCGAGGAGAGAAGTACGCTAACAGGAAAACCACCCGAAGAAACCGAATCCGGGCTAAGGGAATACTTGGATCCACGCGTGTCTGATACCGATGGTGATGGACTTCCTGACGGTTATGAAGTCCACATGTGTACATTAGGGGGACTCTACAAAAAGGACCCAAACGATCCACTTAATCCGAATAATTTCTGGGAATGCCGGTATTTCGACCCTCTAGACCCAAGTGACGTGAACATAGATTTCGATAGATGCGAGGCCGACTTCAGTTGGGGTTGTGGAGATGGATTCGATTTCAATAGTGACGGGGAAATAGATGTGGGAGAAATGTTCACCAATGTAGAGGAATACTTGTTTGGAACTCCTGATGACTGGGTTACTGAAAGAGACGGCTTGTGGTGCTGGGGGCAGATTGAGGGTCTTACAGAGGACTCTTGTCAGGACCAGATCGAGAGGCCAACGGGCGAATCTGGTTGGATGGGGAGCGATCCGAGATTCTCAGACTCTGACTATTTCTTCTGGGATGAACTAGCTCCATCCCAATTGGACATAATTGGAGATGGTATTCCTGACGGCTGGGAGGCTCAATATGGGCTAGACCCATTGAATGCTAGTGATGCTACGATAGACTCGGACTTTGATGGATGGGACATTGACGGAGATGGTTTTGTTACACAGGATGTTACAATTGATACCTCTCAGTGGGGTGAGGCATTCAGTAACTACCAAGAGTATATGGTGGATTTCGATGATAGGGCTAGCGTAGTCCCGGGAGTCAGAGGCTTCGAGATATTTGCCGATCATGGCAACATGCTTAGTTTCGATCACTCTACTGCAATTAGACTCACTGACTCTTCCGTTCACAGCATCATAGCCGATCAACCAAGAGAGAGGCTTGTAATTGGGAGCAAATACGGAATTACAGTTCTTGATCCATTTAGAGGGACCTCATCATCATTTGGAATGCCAGCCGGACTCGAGATCAATGTCATGGAGAGAAATTCAGTAGGAGGTCTCGATTTTCTATTACTAGGTTCAAACATCGGTTTTCACTCAATAATCATGGAAAACGGAATACCGATGATGGAGTCAATGACTACTAATGAGATTGGTGAAATCTCAGTAATTTACCCGATAGAATCAGAGTCTATTGACTTGGGGATTCTACTAATTGGCGAAGAAGTCTGGAAGGTTACGTTCTCCGCGGAACAGTCAACGCTTATTCAATCTGAGATTTCAGCGATAGAACCTCTCTTTACGCTTCTTGAAGATGCAAAGGCAACCGTAAAATCAATCGCTCAGGCTAAAATTTTCGGTAGAACACCGATTCTCCTAGTAGGGACAGACTTTGGATTAATTGCCTGGAACTCAACAGATGCCTCTGAGGATATCGGTAGCCCCTGGTGGGTCTTTACGTCCAACAATGCTGATGAATTCGTTAATCCTGATATACTTGACTCAAGAAAGACCGCAGTCGTCAACAGTATAGTTGTTGAAGAGTCAAACAGTGGCTCAGATAATGTTTGGCTGGGCATGGGTGGAGGGCTTCATCAGATTACCATGGACCTATTTATCTCTCAACCAAGAGAGTCCATCAACAATGAAAGGATGCTCAATCTGGACGGCCTTCTATCCGGTTCAAACGACGTCAGAGCAATATTACCCCTAGACGGGACGATAGTTCTTGGATCAATGGACGGAACCTGGTGCTTGGAGGGTGATTCGGACGGAATACTCGGAACTATGCAGAATCAGACTGACATACCTGGCCTTGTCACAACACTGACGTCACTGCAGAGAGATGGGGAGATGTGGATTTTCGCTGGAATATCCCCGGGGAGATTCATGAATATCGCACCAATGGACCCACACTCTCATGACTCTGATCTAGATGGGATGCCCGATGGTTGGGAGTTTGCCTACGGGCTGGATCCAACCGACCCATTCGATGGCTCAAGGGATAATGACGCAGATGGAGTGTCCATTGGTGTCGGAATCGGTTTCGGATTTGACAGATACTGGAGTAATTTGGAAGAATATCGCTTCACAGCTCCCTCTGAATACGGACACAATGGCACAGATCCCAGAGTTTCAGACACTGATGGAGACGGTCTAACCGATGGCGAGGAATACTGGGGATGGTTCCTAGAGCCCACCAATTTTGAGTGCCATTATCTCAATCAACAATATCTCTGCGATTCCACGCTGGGCCAATCTGCATCAGATGTCCACATGGGGGGTTGGACTGGGACCGGATCCAGTGGTGGGAGTGATTTGCCCACCGATCCGACCAATCCCGACTCGGATGGCGATGGGATGCCTGACGGATGGGAAATAAAGCATAGGAGATGGATAGGGGACGTTTATACCGGGGGAAACGACTGGACTTTGGACCCAAATAACCCGGGTGATGCGAACGAAGACGCTGATGGGGATGGTCTGACAAATCTTTGCGAATACGAGTGGGAAAGGCTGCGAGAAAGATCGATACTTACCGGAATACAATCTCATGGGGAGTCTCCCGATTCAGTATTAAATTGGACTCCTACTAACCCCAACCAAGTCGACTCAGACGGAGACTCACTACCAGATGGTTGGGAGGCAAGATACTCCTGCAACTGGCCCTCGTCCAGTTCAGGAATAAATCCAATGAACGGCTCTGACGCTCTAAAGAATCCAGATGGCGATGGTTTCGACATAAACAAAAACGGACTCATCGATCAAGAAGAGGCCTTTGTCAACTGGTTAGAATATCACATGAAATCAGAAATCCTTCTACAGGACTCAACTCACTCTGGAATGGAATATCCTGATAATTTCACCTCCAACTTGCCCCATCAATCATGGCAAGGTCTGGCAAATGAGGCATTCGGCGAGAGAACCGGTGAATACTACTTGTCACTGTGGGTTGGACTGCCTACAGAGGATATCGGTTCAGCAGATCCTCTAAATTCAGACTCGGACAACGACGGGATGCCCGATGGTTGGGAGATTTTCCATGCCAGGTGGAGTTTGTTTGATGATGACTGGACCCTAAACCCAGTTAACGGAGGCGACGGGCTAGGAGACCCAGATTTGGATGGAATGTCAAATTGGGAAGAGTATAATTCAATTGATAGCGAAATAAGTGAGTCAGACTCCTCCATCTCATCTCCTCAATTCTACCTGACCGACGCGGCTGGAGCTCTTGTCGAGACTCCTTGGATTGGTGCCGAATCGTCACTATCATTTGGGCATTTTCTGACTGCAGAACAGGCTGGCTTAACAGGTACTTCATCAGACCCCAACAACCCTGATACTGACGGGGACGGGCTTTTAGATGGGATAGAAGTTATTTTCACCACCTGGAACTCTACTGACTCGGTGTGGACACTAAACCCCCTAGTTCCAAATCAGGGTGGGTATGACTCGGATGGAGATGGGGTCGGAGACTTGGTGGAATTGAATCTAACATCCAATTTACCGATTAACGGGGAAACCTATCCACTGGGCGTGCCAACCTTCGGTGATGAAGCCCGGGAAATCGATAACTTAGCTTTCGAAAATAGAGTTTTTAGGATTTTATTCAGTAAAGAGGGAAGGGCTGACTTAGGAATGGATCAGTACCTCGAATGGAAGTCGGGGATGCCAGCAAAACCGATGCTACAAGCAATATTCGGAGTAACTGACCCCAAGGATCCAGATACTGACCGGGATGGAATGGTTGATGGGTATGAGTACTGGTTCTCTGAATGGGATCTTGAGGAGAACAAATGGACAATGAATCCTCTCACAGACACTGATGTAGATTTTGATTCAGATGAGGATTCTTTCGACTGCAACGGGGACGGAGAAATTTCTGACTCTGAGTCATTCGACAATCTAGCCGAGTTCGACTCTAGGTGGTATGGAAAGAGGCTAGAGATCGGGAACGTTCCAAACGGAACTACTGCGGTATCATACGGAAGAGACACTGTAAATGCGCTAATGGAGGAGGAGGGACTTTCCAATGCAGCAGCATGGGATCGGCTTTACTCAATATTCTCTACAAAGAGCTTGAAATCGTCTGAGAAGATGGGGCTGATTAACCAGGAAGACCCCAATAATTTCAACAAATCTCTGATTGGAATCAGTGATCCCACAGACGGCGACTCCGATGGAGATGGGATGCCAGATGGATGGGAATACTGCTATTCAGTATATTCAGAGATTCTACCTGTAAACTCACTACGTTGGTCGCTAAACCCATTAAACCCTCTAGATGTCGATTATGATCCAGATGCAGACGGTTGGTTGGATAGGGATATTCTAGATACTCCTGCAATTCAGGGTGTCTGGGAGAATAGGTTCTTTTCTCCATTTTCAGCTGATCAGCAGATTGGAAACGGGGCCAACTCCCTATATTTCACTAATATTATGGAATACAGAAATGGGACAGGGCCGCTGGATCCGGATTCTGACTCAGACTCTGTAATGATGTCGCCCGTTATTGCCGATGGAGTAGTGGTAGATTATCGCCAAGACATGAGCCTCTCAGATGGCAGAGAGATGTTCAAGTATGGAACAAATCCATTGGATAATGACACAGATGGAGACATGATGCCAGATTTCTATGAGTTCCACAGGGGTTGGAACGAGACAAACGATAATTGGTCTTCTTACTTGAAAATCCAGGTTCAGTGGATAGAAGTGACGCCCCAGAATTGGAAACCTGTACAGTTCTCCGATGGACAGATTACCAGGCCTCAATTAGATTGGACATGGTTCACCCATGATGCTACAGACCCTAGCGATGCTATTCAGGATGCGGATAATGATGGAGAATGGCAATGCTCTGGGGGAGTCTGTGATTACGTGCCATACAACAACTTCCAGGAATACTACGCAGTCGTAAACACTACCCTTTCCTCCCCCTCCATAGTTAGGGCATCAGCTCTCTTTGACTGCTCAGGCGAAGATGTGGAAGAGTGGTGGCAACTTCGTGAGACTCTCCTTGGATCCTGTTCAGGATCCAATTCAGCAGACTCAAACTATCTTAGGATAAACAGAATAAACGACGAAGATATGCTTTATGCATTAATTATCGACGACAACGATGTTTCATACCAAGATGTGAATTTGAGTAACGATGTCACCATGGTTAACGGGGCGTGGACCGACGAGTATAACAGGATTGCAGGAGATCAATTCCATCTTCCAAACATTGGCCTAGGCGAGTATGCCTATGGTTGGTGGATTCTGGATATTGACGGAGATTTGGTCGCAGATGGTACAGATCCTAGGAATTGGGATACAGATGGGGATTGGTTGAACGACTTTTTTGAGATAGACGATGACCTGTTAGATGGGATAAGGGGGAATAGCGGTTCGCCAATTCGCTATGATGACAGAACTTCTTAACTCTACATTTCATTTGATACCTCCTCTTCAGATTACCATGGAAGAAGGCAGGGCCGTTCCTACTCCGAACTCGGAGGTGAACGAGAAGTTGCTTTTCCTCAGGGAAAATATGGTCCATCTAACAAATCAGCTAAGTATGCCGATAATCGAGGTCGCGCTGGTCGTCTCAAAATACATCAGAATTGTGCTGGAATCTCTCGAGAATGCCGCAGAAGCAGCTGGGGAGGAACTTCCAACGGCTATCCTGAATCCCTTACCATTCGATTCTGAGAATGAAAACACCGAACTCCCTGGAATCGAGTCATTTCCCTTAGAGAAGCTAATTGATAGGGTAGATTACGATAGGATGGACATTCTAGATACGATGGTTAGGACAATTTTGAATGAGAGCCAGATGGAATTTGTTCCAGCCTTACAGGAGCTTAGAGACTGGGAATTCGAAATAAGGAAACAACTCTCAAGTGCCTCTAGTCCAGGGGCCCTTTTTAGTCCACTCTCCCTGGGAGATGATTTCTAGTCAAGGCTATTCTGGGATGAAGCTACAATCCCACTAGAAATCCACCAAGCATCTGCAATGGACCATACGAATAAGAACGGCCAGAGAAAGGCCGGGATCAATGGAAACTGGATTAAGAACCACTCTCCAGCCTTTCTGTGCTGCCTGTTGAAATGCTGTCCAAGGAATAGGAAAGGAACTAGGGAGAGAGCTACTGCAAACAGGGGCCGTACTGCCCCCCATGGTCCGATTCCACCGCTAAGCTCACTCCAGATTGCTGATACGACCCCAAGAGGCCTGAAACCCTGTTTTTTAGAGGGCTCCATCTGGACCACGTACTCTTCCGCCACAAAGCCTGCGAATATTATGAGGGCATGAATTTGCCGACTATTCTAAACCCTAAGATGAGAACTATGGACACCTGGTAAGATGCCAGAGTGGGACAATACTATCGGTGAATGAATACTTGGACTAGATGGCTCTCATGATGATTGGAACCATTCCGAAGCTTCCCCATCGGAGTCCATAGCATACTCGTCGCCTACTTCCCTAGGGATTCTTTCTCTTCCAGTGTGCCAAGTCTGCTGCTCCAGCCATATCTCTATGTCCTGTCCCTCCAATGTGACTTCAATTAATCCTCCAAGTGCGTTTTCCTCCAGTACGAAGGAAACCTTTCCAATGGAGGCAGATTGTCTAGAGAGATAGAACACCGTCCCTCCCTCGTGGGCCTTCATTGCCATAGCATCCAGTGCGGTGTCTAGGACTCTATTTTCCCTCAGGATAGATAGAAGACCGTCAATAGACTGGATTTCTGCAGAAATGACCTCAGAGCTTCTTGTCACAGGAAATGAGAATCTCCCTGGGTAATTATTAGGTTCCCAGTCAGGAAAAATAGACGTTACAGATTCTTTGACCTTATCTGGATCGTCATGACTTCGGATTAATGTAGAAACTCGCATCTTGGGTTCCATACACCTCCGAATTACTGGGCATTAATAGTGATAACCAGACTTGTCCATTTTTCACGAAAATTCAAACCATTTCCAACTCACGATTGTACATGGTCCAACGTTCTGGCCTAGTTTCACTTGCACTGATTATGATTCCAAATATCATAGTAATTGCATTCAGAACCCTTTCGCCTGAACTAGATGAAGCGCTTGCAAATGACGATTTAGGGCGAATCATGACTCATTTATTTGCGACGGCAATCGGGATAATTCTAGCCTTTAGGTACTCCCGAGTGCGTGATCACGAATTCCGTCGCTCTAAGGCCATAGATGCCCTATCTAGAACCTACAAAATGGAAGATAAGGGACTCTGGGAAAAGGGGGAAGTAGCTATTCAGAGGCTAGAGGCCAGGGCGCATTCCGACTTCAAAGGGAGAAAGGCCTCACGCTCGAGGATGAGGATGCAAGGCAGTATAGGGGAACTAAATAGAGAATTGGAAGAATTAGAGCACGATGGAGATGACTCCGAATATTCTATTTCTGTGGACGGAATTGAAATCATAAAGGAAACAAAGGAAGAGCAAAAATTCCCCGAGAAAAATTTTTTCCGGTTAGTAGCGAATTTCTTCTCTTCTTTGGTCGATAAATCAGCAAACAAGAGAGCGGAAAAGAACAAACAAGAAGTAAAGATAAAACAGTCCATTACGAAAAAGAGAGTAGATGATTTCCAATCTTTTAGCTCTGCTGGAGGCTCTCAGTGGGTAATTCCAGATGGTACACAAAAGAAAACAAGATTCTGTGAATCATGCTCTACATATAATGACGCAGTTTCGGATTATTGCACAACCTGTGGTTCTTTCATGAATTGATGGGGAACGGTTGATATGACTCCTTTCGGGGCCTAAGTCGGGCCTATGTCCGGTAAGCGAGACTATTACGAAGTTCTTGGCATTTCCAGGGATGCTTCTGAGGGCCAAATAAAACAGTCATTTCGTTCATTAGCTAGAAAATACCACCCAGACAAGAACCCCGATAGCCCTGAGGCAGAATCTATGTTCAAGGAGATCCAAGAAGCATATGCGATACTTTCCAATCCAGAAGAAAGGAGGAAGTACGATGTCTTTGGGCATGAAAGACCGGGAGGGTCCCCATTTGGATCTCGTGGATTTCAGGGCGTAGATATCAATTTCGATGATCTATTCGGAGGAGGTTTTGAATCTATTTTCAGTCAATTCTTCGGTGGTCAGCAGCAAGACAAATCACATGGATCCGACCTCTTGGTCAGACATTCAGTGCCGTTTCAGGCTGCGATGGATGGTATGGATGACGAAATAGAAATTGAAGTACTGAAGAATTGTTCTTTATGCAATGGCTCCGGATCTAATATCGAGGGCGGATCTAGAACTTGCCCCTCTTGCCAGGGAAGGGGAAGGATAGATGAGATTTCGATGATCGGTCCATTCAGACAACGAGTGAGGAAGGATTGCGCACCCTGCAGGGGTTCCGGGAGGCTTGTCACTGACCCCTGCTCCGAATGTAACGGCGATGGTAGATTATTGCAGTCAATTCAGGTGAAATTCTCTGTAAGCCCGGGAATCACATCGGGCAATCGACTTAGAATGCGCGGACAGGGCGAAGCTCCAAACTCTCTAAACGGATATCCAGGAGATCTATATATCGAGATAGATGTTGAAAAACACCAATGGTTCGAAAGAGATGGGGCAGATCTTCTAATGGCACTTCCGCTGAGTTTCGCCGACCTAACACTAGGCACTACAGTTGAGATACCACACATCGATTCTGAAAATCTGACAATAAAAGTCCCTCCCAGCTCTAATCCAGGCGAAACAATCACGATTCATGGAAGGGGCTTGCCATTCAATGGAAACTCATCCAGAAGAGGTTCAGTTACTGTAGTTCTAAGACTTCAATCTCCAAAAAAGACCACTCGTTCCCTCAAGAATAAGATCAAAGAAATCAGAGCTGAACTTGAAGAATCAATTCCCCCGATAGAAGAGAGAATTAGGGAGGATGCCAATTCTAGAAGGAGTCGTTAGTGTCATTCTTCCTCCATTGCTATCGTCTTTGCTAGAACCGCTGCATTCGGGCTCCCCTCAACTATTCCTGAGATGTGTATTTCTGCCTCCGGAGCTTTACCAAAAACTTCTACCCGAACGAAGGTAGTAGCTTTCTCTTCCAGGTTTCCAAGGTATATTTCATCATCCTGGAACATCATTTCAGGGGCGACACTGTCAATTTTTATCTGCTCACCAAGCGGAGACTTGATTCTAATCGCCGCCATTTCCCATTTCGAATGATCTGTCTTAATTCCTATTAGAAATGATCCAGAACCCCCATTCACTCGCCATAATGAAATATCTATATTTTCCGTGAAATGCCTTATCTCTGGTTTTCCGAACTCTTCAGAAATTGCATTCCAAGAATCTCTACCTAGAGTTGAGAGTGCTTCATTTATTTCCTCAAATTCCACGCTGCTCCTATCGGCGGAGAATCTTTCTTTCAGTAAACTCAAAACCTGTATCTCACTTTCTTCCAATATGCTTCTTCTAAAGGTCGAAGTTAGGATATTTTCCCTATTCCACCAGATAACCACCAGCATTGGAAGGATCAGGAATAAACCAGCGAATACATAGAAAGGAGCGAACATCCAAGCCAGATTTACATACTCTCCCGATTCATCGAAGTTTCCCATGTTCCTGATGATGAATCGATAATCCACTTCCTCCTCGTAACTTCCTAGTCTCTCCAGCCTTATTGCATGGAATCCTTGATTTAGTGAAATCTCGCCAATGTCTTCGTTGGCATACTCTTCTATTGACCAGGTACTCTGATTGAGTCTTTGTATGCTAATGCTTACCGAGTCGCTACCAGATACAGAGAAACTTATTGTTGTCCAGTTTGGAGATGAAATCTCAATAGCATACAGGTCAACAGAATCATTCAATTCGAAGGTTCCTAGGATGGTAGAATTATTTTCTGGCACTGTAATCCAATTGCCCCCTACTCCTTCTGAACCCCATATTGTATCAGGTGAGTCTAAGTCCTCTTCAATCAGAAACTCCGAATCGGCAAAAGCGACCTCTGTCAAGGAAATCATCGCAAATATTGCTATAGAAATTGCGAGATGTCGGCTCTCCATAGTTATTGCGAGAACAACTAGGTCTTAGAATGCTTCAAGCGAAATGCTTCCATCGGCAGTCGATGGAAGAGCGGCCCCTGGCTAGGAGCACTATCTCTAGAGACAGGTTCTCCAGACTTTTCTCTATTGGAGATAGGAATTCTCCCGAATCATATTCTCCATGTCTTATCATCGGCGAAAATGACCCTGAATTGCCAATTCCTATTGCTCCTTTAAATTTGAAATTAGATAACTCTGTAATTCCTTCTTCAATGGAAATATCTACACGTGCAAAATTATGCTACCCATTTGATAGAAAAGACACATGGACAGCTTTTCAGGGCTTATCCCTTCCACCCAGCCTAATTGACTCAAACTCTGGCGAATTCCCTTCTGGAACTGAGTTTTTACCAGTAACTTGGAGCTCATTACACCATGACTCATCCTTGCTAAAAACGAGCTTCCAGCCTTCCATAATTGCGTTAATGGATGCTCCCCAGCTTTCGAAAAATACTGGATTGATTGAAACCGCACTATTTACCATCAGGACCCACTTTCCATCCTCACTGATTTGGGCCCCTGGGATCTCGGGTCCTGACAATTGCGCACTACTTTCTTGGATGGGGGTAGACATTTTTGATCTGACTAGATCTAGACAAGCCTCATCACTCGGCGTACTATTGACTGAATCCGGACCAAGACTCCCCGAGCGTTCAACCAAGGAGGACTGTTCAATGGTCTCCCAGTGTCAAATGTGGATCAATTCAATTTCATCCACTAGGTCTGCAATTAGGGCAGGTTCATTGAGGGAGTTAGCAGAACTTCAGAGTAAATCTAGCCCTAAGTCCGTGGAGCATCTCAGGCGGCATGATCAACTTACTTTACAGAAGTCTAGAAAAATAGGTATGACACAAAGCTCCGTACAGTTTGGAACACAATTAAGATGTCACTCATTCGAAAGTAGGAACGATGTAACAATCCGTCTTTGGAGGGAGAATATTTCAGAGGAGTACGAGCCTTCTATGAGAATGAGAGACGTCTTGGTATTACTTCCTTGCTCTGCCAAGAAGCCCTACAGGCTATCAAAAAGTCACTCTAGATTTAGGAAATCAATAGGCAATCGTAGAGTGCATGAGGTCATGGTCACATCCCCTCTGGGATTAGTTCCTAGGGAATTGGAGGATATTTGGCCTGCTGCACACTACGACATCCCAGTTACGGGAGATTGGGATGAAGATGAACTATCGATAATCAGGCAGATGCTAAGTAGGATTGTTGAAAGGATTGGCTATTCTTCTATTGTAAATCACTCCGGAATAGAAACTGGCTTAGTTGGAATAAATGAAATCGATACAAGGAAGGGTGAATCAGCAGGGTCAAAAGACTCCCTAGCTAGACTTAAGGATGCCATATCTTCCTCATTCGAAAATGAGTCTGGAGAATTAGATTTCAGCCCTAGAGAAGAGAAGCTGAAATCTATATCTAGGTTCAAGTTAGGCTCTGATGAATGGCTAGATGGTTGTCAGATACGAGGGAGGCCACCAATCTTCACCATCTTGAAAGATGGAGAACAGATGGCGAAATGGGACCCTCGAAGGGGAAGATTCCTATTCTCAAAGGCTAGCCTCAAGAATCTGTGGAGTCTTGGTATACTTAGGGAAATAGAACTTATTCCTGAAATCGAATGGACAGGGGATATCTTCCCGAACATGATTGAGAATTATGACCCATCCATCCTTCTGAGCGACGAATTGGCCGTAATTCAGAAAGGTGAACTCCTGGGCTCTGCTAGGGCAGTTGCACCAGGGTGGGAATGGCCATTTGGGCCAGGGAAACTGGCAAAGTCGAGACATAGGTTTTGATCCAATATCAATTTCATCCACGGCGTAGCGGTTAAAGAGGGACAGCAAGTCGCCGGGCTCCTGAGGAATGCAATTGTCCAGAATGCACAGTAAGGGAAAGGGGGCCAGTGGTTCGAGCAAACCCCATTCTCAGACTCCTCCAGAGTGGTCAAATTCTGATAAGAAGGAAGTCGAGGAACTAATTCTTCAACTCTCCGAAGAAGGAAACTCAAACGCATCGATTGGTACCATACTTAGGGATAAACATGGAGTTCCTAACGTAAGACTGGTGACCGGGGAAAGAATTTCCCAAACTCTGGAGAGACTGGGCAAGTCCGGAAAGCTACCGGAAGATCTCATGAGCCTGATGAGGAGAGCCCTGAGATTGATTGACCATCTCTCTCAAAATTCCAAGGATGTCCATAATAGGAGGCAGCTAGAACTGTGTGAATCCAAGATCAGACGCCTTTCTAGATACTACAGGGAGAACAAGCAGATTGACTCAAATTGGACCTACAAGAGAGACCAACTAAGGCTAATGGTCGAGTAATCACTAGAGATTTGTACTCCCTCTCTACCGAGGCATCGTGAGAGATATATCAGAGCTCGACTTTTTCTCTTCTATTCGGGAACCATTTCGTAACTTTGCTAGGGAAGTTTGTAATAGAAAGAAGAAGATACTCCTAATTTCTCAACCAAATATCAGAGGGGCATTAACTCTGGCTCCAATCGAGGCAGCACTTCTTGATTCGGGCCTTCCTTATCGTAGGAGATTCACCAATAAAAATCCAGATTCAGAGACGTTCGTGCATGTCGCTGAAGACTCAGGTAGAGGAAGAACCTCGAATAATGGGATTGTAATCTCCGAGTTCGTCGTTGAAGGGCTTAGGGGTAGTTCCGGAGATTCCAAGAAGGGTCCACTATCCACCGTAGCACAAGCACATTTTTTAGCTACTGAGATTAATCCCAGCAGTGAAAGGCTCAGAAGATTAAGGCCTTGGATCCTGTCAGGAAATTGGGTTGGCGACTCACTTGATAGGGCATACGATCCAGTTTACTCCTTCCTCCGAGACTATCTTTCTGAACAAGGAGTAATCAGTGTAGTTCCTGTGACCGAGGTAAAATCTCCAGAATCTGATAATTACCCTTGGATCGAAGAGGCCGAATTATGGAGAATGACTGATCTTTGGCAAACCTCCAATTTAGAGAAAAGAGAACGTATAATGGGAGAACTGGCTATGCCAATTTTCAACTCAACGATCCCTTCAACGACTAGAGTCGAAGAACTTCTCTGGCATTGCGTAATTGCTCCAAATTGGGAATCGGATCTATCATCTCAGATTTTCAGGGCCAACTCATTTTGGGATACAAAAAAACCTGTAGAAGCAGCCAACAAAATTGCAGATTTGCTTGTCTCAACAGGTCAGATATGACTATTCGATCCTTAGGGTGCTTCCACATGCAGGACAATCTATCCTCAGTGGTCTAATATCTGACTCGACCGGAACTTTCTTTCCACACGAAGGACATCTCACCATTCCGCCCTTGTTCGAATTTCTCTGGACTCCCGTATCTTCAACAACCGGAGAAATTACTGAAGCGGGGAAAACAAGGAGTATACTAGAACTAACAACCCCTAGAACTATTGGCATAGGTAAACCGAACCAGTAAATGGATAACGATAGAACGCCCAAAACTCCAATCATAATCATACTTGGCGCTCTCGTCCTCCTCCTAGTAAGAGCCATACCAATCCCTAGAGCCAAGCAAAGAGCGAATACTGAAATCATTGCCGATATCAATGGACTGAAGAGGAGGGCGTTTTCGGCGCCAAACTCCATTCTGAAGTCTGTATCGGATTCGATATCGGAACTCTCCATAGTGATTATTTCCATCAATATCCACCTTCTATGAGTATAGTCGATATCTTCGTTGTCTAGGTAAATCCCTCCGAAACCGGAAAGCATTCCTGTTCTTATCTCAAATGAGAGTCCCACCGTATCCCAGAAATCATAGCCCCCCGGTCTGACAAAATCCTCAATCAGAGCTTGTCTGGAGCCACTATCGGAGACGTAATATGTCGAGGAAACTCTCAGTGAAATAGAGTCCGAATTAAATGCTCTAGAAGCTCCCAAGTCTATGCTAATCTCCAAAGGGCCAAAGTTGACTGGATCCACACCAAAAACAGCCTCTGGATCAATCATCAAACCACTGGAAAGGAACGATGAGAGATCGGTCTTCGACCCCCTAAGATGGGTTTCTAGTGCCGACAGCTCTGAGTTGTCCACTCTCCCATTCTGCTTCTCTGAAGAGCTAACCTGATCCGAAAATGTATTCAGATTCCTCCACCAACTGTTTGACCCCAGGCTCTTATTTCCAATATTGTCTAGCCCCCATCTCATCCATTGAGACATAGCACCGTCGAAGGATATAGTCGTCTTTCTCTCGATAGAGTTGCCGTCATATTTGCAGTTAATTTCAACATCAAGCCCCGAGCCTCCAGTACGGGGGGGCTCTTCCTCAGGGTACCAACTATTGTCCCCTGTGTCTTGGCCGAGTGTAATATCATGAATTTTATTCGCTTCAATTACTAGTGAGCCCTGAAGAGAAATATGGAAATCAGTCCTAACCGAACCTCCGCCGCTCTCACTAGGATCCCAAACAAATGTGACATCCACCCACTCTTCATTGGAGTTAACAATCGGACTTTCTGCGATTTCAACATTCTGAACCATTAGGCCTCCAGATGAAGAGGTCCATATTCTGTCCCCGAAGCCAGAACTAAGTCTAACCGGAAAGAAAACCAGACTTCCCTTGACACTGGCATCACGAATTTCCACATTTACTAGCGGGAATGACATGGACATCGCAGCCGCATAGTCTTCTGAGCCCCAGTAGAAGTTTATTCCAGATTCACTGCCAGGATTTGAAAAAATCATACTTCTAACTGAGAATGTGATTTCGATCTTGTCATTTTTAGAGTATTGACCGTCTTGCACCTCTATCGGAATAGAGAGCTCACCCGTTTCGCTGAGATAAACTGCCGGGAGCTGTCCCGAGCTTTCGTAGGTATTTCCACCGACCTTTACTACAACTGTTGCGTTCGCAGATACCCCAGTAGAATCCTTCACCTCATATGGGATGGTGAAAGTCCACGTTCCCGAAGAATAACTCCCCGATTCTCCCCAAACAATCATCCAGGTACCGATTTCAACCTCTCCGAAAACCGATGAAGTCACTTCCATGGACTTCTCCTCCTCTAATTCATCAGAGAATGGGGTCAGTTGCCCACTATCTGCGTCTCCTATCAAAAATAGATCGAACTCATCTGGAGATTCACAGCAGTCATTGTTCTCTTGAGCATTAGCCATCATGGGGGAAAAAACAACCATTATCATCATCGAGGAAAAAATGACTGCAAATCTTGAACTGGCGCCTTCCACGTTACCCTGATTCAGACGGCCCCCTTCAATGCCACGCAAACTTTCAGTGAAAATATGCTAGTTTAAAGGAAATTCATCTTCACTAATTGTGTAGCCAAAGGAGCCTTGCAATCCCGTCTTGAATCCCTTCGAATCTAGCAAAACCTACTCGCTCAAGTTGGTATAATTCTCCCTCTATAAGTTCAAAGTCCTCTAATACTCCATTTACCTCAGAAATATCCTCGCCATCGGGTACTGACAGTATCGCTTCTAGGGACAACTTCTCTGGAATCCAATGTACTATTTTCCGGTCATCGCTCCTATCAGCCGACTCTATGGTTGCAGATGAACCTGAAATTATGATATCGGCGAAGTCTTTCAGCCTCAGCTTTCCTTCGACAAAGTCACTATTTTGAATTGATACAGTCGTCCCGACTTCCCACACTCTGAAACCCTCTATTTCGCCATCTGGATGTCTAGCCATACTTATTCTTGAGGGGATATTTTCGGCATTAATATCCAGACTTTTCGGATTCGAGACGAAAACCCTTCTTTCGCAATCTCCGTCTATTATTCTAGAGTTAAATGACTCCAATGTCTTCATTGAGATTGAGATATCCTTCTGAGTAAGGCCAACTTCTTCCCAAAGCTCTGCTAGAGAGCGAGGATCAAATCCGCGACGCCGCATTGCTCTGAGTGTAGGGAGCCTCGGATCGTCCCATCCCGAGAATTTTCCCGAATCAATGGACGAAGACATCCCAGAGGTAGAGAAACCTCCAAACTCATGGATTTTGACCCTGCCCCAATACAATGGCTCAGGATAATCCCAACCGAAGTGCTCGTACAGAATAGTCTGCTTTCTTGTGCTGTCCATCAAATCCTTTCCTCTGATGATGTGGCTTACTCCTTGAAGATGATCTTCAATGGCGCTTTGGAAATCTAACAGAGGCCAGACCTTGTACTTGTCGCCGACTATAGGGTGCGGGGAATGCTGAATCCTTAGTGCGGGCCAGTCTCTCAAAGCGGGATTCGGCAGATCCATTCCGGTCTTCACCCTAACAACAGCGCCTCCCTCATCAATCTCTCCAGAGTTCATTTTGCTCCAATCGTCCATGTTCTGTTGGACCGACTTAACCCTACATGGACATTCAGTCTTTGTAACTCTGAACTCACGAAAATCCTCGGCAGTACATTTGCAAACATAGCCAAAACCCCCAATTAACATCTTCTCAGCGTGTTGGAGATATATTGGCATCCGTTCGCTAGCTCTTATCACCACATCTGCAGCCTTTCCTGACATCCATTCGAACTCTTCTTCTATCCAAGCATAGGCATCAACCATTGGAGGTTTTACCTTAGTATCGGTATCATCAAACCTGAGTACGATTTTGGCTTGATATTTATCTGCGTATAGGGAATTGATAGCCACTCCTCTTGAATGTCCTATGGATAAAGGGCCATTGGGATTAGGGGCGAATCTCAGGATTACTTCTGATGTATTTCCTGGAAGATCCCTCAAACCCTCATTTTTCTTATGCCTCTCCCTATCTAGAGCTTCTGGAGCTAAACTCTCCAACTCTTTACGAACTCCTTCGATTCCATCCTCACGAGCTATAGAATTAGCCCTTGTGACCTCCTCCTCTACTAACGATAGTAGGCTCTTCACACGGTCTCTCAGTTGTTCTCTCTCCGCAAGAACTCTACCTAACACGCTTCCAGACTGCCCTTTGCCGCTATACTCTACAGCGTTCTGTAATGCATACTTACGAACTGCATCCCGATCCTCCAGAGCGAAAACATCCTCCTCAGTCATATCTTACATCTGAACCAGACATTGGTTACATTTCACCATTCTTATTATTCCCATCCATCTAGAGTCGATTGAAACACTCCGTTCCATTCATTCGCTCTTGTTTGAATGGGACGATTGTGGCTCCTGTTCCAGGTTCTCTTTACATTCGCCCATTTTCTTCTGATACAATCCGCAAGAACTTCTTCCTCACACAATATCTCTAGGGCTTTCCTGGTCTTGGGGTCCGACGGATATCCAGAACCTAGATCTATATTCAATTTCTGTGACAGCTCTTCCATTGCTGAGTCCCTACTTACTTTGGCAACGATGCTTGCCGCTGCAACGACTTCATCTTTGGAATCCATCTTATGCTCTGAATAAATCTTGCAATCATGCCAACCATCTCCAAGAGTCTTGGACACCATCCTACCGAACCTCTCTTCATCAACGTCACATGCATCGAGAAAAATCTCTAGATTCCCCCCGGGTTCGGCAGCATCTCCTATTGCTTCGGAAAAGAGGAGCACCTCTAACGAATTCAGATTCCCTTCATCCATCCACTCGTCTATCCTTCTTGCATCACAAATTACCAATCCAATGGTCCAATCTAATGATTCAGTGTATCTTAAAATCTCCTTATACAGACGATTTCTATTCCTTTTACCTAGATTCTTCGAATCATCGACTCCCAAATCTCTGAGGATCGATCTGTCCCTCTCAGGAATGTTAAGTGCTGAAACAACTAGTGGTCCAATGGCGGGGCCCCTTCCGGCCTCGTCCACCCCTATGTGCCGTGCAAGCATGCCCACTCCAATAGAACCAATTCCATCAAAACTACTGCTTCATGACTCAAAATAGGGAAAATATGATGCCATCACTCTCCACTCCCGAAACATGGGACCGATATGGCCCTTCAAGAAGAAGAAATCATCGAAATCGAAAGTATCTCGTACGAATTACATGAGGAATGTGGTTGAGTATGAGAAAAAAACTGGAAAGAAAGAAGAAAAAAAAGGATGACAAAAGGCATCCAAAGAACAATCAGTTCTTGAACGCGATGAAACTTCTCTCTAAAGACGAAGATGATACCTAGAATATTGGATCAGGAATTATCCTGTGTATTGCCTCTAAGTCAATCTCTCCCGCTTGAATTGGAGATTTAATTCCGAAAAAGCCGCTAACTTTCGGGTCAATCTCTCCGAACTCCCCAATCTTCTCGCCTCGAACAAAAACATGGCTCCCTCTTCCACTTATCCAAGGTCCATCCTCAGCATCTGTCGGCCTGAATTCAACTTCATCTTGAATCGCCCCCATGTCTCGAAGGAGGGCCTGTACAATTCCTTTTGAAGAAGTGAATCCACTGCCCACTTCTGCACACGCCCAGGCCGCTCGTAGGAAGTTCTTCGAATTTCGGATGACGTCTCCTAATTCGTAAACCCTCTGTGGTAGTTCATGGTGGCGATTTGCTGCAAGCAGCCTTAGTAGCGAGGGAAGGATGTATTGTCTTAGAAGAGTATGATCTGATGTTATTGGATTTGCAATCTCTGTAACATATCCTTCACTCAGCCATCTAACATTTTCAAACTGATCTCTTTCGTTTGAAAGAGTCAAGCTCTGCACCTCTTGCAAACCGCACGCCCTCATGCTCTCGCCAACTCTCCTCTTAAGATTAGAGCTCTTCAGTGGCAGTGCATCAAGATGTGTCGTAGAAAATTTCGGCGGAAGATTCTGGAAACCGAAACCTATCGCTATATCTTCCACGATATCAACTGGGTGCATGATGTCGCTCCTCCATCGAGGCATTTTGATTAGATGCTCAACCTCTCCAACTACGCAATCTGACCACCTCCCCCTCTGGTTCGGACCATCCGTAACAGTACGACTTTCTTCTAATGTCCCGCCCATTTTTTTGATTGAAGATGACAAATCTTCTGAGGTCAATTTTATTCCTAGAATTTTTTCAATTAGACTGTCGGGAACTCGATGAGTTATGGCTCCTCCTTTTGGAGACAAATACTGCTCTCCGTCTGTGTCATTTAGTTGGATACTCTCAATCTCTCCTCCTCTCTCAGACATAGATAGACAGACGAGAAGTAGAGATGCTTCACACGCTCTTCTGTCCCAACCCGTTACATCAATGAAAAAGTCAGTTGTCTCTTCGCTTACTGTTGTGTGACTTCCATTGATTATTGGTGGAAATGATAACACCTTATCATCAGAATCAAGAATTAGCGGGAATTTCTTCAGATTCTGCATGAGATGGGCATATTCTATTCCCTTGGGATGGTCTGTAAGTATTTTCTCAATACTCATCTCCTCCATACTAGCTAGAGGAGTGAAAGAAAATCCTGACGACACAGTTGTTACCCTAAATGGAGGTTTGAGGGTACTTAGATCATGGACTCCAATCGAAGCGAATCTTCTCTTTCTCCCAAGTGTCATATGCAACTTTTCTTGATGGTCCATCAAACTCTGGATGAAATCTCCCTTTTCATCAGAATTAGCACCAGTATCTACGGCTCTAACAACTGCTCCCATTACAACAGGCCTCACACCTGCCAGTTCGGGATCAACTGTGAGAGAAATTTCGCCCGTTGTTACAGCCATGTCCGGTTCTTCCTCACTTAGACAAAGGAATGACCTGGATGCCCTACTCATTGTCTCATGGCTTAGTAGGTCTGGACGATCAGGGAAAACCTCCACTTCCACAGACTGTTCGTCATTCCTATCAACGGGGCAACCAATCTCGGGGAGCCAATCTGACCATTCTTTCCAACTATGTTCAATTCCATTGATTTTCTGTACAAATTCGAGAATAGAGTGTTTTAAGTCCAAGGTAGGCATTAATTCACCCTAGTTCTAACCACATTTTCAGCGGACGTTCATACCCCACAAGCCTCAGTCCGGATATTGCAGCAGTATCATAGTCATTGGCTCTGAGATTCCTTCTTCCAATCCTATCTATTCGATCAACTCCTATATCTCTCATCCAACCCCGTACTTCCTTTCCAAGAACCTCAATCTTTGAATCCACGCTCCCACCCATGTAAGGGGAAACTATAGCAGTACAACCAGATGCTACAGCGATTAGCATATCCTTGGCCTCGGGCTCAAAGTCGATCTCCAACATCACGAACTTACCTGTCTCACTAATTCCCATTGCCTTCGATGCAAGGCCAATCTTCGGTAGGGAAGATGCAAGTCTTGAACCACCAGGAGTTGAACACATAACTACTGCGCCGTCTAGTTCTAAGTCCATCACCAATCTGAACACCCTCTCAATTCTGTCAACTCTTCCCCTAAGGAATATTATCGCGTTATTATCCATTCTACTCCTCATAGAAATTACCATAGCCTCAATTTCTGAGTCATTAAGACCGGGAAAATCGGTAATATCCAAAATTAGTCCAGAACAATTTCTAACAAAATCTATTGACTCTGGGAACTCTTTCCTCCCCACTAGAAGTAGGTCATTAGTCCTCGTTTCCGAGCGTACAATTGCTGGCGCTACCACCTCATCCCATTCTTCTGATCCCAATGTCGTCTGACAGCTAATTAGCCAGGGAATTTCAAGTAGCGCGCCTTCTGAATCTGAGTCGCCCTGCACAAGAAGAGTATAGTGATCCAGTATTGCATTATCTGCAAGAGAGTCTTCATTGGGGTGTAAGGAAATCTTCTCAAATCCTTCTAGGATTGAGCACTCAGGGCGACTATCCTCACCGTGAATTATTTCTCCCGGTTCTAGAACCAACGCATCATCATTTAGCTCAAGTCCCATAGGCTCTAGGATTTTTGAGAACTCTTTGATTTCTGATTTCTTTATCGATCTCATCTCTACACCATCGGGCGGGGGAGGGCAGCTCCCCGAGACAATAATTCTCCCTCCAGTCATTCCGTTTCCAGGATCAGATCCTACTGAACCCATAACAATAACAGCTCCTCCAGACATTCTAGATCCGAGGTAGTCTCCTGCTTGTCCTCTGACCAACAAGACTCCTCCCTCCATGGCTGAACCTGTTTCACTACCAGAAGAGCCTTGGATGGTTAGCTCTCCCCCTCGCATCCCAAATCCAGCTTTATTTCCTACATCCTTCTCAACCACGGTCTTTCCTTTGACATGGAATGCCGCCACCATTGATCCAGTACTTCCTCTAAGAGTTAGGGTCCCTCCTCTATTTGCAGCTCCTACTAGTGACCCTAGGTTGCCCAGGCATAGTACCTTGGCCCCTTCCGGCAGGTGAGTGAGCACGCCAAACTCTCCATCCTTCGGTCTCTCGTCTCCGGCTCTTCCCCATCCAATTTTCACTGGCCTACCTTGCTCCAGAGCCTGCTCAACGTATCTATCCAGATCTCTATTGAGTTTCATACTCTTGGTTGCCAATTCCTTCACTTTGGTCCTCCCCTTTGTAATACTCTGATATCAGAAGGAGGCGACCCATTATTGACTCTTCCCGAATTCGCTATGTTCATAGGCATCCCTCAGACTAGGAACTCCATAAGCAACAACATGGGGATTCTATCATGGAAAGCATAAAAGTGGCGATTAATGGGTTCGGAACGATAGGTAAGCGAGTGGCAGATGCGGTAGACGCCCAAGATGATATGGAAGTTGTTGGAGTTACCAAGACTGGTCCGAGCTTCGGTTGTGAACTGGCAATAAAGAAAGGCTTCCCGCTTTACTGCACCTTCGATGATAAAGAAAGAATATCCCTATTTGAGAAAAAGGGGTACTGTTGCTCTGGGGGGCTTTCCGATTTGCTTTCGATTGCGGATGTGGTTGTCGATTGCGCTCCTGGTAAATTGGGTGCTGAGAACCTAGAGAAATATCGCTCTGCAGGAGTAAAACATATTTTCCAAGGAGGAGAAAAACACAGTCTGACCGGTCTCTCTTACACTTCTTCCGCTAATCATAAGGAGAATTTGAATGCAGAAGGTACAAGAGTAGTTTCTTGTAATACAACCGGCCTATCTAGAACACTTGTTCCCCTATACGAGCACTGTGGCTCGTTGAAAGTTGAGTGTACAATGGTGAGGCGTTCGGCTGATCCAGGAGACTCGAGCAAGGGCCCGATCAATGCTATAAAACCCGTTCTCAAAGTCCCTAGCCATCATGGGCCAGATGTCATGACGGTGAAACCCGAGATTGAGATAAACAGCCTTGCGGTCGCAGTTCCCACCACGATAATGCATGTTCACTGTATTATTGCAGATTTACCGAAGGGCCACGGCCTATCTACAGAGTTGGTAATCGAAATGTGGTCGGACACCCCTAGGGTGATTATCATGAATGGTGCCGATGATAGAATCCCCACTACTGCAGAGGTGATGGAGATGGCTAGAGATATAGGTAGGAAGTGGGGAGACTTGCATGAGATATTCGTTTGGGAGGACGGAGTGAAACTCGTGGGAGACCGGCTATATTACTTCCAAGCCATCCACCAAGAGAGTGACGTAATCCCGGAGAATGTAGATTGCATCAGGGCACTAATGGGCGTCGAAGAAGACTGGAGGATATCCGTCGAAAAGACCGATTCAGCCATCAGTACTTACTACTCTACATGACATATTTGGCCAGCCCGGAAAGAGTCAATAGTCAAAAGAGGCCCTAGCATCCGAAAAGCGAATGACTTCTACAAAAGCAATTTACTTTGCAGTCTCGTTGATTTTACTTTCACCAATTTCTTCTAAAATTTCAATGGAAAGTATTGATGAAGAAAGGACAAAATCCACGTCCTCGCCCATAACAGAAAATAATTGGGTAGTTCTCGATAATCCAGCAATTGGCGATTATCCAATTAGTGAGTCTTCAGGATTGATCCACTCTCCATTCGGACAATTCGATCCTCTGACAGAAGCTACCCCAGCAGGACCATGGGAAAAGATAGGCCTCCCCAAATTCAATGATGGAAGACTATTCATCGTACAGTCACATAGCTCCGACCTACAGGAATTGGAGGACTCGTTAAATTTCCTAGGAATACAAATCATCGATCATTTTCCAGACGATTCCGTCGTCATTAGCATTGCATCATCGAGAACAAGCGAGCAAATCGACACCATCCAAGAATTGAATCAAGTTAGGTGGGTCGGCCAGTTTCCCGCGATTTGGAAGATATCTAAGACACTGTACCCGATAATGGATCTGGATGGGGCCCTAATAGATCTCGACATCACTCCCTCTCCCTCTAACTCTCCCGACGACCTATCAAATCTTGAAAGGGAACTTTTTGAAAAAACGGGAGAATTACACGCGCAGTCTCACTGCGACCAATATCTGTGTAAGGTAAAATCCGCTAAAACCTCTCTAATCCCCGCCCTTGCTGCCGATTTCCGCGTTCTGAGGGTGGAGTTGGGTCCCGTCTTGACAATACACAATTCAAATGCTAGCATAATCTCGGGAGTAGACTATGCAAGATCACTATCTGAATTAGGTTTACATGGAGAGGGGGAAGTCATAGGCATTTCAGACACGGGCCTTGACGTAGATCACGGAGACTTTGGAAATCGTCTCCGAAATCCTATCTACAACCTATTTGGCCCAGACAGCTCTGGTGCTGACTCAAATACTGGCCACGGCACCCATGTTACCGCCACTCTTCTGGGGGACGGCTCTGGAGACTCGAACTCTACGGGCATTGTCCCCGAGTCTACATTTCACTTCTACCAGTTAGAAGTGGATAGTTCTGGAATACTCGCACGGTGGGGTTCTCTGTACGATATGTTCGAACACTCTTTTCTTAACGATGCAAATATCCACACAAACAGTTGGGGTAGTGAGAACCTGGTCGGCGAGTACACTTCCGATTCCAGATCAATTGATTTATTCGCGAACGACTATCCAGAGATGTTAGTTATCTTCTCCTCGGGAGATATGTCAAACTCGGGTGTCGCATCTCCGAGCACGGCAAAGAATTCCCTCACTGTTGGAGCTTCCACAACAGGTGCATTCGGTTCTGAACCTCCAGGCCAGGTCTCTGACGAATCATCATCGGGACCTACTTCAGATGGCCGAATAAAGCCTGAATTGGTTTCACCAGGTGTTATGATCTGCTCTGCTAGAGCACAAGAGGCTGGCCTAACTACAGGAGGTAGTTGTTCTGAGTCGATGCATACGGATGGAACGACTCCCCTGTACATGACCCTAAGCGGGTCTTCTATGGCTACTCCGGTGGTTGCAGGTGCTTCCGCAATGGCTCGACAATTCCTGAGAGAGGAAGTCGGGCTAACGACCCCAAACTCTGATCTGATTAGAGCAATACTAGTAAACGGTGCCGAAGATATTGGAGAATTAGATGTCCCAAATCCGCAAGAGGGATGGGGGCAACTAAACATCTCAAACAGTATTTTCCCCCAAAGCAACGGTGTAAACCAAACGCTATTTTTGGATCAGGATAGAAATCTCTTACCAGGTCACAGTTTCATCTATACCCTCGAAGTTTCCGGGAACAACGCACTTGATGCTACTCTGTCTTGGAACGACAGGGAAGGATCCGCATCAGCAGACCAGAATTCAAGTCGGTTAGTAAACGATCTAGACTTGGTCGTAACCTCGCCATCAGGAGAGCAGTTCAACGGTAACGACTTCACAAGTGGTTTTAGTCAGTCGACTGGCAATATCGACAATTTGAACAATCTAGAGAGGGTTAGAATCGCATCTACGGAATCAGGAATTTGGACAGTCAAGATAGGGCATTCAGGAGGATTCTCTCAAGACTTCTCACTGGTTGTTTCTTCCAACGCAGTCGAATTGCAAGAGGCCGACTTAACAGTAGTTCCCAATTCAATCTTCAGTTCTGAAACCAGTCCTCTGAAGGGAGACACAATCTCCATGCAACTTTCTTGGATAAATCAGGCTGCAGCTCCAACTGGACAGTACTCAATATCTCTTGAAGATGTTACCGATGGAAACGAAATAGGGACTTACTCAATGCCCTCACTGCCAGGGGGGCAGATAGAGACATTCTCCATTTACCACTCATTCCAGTCGACCGGGACTCATTTGGTCAGATTAACCCTGGATTACCTTTCTCAAGTCGATGAATTGAACGACGAGACCATCGGGACGAATAACAACATCTTCGATCTAGAATTCAACGTTACAGAGATTGGTGTAAGAATCATACCCCTAATGGAAAATGGGGCTTATCCTATTGATTTCATCGAATCTCAGTCTGCTAGGAATAGGGATATCAACCCCAGCACCGAGAGCTGGGCAAACTTCCAGTTGGAGTTAGTTAACGAAGGAACCTCGGAAACCACAGTGGAACTTTCGATTTCTGCAGTCCAGGAAATAGGAGAATCTGGAATCATGTCGTCTCCTCAGGATGAGTGGTCTGAGACCCTTAGCGACTCAGGACCATGGGTTCTGTCTCCATCAGGAGAGTCTGGAGACAGAGTCCTAATTTCTCTTAATTTAACAGACGAAGATGCTGACGTAGAGAGTAGATTCGCACTTCCCGGCCATTTCGTGACTGACCTGATTCTATACGACAAGATGGCACCAACAATTTCGCATTCTGTCAGACTTTCTGTCGTTATCGACCGGGTCGAGGGACTCTTCACTGTTCCTGCCGGGACGGAAGATCTAGGGGCCGAACCAAACGAATTCGCGCTTTTCACACTCTCAGTTAGGAACATAGGAAATGGCCCCACTGAATACGGAATTTCTTGTGAAACAGAAGATAGATGGATTGTTCACGTAGGAAGCAGCCAGGTTCCCGAAGTAACAATTGGTCCGCTCAGCAGGCTCCAATTCGTTCCTGTCCCGATTCGCGTAAAGGTCCCACCAGCCTCTTCTGGTATCCTCGCAGGAGATACAAATCTAGTAACCTGCATCACAACTTCGGTCAATGATCCAAATCTGCAAACTACGGAGACAGCCACAGTCGAAGTTCTAGAGAGCAGGGCATTCTCAACCCAGATTTCAGATATACAAGGAAACGAATTAGGTCCCGTAGCCATAACTGAATCTCGTGCGGTCCAAAATGGAGACACAATTTCTACAATTCTGACAATTTCCAACAGAGGAAATATTCCACTAAATTTCGACGTGAGGGCGCTATCATCTAGCAATACTTGGCCAATACAGGTTTACCTGTTCGACGAAGACCCTCCATTGGGAGAGGCCACAACAATACAAACAGATATCGATCCAGGTTCAGAATCTAGAATAATTATCAGGACCATTGTTCCCCTAGCTTCAATAAAAGGTGACAGAAATACCGTGACTATCAAGACTACTTTAGACGACAATATCGTAACTAATGCGACGGTCCTAGAAGTGAAAGAAATCACAACTCTGGACGTACAGGCGGAAGAAGGATTCTCCATCTCTTTGGGCAGGGATGGGAATGCCAATATTTTCTTGCACAATTCTGGAAATGTACCACTGCTAATTGAACTAACACTGGGAACTCTTCCTGAGGGTTGGTCCGGAGGCTTCCTGACAGGAAGCACTTTCACAATGGACATGAATCGAGAGTCTGTAGTCAATATCGCACTACAGTTACCTAGCGGCACTCCCCCAGGAACTTTATCAAATAAGGTTCCAGTGATAATACAGTCTACATCGCCCAGCCTTTCCACTGAAACAGTCACATTGGATTTGGATGTGACCGTCTTACCCTCAGTTTGGCTGGATGTTCAATCTGGAACCCCCAGCATTCAGGGAATTGCCGAGGGAGTGGAAACAACTCTAGTATTGGAAGTGCAAAACAAGGGTAACACCGAATCCCCGGTAATAATCAATCATGAAGAACTCGATGGTTGGACTGTAAAATACCAATGGCCAGAAGAGGAATTAGAACCAGGGAAAAATTATGAAATTACAGTCTCAATTACCCCTAGAAAATCGGCAGAAGACGGACTCACTCAGTTACGATTCTACGCCAACTCAACATCTCAGGACAGTATGGCAACTCTGACTAACGCGTCATTTGTTTTTGATGTCAGCAAATCTAAGTCCTCCAATCAAGGGGGCATATCAGGATTGCTCGAAAGTTTAGGCCTCCCAGCTTGGACTTTAGCAGTACTGTTCGTGGTTGCATTGGGTGCACTAATCTCACTTGGCATTAGAGCCAGACAGGAATTCTCCCCAGTTGATTCGGATGAAGAACTGATTCCTCGCGGTTCAGCCCTCCAGGCAGGGACTAAGGAAGAAAGAAGGGCTGCTGCTCTCGACACCTACACAACAGGGGACGTTGTTACTGGGGGGGTCTCGGAGTCAGAGATTAATGAAACGCTTCAGGCAACTGTCCCCACTCTCCCCACTCACCAAGTTCCCGAAGGAGCGATGCCGCTACCAATCACCGGACTTCCAGATGGATGGTCAATGGAGCAATGGGCAGCATATGGGCACCTTTGGTGGGAGCAGAACGGTCCCTGAGCCGGTTCATTTTTCTGTGACTTCTCGCGCCGTAAATTCATGACAGGCTCAATAGTATTGTTTGGACCTCCCGGAGCGGGCAAGGGGACCCAGGCAGAAAAGATTGTACAATTGACTGGTAAGCCTCAGGTCTCAACCGGGGATATGCTTAGATTGGCCCTATCCAAGGAGACGGAACTCGGTTTAGAGGCCAAGAAATATATGGAGGCAGGACAACTAGTACCCGATAATGTGATCATAGGACTGATTAAAGACAGAATGCATGAATCTGACGCCAGCAATGGGGTCTTATTCGATGGGTTTCCGAGGACGATTCCTCAAGCAGAGGCCCTTGAATCGATTACTGAGGTATCGACCGTCATTTCCATAGAGGTTCCAGATGAAGATATAGTAAACAGGATAATAGGCAGGAGGATGGACCCTGAAAACGGTGAAATCTACCATATCAATTTCAAACCCCCTCCTCCTGAAATTGCACACCGTCTTGTCCAGAGGAAGGACGACAACGAAGAGACAGTGAGGATGCGGCTATCATCCTACCATGAACAAACAAAACCGCTTGGTGATTGGTACACGGAAAAAGGAATACTACACGCCATAGAGGGGACTGGGTCCATTGAAGAGGTGGCGAAATCCATATCCAAGATATTGACTTATCTTTGAGGTCGAAAAAATGGCCAGAAGGAGTCGAAGAATGAGGCCCAATAAAAATGAACAAGCGAAGGAATCCGTGGATTTCCTAGAGAAAATATTCGAACGATCTCTACTTGACGATTCGCAGACCTCCGATACGGCCGCTAAGCACATTCTGGCTATTGGGAAGAAACACGGAAAAAGGCCAGACCGCAGTGTAAAAAAAATGATTTGCCGGTCCTGTAAGAAATCTCTATTGCCAGGAAAAACATCTAGGATTAGAGTCAGATCAAAAGTTATTTTCAGAACATGCCTCAGGTGTGGGCGAGTGAATCGCGAGATTCTGAGTATTGGTGGTGATAAACAATGAAGAAACGACCACAGGCACATCTGCTTAAATTGGCCAAAAGCGAGTCGTTGCGAGTCTCCATTAGAATCGGAAAAGATGGGGTTAATAACAGCCTGATCTCCGAATTAGAGAACCAACTGGAAAAAAGGACCATTGTCAAGCTAAAGATAAACAAAGGAATGGCCCCGAATAAGGAGGATAGAAACCAGATTTTCGCCAGGATAGCGGATGAATCTGACTCTTTTGTGATATTTCAAAGGGGCAATGTTGCGGTTTTTACTAAGGCCGGTGCCCAGTAGCGTTCATATTCTCCATGTCAGAGGGACGTACAATGAACATCTTCAGAGTAGCAAGAAGTCGTATTAATTCGGCGACATACGCCATAATGTTGCTAATCATTTTTTTACCGTCTGTAATGGCTGCTTCCTCTAGCTCTGGAATATGGGAGCCGCCAGAGATGCCCAGTTGGGCAGTGCCTGCATCTTTCGCCATTCTGATTGCGGTCTACACATTGATTATTTTCGAGGTCGTCCACAGAGCTCTTGCTGCCGCTCTAGGGGGGATAGCGGCTGTGGTGACCTTACACTTCGTAGGTGATGGGCCCGACCTTGGAACTATTGTTACCTGGATCGATGAGGAAACAATCGGATTATTGATCGGTATGATGGTAATAGTCGACATACTGGGGAAAACAGGGGTTTTCGAATGGGCTGCTGTGCAAGCCTATGCTCTTAGTGGAGGTTCTATATGGCGGCTTTCGGTCATACTGTGCACGATAACGGCTGTATTTTCGGCCTTCCTAGACAACGTTACAACGATTTTACTAATCGTTCCGGTTACCATACAAATCGCCAAGGTACTGGACTTAGAACCGGTGCCACTCATTATCGCAGAAGTAATGTTTTCCAACATTGGGGGAGCAGCAACACAAATTGGAGATCCTCCAAACATCATAATCGGAGCCCAACTATCTACACAGGCGCTATCCGGAACCGGCTTAGCAGATCAGGGTATCACGTTCCTTGATTTCATAATCCATGTTGGGCCGGCAGTGGTAATCGCGATGGCTCCTTCCTTCTGGTTGCTATCTAAGTTGGAATCCGACGGCTTATCTGGTGAGAAACATAGGAACGTGGACCTACTGAGGCTCAGGTATGGGATAAAGGATGTAAAATTGCTAAAGAAATCAGGTGCGATTTTGTCATTAGTCATCATAGCATTCTTCGCGCACTCCGCATTCCATCACCCATTACTTACAGTCGCGACAATAGCCTTGGGAGGCGCAGTCCTGATGCTTTTGGTAACCTCGCCGCACCACGTAGAGGAACAATTAGATGGAGTCGAATGGACAACAATAATTTTCTTCGCTGGATTATTTATTATGATCCACGGTCTTGAGAACATGGGGATGATTGACACTATAGCAGACGGAATTTCAGATACTATAAAGGGAGCTTCAGAGGAAAATAGACTGATGATTTCTGTACTCCTGCTACTATGGGTGTCCGCTATTGCTTCGGCTTTCATTGATAATATACCGTATACCGCTACTATGGTTCCTGTGGTAATAAAGCTAGCAGAAGATCCGGAATTAGGCCTGCAACTGGGGCCTCTTGCATGGGCATTGGCACTAGGGGCCTGCTTGGGTGGAAACGGCACCATAATCGGGGCCTCTGCAAACGTTGTTGCTGCCGGACTTGCGGAGGAATCTGGTCATGACATATCTTTCAATAGATTCTTCAAAACAGGTTATCCAATAATGCTTCTTAGTGTAGCACTAGCGACAGTTTACTGCGTTGTCAGGTACGCAATTCAGTGGGATAATGGACTGATTCCGGCAACTATCATTGGAGCGATGATGTTAGCATCTCTATCCCTCACTCCAATGATATACGGACCACCGCCAAGAGAGTCGATGATTGATTATGAGTTGGAGTGAGTAGATGGGAGATCCAATAATCAGTACATGTGATGTTTGTGGGATGGAACTTCTTCAAATCGGAATATGTCCGGCTTGCGGCCACAATCAAAGAACTCTTACGAGTAAAGAAGGTGGGTCCAGATACGAAGAATTTGATTTGCCGTACGGAATCGAGTATGCTCCACATCTGCTTGAAGAAATAAGCATACCATATGGAATAAATCACGCTCCATAACTCCAAAATTTCGTTAGTTGGTACTGTTGTTATGCTTTGTCCGATGTGGCTAGTCTCCCGTCTTGTTCAAATACCATAGGTTGGTCGCAAGCCTGCTTTGTGCGCTCTGATAGATTGCCTATCAGGGTAAGTGGTTGAGGCTGCTGCGCCCTGCGGGGAGACGTAGTGGCCCGAGAAACCAGAATTGATATGCCTGGACACCAGAGGCCTCACATTAGTGAGTACAATAAGAAATAATGATGCTACAACCCAATTGGGGGATGGCTCGGCTCGAGAGCCGACGAAGGTCGTGACAAGCTGCGATAAGTCGCGGGGAGAGGCATGAATCTCTTTGATCCGCGAATTGCCGAATTGGACCTCCTGACAACAGTCATTCCTCGTATTTTACGTAGGAAGGGGAACCCCCCGAACTGAAGCATCTCAGTAGGGGGAGGAAAAGAAATCAATAGAAATTCCGTGAGTAGTGGCGAATGAAAACGGAATAGGACAAACCGAATCTCCTTGGGAAACCTTGGAGAGATGTGGAGTATGGACACTTGTAGCCTAAGTCCGTGAAGTAGAAGTCGTCCTGGAACGGCGCACCATAGAGGGTGAAAGTCCCGTATACGAACCAGATATGGCCATGAAGTGGATCCTGAGTAGCGTGCGTTGGATATCGCGCGTGAATGTGGGAGGCAGAGACTTCCAATCCTAAATACTACTCGAGACCGATA
>CEWK01007989.1_pt1 | contig 72732 bp, 51 predicted proteins | sample 531431 | NCBI WGS metagenome assembly CEWK01 (sample SAMEA2623059, study PRJEB7988) | marine metagenome | isolation source: saline water (ENVO:00002010), including
ATTTGCGGGTTTTCATCTATATTTTCGTAGTCTGCTTGTACTTCAAAGGCGATAACCAAGCTTCCTTGAGTTTCCTCTTGATTTTCACCACCCATGCATCCCGATAATACACAGGTGATTAAGAGTAAATTAATTACTATTGCTTTTGATTTCAATGTCATTTTTAGGTCTCCCTAAAATCTGCGAGAGAACATAAGTATATGAAATTTAGGGAATCCTAAAATCATCTTTGGTTACGATACAATCATCACCTCAATCCTCTTACAAGTAACATGGGCGAACCTAGTATGAGTGAGTACCTGTCCGTGCTGATTGCTATTCTGATATTATCAACGCCTTTCGCGATTAATCAAAAGGCCTCAGAAATTGATGAGGAACAAAAGAGAATGGAGCAGTTCGGAGGAGGAGGAGGGAGTCTGGAAGAGCAATGTGGATCTATCACATTTGAGAATATGTTCGAGTACTCACACGCCAATTTTGATATCATAATTAGCGAGGATTGGAAGACTGCCGAGGTCAAGGCTGATGCATGGGTTAACGGCACGTTAGCTGATGAGTTACGAACAACGATGGACGAGTTCATGGAATTACTAGATCCAAATAAAGGAGGAGATGGTTGGTTCTCCACAGATGAGCGTGAGTTCTTCAGGGCGCTTGCTAGCGAGTGTATCGAACATACTCTGACTAGGATAGGCTTCAGAGATGGTCCGGCCCACAGAGGGGGCGTAGGCACTGATTGGAAGAACACCAGCTGGGAAGAAGATGGCGTTGAAATTGAAGAATGGAATATTGTCCCTCCCCATCACTCAGAAATAAGAGGATGTACCTCAACTATCGGAGGGGATTGCAAGGAGGTTCCTGTCGTTCCCGATCAAAATAGAGACTGTGATACCAGTACTTCCCAGTCATTGGCTGAAGACGAGTGTAGGGTACAACTTTGGCTGAATGCAACCATGTCGATTACGGGAGTTGATGATCCCAGTGAATTTACTTTCTCATTGAACGCATCAAATCTATCTGGTGCGAGATTCGACTTCACTTTCCCACCTGTTCCAGACCTGCGTCTCTCAATGTGGGATGAGTGCGAGGGCAGGGATGTCGGCCTCAATGAGTCCACTGCTGGTGGCCTCGCCCCCACTGTTGGAAGTTGCATTGGCGATGGATCATCCAGCTTTGTCATTTACAACAAAACTGATGGAAGTATTATCCTGGAGCTTAGTCCTAACGGATACCGGGAGGATTGGCCTGCAGGGGAAGACCTGTTCTTCGACTTTACCACCGAACCGATTGGAGAACCAGTTCCACCGACATGGACGGACGAGGCCCCTCCTGATGGAACCTGGATACCGGTTCCATTCCCTGGAGAGATTGTTTGGGCTAACTGGGAAGAAGATGTTTCTAGATGGTTCGAGGATGATTTGGGGGTAGGTAATTTGGATGTCTCCTGCCAAGGGGACCAAGACAACAACGTACAAGAAACCGTTAACAGAGGCATCCAAGCAAATGTACCTGAAACAGGAGTTGTAGGGGTTTCTTGTTCCGCTTCAGACCAAGATGGCTATGCAACAGACAACAGAACATGGTTCATAGGAGTTCCTTTCACTGTTTCATCTACTTCGACCACACTATCCGATCCACATCAGATTACTTTGAAGTCGAGTGGGAACTGGCCGAACCTTACTGCTCGGATTATTCTTGTCCAAGATGGGAACTCACAACAGCTTGGAATTACAGACATTCTAGATTCACAACCTGTTTATGTCGAAGGAGATTCATCCAACATGCAACCTGGACCTGTGGATGTAAGAGTTATTGCTTCAGGAAATGAAGTTTATACTTTTGATAATAAATATGATTTGAGCATTATCAAAGAAAGCTCTCCTCCTGCAATCTCAATTACAGAATTCGGATGGGATGGAAACTTTTGGTCCATGAACGGACAATTTAGCGATCCTGATGGAGAGGAAGTTGACTTCTCCATGGAGGTAGATGGGATTCCAAGTGGTAATATTGCCGTATCTGGAAACTCGTGGAATACACCTAATATAAATTTCATATTGTGGGAGAAGGGGGAGCATCAAGTTAGAATTATAGGTTGTGATATCTCTGGAAAATGCTCCGAGGTTTCTCAACAGGTGAATAATTCACTCCTGTTTGACCAAGTCCCAGATCAGCCAGATTTCATTGATGATAATGATTCTAATGGATTCCTTCCTGCAAGTAGCGCTTTGCTTACCATAATTTCTTTGTTTATTGGGTTGATATGTGTGCGAGGGAGAGAATGACTTTCTCTGGAAGAGTTACTGAGATATCCCATATGGGCGGATTATTGATCTCATTCGAAGGAAGGTCGCCCAATCTAGGAGACGTGTTGAGGATCAATGGCGGTAAGATTCTTGGTAGAGTGGACACTGTACTCGGACCAGTAGATTCTGGTTTTGTTCATGTTCATCCAGTATACAATAACATTGACGTAAAAAGGGCCGTAGGCTCCCCGGTAGAAATTGCCCCTAAGAAAGCCAAAGGCCCCAGAAACCAGAAAGGTGGAGCTAAGAGACATGGGAGAAGAGGCGCTCATAATGATAGGAGAAGCGGGAGGAGGTCAAATATCTCAGGGAGCAGGGGTAGAGGCGGTGGTAATTCCTCCAGCCGATATTCGAAACCCGGAAAGAGGGGTGTCCATCCCAAGAGAGGAAGGGATCGAAGACGATCTAGATGATTGAACTATGAGATGTTAATTATGTCTGATGATGTAGCAATAGGTTCTGACTTGTGGATGGATGCTATTGAATCTGAGGAGAGAGGAGATAGGGACTCTACTCTAAGGATATGTAGAGAGTTAGTTGCCAATGAGCCCGATAACCCTGATGCATGGATGACCATTGCTAGGATGGAGCTGCCAGCTCCGACTAAAGGAAAACAAGAGATGCCCAGCCTCTTGCAGGCGGCTAAGTCGGTAACTGCACTGAGGAAGGTTGCCGAACTAGATCCGGAGAATCGACAAGCATGGAATCTAGGTGGGACATTGCTTGTCGATCATCTAGGAATGATGGATGATGCATTAGAGTGGTGGGAGAAACGAAGAGAGTATGCTCCGACAGAAGTCACACCACTGATAGAACAGATCTCGATCTTGGTTAGGATGGGCTATTATGAAGAGTGCGCGGGTTTAATCGAAGAGATGTTCTCTTCAGAAATGGATTCTGTCGACGGTGGATTGAAAATGAGGATGGGTAGAGTAAGTCAGACTGTTTCGAAGGCCTCAAAGATGGAGTCTGATGATATATTTAGGCCGAACCAACCTAAGCATCCTCGATGGGAAATAATTGAGAAGCTGAAGAAGAAGAAGCCGATTTCACAAGGACTTTTCTTGATGCTCTTTGTGGCACCTATGGCATTTTTCGTAGGTAGTACTAGTATGATCTTCATAGGGGATTCTGGCTGGTCACTACCAATTGTTTTCATTATACTGCTCGTGACTGTAATGGCCATTAGCAGGCTAAGTATGAATCTACTACAGTCAATTAACAGGCATGCCCTAGACCTGGAGAGGGCGATAGACTACGAGACAACTACTGGACAGGTATGCATACCAGAGAGCATCAGAGGGAGCCCGCTTTACTCTTCGTTGATGAAGAATAAGATGCCGGCAATAAAGGAAAGGATTCACCTAATAGTTGAGTCTGGAGAGAAGATATCCAAAAAATGGGAGCTCAGTATCCCTTAGTGGCAACCTAGGTACCGGCCGAGAAGTCGAGGACATACGCTTTCTGATCTTCAGTCAGCTCATCGATTGTGATTCCCGAGGAAGAAAGTTTCAGCTCCGCTAGCTGCCTATCCTGATCTGGGTGGATATCGTATACTGTGTTGTGGTAGTCAGTTCCCTCACGTGCTAGCCTGCAGAGGGCCATAAACTGGTTTGCGAATGACATGTCCATCACCTCACTGGGATGGCCCTCCGCCGCTGCAAGATTTACCAGCCTACCTCTAGCGAGAAGGTGAATCCTCCTGCCATCCGACAGGACAAATGCCTCATTATTATCCCTGATGGTGAATATCTCATCAGCTCTCTCTTCCAAGTCAGAGATACTAATCTCACAGTCGTAGTGACCGGTGTTGCATATGATCGCCCCGTCCTTCATCGAGTCATAGTGTCTTCCTACTATAACGTCCTTCATGCCAGTGGCTGTACAGAATAAATCACCCAGAGAAGCTGCCTCATCCATCTTCATTACTCTGAATCCATCCATCAGGGCTTTTAGCGCTGGAATCGGATCGATCTCTGTAATGATTACATTCGCTCCCATGCCCCTGGCTCTCATAGCCAATCCCTTTCCACAGTGACCGTAGCCAGCGATTACAAAGTTCTTACCTGCCAAAAGTACACTAGTTGCTCTTAGAATTCCATCAATTGTAGACTGGCCAGTACCATGGACATTATCAAAATCCCACTTTGTCTCTGCATCATTGACTGCTATTACTGGATATAGTAGCTCGCCGGCATCAGCCATGGCCCTCAGACGATGCACTCCAGTGGTAGTTTCCTCTGTCCCTCCAATTATCCCCCCTGCGAGATCTGTGAATTGAGAATGGACTCTGTAAATCAAGTCAGCACCGTCATCCAATGTGAGTGTCGGCTCGAACTCCAATGTCCTGTCTATACATTTGTAGAATCCAGAATTATCCTGTCCGTACCAAGCGTGGATTGAGTAGCCCTCTGATGCTAGCCATGCCGCGACTTCGTCTTGGGTAGAAAGTGGATTACATCCTGACCAAGAAACCTCTGCTCCCGCAGCCACGAGAGTCTCGATGAGCACCGCGGTTTCCTTGGTCACGTGAAGGCACCCGGCTATCCTCTGTCCCTCAAGTGGCTTTTCAATCTCCGCCTTTGCCCTCAGAGAGGCCAGTGCTGGCATCCTGCTCCGTGCCCATTCAACCTTCAGCCTGCCAGCTTCAGACAGTCCTAAGTCTGCGACTGTGTATCTATCGGTCGAGTCCATTAGATCCACCTATCGTCAGGCGCCGCCTTGTCGTTGCTGTTCGTAATAGCTCGCATAATATTGTTCTGCGTATGCCCGAGCTTGTTGCTCATCGTATCCTGAAGCCACCATTTGCTGAACGTATGCTTCAACAGGATCCATGGTCTCAACTCCACCGAACTGTTCGACAGTATCGGTCTCAATGGCGCCCCTAGAGCGACCACGCACAACTAAAGTTGCCACGACAACTAATATGAGAAGTATGGCTGCCCCAATGCCAGCCATAATTGTCGTACTGAGGTCCACATCGGCTGAGCTCCCTCCTCCGGAATCCCCTCCACGAGGGACCAAGCTGATATCGATAGTCTCTGATATGACATATCTAGAGCCGTCTCCTTCGGTGATACGGATGTATATGGTAGAGGCTACCCCAGTCTCAACCTGATAGACATCTGAAATGTCTAGTGTGAGAGAGAATGTATCTCCGTCACTATTCATTTCTGATAAGTTGAACTTTCCGATTTGCTTCTGAGTAATCTTCTGGGATGTTGAGTAGTCTAGGACTGCTGGGTCCAATGCTACTTCGATCTTCACATCTCCATTCTCGGCGCCGGAAATCAAATTACCAGTAACGACTACCAAGTCTTCTCTCTGAGAATCGGTCGGCCTAGGAGCAGTGAACTGAACCAGTGGTGGCTCGTCACCGAAGTCCTCACCTACTACAATGAAGTACATTCTATGCTTCTCGCTCTGCTTACCTGCTTTGTCATAGACAATTAGCTCCACACGTATCTCATTTTCCAAGGTCCCTTCTGGGTTGCTGGTGAGATTTCTGAATGTGTAAGTCCACTCATCTGTAGCAGAAGCTGGAATCTGGAACTCATGTCCTTCAAGAGTCGGGCTCTGACTATCCCATGGGTAGTCGAAGAAGACCTTCCACTCGAATAGCTCAATTCCCGACTCTCCCTCTGGGGCATCTGGGTCACTACTATTTTCTGCAGAGAATGAGAGGCTGATATCTCCGGTCTCGGTTAGCCTTACCCTGTATATGGGCCAGTCAGTTCCTGCAACGGTCTTTGTTCCATCCAGAGCGATGAACTCAGATGTCGCTGGATTGGAGATGATTGAGGCAGACGCTAATGGTCTGAACTCATCTGCTAGAGTATCATCCGTAACGAGTCTGATGTAGGTAATCCTAGTATGCCCCTCATCGTCATGGAGGTATAGTGTAAGTATCCACTCTGCCCCTATTCTGCAGCCGGTATTGGAAGACGTGTTAGCGACACAGAAGGAGCCCAGTGTTGGTATCTCAGGTGCTGTCTGCTGGGTGTGACTAATCTCTCCAGCATCGATTATTGCCCCATCCCAGCCTGTGACTGAGTCGTTGTTACCTGAAGAGAGGGTCCAATCAGCGTAAACTCCAGGGACATTAGTAACATAGTCGAAAGATAGATCGGAGTTACTCTTAATGTACATGGTCGAGTAAGCACCAGTAATCGAATCGATGGCCGGAGTCTGACCGTTTACCGTGAGGTCATAGCCCTCACCTGCGATTCCGAAGTCCGATGGATAGGGAGTCAGCCTGTAGTCTAGAAGATTAGAAAGGATTGGGATTTGCTCCCCGCCGAACTCTTGAGTTACACTGGGGTTCTCAACATCTATTGTTGTTACAATCATCCCTCCAGCACCTCTATTGCACAATGACAGTAAGGACTGCGACTCGTATGTATTGTCTCTGATCAATGTGTGGAATGTTCCGGTTGGATCACTTATCCTCCCTCCACAGACCTGAGGAATCTGGGTCCCCTGAACCTGTGCGGTATCTAGACCGGAGAGGGCTACGTGACTACCTCCATTAATTGCGCTGAAGGCTGATGGATCGACGTCGTCCATTAGAGGATGGAATGGGTCAACAATGGTAATATCCCCACTCAGGATTCTGTTGTCCTCTGTGAAATTGACTTGATTCCTCATGGCGATATCCATTCCAAATGGTAGGTTTCCTGGCTGATATGCGTCTCTGTAAGGGCCTAGATGGATCTGTGTAGTTCCTCCCTGCACCATGAACTGCTCCAAGGTATCAACAACAGAAAGGCCGTCGGTCGACCTGGAAGAAGCTAGCTTATCGTAATAGTCCCCGTAATAGACGTTGTAATCGGTCTGCCATGGAAGTAGGACCTTGTCATAGTGCTCCAACCAAGAGGGAGTAGCGTAGTCATCCCAATTCTCCAGTCTCATCTGAGTATAGCTCATTCCCATTGATTCCAGGTCTGATTTAACCATCTGGAGGCGATTCTGGTCAGTAGGGTTGGAAAGAATTGCTACGTCAATTCTGTCGTAGAAGGTTATTATGAAGAAGCGGACGTTTCCAGATGGCTCCACGGTATTATCTTCCTTGGTGACTTCTGCGGAGAAGCTGATATTGTACGTATGCCCGTCTGCCCAGGAATTGAATGGCTGGGACCAATTAGCCCAGTCTCTCTGATGAGGCTCCAAGTCAAATGGACCGTTATCAGCGGTTTCCTCGAATACTTGCTGATTGGTAGTGAGGTCCTTGATTGACATTGTCAATGTATAGTCTCCGTCTATGACTCCGTTCAGAAGAGGTACGGAGAAGCTGTGCATCGCTTGATCGTCAATGGGGTAAACACATTCGTATGTTATGTCAGTCACGCACTCCATGACATCTGGTTGCATCAGAGTGATTTCAGCACTGGCTATACTGAACATTATGGTAGAGATGTTATTTGCAAGATTTACCTCTTGCTGTTGGTACCAAGCATCTGTTGGATCAGTATTATCCAGCATTGTCATTGCGTCTATTCTGTATATTCCACTACTGAAATCATGGTTGGCAACGACGATGGTAGAAGACTCGGAAGCGTCTAGGCCCGTGACCTCTTCTGTGTAATTTCCATCAAACTCGAAAGTAAACTCTTCTACTCGGATGTTATCAACCGCAAACCCTGCAAGGCCCGCATTTCCATTGATGCCGTCCTCATTAGACTGGAATCTCCAGGTTAGACTTACCTCGGAACCTGCAAGAGTGGTGCACTCATCCCTCCAGTCTGTGGAGTCAGTACTGGTCCTGTTTTGAATCACAATGTGTGTCAAATCGAGAGTGATTGACTTCATTATATTCTCAGAATCGAACCACACGACCGAGTTTATATTGTCAGAGTGATCTCCGAAGTATTCTACCTCATCATATCCGTTTAAGTCGAAATCCTCACATCTATGGAAGTTCGGATCCTCGGGATTGGTATTCTGTATTCCATTCTCGTTCAAATCTATCCAGCTTCCGTATGCCACGCCCTGGTAGAGTTCTCCATCTCTTGTCCATGAAAGCTCGAGATTAGCGGCATCCCTAATCGCCAGAATATTTCCTTGGGAGTCTTGTAGGAAATCCCCTTCTGCATAGTAGTCGAAGGTAAGGTAAGTGAAGTCGGCTCCTGTAGCTGCTATCGGTATCGGGTCTAGGGTTACAGTCTCATTCCAACCATCGCCATATCCGGTATCGGGATGTCCCAGCCAGTAAGCGAAATTCTTGAACACGCCAACATTCTGAGGTAACATATCGTTAGTTCCTGATGAGTCGTCCAATCTACTTCCGTTCTCGTTTCCATCATCGGTCCATATTGGATCCACGCCTGAGAAGTCTTCAATACCGACCAGATCTGGCTCGGCATTGTATATCTCCGCCTTGACACTGAAGTTGGTGAGGGTATTCCCCCAATTTGTTGCCCTAAGTTCTACGTCCCTAGTTCCCGAGGCATACCTTACACCGTTCTCCAGGTTCTTCCATGGATCTTCCGCTAGTCCTGGGTCGAATAGATTGTTCACGGTAGTTTGGAACCTTTCTTCATCGTTGGTTGCATCCATATTCTGGAATCCTGAAGGGCTAGATAGCTCTGTTTTGACAAAATAAGTCGTGTTATCAACGAAATCTGCCATCAAGCTCACTTCCTCTGAGGCGCCTGCTGCTAGATTGGAGAAAGTCAAGGTGTCTGATACTACCTCTTGAGTTCCAAACGTTACGTCTCTTTTTCTTATCGTTATATTATCAAATGCGAAACCATCCCATTCGGTACCTTGTGATGACCCTTCAGGACCGACAGTTCCGAGTAGGCCACTCCTGAATCTGAACCTGATATCGATGATTTGCCCCGCATATGGTGTTAGGTCTATTGACTCCTGTTCGTTAATTTCATCGGAGTCACCACCTCCCTCTTTGTAGTCCTCCCAGCCAGTGACTGTGGCAGTAAACTGGTTGCCGTTGTATGTGTTGTATTCGGGGTCAACTCCCTGCAAGAGCAGTCTGAAGTATCTCTCGTTATCCCATCCGCCATTGAAAAAGACGGACTCCCAGCCACTGCCTTCTGACCATACTTCTATTCCGCAGGAGTCCTCGTAAAGCCATCTCTCAACCACGGAGTACTGCTCCGCCAGGTAAAGCTCGAAGAATGCGGACGAACAGAAAAGGGAGATATCGAGATAGGCTGCATCCGCCCCGGTAAGATCGACATTTTCTAGGATTATCGCCTCATCCATGTTGTTGTAATATCCCGACTGGTTATCCAACCCTTGATAGTCCAATCCTGCCCACATGTAGGTTGTCGGATTGCTGTCTGCCTCATACCAGTCGTCTGTGGCTGTCCCATTTGCATCGACTGAAGCATTAGATTCTTCATGCCAGGAGGAAGATCCAGCTTCGTACATTCCTGTGTAAGAGACTTTGGAGAATGTACACGCAGGACAATTTGTATCTACCTCGTTTCCATCGAAATCATTGCTGTAGACCACAGTGTCGACACCACCGAGAACCTCCTTGACCTCAAGATCTACATTAACTGAGCCTGATAGGGGATTTAGACCGGTGTTCTTGACAGTCACATTGACGAATCTAGAACCTTCACCGAGCTGTGCCTGAGCGGTGGCGGGGTTGAGTGATGCCGGCGCTATGGTAACGTCGGTAATTCCCATGTCTTCGTTATCCAGCGAGAGAACAGATAGGAAGTCGCCCGCTCCTCCCCATCCCTGAGTGTCTAGCCACATCGCGTTGTTCGCGAACCTGTAGGAGTAATCTCTCTGACCAATGATAATTTCAAATGCGCTATCGGCACCTCCCTGTAGCTGTGCTGGAATAGCCATCGTAGGCCTCCTACCGACATCAAAAGACAGCGAAGAGAGATATCCTTGTCCATCCGGGTTCGCCAGAATTATCTCCACAGTGTTAATCTCTCTGAGGTTATCGAGCAACAGGAAAGTCTGATTCTGGGCACTGGAATCTTGGAGCCTTGTCAAAGTAAGTTCGGTCGGTACGAAGAAGTCCACCTCCCCATCCCTGTTGACGTCCTCTATGGTAATGGATGCTCCTTTGAAATCACCCAAAGGAACATAATTTTGGGTATCCCACTGGTTTCCTGTCTTCATGGCGTAGGAAATGTTCCCTGTGATACCGTCGACGACGGCAACCATGTCTATTTCTCCATTGCCGTCAGTGTCAGATATGTCCATTCCCCCCATAGGATAGTTGTGTTCTGCATCTAACTTGAATTCGTGAACTCCCTGAGCAGTTGGTGTCATTGGGTTGGGGAATTGATCTTGGATACAGTCATACTCAAGAACAGTCATGTTGTCATAGTGGCCGACAGAATACCCAACTCCTGCATTCCAAGGTGGCGTTCTTAGTAGCCAAAGATCTAAATCATCGCAATCGCCAATTGGGGTGCCTATACCACCACCTTGGACAGTTTCTCCCCAGTGCCCCAACATGACATTGGTGTAGATTCCATTGGTCAGGGGAACTGGCATCGACTGTTGATTGGTGATCAGGGCTGGATCCGGCCCTCTGTATATCTGAATGTATTGACTGGACCCTGTGGTATCCCTTGAAATCAAGATTATGTCATCATTACCATCATCGTTTATGTCTCCTACCTCCATACTGATGTGGATCGGATTAGAAATTGTTATGGCGGTTTCTGACCAGGAATTTACACTGTCGGTACAGCTACCAAACAAGACAGTCAGATTTCCTGGCCTAACGAAGGTCTCTCCCACAAACCTAATATTTTCTTGGTAGTAAACTATGTCATTAATCCCATCACCATTTATGTCCCCGACCTCGACATCCACGCCATTAGCGGTATCGACAAAGCCAGCTCTCTGAGAATTGTTGTTGGAGATGAAGACATCTTGTCTGTCCGCAAAACCTCCAGAGCCGTCGTTGTACAAGGTGGTGATGAAGTGCCCCATAGCACTGGCAGAGACAATATCATTATCCCCATCACAGTCCAAATCACCCACTGCAATATCCGATGGGTCACGCTGAACAGCGTATTGTGTGATGTGCGATGCACTTACCGCTGGTGCGAACGATGCCAATGGCATTGCCATCAGTAGGAACACGAGTAACAGTGCTCTCCTTCCTTCTCTGAATCTATCTTGTGCGGTCTGCGGGCTAAGCGACATGGCCTCCGGGTAATTCGGCTCTCTCTTATGCCTTGTGGGAGGATGTGCTGCGCAACCCCTACGGGGTTGAGATAAAAATATTGCATTTAGTGCGATTCTAACCAGCTTGGATTTGGAGAATAGTGATCTTCTGCCCCTCCATGTATTCTCTCTAGTTTCCCAATTCTCCAAAGTCTGTCCAAGAAAACCTTGAGCTCCACTTCCCCTTTGCCGACCTTCTCGCCAATAAGCTTCTGAATGTCAGAAATAGATAGTGAGGTATGGCCATGTTCTCTCACCACCATTGTCAAGATTAGCTGGAGCCATGCCTCGGCAAGAGGGTCGGCTGACAGTGGATTTGATAGTGGCTCTGGGGGCTCTACCTCGGAAACAAACTCTTCGAGGGCCGAAATATCAGGATCGCTTTGTTTCGAAGTCCCCAATCCAGATACTGCTTCATCTAGATCAAGATCTCCGACAGTCCTTACAACGGAGGGTATCCTAGACGGATCTGGAGGAGGCCCCGGTAGAGTCTTTTCAGGGTCTGGACTCGCTAGATGAGAGCTGTACAGGGAATCAGGGGAATGTTGTCCCGACGGGTCGGTGACGTCTCTAAGGAAACCCATCGCCCCAGTAATTCCGATGAATGAACGGGCAGAGTTTACGAAATCCTCGGTCCCCTCCAACAGGATATGGACTTGATCTTGAGTTGATTTGTATCGAAATCTAACCCTTCTTGAGTTCGGCATGTCATCCCTCCAGTGTTTCAGTCTGGCTCATCGTCTATTAACCCGATTACTCAGTAGCTAGTTTTCGTAAAACAGTGTGTAGGATTCCTCCATTCCTGTAGTACTCGACATCTACGGGCGTGTCCAGCCTTACGGTAGCGAAGAAGGTCACAGTTGTGCCATCTAGTTTTGTGGCGGTAATCTCAATTTGTGAAAGTGGTTCCAGATCTCCCGAAGATGGTATGTCAAAGTGCTCGGTTCCATCAAGACCTAGTGAGTCGGCATCTTCACCCTCTGGAAAGGTCAATGGTAGCACTCCCATTCCAACGAGGTTTGACCTGTGTATCCTTTCAAAGGATGTAGCTATGACTGCTTTTACTCCAAGAAGAAGGGTTCCCTTGGCGGCCCAATCCCTACTGCTTCCAGTTCCGTATTGAGAGCCAGCTAGAACTATCAAATCAGTTCCATCAGCGATGTATTTTCTACTCGCATCGAAAATTGGGATTACCTCTCCTGTAGGGAGAAATGTAGTGAATCCCCCCTCTGTCCCAGGTGCCAGTTGGTTCCTTATCCTAACATTGGCAAAGGTACCTCTCATCATGACTTCATGGTTCCCTCTCCTACTTCCAAATGAGTTGAAATCCCTCTTAGTGACTCCCCTCTGGATAAGATATTTGCCGGCTGGGCCGTCTTGAGGGAAGGCTCCGGCGGGACTGATGTGATCAGTAGTCACAGAGTCTCCAAGTTTCAGTAGTGCTCTTGCAGAATTTATCGGCTCTATTGGTTTGGGATTGAGTGATATGCCCTCCAAGAAGCTGGGTAATCTAACGTAGGTTGAATCTTCATCCCAAGGGAATAGGGGAGAGGGCTCACTTGGTATGGAGTCCCACTTTGGCTCCTCTAGAATATCCGAGTACCTATCTCTGAACATCTCTGGCCCTATTGATGAAGATACGGCTTCTAGTATACTCTCGTCACTAGGCCAGATATCTGCTAGCATAACTGGCACTCCATCACTAGAGTGCCCGATAGGGTCTGACTCGAAGTCTATATCCAGAGTTCCAGAGAGAGCATAGGCAACTACTAGGGGGGGGCTTGCTAGGTAATTGGCCAGAATTTTCTGATGTATCCTCCCTTCGAAGTTTCTGTTTCCTGAAAGAACGCTACCTACTACTAGTCCGCCTTCATCCACTGCCGATTCTATTTCTTCGTCCAGAGGACCAGAGTTGCCAATACATGTCGTACATCCATAACCCACCACGTTGAATCCCAATTTATCGAGGTAGGGCGTGAGGCCACTAGCATCCAGATACTCGGTTACAACCCTGCTTCCGGGAGCGAGGCTTGGCTTGACCCAAGGTTTGATTTGGAGGCCTTTCTCAAAAGCGTTCTTGGCCACCAATCCAGCCGCTATCATCACGCTAGGATTGCTAGTATTGGTACAACTTGTAATAGCGGCAATCACTACATCCCCGTGACCAAGGTCACAGTCCTTCCCCCTGACTTCGCATCTGATGTCGTTACGTGAACTGTCTATTCCGTGCCCCTGATGCCCGACAGGGGAATTCAGACTCTCTCTCCAGTGGCTCTTCATTTTAGATAGAGAAACCCTGTCTTGGGGCCTTTTTGGGCCAGCCATTGAGGGAGTCACGGTAGAGAGGTTCAACGACAGAGACGTGGTAAAGTTGGGGGGCCTAGTGCTATCTGTTCTGAAGAGGCCCTGGGCTTTCAGATATCTTCTTACGTTCTCGACGTGATCGTCTTCCCTCCCTGAGAGCAACAAGTAATCTAGAGTTATCTCATCTACTGGGAAGAATCCACATGTCGCCCCATATTCTGGTGCCATATTGGCAATTGTTGCTCTATCAGGGAGGCTGAGGTTGGAAAGACCGCTACCGTGAAATTCTACGAATTTGCCTACACATCCGTGCTCTCTGAGTAGCTCCACGATTCTCAGTGTGACATCGGTAGCAGTAACTCCTGGCAATGATTTTCCAGTAATCTCGAAACCAACGACCTCTGGAAGGAGCATGTAAATCGGCTGGCCTAACATTACCGCTTCTGCCTCGATGCCACCTACTCCCCAACCCAGGACTCCGAGTCCATTTATCATGGTAGTATGGGAGTCAGTACCAACTAATGTATCAGGTATCCATTTCCCCCCTTCCATACGAGCTACGGATGCTATCCACTCCAGATTTATCTGATGAACTATGCCCCTTCCAGGAGGAACTGCTCTGAAGCTATCTAGACTCTGCTGACCCCATTTGAGAAACTTGTATCTCTCCATGTTCCTGTGGTATTCCATCTCTAAGTTCCTCTCTCTAGCATCAGGAAAAAGCCCTGAGAAGTCAACCTGTACAGAATGGTCCACGACCAAATCTACAGGGACCTGTGGGTTAACTTTCTCAGGATCTCCACCTAGGTTTACCATTGCGTCTCGGAGAGCTGCGATATCGACGACAGCAGGTACCCCAGTGAAGTCTTGTAGTATTACTCTGCTCGGGGAGAACGGTATCTCACACGGATTCATCGAAGGGGACCATGCAGCTATATTCCTGACATCCTCTTCAGTTACTAGAAAACCATCACACTTGCGTAATGCTGCTTCTAGAAGACATCTGATAGTAAATGGGAGTTGTTCCAGGTTGCATATTCCTAGCTTCTCCAAGGCGTTGAGATCATAGAACTCACCGAGGCTTCCGTCAGCAGTCTGGAAGGTGGAGATACTGCTGAATGGATCTTCGACTGACATGGACACCCGAACCATTGGGCGCGAGTCATGCCCATCAACTTGACTACGCGCTGAATAGAGACACTACATGACTCTAGCAGAGATTAGTCTCACATCATCAATAGGTTGGTCCCCACTTGTGCTTTCGTCATCATCGTTATTCCCGGTTACGACATTGTTGATTGCATCAACATGTGACATGCCGCTCAGAACCTTTCCGAATACAGTGTGCACACCATCCAGATGGCTGGGGGAACTACCGGTGGGTACGATGTAGAACTGGCTTCCGCCGGTGTTTGGATTGCTGGTCTTAGCCATTGCTAACATTCCGGGAGAGTGGGTAAGGCCATTGTCCGCCTCGTCTGGGACTGTCCATTGACCCTGATCGCATGCGCTGGAGCTACTCCTACTTTCACCATTACAATATCCGAACCACTTGGCGGCATTCCCTCCTGCCCCGTTCATGCCATCGATGTCCCCTCCTTGATTCATGAATCCTCCAATGACTCTATGGAAAATAGTGGAGTCATAGTTTCCTTGAGATGAGTGCAACAAGAAATTCTCAACGTGCCTCGGTGCGTCATCACTGAATAGCTCGATCTCTATCGTACCCATGGTTCGCTCTCCGGTCACTGAATCGACGTAGGACACATCCATCGAGACAACCGGATTAACTTCATCTTCGGTGAGCATATCGGAAATCACTTTCACCGCGACCAGCGACATCATCAGAACTGTCACTATTGCGAATAGGCCGAAGGGGGTTGGATTACCTTCGTCCATGAGTTGGAAACCTGCGCCTCTAGATATGGCATTGGCATCCATCATTGATAATAGATTATTCTTCGCCTTCATGGCATCCTTATTCTTAGGGTCCATCTTTAGAGAGTTGCGATAGTTCTTCAGGGCCTTCCTCCAATGGGCCCTCTGCATCTCGGGATCTTCAGTTCCTAGTGTGGTTCCTGCATCCCCTGCTAGCTTCAGAGTCTTTGCCTTCTGGGAGTCATTTTCACACAAATCCCATGATTCTCTAAGTTTTTCAAGAGCGAGGTCATTATCTCCCTTATCCATCATTGCTGCGGCCTCAGACCATGTTTTACTGAGTTCCTCGGGGACAGGCATAAGGTTGCGAGTGAGCAATCCTTCAAAATTGCAGCGGAAGGAGACGCGTACAGTAATTCTGCATTCCGCGGGGGAACGGCTAATACCCGACTCTCCCCGCAGGGGGTTGCAAGAACACCAATGTTCGGACAACGGGGAACAAAATCGATGGACAAAATCTACAATGATTTCACAATTAATGTCGCAACTGCAAACGGAACTGGTTCGCAGTCATCGAATCTAATAATTCTACACTCGATGTTCGAGATGGGCGTTCCGGTCAGCGGAAAGAATCTATTCCCTAGCAATATTTCTGGGCTTCCGACGTGGTTCATTATCAGAGCAAGTGACAAGGGATATCAAGCGCCTGGCGACGAAACCAATATTCAGATAGTCATGAATAAGGATACTTGGGAAAAAGATCTGAAGGCTCTCGAGCCCGGTACCATAGTAATATTCAATGAAGACGCGAAGATGCCTGTGGAGAGAGATGATTGCATTTGTCTGGGGATGCCCATGACTACTATGGCAAGAGGCATTAGTCCTAAGATGGCAAGACTGATGGCGAACATGTATTATGTCGGAGGGATAGCACACCTTCTTGGAATTGACGAGGCTGCGATTTCAAGTGCTGTTGAGCAGCAATTCAAAGGTAAGGAGAATGCCATTACAATGAATCTCCAAGCTATTTCTGAAGCTCGTAACTATGCATCAGAAAATTGGGGCGATGTGTGTAAATTTGCAGTTCTGACTAGAGATAAATCAATTGATACTTTCCTCGTTGAGGGCAATGAAGCAATCGCTCTGGGTTGTATTTATGGAGGGATAAATATGCTTTCTTGGTACCCAATAACGCCATCCTCATCTTTAGCTGAATCGATAATTAAATGGATTCCAAAACTGAGAGAAGCGGACGATGGTGGCTCTACGTGTGCTGTCGTACAAGCTGAAGATGAGCTGGCGGCGGCTGGAATGGTACTGGGGGCTGGATGGGCAGGTGGCAGGGGGATGACCTGTACCAGCGGGCCCGGTATTTCACTGATGTCAGAATTCATCGGCTTGTTCTATTTCGCAGAGGTACCTGGGGTAATTTGGGACATTAACAGGACTGGCCCTTCAACTGGCCTTCCCACAAGGACCCAACAAGGGGACCTATCAATGTGTTACGAAGCTAGTCATGGAGATACACAACACATTGTTCTGATTCCTGGAACTGTAGATGAGTGCTTCGAATTTGGATGGAGGGCTTTCGACTATGCCGAGAGATTCCAGACACTGGTTTTCGGATTTGGGGATCTAGATCTGGGAATGAACCGATGGAGTACTTCTGGTTTTGACTACCCCAGTGAAAAAATGGACAGGGGTAAGGTCATCAGAACACAGGAGCAAATGGATGCTATTCCAGATTTTGGAAGATACAGAGATGTTGATGGAGATGGGGTTACCTACAGAACCCTTCCAGGTAGTGGCCTGGCCCCGATATTATACAGGGGGACTGGCCATGATGAGGATGGAATATACTCAGAGGATCCCGATGTCTACTACCAAGCTATGCAGCGCCTCAAGAGGAAGATCGATGGTTCAAGAGATGTATTGCCAGCACCTGTTATTCGTGAGGAAGAAGAGGGAGATGTGGGAATAATCTTCTACGGAAGTATGGAGAACTCGATAGTAGAGATAGATGACATGCTAGAACAAAGGGGTATGTCCGTAAGCACCTGTCGAGTCAGGGCTCTACCTTATCACTCCGAAGTCGAGGGCTTCATAGAGAGACACAATCGTGTGGTCGTCATGGAAATAAACAGAGATGGTCAGCTATATGGAATTTTGAGGAAAGAGCTTCCCCGGCATCTGATATCGAAGCTTTATTCTGTTGCATACAGTGATGGTCTCCCTCCCAAAGCAAGGGAATATGCCAATCGGGTTGCTGGAGTTCTGGAGGATTGATTATTATGGTCAAGTTGAATGTCCTAAATCTTGAGAAGTCTGAGTACAAGGGAGGAAAGTCATCATTGTGTCCTGGATGTGGCCACGATCAGATTTCCAACGTGATAATCCAAGCTGCGTGGGAGAATGGGATAAAGCCAGAAGGAATTGCGAAGATGAGTGGAATAGGTTGCTCCTCTAAGACTCCTGCATATTTCTTGGCGAAGAGCCATGGATTCAACACAGTTCATGGGAGGATGCCATCAGTTACCACGGGGGCCAACATGATAAACAAGGATCTGGCATTCATAGCGGTGTCCGGAGATGGGGATACTGCCAGTATCGGTATTGGGCAATTCATTCACGCCATTAGGAGGAATCTCGATATGGTATACATCATTGAGAACAATGGTGTCTACGGGCTTACCAAGGGACAATACAGTGCTACTGTTGAGAAGGGATCCAAGAAGAAGAAAGGGACTACGAATGAGCAGGCACCTATCGATCTATGTGCGATGGCTGTTAACCTAGGGTGCACATTCGTAGCCAGATCATTCTCAGGGAGCAAAAAGCAACTAACTGCTTTGCTCAGGGCCGCGATGAGTCATAGAGGGATGGCAATCATCGATGTCATCTCTCCGTGTGTAACATTCGCAAACAATGATGAGTCGTACCGGTCTTACAATTATGTAAAATCCAATGACGAAGTTCTTCACATAGTCGACTACATCCCAAACTTCTCACCACTGTCCGAGGTTGAAGTTCCAGAGGGCGAGTTTAGTGATATTTCATTGTTTGACGGATCCACACTTAGATTGGAAACTGTCTCTGAAGATCATGATCCAGGAGACGCGGTCGCGGCATTAAGAGCGATTCATGAAGCGACTCAAGAAGGACGTCATGTAACGGGGCTTCTGTATTACAATCCAAATCAGCCAACCGCTACTGACACTCTTGGATTGACAGATACTCCGTTGGTTGGCCTTTCGGATGAGGAAATGAGGCCCAGCTCTGAGAGCCTTAAGGAAGTGAACGCTGGATTCAGAGCCAGATGATTCCTCGTAGCTCGGATTCGTTGAAATATTGGACCTGTGTCGGGATGATGCTAGTCCCTTAGTGTAGTGGTCCATCATATGGCACTCTGGATGCCATGACCCTGGTTCGAATCCGGGAGGGACTACCAATCAGACTGACCTGTAAAGTAGTTGTGACACCCAGCTAATCATTATTATAATCATGAACCATCCAAGACTCGTTCTAATCCATCTTGACTCTTCCTTCTTAGGAGGAAATGGATCGATTCCCGCCTCCAGAGCTTCTGCTATGATTGCTAGTTCTTCCTCAATCGTCTCTGGCTGATTCATGGAAAGACCTCACGGCTCGACTGTAGGATCCCAACCTGAAACATAATTCTCATCCATGGATTGAAAGTACTCTTTCACTGGTGTCAGGTCAATATACTGAGATTGGAAATTCTCCTCTATCCTATCTCTATTGCTAGACTTGGGTATTGTGATTGCCCCTGAGTCAATGCACCACTTGATAGCGACTTGGGCCGGAGAGCAGTTTAGTATACTAGCCACCTCGATCAGGTTCGAATCACTCACCTTGTGTCCTCTGGCAAGAGGAGAGTATGCCATTGGAATGGCGCCGACTTCCTTCGTCGCTTCTACCAGCTCAGGCCTTTGGAGCCATGGATTGATCTCTATCTGATTTACAGCTGGCATTATCCTAGCGTACGATTTCATTTCTTGTAGGTGGTGACTACCATAATTACTCACACCGATCGAGCGGACCCAGCCTCTCTCTAAGCAATCCTCCATCGCCTTCCAAACTGGTGCCCTGGCCTCAAAATCCTCCGGCGGGGCATGTACTAGATACAGGTCTATTTTTCCAATACCAAGATTGTCGAGGCTTTCTTGGCACCTTCTGATGACCTCGTCATAACCGGTGGCATGGGGCCTTCTAAGTTTAGTAACCACAAAAATCTCCTCCCTGGGAACCTCTGAGTTGCGAATAGCATCTCCCACCTCTGTCTCGTTCCCGTAGGCCATAGCCGTGTCAATAAGCCTGTACCCGCATTCAATAGCATGAGAGACCGCTTTCTTACACTCTCCCGGCTCTCTCATAAGATAGACTCCCAAGCCAAACACTGGCATATCGACCTTTGAAGTCATTTCTCCGGTTTTGATATCCTTGTGTCCAATCGTCACCGTACCAGACATGGTACTATGAGGTCGTGATATGTAATCAAACATTGCCACAACCATGTTCAAGAGCTACATCTCTTGGAATGTATGTGAGCGAGCTACCAGAGGGACTGAAGTTGCCTGATGCGAACACATCAAACATACGACGCTCGGCCTCAGTAATTCTTAGTAGGGAAGCCTACGGAGAACATGAGGTACTTCTCGGGCATAGGGTCTCAGAATTAGCCAGTTTTCCAGACTACTGGGCATTTCCAGGAGGAGGAATCAGCAGAGTTGATATTGAGGCTTCCAGGGTACTCAAAGGGAAGCTAGAAGTCAATGATTCCTATGAGGAGGCCTGCTTCGCTCTACTTAGAGAGATGGTCGAAGAGATTGGCGTATCCCCTGGCGGAAGAGGCACCATAATTGAGGTGTCATCTGAAATTAGAGAGTCAGTCTGTGAGGACAAGTCTGAGTGGCTGAGGCTAGTTAATGAGGGAGAGATTGTGATTGATGGATTCCACTGTGAGATGATAACAGATCGGACAACGCCTCCGTTCTCTCCTATGAGATTTCAGAACTACTTCTTCCACGTACCATTAGGGGATTCCATGGTTTCTCCTACATTTCCCCCAGGAAGGTCAGAATTCGATGATTTCAGATGGTGGAAACCAAGAGAGCTGATACAACAATGGGAGGAGAATAACGTTCGTCTGCCACCTCCAATTGTCACACTACTTAGAGATCTGTCGAGAGAAATAGATGAGCAAGGAGATCTTCTCTCTGCTTGTGAAAGTTTGAGCAAGGCCCCTCCTTCCGGCGATCATAGGATTGAGTTTGCTCCGGGAGTAGAGGTTTTTCCTCTGAAGACAGAGACAATTCCCCCCTCCACTCATACCAATTGCTACATCTTAGGTGAATTGGGTGGAGAATGTGTGGTGGTTGACCCAGCTGCTAGATCGGATGAATCTTTGGCTTATCTAGAAAGCAAGATTTCACAAGTTATCTCTTCTGGTACTAAGATAATAGCTACAATATTCACACATAAGCACCCAGATCACATAGGAGACATATCAAGAATATCAGAGATTTATGAAGCTCCTATTTGGGCTAGCTCCATCACTCTGAGTGCCATATCGCATGATGGCACGTCATCAAGTATTGAGGAAGGAGATTCATTCTCTTTGACGGGCCCTAATGGCATAAGGGAATGGAGCGTTATAGAGACTCCGGGACATTGCCCCGGGCACATATGCCTGGTGGGCGATACTGGGATTGTAAGTGGAGACAACTGCGTTGTGATCGGGACTATTCTAGTCCCTTCTTCAGACGGTAATATGAATTCATACATCTCTGGATTGGAGCGGATTCGTTCTCTTGAGCCTACGATGCTTTTCCCTGGCCATGGCCCGGCATGTACCAATCCTCCACGACTTTTGGAGAGATATATCAAGCACAGAACTGCCAGACATGATAGTGTCCTCAATGCAGTATTATCTGGATTGAGTAGTTTGGAAGAGATTACCTTACACGCATATCAGGACACACCCGACGCCCATCCCATTTTATCTCGGGATCAGACATTATCTCATCTGAACTCACTTGTTGAGTCAGAAATGATCGAGATTAGAGCAGGCCACTACTTCCCATCTTAATCTGGGTCAACATTCAAACCAATGGTCGTTAAGGGATTATCATGACTGAAAGGTGGTGGGATGATGAAGAAGAGAAAACCACTAAGCAAACTGTCGAGGATTTAATGAACGAGGCTGAGATAAAGCGTATCCAACGGGAGGAAGAGTTGAAAGAAGCAGAGCATCGTAAAAAGATGGCTAAGCTCACGGATTCCGAGACCGGAACTTCTCAAGTTTCGGGTTCTGAAGATGGTATGCTGATTACAAACCCGGACGAGGAGATGGATGGTGGCAAGGTATTCGAATCAAGCACCAGAGTTGGAGGGTCTGATCACTGGCTCCTAGAGGACCCCGGCTACACGGTAGTAGCCGTAATCCTGGGGCTCGGCCTCATTGCAACCTCAGTTATGGCAGTGGCTTCTGGTGGAACCAAGGATCAGTGGGCTGAGACGCGAGCTGAGGTGCTTGAAAAATATCCAGGATACGACTGGGTCGAATATGAAGACTGCTATACGGATGACTGGGGGGACGAATACTGCGAATACTGGTATGAGTTGGATTGCTGGACGGACTTAGACGTTTCATACTCTGTCGACAATACCACTTACTCCTCGGAGGTTGATCATTTCCCAATCACGACTTACCAAGACTACGAAGGAGCGGAAGATGACTGTTTTGATTACGTAGAGAATGGTACTATGCCAATAGGAAGTTTCGTTATACTGTACTACAACACGGAGAATCCTGGTGATGTCCGAATCGATCCGCCATGGGATGATATTTTCGGCCTCTTTTTGTGTGGGATTATACAGCTAATCCTATTGATTGTGGTCCTTATTATAGCCTATCTCGATGTGGGCGGAAATAGCGTGAGCCTCTCTTCGGATGGTGGCAGGTACTACGATGATCCTGGCTACTATGATAGGCCCTGGCACAGGAGACCATGGTTCCATCGAAGACGTCGTCACTACCGCCATAGAAGCAGTGGCTCCCGCAATAGAAGTAGTAGAGTGACTAGTAGCTCCGGTGGAAGGAAAGGCGGTGGCAGGTCCGGCGGTGGCAGGTCCGGCGGTGGCGGAAGAGGAGGGTAGTCGTAACATGGATTCTTACTGGTCAGGAGCGCCTGAGTTTACTGGCTCTGAAGTCTCTGAGGAGTGGGTCTCGGTAGATGACGGAGTTAAGCTGAGGGTCATAACTTGGAGGCCGACTGAGTCAATAAGTAGGCCTGTGGTAGTTTTTGTAGCAGGCTGGGGTTCAGTGTTTGAGGGATGGCGCCCCCTGATATCCAAGTGGTCAGCAGAGAGAACAATAGTTTACATTGAGACCAGAGAGAAAGGTAGCTCAAAAATTAGTAAGAAGATTTCCAAGTCAGACTTCAGTGTGGAAAAACTATCTTCTGACTTGGTGGAAGTCCTGAGGTACTATGAATTAGATAGCACCGACATTGACTGGTTCTCATCTTCATTGGGGTCAACGATCTTGATCGATGCTTTCAGTTGTGGGAAACTATCAGGTAGAAGCTCGATACTTCTAGCACCTAACTCGGAATTCAGATTTCCTATCTGGGCTAGAGCTATGATAGTAATGCCCCTACCTAGATTCATGTATTCGATTATTGTCCGCTTGGCTGTATGGGCAGTTGAAAGGAAGGTGAAAGAGGAGGGGCAGAGAATCAGATATAGAAGGGCTCTTCTTTCGCAGGACCTTCAGAAGATGCACCTCTCAGCTAGATCGCTGATCAAATATTCACTTCCTGAGAATCTTGAAGGGATTTCTTTCCCTTGCGCGGTAATGACAGCATACTCTGACAAGCTACATGGAATGGACAAAGCCATGGGAATCATTGACGGTATACCTAATTGTAAGTTTATCGAGGTCCCTTCAAATCAGTATGCGCATGAGGCAGACGTAATCAGTGATATCAATAATTTCCAGTCATTGGAGTGATTGGTGGCAAAATAAGCGATTGGCTGATGAAGTGGGCCTATGACGCGCAACTGATAGAATGCGCGAGCAGACCTCATCATTCGAAGTCGCCAGGACGGTACGGGAACTCGGGGAGATGGTAGGGTCCCGGGTAAGAAAGTCGTATCAGCCCCACTATGAGCAGATTGTTTTGAGGATGAGTAAGAAAGGGTTTCCAAATAGGGATCTCATAATTGTCAGAGGTAAGAGAATTTACTGCTCTTCCAGGGATAGGCCAATGCCTCCAAATCCATCTCAGTTCGCAATGATACTCAGGAAGCATCTTGGTAACTCAAGATTCATCGGAGTCTCGCAATTTGGGTTTGATAGAGTTCTATCGCTAGAGTTCGAACACGGCAGAGGAAAGATGTCGTTGGTGATTGAGCTATTCAGGGATGGAAATATACTTCTTTTAGACGATGAGGGGGTGATTATACAGCCCTTGACTCATGCTAAGTACGCTAGTAGAACATTGAAGAAAGGAGTTAGATATAGCCCCCCGCCTGCTTCTTTAGATCCTCGTAAACTTGACAGGGCAAAGCTTGATGAAATTATTGGAGAGAGCGATAGTGACATTATCAGGACTGTTGCATCTAGACTGAATGTGGGTCGCGTCTATGGAGCGGCTATATGCTCAAAGGCGGGTCTAACAGAAGATCTTTCTGCCTCTTCACTGGATAATGAACAGAGAATCTCACTTCTAGGCTCTATTGAGGCCATGATGTATGAGCTTGAGGAAGGAGACAGGTGTATTCTGTGGGTCAATGACTCCAGTAGCATCGAGAATTGGAAATCGTCCCAGAAGGGAATCGGGAACGAAGCTCCCAGCGGAGCGGTGCTTATCTCACCTATCTGGTTGAAAAATATGGAAGAGTACCCGTATATCGAGATGGGCTCTCTCTCAGAGGCTCTCGATACGGTATTTGGAGAGCATGACGCTGCGGGATTCATTAGAAGGGAAGAAGAGAAGCTAGTTGAGGAGGGGACTACCCAAAAACAGTCACAAGCTAAGCTGGAGAGAAGGGCTGAACAGCAGAAAAAGGCGATAGAAGGTTTCATCCAGAAAGCATCTATTTCACAGGAGCTTGGTAAATCTATTCAGGAAAACTGGGAACATGTAAACTCAATCATCACTCAATTCAATCATGCTGTATCGAGGACAAGCTGGCAAGAGGTAATCGAAATATCTCAGGGTGTTGATTGGATAGGAAGAATTGATCCTAAGAATAGGACAATACTCGCCTATCTTCCCGATGAAGAGGGGGAGCCGGGGACCAGTGTAACTCTGGAGGTGGATAAGACAGTTCATCAGAATGCACAGAGGTATTTCGAGACTGGCAGAACTCAGAAGGACAAGGCATCGGGTGCAGAGATCGCACTAAAGAGGACGGTCGAGGCTCAGGAAAAGGAGGAGAAGAAGGCCGCTAAAGATGCGGCTGGAGGGAGGCTCAGAACAATCAAAAGAAGTAAGAGGTTTTGGTTCGAGAAATACAGATGGGGAATTCTTTCAGATGGCCGGATTATCGTCGGAGGAAGAGATGCCAAAGGAAATGACGCAGTGGTAAAGAAGCACATGGGATCCAATGATCTGTACGTTCACGCAGACTTACACGGTGCTCCTTCTTGTATATTGAAGATTAAGGAGGGGATGGAATTCAGGGTGGCGGCTGAACATATTCCAGATGGAGTTTGCTCGCTCCAAATATCGCAGGATATGGACGGCCCAGATGATGCTCGGGAGCTCCCAGATTCTATACTCAAGGAGGCTTCTCAAATCGCCGTTTGCTGGTCTAGGGCATGGGGGAGTGGTGGGGCTGCCGCCACTGCATTTTATGTCAGGCCTAGCCAGGTCTCGAAGAAGACAGAGAGTGGGGAGTCGCTTGGCAGGGGTGCTTTCGTTGTCAGGGGTCAGAGGCACTGGTACAGGGATCTACCCCTAGAGCTAGGAATAGGGATGGGGGTGGTAAATGGAGTCCCACTTCCCGTGATAGGTACTGCTGAAGTTATATCGAATCATTTCGGGAGATGGGCTAGGGTTATTCCGGGTAGAAATAAGAAAGAAAATATAGCTAATTCGATTTCAAAGGCCACTGGCCTATCACAAGATGATGTTCTCTCCGTACTCCCTCCTGGGAATTGCTCAGTCGAGGATCATGGCCTCCTGAGAAAGAGCTAAGGAGATTTTGAGTTGCTCCATTCAGGCTTTGTAACAGCGTAAAGATTGGCATCGATAAATCTGTCATAGAGCCATTCCCTGTCTTTGATTACTCCCTCGAGTCGCAAGCCTAGCTTCTCAGCAACTCTACAACTAGCGATATTCTCGACAGATGCTTCAAGGACAAATCTATGTAGATTGAGATCATTGAAGCAGTGATCTATGAGTCTGGAGCAACAACGAGTTGCTATTCCTTTTCCTGCGAACTCCTCGGATACCCAATATCCCACGCCACAAGCCCTATTTTCGTAATCTATGGAATTCAGACCTATTGTACCAATTATATCTCCATCTGATGAGACTGAGTACATTATTCCCTTGTATAATTCATAATCTGAAATACAGTGAGAAATATAGGAAATCTGCTCATCCAGACTGTTCACCTCGTCCAACCAAGGAAGTGTTTTTCTCAGATAGATTCTGTTTTCATCTACTAGTTTGAAAACTTCCTTGGCATCAGATAAGGATAATATCGAAAGGCTCAGTTGGTTATCTACTACTAGCGATGGGCTAGGCCTAGTTAGGTCGCCTCCCGTGTCGTTTTCTCCTTCAGCCACATATTTCTGCTACTATGGATAGATTTAGAGGTCTCTATCATTAATTATCCTCATTTCTAGCGACAATACTTCAAGCAGGGACGTTCAGCAGAATGCATGGCTGAGGCAGGGAACCGAAACTGGACTTACTCAGAATACCTCAATCTCCGAGAGCTTCTCGAGCTACAGGGAGAGGATCGTGGCATAAGCTCGGATGAGATGCATTTCATAATCGTCCATCAGACTTTCGAGCTTTGGTTCAAACAAATTATCAGAGAGCTTACAGATGTAAGAGATATTCTCATTCAGGTCCCAGTTCCAGAGGATCAGATACCGATGGCGGTTGATCATTTGGGAAGAACTACCGAGATTTTCAGATTAATGGCCAGTCAATGGACAGTACTAGAAACATTGACTCCTCAAGGATTTCTAGCATTCAGAGATGGCTTGGGGACCGCATCTGGATTTGAGTCATATCAGATGAGGGAGTTTGAAATTCTTCTGGGACTGGAGAATTCTGAGAGGTTTGGAGGTATTGATCCCCTAGATTCATTCAGGAGGATGGTAGATGACGGAGAGGCCAAAAAAGAAATTCTTGAGCATCTAGAAAGTGTGATGGCTTTGCCGAGCTTGGTTGAATCACTAATGAACTGGATAGAAAGAACACCCATTATGGGCTCATTATATGGCTCCGAGAATGATGAAAAGGTAGTCTCAGATTACATAAATTCTCACCTCGAAGCACATAAAGAAATGTGCGATTTAGCTTCGAAATCATCTGAGATGATGGCGACGAGGATGAACGAAGCCCATGAAGGAGCAGCCTCATTTCTGAAACCCGAGGGTAAAATCAACAGATCTAGAGCAGGTCTTCTGTTCATAGAATCATACCGAGAATTGCCATTGTTAACCTGGCCGAGAAAGCTAGTAGATGCAATTGTCGAGCTCGAAGAATCCATGGTTAAGTGGCGTCACTCTCATGCGAGAATGGTGGAGAGAATAATGGGTAGAAGAATAGGAACCGGGGGAACAAGTGGGGTAGACTATCTGGATGCCACATCTCAATATAGGGTGTTCAAAGACCTCTGGTCCGTAAGAACAATTCTGCTGAAGCCGGAGTCAAGGCCAGATCTTAGTAACTCAGATTTCTATGGTTACAACTCTTCCAAATGATGTATCTGCGAGTACATCCAATCGGACCTTTGAAGTCTAGTAGTGCACTGGCTCATCTATGCCCGATGCGGTGATATGCGGTTATGCCAGAACGCCCTTTGGTAAGTTTCGAGGGGCTCTTTCTTCATATAGTGCTGTTGAGTTGGGGATCATGGCAGTCAGTGAGCTTCTGACCAGAACTGGAATTGATGCTGAAAGTGGTTTGATAGATCAAGTATACATTGGTCAGGTCCTACAAGCAGGTTCTGGACAGGCGCCAGCTAGACAAGTTGCATTAGGAGCGGGTTTACCGGTTACAACACCCTGCACCACTATCAATAAGGTATGTGGATCTAGCCTAAAGGCTGTGATGATTGCTGCAACAGAGATCAGGGCGGGAATCTCCGATATTGTAGTCGCTGGAGGGATGGAGTCGATGACAAATGCCCCTAGATTTGTTCGTGACGCGAGAAGAGGAGATAGTGTACCCTTTGAATCATTGGTTTCAATACTATCCAATGACGGACTAGTAGATTCATACTCTGGAGAGCTCATGGGAAATACTGGTGAAACCTGCGCCAAAGAATTCGAAATTTCAAGGGGAGAGTCCGACTCGTATTCGCTCCGTTCTCATCGATTAAGCTCCGAAGCGTGGGAAAATGGATGGATTGAGACAGAGTGTCTGGTAATGGAAGATTTACTGAAGGACGAAGGGATAAGACATGATGCAGATATGGAGAGTCTTGAGTCTCTGAAACCTGTTTTCGACAAAGAAGGACAGGTAACCGCAGGTAATGCTAGTCAGATTTCGGACGGTGCATCTGCAGTTTTAGTGATGTCTGAGACTGTGGCCAAAAGGATGGGCTTGCCCATTTTAGCTAAAATCATTGACTACACGACCTCGGGGGTTGAGCCAGGAAGAGTCATGTCGGCCCCAATTCCTGCCGTGGAGGAGTTACTCCATAGGAATGGACTAGAGGTCGGGGATGTCGATTTATTCGAACACAATGAGGCCTTTGCTTCGGCTTCATGCTCAATCAAGAAATATTTCAAGATTCCAGATAATCGCTTCAATGTTCATGGGGGAGCTATTTCCATCGGTCACCCTTTGGGAGCTACGGGCACTCGGTGTTTGATGACTCTAGTCAATGCTATTAAGAGAGGAGGGCATAGAAATGGAATCGTCACAATATGCCTGGGTGGAGGCAATGCAGTAGCAATGTTAGTGGATTCTGATTAGTCATTAACGCCAATTATTTGCTAGTTATCTGAGTCACAGCCCTTATGTGGGAGTCGCGGGTCGGTCGCCCGATGGTTAAGCCTGTTAGACACCACACAAGATTTGAGAAGGCCCGAATAATAGGCGCTAGAGCTCTGCAGATTAGCATGGGTGCCCCCTTGTATGTCACAGAAGACGAGCTCAGAGAAAAGTTCAGTGATGAGCTAGTACAACTTTACGGCGTCGATGAAGCCAAAGAGAGAGTTGTTTTGGATCCGATGAAAATTGCTACACTCGAATACGAGCAAGAACGCATACCTATAGATGTGGACCCACACCTTGAGGAAGAGTGAACTCTCAAAAGGTGATCATCTGACTCTGCCAGTAAGTCCCAGAAGGGCTACTGAAGTCCTAGTCGTTTTGACAATCATGGTAATAGCCATGGGAGGAATGATTAGAATATATGATGCTGGTGAGTCATGTCCAGACTGGCCCACATGCTTTGGGACCTTCGGTTTTGACATCTCGGAAGAGGAACAAGGAGAATGGTGGGATGAGAATCCCGATGAGGCGGATTCAAGGGGTTCTGGACACAGGTATACATCTTTCCAGATTTTTACCGAGTGGTTCCATAGATTACTAGCTGGGGCACTGGTGGGGCCCTTGGTTATTGTAAATTGGTTCCTGGTGAGGAAAGAGATTTGGAACTCGCCCAGAGTCCGAGGAGTTTCTTCTTTGACATTAGCACTTATCCTGTGGCAGGGAGCCATAGGATGGCTAACTGTAAAATTCGATAATGAAAACTGGAGCGTGGCGATCCATCTCGGATCGGCAATGGCATTCCTGATGTCACTTATTTGGCTCTGGATAGAAATTCGTAGAGATGAGGAGGATCTACCTAATTGGATTAGCTTCGATCCATTAGTTGGTATGAAATGGAAGAAATGGATTGGGATTCTTTCTTTTTCGACACTAATCACCCTATTTTCAGGAGTTTATGTTTCCACTACCCCCGGAGCCAACTATGGTTGTGGAGTCGGCGGAATGTTAGAATCTTGGCCCTTGTGTAATGGCAAATTAATTCAGGGCGTGGATGACTGGGAGTTACAATCACAAATCGTCCACAGGTGGTTGGTCGGAATAGTAGGTCTGATGATGGCTGTATCCTCTTATAGAATTTGGAAGGAATGCGAGCATGGCCAGAGTGGAGTCGTGCTGAGAAATTGGATATGGGCCTCTACCGCGACTTACTTTGGAAACGGTTTGCTTGGAGCTTCATACATCCTCTCATGGGACTCTGGAAGCTTTTCTGAATATCTATCTCTAGCGCACCTAATGGTTGCAACGGTATCATTTACCATCTTAGCAACCGCTTGGTTGGGAGTTACCATTATCTCCTCCTCCAGACGGGCCAAGATTATTGTCGGGCCTTAGGTGGATGGATGAACGAAAGATTAGCCAGTTACTTCGCCCTAACTAAGCCGGGCGTGGTCATCCTACTGCAGATAACCGGGATTTGCTCGGTGATAGCTCATGACTTGCTCGAGGCAGGGGGACTATCTGGCAGTACGGCAAGAACGATCGCTGTAGTGTTGGTTGGGGGGTACCTCACTGCTGGAGGTGCAAATTCAATCAATATGTGGTATGACAGAGATATAGATCCCTTGATGGCTAGAACTTCTAATAGGCCCATACCTGCTGGTAAAATACAGCCCCTGTCTGCTCTCATTTTTGGAATCGTAATGTCCCTTGTAGGGACTTTGTGGCTGTATGTGATGGCTAATTCGATAGCGGCTTTTTGGGCGTCTTTTAGCGTGATGTTCTATGTCTTTGTATACAGCATATGGCTGAAGAGAACAAGCCCACAGAATATTGTAATTGGAGGTATTGCGGGTTCAACGCCTCCACTTGTTGGGTGGTCTGCTTCGGAGCGATCTTTGGAGATATCAACAGATTCACTTCAGTCAATTTTTGAATCAGTCACTGAAATTGGGAGTATGATGCCTTGGCTGATGTTTCTCATAATATTCTTGTGGACTCCCCCTCACTTCTGGGCTTTAGCGCTATACAAATCAAAGGAATATGAGGAAGTTGGAGTTCCGATGATGCCCAATGTCAAAGGTAGGTCCCGAACCATGCTAGAAATGAAAATATATTCGGTCGCTTTGATGGTAGTCTCTTTGTATGCCCCTATTGCCAATGGCCATCTTGCTGACAACGAAACGTCGTTCCACCTACTAAGATGGAGTTGCTTTCTCCTGAGCGGATGGTATGCATCGACGGTATGGAGAATAGATATCAACGAGGGATTGGATGAGAAAGGAAGAATGCCTACAGCTGCAAAATCGTTCTTCTTCTCCCTATACTATCTGGCTATGTTCTTCCTTTTGTTAGTGTCATCCAGCTGGAATCTGCAAATCTCACTAATCGGAGTAGTCATATGCATTGGGATTATTTTCCGTCTTGAGAGCAATACTAAGACTAGAGAAAAGGCCTAAGCTGATAGGCTTCAAGTTCCCGATGGATTCAAGCACTTGATAGGTAGTTGAAGAAAGTAATTAGAGGGTGGCGCGATGGAGGAGAAGGACCTGATCTTTGACTGGAATGCGATCGATTATGAGATTACAAGGGAGCCAAATAATCATCCACACGAGCTTTGGTTTGATGACGAAACCCTCAGAGATGGTTTACAAAGCCCTAGTGCCATTAATCCAACTGTCGAACAGAAAATTGAGCTTATCGACTTCATGGAGAAACTAGGTATTCAGAAAGTGGATCTGGGGTTACCGGGTGCTGGACCTCAGCATGTAGGGCACATAGACTCAATGCTTAGTCACATCAAAGATAGGGGGTACTCGCTTCGTCCTGGTTGTGCGGTAAGGACGTTAGTATCCGATATTGAGCCCTTGGTCAATCTGCAATCGAAACATGAGACCCAGATACAAGCCAGTGCATTCCTGGGAACTAGTCCGATTAGACAGTATGCAGAAGGGTGGACAATGGAGAGAATAATGTCTACTGCTGAGTCTGCGGTGACCTTCGCAGTTGGTAATGATATTCCCGTAATGTTTGTTACTGAAGATACCACAAGAAGTAATCCAGAGGATATCAAGAAGGTGTATACTCGAGCTATGGAATTGGGAGCCGATAGGATTTGTGTGTGCGACACGTGTGGGCATGTTACTCCGAATGGAGTAAAGAAGCTACTAAGATTCATTCAAGATGAGGTCATACCCGACTCTGGCTTCAAAAGAAGAGACATCGAGGTTAACTGGCATGGGCACCAAGACAGGGGATTGGGTGTCGCGAATAATCTTGCTGCCTATGAAGCCGGAGCAGATGTGATACATGGTACCGCGTTGGGAGTGGGAGAGAGATCAGGCAATGCCCCTATAGATCAGACCCTAGTGAATCTTAGCCTAATGGGTGTGGTAAACAATGACTTGACTTCACTGAGTCAATACATGAAAAAGGCACATGAATATGTAGGCGTCGCCCTTCCAAGGAATTATCCAGTTTTTGGCGAGGATGCCTTTGAAACGGGTACGGGGGTGCATGCTAGTGCAGTTGTCAAGGCGATGGCCAAGGGCGATCATTGGCTTGCTGATAGGGTCTACTCAGGAGTACCAGCTGGAGATTACGGACTACAGCAGGTTATCCGTATAGGCCATATGAGCGGCAGGTCAAATATCACATGGTGGCTCAGTCAGAATAATTATCCTGTAGATGATGAAATTGTTGAATACTTATTCGAGGTCGCCAAGTCTCAGATAAGACTGATGACGGATAGTGAAGTTCATTCTGAAATCTCCAAATTCAATAGTAAGTTATGAATTATGTCGCTAACACCAATCACGAACGGCTATATGTCTTGGTTGGGCGAGTCCAATTATGCGATACGCAATTACGATGGTTCTGGTCATTATGATGATGCCCCTGTCGGGTATTGTATCAGCAGAAAATAAGGTTGTAGAGAAGGATAGCTTTCAAACTGATTCTATCTTGGAAAGCTATTCCATGCCAGTCAAGATTGCGTTTGATAGGGTTAGTAACTTGGAGTCATACACGACTGAAGAATTACATCATTCTAGAGAGTGGTTAGTAGTCACAAGCATACCCATTTCGGAGCATGCTATGACTTATTCAAAACCTATTTCTAGTAAGGAAACTGGTATATTACCGGGTTCATTCGTGTGGGAGCTAGAAGGTGGTGCGAAACCAGTAGAAAGACTTTCAGAGGCCTTGAAGATTGGAGAGATTGAGTCCTTCTCCCCTTTGCTAGAAAGAATTCATCATGAAAGATACCTTCCTAATGATCCTGAGCTAAGCTCTCAATGGCACCTGGATAACTACGGCCAGACTGGAGGGGTTTCGGGCGAAGATGCTAATCTCACGGGAGCGTGGGACTACTACAACGGGTCTGGGGTGGTAATCAGTATTGTTGATGATGGCCTAGATATCTCGCACCCTGATATTTCCCCTAACTACGATCAATCAGCATCTTACGATTGGTGTAATGACGACTCAGATCCAACTCCACTAAGCTCCGATGGTCATGGAACTGCGGCTGCAGGAGTTGCCGCCGCTACTGGAAACAATTCTCTTTATGTTTCAGGGGCCGCATTTGGGGCTAGTATTGCTGGGTCTAATCTCATCTCATGCTCGACATCGGATTATTTGGAATCACAAGCATTGAGCTATGAGAATGACTACGTGGATATCTACTCCAACTCATGGGGCCCTACCGATGATGGACAAAGGCTTGGCGCTCCCGGCCCGTTGATGACCGCTGCCTTCGAGAGTGATGTGTATCAAGGAAGAGATGGTCTGGGAAATATAATTACATGGGCGGCTGGAAATGGCCTCGCCTCTGATGATGACTCCAACTACGATGGTTATGCGAACAGTAGATTCACCATTGCGGTAACTGCAATAACACACCAAGGAGAACAATCTTACTATGCCGAACCCGGAGCAAATATCCTTGTTGCTGCACATTCCAATGGCGATGGTGAGAGTATTACCACTACGGATATCGTCGGCTCCGGAGGGTACAATTCTTCAGGAAACATCACCGATACCTTCGGAGGGACGTCCAGTGCCACCCCCCTAGCCTCTGGTGTTATTGCTCTGATGCTAGAAGCTAACCAAAACCTAACTTGGAGAGATGTTCAGCACATCCTAGTCAATAGTGCAAGGATGAATAATCAAAGTGATCCTTCGTGGGAGGTAAATGGAGCGGGACACGACGTCTCTCACAAGTATGGGTTCGGGGCAGTTGATGCAGGAGCCGCTGTCTCAATGGCTTCTTCGTGGACTAATGTGGATGAAGAAGTGAATCTAACCATCGGCCCGATGGTAGAGAACTTCCAGATTGATGATGGGAACTCATCATGGAGTGAATTTAACGCCTCCATAACAATGGATATGGCAATAGAAAGTATCGACGTGGTTGTAGATATCTCTCATAATTATCGAGGAAATCTAGAGATAGTACTCGTCTCTCCATCCGGAAAGGAGTCATGGCTAGCTGAAGAGAGGAGTGATAACGGCAATGATTATGATAACTGGACATTCAATACTGTTCATCATTGGGACGAGTCTTCCTTAGGGAATTGGCAACTTAGAGTCAGAGATGTTAGTTCTGGTCAGGGTGGGACACTGAACCATTGGTCGATGATATTCCATGGCACTGATGCGGATCTTGATCATGATGACGATGGCCTAGAGGATGTTAATGAGACTGAGATATGGGGAACGGATCCCTATGATCCAGATACAGATGATGATGGCCTGAATGATTATGAGGAAGTAATGAATTACGGTACCAACCCGCTATCATCTGATTCAGACCTAGATGGAATAGGGGACCTAGAGGAAATAGCTATCTTCAGTACGAATCCTCTTGACAGCGATACTGACGACGATGGCCTAACAGATGGAGCGGAGATTAACTTCTGGAGCAGTGACCCGCTTACATTCGACCCAGACGATGACGGAGATTTGTTCTATCATTTCAACGACTGTGATGATGAGAATCCGATGATTAATCCCGGGAGGCCTGAGACTCTCAATGGAATAGATGATAATTGCGACAGTATGACTGACGAGGGTTTCAACTTCACTGATTCCGATGGGGACGGCCTCTTCGATTGGCCTGAATATCACACATATCTCACAAATCATTTGGACAGTGATTCCGATGACGATGGATTGAATGATGGCATTGAAGTATTGACATATCAGAGTAATCCAAATTTGGCCGATTCGGATGATGATGAGGACGGATGGTACTGGTTCCAGGATTGTGATGACCAGGATGAGTTCAGGTCACCCGGACTGAGTGAGGTTCTCGATGGGATAGACAATGATTGCGATGAGATCATGGACGATGGATTCGAATCTGTAGATACGGATGGCGATTTGCTTAGTGATTTCGAGGAGTATCACAATCTCTCGACCAATCCTTACAATGGAGACACCGACGGGGATGGTCTGCCAGATGGATATGAAATTCAAGTAACGAAAACCGATCCAATACTAGCCGACCCTGATGATGATGGGGATGGAGAGTATTGGTTCGAGGATTGTGATGATCAGGATGCAGAAAGGGCCGGTTATCTCACAGAGTCACTAGATGGCAAGGACAATGATTGTGATGAGGACGTGGATGAAGACTTTGTTGATATTGACACAGATTCAGACGGTTTGAAGGACTATGACGAGTTTCATTCCCATTTGACTTCACCCACTGATTCGGATACTGATGGAGATGGTTATCTTGATGGTGAAGAAATTATCGAGATGGGTTCGAATCCACTGATTTTCAATATTGACGGCGATTCAGACGGTTTCCTAGATTTTGAGGATTGTGATGACTCTGTGCCCACAATAAACCCTGAGTCCAGTGAATCATGGAATGGAATTGATGATGATTGTGATGAGGCTATCGATGAAGATATCTCGAGGCTGGAGTTAGTTTCCCCTGTTTCCAATTTAGCTGAAACGGAATCATGGAACAGTAAGGAACAGTCGCTTGAGATTGTAATTGAGGATATCCCCGAGGGAGTGGAGTACGTCATCAGTTGGAGGATAGGCGACTACTCACTAGAAGGGTTAGATTCTGGTGGGAAGAATGTATCTATCCCATCTCTAGATTGCGATTCTCCGAATGAGAATCTGGAGGTTTATCTTTGCTCTGAGGGCACTGGCCCACAGCAGGTTACAGCCTCTATGATCGATAGCGGTGAAATCACCGAGGTGATTTGGAGTTTCGAAATGATAATTTCAAAAACTCCTGCAAGCCTATCCGAAAAAGTAGCTTCATTTGTCCTGACCCCCTTGGGAATCGCAGTTACCATAGCTTCTATTGCTTCTTTGTTGGGAGTTAGCTACCTAGTTGGGACCAGGATTGCATACAGAAGAGAGTTGAACGAGGCTTACAATTTCTACCAAATTTCACCTAGGGATAATGAGGCGGGATCGAGTAAAATAATTTCTGACGGGGATGACTTCTCATATTCTTTACCAAGTGCTCCCGATCTATCATCAATGATTTCATCCTCAAATAGGAATCGGGATATAGCTCAAGGTGACATTCCGCCGCCGCCACCCCCGGGTACTCACTGAGAGGGATCTGCTTCAGCGGCTTCTTCATCCGAATCAACCGGAGGATTTGTGGACCACTCAGCATCTACACTTCCCCCTGACCATTCCCCTCCGACAGTGATATCCTCTACCTCATCATCATCTCTCCAAACCGGATCTCCATCTGCACCACTAATCACCAAGCAATCATCCTCGTCTAACCTCTTTCTGATTGTCTGAGCACCTTTGGTAACTGGCAAGATATGTCCTACTGGAGTTCCAGCAGTTACGAATGGATTAGTTGCTGAGCAAATCATTAATCCCCTTGTGGGAGAAATCACATCATGGGATTCTAGGGGGCTCTCGGGATCGGTAACGGTTGCGACCACCTCCCCCTCTTCGACAAAACTTCCAGCAGGGGCGAGCACATCCAGTAGGCCACCTTGATCGGACCTAATCCATAGTGACCCTGAGGCGAGAATTCTGAAGCTAGGCCTACTGGGATGTCCTGGGATCATTCTTAGGGACCTAAGAACGTTCAGAATCCCATACAAGGAGACCTGTACAGATTCTGGATCTAGTTCGTCTGGGCCCCCTCCTTCGAATGTGATGCACGCTATATCGAAGTCGTTGGTGACTCTCCTTAGAGATCCCTTAGGACCGGCATTATCCAGAATTGCCTCGATTCCGAATGATCTGGCTATTCTATTGCTGGAGGCATGGGCGAGATTGGCACGTATTTGAGGCATATTGGTCCTTCCCACAGCCGCGGTATGCAAATCCACAACGTAATCGCTGCCTGTGATTATCTTATTCCAGATTCTATTTGCTACACGGTATGAAGTATTACTATCTGGCTTGCCCGGAAATGACCTATTCAGATCTCTTCCGTCTGGCATATAACGGCTCTTCATCTTGTACCCGGGCATATTAACAACAGGAACTATCCTGATTGTCCCCGATAGTACTTCTGGATCTATTGCCTTTCCAGGTCCAATAAAATTCGGACCCGTCAAGTATGTCAAGGCCAATGGGCCCACTAACTCATTTCCATGCACTGCTCCCAATAGTGTCACTACTGGGCCTGGGCGGGACCCGTGAACAACAGTTACAGGAATAGGCCAAGACTCTCCAATTTCAACCGATAGTAGATCGAAATCCATTCTCCTAATAGTACCGGGAAGAATCCTCTTTCTAAGGAAATTATGATTCTTGGGGCCGTTCTGACGGGACCATTTCTTTGGAGTCCCAGTGCTCCCTTCAAGAGCCTTTTCAATCTCTATTCTCCTTCTCTTGGGAATCTGGTTAGCGACCTTTAGTGGGGCGAATCTCCTTCTCTTGGAACGAGGTGGTAGACTCTCTGGCCTTTCGGGGCTTGGCTCGTCTCCCGAGCCCTCTTCGGAATTAGACAACGCCCCTCCCAGTAGGTTTGACATAAATAGGGTACGTTAGGACAATATTGGGAATTGTTCAATTCCTCGAGACCCTCCGACGTCATATGGAAGTAGCTTCCGAGCTCTCTGTACAGGAAGAATTCGCACCCAATAGCATATGTTTCGGATGTGGTCCAGCCAATACTAAAGGGCTGAAAATTAGATCCTTCAGAACGGAAAACGGACTATACATGGAATTTAATCCGGAGGAACACCATCAAGCATTTCCTGGCATGGTAAATGGGGGAATACTGGGAGCACTCCTTGACTGTCATGGAAACTGGACTGCGGCTATAGCAATAATGGATAACGAAGGAAGTACTGCCCCCCCATGCACGGTTACTGCCTCTTACAGCGTAAGCCTTCGAAGGCCGACACCAAATGACAAAGTCCTCAAGATAACTTCTGAGGTTGTGGAGCTAAGCTCTGACAGGGCTAAGGTGAAGATGAGTCTGACATGTGAGGGGAAGGTCTGCGCGACAGGGGAGGGGCTATTCGTAGCAGTTACTGAAGGCCACCCTGCCTATCATCGATGGAATTAGGCCATTATCCTCGGCATCCTTTAGAACGTCCGACATTAAGCATAGTCGTGGCGGAATCAGGCAATGGGCTGGATAGCTTCGGTATCGATTCAAGAATCACTAAATTCTTGAAAAATAATTGGGGAATAGAAAGCTTCTTTCCCCCACAAGCTGAAGCCTTGACTCCTGTTTTGGAGGGTAAAAATTTGATGCTTACTATACCAACGGCCAGTGGAAAATCCTTGGTAGCATACTTGGGGATGATCAATCGACTAATTGGGGATATGAAGGGAATGAGGGGAGCCTATATTGTCCCACTGAAAGCTCTAGCAAATGAGAAATTCGAAGATCTAACCGAGATTGCGAAATCTGTTGGGCTTTCTGTTGGCTTAGCTATTGGGGACAGAGGGGGAGAGTCATCTGGTGTGGAAAATTCGGATATCCTAGTTTGTACAAGTGAGAAGCTTGATTCTATTCTTAGGACTAGGTCTGGATTTCTAGAGAATCTAGGCGTTGTAGTTTCGGATGAGTTTCACTTATTGAATGACTACAGCAGGGGGCCGACTCTGGAAGTAACTCTATCCAGAATTATGCATGTAAGGCCTGATGCGCAAATTATCGCACTATCTGCAACAGTTGGAAATTCTGAGAAGCTCTCAGATTGGTTGGGAGCGACTCATGTAAAATCAGATTGGAGGCCAATACCATTGCATTGTGGCATTATGACCGATTTAGATGTCAGTATACACAGGATCGAGGGGGCCGAGGATACTGATTCAATCGATAAGAAGAGGAGGCTTTCCGGAAGTAAAAATAAGAGGCTCCAAGCCGCACTTATGGATACTGTTTCTATGGGTGGGCAACTACTAGTTTTCGTGTCTTCAAGGGCGTCAGCGGTTAAGGAAGCAAGAGTTCTTTCTGAATATCTACTGAAGACTGTAGAAGGAAAGTCCAGTGAAATCACAGATTATTCACTGGAAGTTTGGGATTCTATTTCACGTAAGATAATATCTGGCGGAGAGGGTACCTCAACTGGAAAATCACTCTCTAATTCAATAAAGGGCGGTGTTGGATTTCATCATGCAGGCCTAACTCAAAGGCAAAGAAAAATCATTGAGGATTCCTTCAAGAAAGGAGATTTACAGTGCATAGTGGCCACACCTACTCTTGCTCAGGGAGTAAATCTTCCAGCTAGAAGAGTTGTCATAAGAGATTACAGGAGGTGGAGTGTAGTTGCCAGTGCTTCTATGCCACTTTCAGTAATGGAAATCAGGCAGATGCTAGGCAGAGCTGGGCGTCCAAAATATGACGAATATGGAGATGCATGGATTCTTTCTAAGGATCCTGACGAAGAGGATAAATTAGTCGATCTTTACCTAGAGGGAGAGCCAGAAGATGTGACTTCTAAATTAGCAAATCCGATGGCAAATAATGCTATTGAGGATCCTGCCTTACTCACTCACGTCCTATCACTGATTTCTAGTGGGGTACTGACCGATAGATATTCTATTGGAAGATTCTTCGGAAGCACTTTCTTGGCTACCCAAATGAGAACCGAGGTTCTAGCAGATAGGTTAGATGAAGCAATACACTGGTTGGTAGAAAATGGGATGCTAACAAGAGAAGGAGATTCTGATCTGGTAGCTCAGAAGATTCATGATGAACAGCCATCCTCTGATGTCGAAGAAGACTGGTTAGATGAGGTTCCTTCATGGGCTAATTCTGCAGCGTCGGTCCTTGGAATTGAATTATCAAATCAAAGGGAGCCGGAAAGATTCGAGAAGAGAAGGAGTGGCCCTCCTATTTTTGGCTTCAAGAAAGCGATTTCGATAAGCGAAGATGTCGTTAATTCTTCTGAATCTCAGACTATGACATATTTAGCCACCCCGCTTGGAGCGAGGATTTCCAGACTGTACCTCAATCCACTATCTGGAAGAATACTAAGGGATGGCCTAGGAAAGGCAATGTCGGTATTATCTGGACGTGATGAATTCTTACAGGTTTCGCCCATGAGTTTGCTTCATCTGGTTGCTTGTACTCCTGACTTCCTACCACTATGGCTCAGAAAATCTGATTATGATAGGGTTCAATCATCACTACACATTCATGAGCGAGAGATGCTAGGTACTGCAGTAGATCATGATGAGGATAGACGCATGAAGGGCGCATTGGTACTACAGTCTTGGATGGAGGAGGAAACTATGAGCTCGATTGAGAAGGAGTGGGGAGTTCAACCAGGTGATCTTCGGAGTCGCGTGGAATTGGCTGAATGGCTTCTCTATGCCTCCAGGAGAATTGTGGTTGAAGATGACGAGATGTCATCTATGGACATGAAGGCTCATGAAACTCTCATCGAGGCAATAGGGGAGGTTCGCAGTAGAGTAAGATACGGATGTAAATCAGATATCCTAGGACTGGTATCCCTCAAAGGAATAGGAAGAGTTAGGGCGAGGGAAATGTCGAAATTATTGGGAGTAAGCATGGTTTCTGATGTCGCTGAACTTACTGAGAAAGATTGTGAAAGACTATCTGATTTGAGAGGATGGAGCCCCAGATTAGTCGAGAATCTTGTTAGAGATGCAGGACGTACGGTTAGAAGGGAAAAGAGAAAGTACAATTGAACCCCTGTCGCCAGAGGATACTGAATGAGTGGTGTTCCATGGTTTCCAGCGTGGGGGTTAAGATTCTCGACTCCTGTGGATAATGTCCCCGAGCTCATCTCAGAAATCGAGGAGTGGCGACTGGACAGTAGATGGAGTTTGATCTCCTATGAAGTGGCTGCTAGTGAGGTCCACCTTTGGTCCGCGTGGCATAAGTCGAGGAGTAATGAGGAACAGGGGAAGATGGTTGCAAGGGATCCGGGAGCGGAATTTCTCAGAATTATATCTGGAACAAGGCAGATTAGGACTGCGATAGACAGATCTGGGGTTTCGAAAGGAGATACAAAGGCATGGTTGGTAAGGCTACCTGAGATAGATACCAGTGGAGGGATTGGAGAGACATCTCTTCCCATAGATGAATACAATAATCATAGCAAGGACGCAGAGCGCCTAATGGAGATAGTCGGAGCGAGCTTGATCGCTAGGAGGCCTTTTCCGACAATAGAAGGTCTGGAGAAGATTGGTTTTTTGGAAGAGGGAGTAGAAGTGAATCCTGAGATGATTGAGCAGTCATTTCTACTCCATGCCTCGATGAGTGATTTCTAGTAATAATAGTCAGGATAATATCCATTGACCCAATGGGAAGAATATGAGCAATGACGTTGCAGAAAGGGGAACCCGATCATTTGTAGATGATGACTTCGATCCTAGTGTTTGGGATGAAATAAATCCCTATGTGGATGAGTTACTGAACAGGAAAATCTCATGTTCAAAGTGTATTGAAGGAATAATTAGAGATGCATCTGAGCTATCTGAACATATCTCAGAAAAGGGAGCTCTACTATACATTGCAATGACTTGTGACACTGAGAGTGATGAAAAGAGGTCTTCTTTCCTAGATTTTGTAGAAAATATTAGACCCAAGCTCTCAGAGTTCTCTGATTCGCTAAATCGTAGATTGGTAGAGCATGAGGCAGTGGGTAATCTTCCAGCGAGGTATGATTTGATGATTAGATCAATGAAAAATGATATTGATATTTTCAGGAAAGAGAATATTCCTTTAGGAGTAGAGCAAACTAGGTTAGTTACTGAGTCGCAAACAATAAACGGGGCTATGACTGTGGAATTCGATGGTAATGAGTATACCCTCCCAGAAATGAGGAGATACTTAGAGTCGAATGATAGATCAATCAGAGAGGGAGCTTGGAAGGCTGTAGTCAATAGAAGAATGCAAGACGAAGAAAGGCTCTCTGAAATTTTTGATGAGCTGGTATCTCTAAGACACAAAATTGCAGTAAATGCAGGTTTTGAGACATATACAGACTATATGTTTAGGGCAATGGAGAGATTTGACTACAGTAAAGAAGACTGTTTAGAATTCCATGATGCCATAGAAGCAGTATGCGTGCCGTTAATGCGTGAAATAAATTCTGAAAGAGTCGGTTCTCTAGAACTGGGTAGTCTCAAGCCATGGGATGTGAATGAGAAGACGGGCGTGGGTCCTGATTTACATGGTCGCGCGCCATTAAGGCCTTTCAAAAATGTAAATGAAATGGTGGAAAAGCTCTCCATACTGTTTCACAATATGTCCAATGACTTAGGAGAGAAATTCGATATGCTTGTGGAGATGGATACGCTAGATCTGGATACACGCAAAGGAAAGGCCCCTGGAGGTTACCAGTACTATCTGCAGAAGAGTAGAGTACCATTTATCTTCATGAATGCCGCAGGCCTACAAGGAGATCTAGAGACGATGATACACGAGGCAGGTCATGCTTTTCACTCAATATATTGTAGTCATCTTGAGTTGATTGGAGAGAGGGGGTATCCGATAGAGTTCGCTGAAGTGGCTTCGATGTCCATGGAACTGATGACGCAGGACCAGTGGGGAGAGTTCTATGATGCAGATGATGCAAATAGAGCCAGAATTGGGCACTTGGAAGGAGTGATATTTCTTCTACCATGGATAGCAACAATTGATTCATTCCAACATTGGATTTACTCAAATCCTGAACATACCAGGGAGGAGCGAGCAAGTGTCTGGAACTCAATTAGAGATAGATTTGGCTCGCAGATGGATTGGGATGAGTACTCAATATTCAGAGATGTCTCATGGCAACAGCAAGGACATCTATTCGGAGTACCATTCTACTATGTCGAGTATGGAATTGCTCAGCTAGGTGCTTTACAACTATGGAAGACTCAAAGGAAAGATCAGCAAAAAGCGCTTACAGATTACTCAAATGCAATGAGGCTTGGGAATACCAAAACACTTCCAGAGCTATTCACCGCGGCTGATATTAAATTAGGATTTGGTGAGCAGCATTTGAGCTCATTGATTCAAGAAGTCAGAACTGCTATGTCTGAGCTAAGCTGATTCGGACACGGGGTCCGCGGGTGATCAATCCCGCAGACCCTCGCTTGTCACGTTGAAGACCGCCTCCCCATCAGGCAGGTTAGGACTGTCTACCAGGCGAGCAATTCTACGGCCCCCCTTGGACTTCCTAAGGTACAGGCGGAATGTACTTGCGTGGCCCACTATATGGCCACCTATTGGCTTGGTGGGATCTCCCCACATGGCATCTGGCTTGGAGTGTACTTGATTGGTGACCAAAACTAGAGCGTTGTTTACGTCGGCTAGCTTTTTCAAATCCTTGAGATGGCGATTGAGCTTCTGCTGTCTAGCAGCGAGCATCCCTCTGCCGAGATACTCAGCTCTGAAGTGACTAGTGAGCGAGTCTACAATGATAAGTCTGACATCTATGCTTCTTCCCATTCTCTGTATTTCGTCTACTAGAAGCATTTGGTGCGCTGAGTTGTATGCTCTGGCTACGTGTATTCTCTCTAATACCTCTGAAGGGTCCAGTCCCATTCCTTCTGCCATCTGGGTAATCCTTTCTGGCCTGAAAGTATCCTCTGTGTCAATGTAGAAAACCTCTCCACCAAATCCTCCTTGCTCTGTTGGAAGGACGCAATTAACAGCGAGCTGGTGGCCGACCTGGGTCTTACCACTGCCAAACTCACCATATACTTCGACTATTGACTGTGTCTCGAATCCTCCTCCTAGAAGCTCATCCAGAGCAGAGGTTGAGGAAGTGAGCTTCATGACCTTGCTTCTCTTGTCTAATAATGCAACTCCACTGATGAATCCTCCAATGTTCGCGAGTTTCTTTGCTCCAGCGATTATTTTCGCTGAAACCGCCTCTCCTAGCTCAGCCTGTTCACCAAGTTCGGAGGGACTCATTACAGCTATAGCGAGTAAGTCGTCAAATCCAGCGTCTCTAAGCTTTTCAGCTGTGGCCGGACCCACGCCTGGTAGATCTTCTATAGTTGCCTGTGGCTCATCCACGTCAATTACCAGTTCCTCTTCTTCAACCTTTTCGCTTGCTGTCTTTTCATCCATCGTCTCACCTTGTATGATACTGACTGATAGTCGGAAGTATATGAACAAACGATGGGGTGTGTTTGCTATTTGAAAGTGATTATCAATACTGATTTGCTTACAGTGTATCGTTTTTTCACTTTCAGTTTAGATTTAGTTTTTGGTAACGGGTGGTGGATTTGAACCACCGATCTCCGGGTTATGAGCCCGACGAGATAACCTGACTACTCCAACCCGTTGCTATTCCGGCGCACTGGGAATATATGAACACAACCTCACGCTCTGATATTTTATCATGGCAATGGTGATGAGGTAGCGTCCCCAGGAGAAGGTGGTGATGTGATGAGCGGGGGCCTTCTAATCCAAAATTCGATGATGGTCCTTCCCAATGGAATTGTCCAGGGAGATTTGCGTGTTGTCAATGGGATAATCACAACTATTGCCCCCAATGGAGTTATTGATCCTGTTTTTGGAGAGATAGTAATTGATGGGAACGGATTACACCTACTCCCTGGAGCTATTGATCCTCATGTGCACTTTAGGGATCCCGGGCATCCCGAGAAAGAGGATTTGGAAAGTGGAAGTAGAGCCGCAGCTTCTGGGGGCATTACCTCATTTCTTGACATGCCTAACACACTTCCAAACGCTATCAATCGAACTGCATTGAAAGATAAGCTGTCCTTGGCTTCGAAGAAAGCTGTGACTCATCATGGCTTCTTCATTGGGGCGACTGCGAACAATACCGCTGATTTACAGAGTGTAGAAGGAATGGAGGGAGTTTGTGGCATCAAGATCTTCATGGGAAGCAGTACTGGTGATTTATTGGTTCACGAACAAAGGCATCTTGAGGATATTTTCGCAAATACCGGAGGGGTAATCGCCACTCATGCTGAAGATGAGGAAAGGCTTCAATCAAGAATTCCTCAATTCTCCCACAGGAAAGACATCGCGGCACATGCTGAGTGCAGAGACGTTGAGTGCGCGCTTATCGCGACAAAGAGAGCCTCTGCACTTGCTAAGGATCACAACCATAGGCTCCACATAGTTCACCTAACCAGTGGTGCTGAAGCTGATTGGCTATCCTTGAATAAAGGAGACCTGATTACCACCGAAGTGTGTACTCAACATCTTACTTTCGACCAAGATGATGTTGAAGATTTGGGAGTTCGGGCTCTAATGAATCCCCCGATTCGATATACTGAGGACAGAGATGCTCTTTGGAAGAGGCTGAAAGATGGTACAATTGATTGTGTCGTTACTGATCATGCTCCGCATACCTTGGAGGCAAAATCAGTAGGATATCCGCAGGCTCCAGCGGGAATGCCTGGGGTTGAGACCTCCCTACCAGTTATGTTGACTCACGCAATGGATGGCAAGTGCAGTGTTGGTGATGTTGTAAATTGGATGTGTGCGGGGCCTGCTAGAGTCTACGGCATGAGAAATAAGGGCTCACTGATTGAGGGGTATGATGGCGACCTGACTCTCGTGGACTTGGAAACACGACGAGTCATCAACGACTCTGATACTTGGACGAAAGTAGGTTGGACGCCATACGCAGGTAGAGAGCTAACTGGCTGGCCTGTGTACACCATCGTTGATGGGGTAGTAGTGCACAGACGCGAAGTAGGTGGAGCGCTTAGAGGGATGCCCATGGCCCTTCCTGGTTCTGCTGGAAGAGCTCTTAGGTTTGAATGACGAGTGATGAGGAGTTATACTAATCATCGCAGTTTTCGGCATCTGGTTCGTTACACGGATGAGTCTCGCTGTCTCCTGATGAGGATTGGGACTCTCCCTCGTCATCATCTGTATTTACTGAGTCTTCTGACTCCACTTCCCCTTCTACCTCATAGTAGTAGATAGCTGGATTTTCATAGCCTGGAATCTCTAGTTCAACCATGGAAGTGAGGTCATCAGTTCTGTGAACAGAGGCCCCTGCAGCAGAGAAGGCATAGATGTAGTCACCCATGAAAATCGATCTGCGGATACTAGTCGAACCACTCCACCAACTAGATAGCCCGTCATCATTGTAGAACTCAGAGTGATTTACCATTCCATGAGTGGATAGTGTTCCATTCTCTGCATCGACATTGATCAGCTCAAGTGTCGAAATAAACTCATATCCTGAGTATGTATACATCCTGTCGTCAATCTCAATCTGTTCGTAGATGTACCTGTATGTGGACAGTGGGACAGCGAGGAGTTGTTCTGGGGCCCAGTAGGTGAATGCCTTGTGCTCGTATGTGGCCTCTGAGTGTGACCACGACCACCCACATCCCCACTCGTCACAATAGTCGTCCTCGTATGCGGGCGACAGCTGTAGTGAGTCCGCCAATGTGGGACTAGTCGGGTCACTGACATCGAAAAGTGATACCTGAGTCATGGACCAGTCTAGTCCTAGCCCGTCTGGCCCGGGGCCTATTCCGATTGTCAGAAGCGTGTCTGAATCAACAGGATGTATGTAAGTGGAAACACCTGGGACCTCAAGTTCCCCTAGTATTACTGGGTCGGTTGGATCGGATAGGTCGATTACCCACAGAGGATCAATAATCTCGAATGTTACGAGATAGGCTCTGTTTCCAACAAATCGAGCACTCCAAATACGCTCATCTGGCGCAATACCTCCGACATGACCGATTTGTACCAATTCGGTGGTTCCTTCATCGCATCCCTCTGGAATCATACATTCTGCAACTGCGAGAGTGAATACATTGTTGGTTGGGCCAGTCCATTCATCAGTACCCTCTAGCCACCAGCGACCCCAAGCATCCTCTGTAGTGGCCACACGGATTACTTCGTTGAATTCCGAGATGGAAAACTGATCCTGGGCTGTACCATCAACTCTTCCCGATGCGAGATAGGTAGTCTCAGAAGGGTCGCTAATGTCGAAGACATGAATATTGGTTGCGTCATCCCAATCGAAGTTTCTCCAGAACCACCACCAGTCATTGGCTGGTTCTGCTAGCACCATGACATCCTGTGAGGCGTAGACGTGTGCCCATGATGAAGTGATGTGATCTAGTTGCATCTGAGGCTCCTCTCCGAGTAGCTCGATGGTCATAATTGTACTGAATCCACGGCCCGCACTATCTGCACTGGCCGAGTATTCACCGCAATCATCGGATGTGGTTGGGTGCTGGAAAAGGCCCTCTTCACCTAGCTCATATACATGGGGAGCGAAGTCGTCCAGAGTCAGTTCATCGATAATCTGAAGATTGGAGGCGATGGTATCCTCCATACTCTGGTTCCAGATATTCATCTTCTCCTCTTCATTATCCGTCTCCCAATATGTATCTGGAAGATATACCCAGGTCCTTAGTCCATCGATATTGGTCCATAGATGGGTGACAGAGCGCATTGTTCCATCCACTAGTCTAGCGGTGTGGTAGTTCCCCTCGATGTAGAGTTCGCTCTCAACTTCGGGAGCGTTTCTGTCAGTGATGTCAACTACAGTGTACTTTACTAGGTTTTGAACGCGTGTGTACGTGTAGGAGTACTCTTCCTCGCCGGGATAGCTTACTGTGACCTCTTCTGACATCAGCTCCCTGAGTGGATCGTCATTAGGCAGGCTCCAGTGATAGATAGAAGACACAATCACAAGTCTATCGCCCTCGAGCATCATCTGTATCGGAGAACCCTGTATGCTGATATTGGACTCCAGTGTGAGTTCTCCAAACTCGGGAACTCCCATGATGACCAGAAGGTTTCCGTTTAGCATGTAGATATGATATCCATCGGTCTTCAGGAAGTCGGCCTCGTCGACACCATCCTCCTGGTTGTTAGTTCCAGAAAACTGTCCCTCACGTCCCGAATCACTATCTGTAGATGCTCCTGAATTAGATCCAGATTCGGCTTCAGGGGCACCATCCATCATCGCCACATCATCCTCAGCGAAGACAACTCCACCACGCCATGCGGGACTTGCCCAGTGCCAGTATGACTGCTGGTCTAGAGAGACTAGCATCTCATTGTATATTGATTCCTTCAGATCTGCCAGAAGGGGTTCGCACTGGCCATAGGTCTCAAGCACAGGAGAGGTCCTCTCACGAGCTGGGAGATCAAGATGGGGGTACTCACTATCGAGCCAGTCTAGGACAGAGTCAATGACATCCTCCTCAATTTCAGCAATATCCTCGATTGCGGAAAGGCAACCTGCGCTGAGCATCAGCGAGAGGACCAATACCGCAGTGTACTTCTTTGTGTCCATGATAGTCGCAACGTGATTCCACATATCAAGAGAATGGTAAATTGACTTGACAAATCAGTACAGCATTCTGTGTACTGTAGGGAGAATGGTTTCTCCGAGGGGGAAGTTGGTTATGTTCAACCTAGCTGTATTTCTCGGCTCTGCTTCTACCTCCTCATCGTCACTCATCGTTTCAACGCCTCCATGATCACTACCGGAGACGAGGTTCTGCGTGCCGCCTAGGAAGATCAGGGCGGCGATCTGTAGATCCAAGTTCTGGTCCATGAAGATTTATCATCAGAATCTATGACTTAAGCAACTTGGCTTCTTGCGTCATAGATGCTTCAAAGAAAACGATGCACTGCTAGGCATGTGGAGTATTTTTACTCACTCTGTCTTTTTCACATTGATTGCATTGGGTCCCTTTGGACCCTCTCCAACTTCGAACTCTACCGAGTCCCCCTCTCTTATCTGCCCCTCTACTTGGGACTTGTGTACGAATAGATCGTCACCTTCTTCCTGTTCGATGAATCCGTACCCTTTCGTGAAGTTAAACCACTTTACTGTTCCTAGTGCCATTGTACACCGGCGATTCGACATAGTACTTGAACAGGACTGAACAATAACCTCCTTTGAAGTCAATAATCAACTATTGTTAGTTAGTCGCCTGAATTATAGAATGCACCTTTGGGTTGATTTGACATTCGGAGTGTCCTTGAATGACGACCTTGTCCGAGGTACGAAGCAGATGGCGGAAGAGAGCCTAGAGATATCCTCGGATACTGATGAGATGGCTGAGGCCATGCTGACGGCCTCTAGGTCCGTAGTAAGGACCTGCATGCAAATTAGGCCATCAGAACATGTTCTAGTGGTGACAGATCCAGAGTGTTCTGAAGTGGGGCAATCTCTGTACGAAGCGGCCGCAGAGGTAACAGACAGGGTCCTTCTGATGATGATGCCCCCTTCCCATAAGAAGGGAGCTGAGCCTCCTGATCCAGTGGCTGAGCTTATGAGGCAGCAAGACGTAGTTCTGATAGCTACCAAGAGCTCCCTAACCCACTCAAGGGCTAGAAGAAATGCGTCTCGAGAAAATGCAAGGATTGCATCTATGCCAGGAATTACTTCTGAAATCCTGGCCAAGGGTGGCATGACAGCAGACTATGGCGCTATGAAAAAGGAGATTTCAGGACTAAATGCATTACTGAGGAAGAGGACGTCGGTCAAGGTGAAGTCTTCTTCTGGGACTGATTTAACGTTCAGTACTGGCGCTAGGTGGATATTGGAGGATAATGGGATTTGCAATAGGCCCGGACAAATAACAAATCTACCTACAGGGAAAGTCTTCGTTCTTCCCAGGGAAGGCTCTGCTAATGGGAGAATAGTAATTGATGGGTCCCTAGATGGCGAGATTGTCGATGAGCCTGTAGTTCTCCTAGTTGAGAATGGGAATGTCATTAATATTTCAGGAGGAGGGCATGCAGAAAGTATGATTTCTAAGATGGATTCGATTAGAGGGACTGTGAAAGCCTCGCAGATAGAAAGGGTAGGTACTCTTGCAGAGTTCGGCTTCGGTATGAATGCAAGATCTAACCTTTCAGGAAGTCAGCTAGAAGATCAGGTAGTAAGAGGGTCTTCATATGTCGCGATTGGAGATAATTCATCACTTGGAGGTACGTCCAGAGTAGGTTATCAGATCAGAGGAGTAATGCTGAAGCCGACAATCGAGCTGGAGGATGTAGATTTGGTAGTGGAAGGGAAAGTGACTGCTAGAAAGCGGTGATGCAATGAAGGGTATTCTCTGGTGCAATGGAGTTCTCCCCAGTGACTCTGTTATTGATAGAGCTCTGAGAGATGGGGTGCCAATTTTCGGAGTAGATGGGGGGGCTGACAAAGCAAACTCGATGGGATTTGAGGTTTCTCAAGCCCTAGGCGATATGGATTCAATAGATGAGTCTTCATGGAGAGAGAAAATGAAGATTCTGCCAAATCAGGAAATGAGTGACCTCTCTAAATCTCTGCAGTATGTCAATTCGGTAGGAATCAACGAGGTGGATGTCGTTGGAGTGGATGGGGGTGACTATGGTCATGTTTTCGGAGTCATGGCATCCATGACAGAGGCACCATTAGAGATGCGCCTGAGATTGCATTTCGAGTCGGGGGTTCTCCATTTTTCCAGCCCGAATAATGGAGGATTCTCGGAGCATATTCTACTAGGTCAGAAATTCTCAGTATTCGCTCTGGCCCCAAGCAAGAGGACCACTGTGATTGGAGGGAAATGGAAGTTGGAAAGTGAGGCTCTCTCATTCTCCACTAGGGGACTTAGTAATGTGGGATTGGGAGATTTGGTAAATATTAGCTCGGATGCTCCCTTGGCGATTTTTGTCAGTGAATCAATTTGATTCAGTATCTGGATCTCTAGATAGCATTAATGCTACAGGACGTGTTCTTGGATCGCTTTCCAGGCCGATCTTCATGATTACGGCCAGAGGGACACCGAGGACCATTCCCATTATCCCCCAAGCCCAACCCCAGAACGCAACTAGGAGAAGGAGTACTATTGGAGACATATCTAATCTTTGACCCGCTAGTTGTGGTTCGATTATTCCTCCCCAAATCTGTTGGTTAGCAACTAAGAGGGCGATAAGTAACAGTGCTGTAGTTTGTGGAAGAATGATGAGTCCGATAAGAATTGGTGGAATTATTGATAGTAGGGCTCCGACATATGGTATGAAGTCCATCAGGAATGTAATCGATGCCCACAGGAATACGAATGGAATATCCATGAACGAGAGAACTATTGCTGCCACAACAGCTTGTCCGAAGGCAACCGAGGCTCTAGTAACTACGTACGTATTGATCCCCTCTCCTGACCCTGTGGCTACTGCCATCAACCTCTCCACGTCTTCTGGGTAGGCCGCCTTGATTCTCTTTGGTAGCGTCTCTGCCTCCAGAATTATGAAGAGGAGGAAAATCAGGACTGTGACCAACCCGGTAGTGAATCCGGCTATCGTACCAACAAACCCTGCAGCGTATGAATTAACCGTTTCAATAGTTATGAGATCGGTGAGAGCGGCAGTGTTGGGCTGGTATCCAAAGATGGATAGATCTTCAAGCCATGCGATTCTCTTCTCTAGGGAGCTTTGCAGTTCAGGGGCTTCATCGGAGAAGTTCTGCATATTTTCATACATCGAGTTGGATGCAAACAGTAGGAATCCCATCACTGTCGATACAAGTACTCCATATGCGACCATGGGGTGTCCCCCCAGTCTCTGCTCTAACCACTGTGCTGGGGGTCTGATCAAGAAGAAAATAAGAGTTGCAACGACCAGTGGTTGAATTACCGCTTTGAGGTGTACTATCGCAAGAACACCCACAAACAAGACTATCGATATATTTGCCAAAGTCCCCGAGTCGACTTTTGCTAGACTTGTGCTTTCCGCCATATCTATCGGTGTTGCGAACTAGTCATGGCGCATCAATGGTTCGCCTAATCTTCTAGTTGTATGGCCTCAAGGTAGATTTTCTCGAAGACGTCGGCGTTACCATCAAAGTTGAATTTCTCGACAACTCTATTTCTTCCCTGGATACCCTTCGGGGATTCTTCTTCGTTCAGTGTACGCTCCAAAGCTCCCAACATTGACTCCAAATTGCCCATTGTGAAAAGAGCGCCTACGGTTTCGTCTACCATCTCAGGCAGAGGCCCATGGTCGACGGTAACTATGGGGACTCCTGAAGACATCGCTTCCAGCGGAATCAGTCCCTGGCCCTCATAGAATGATGGGTATACAACTAGGTTCACAGATCTGTAGAGCTTTGCTAGCTCGGGGAAGGACATTCCGGACTCGATATGAACAAAATCTCCGACACCGAGCCTCTTCGCTTGCTTCAGAAGCCTAGATTTCAGGTGCCCCCTTCCTACTATAACAAGTCTAGACGTAGGGATTTTTTTGTGGAGATTCGAGAATCCCTCGATTAGCGAACCATATCCCTTCCTTGCGGCCAGCCTGCCGACTGCAAGAATAATCTTGGATTCCGGGTCCCCTCCATCGAATCTAGCTCTTATATCAGAACGATTGGCCATATCTTCGGAATCGGTATGGTCAATAGGCCTGAACATCTGGGTATCGACTCCCCAGTGAACTACTCTGCAATTCCAAGACTCGGGGACGTCGTATCTCAATTCGAAGTCCTCTTTGGTCGCGTTCGAGTTTGCTACGCAGATTCTAGCCTCATTTACAGCGAAGTTCTCAAATCTAGAATACCAGCCAGCCGTGAATCTTATGGCTATGTCATTTACATTGGCCCAAACTGCCGATTCCCTAGCCTTACTAGCCTCCATCAAGCCGTCCCGTTCGCCAAGCCAAGACCCATGGAGAGAACATACCACCGGAGCAACTTTGTTCGAGCACCTCCGAAATTGCGATTTTGACCAAGATATCATTGGACAGTGGAGGTGGACGATGTCCACTGGATCTCTGTCATTTAGCCTCTCAAGCTCAATAATCGCCCTCCTTCCATATGAACGTGTAAACTCCATAGGTATCTTAGCCCACCACACCTCAATCACTTCCACACCCTCCTGAGGAGGAGGAGTTCCAGCACCTGATCTGGTGATTACTGTGACCCTGTGGCCTCTCTTCACAAGAGCCGCGGATAGGTGGAAAACTGTTGATCCCATCCCTCCCCATCTGGGAGGAAATTCAGCGGAAAGCATTGCAATGTGCATCGTAGCTCAAATGCCCGGTTCGGCATGAGCATTTCAAGAGAACTACCAGAAGTCAGTCTTTCGCATTATTCAAAACAGGGAGTCCGGTGGCCAAATTATGTCAACGACACTGCCAGTGCATGTGACTGTAGTCATACCGACCAGGAATGAAGAGGAAGCGATAGTTGATACGATTAGATCTATACCTAACGACGGATGGTGTGAGAAGCTAGACTTCCTTGTCGTGGATGGGAACTCTACCGACCGAACCAGGGAGCTCGCTGAGGAAGAAGGGGCTTCAGTATACTTGGAGTCACGTAAGGGCTACGGCAGGGCCTACAAGACCGGTTTCTCGATGGCTCCCGGTGACGTGATAGTCACTATGGATGCTGACTGCACGTACCCAGGGGAGGAGGTTCCCGGACTAGTTAAGAAGCTAATTGATGAGGACCTACAGTGGATAACTTGTGATAGACTCAAGAGAGCTGAGGAAGGCTCCATGCCAGGGCTCCATGGATTTGGGAACTGGGTCCTTTCGACTACTGCTTCGATACTCTATTGGTATGGGATACATGACTCTCAGAGTGGCATGTGGGTTTTCCGAAAGTCCATTTTTGAGGATGAGCGTGTCAGGCCTAAGCATGATGGAATGCCACTTTCGCAGGAATTCAAGATCAGGGCCCGCAGATACCTAGGGAAGAAAAAGACCGCTGAAGTGAGTGTACCTTACCGGCCAAGAGTCGGTGAGGCAGAAATCAACACATGGGGAGATGGTTTGCTGAACCTCAGATTCCTATTCACCCACAGGCTAGGACTGACTAGGCAAGTTACTCAATGGGGACCCGAGAAGTAGACATCATACTTCATCATCGGAATCTCGGTAATCGAATGTAGACCAAGACTCAATCAACACTAGGTCCCTCTCAATCTCCCTCCTACGATTTGCCACTAGTAGCATTCCTACTGCGATAAATATCGAGATGATTACAATCACGACTGGAAGACCTGAACCAACTATCCAACCAACTATGTCTAGTCCCTCGTCCTCCACAATTGGAATGATTGACATCAAAGTCGGACTGACTGTATCGTCGTCTACAGCCCATATGCCTATCGAGGCGGAAGAGCCGGAGGTAATCTCCCAATTTGTCTCAAAGGTCCAAATCCCATCGTCTGCAACCAAATCCCCCAGTTGACCGTCATCCCTCATCTGAAATGCTTTGGAAAGGCCACCTGCTACCATCTCTCCTCCGACTGACGAGGTGGTACCATCGACATCCTCCATCACAACAGTTATCCTGATACTGTTGACCACACCCATCTCGAGCTCCTCGGGAGATACTGACATGTCCCTGAGGGTGGGTGATGATGCGCCTATGGTGAGATTCACCGAGGATAATGACTGGGCACCTCTGGAATCTTGTACTAAAAGATCAATTCTCACTGGTCCAGGAGGGAGTTGGATAGAGGCTTTTTCCCTATCACTCAACACTGTACCGTCCGATAAACTCCACCTGTAGAGTGTGATGTCATTGTCATAGTCAAATGACTGAGAACCATTCAACTCTAATACTGTCCCGGGGGCAATATACTGACCTTCGGAAAGTCCGGATATGAGAGCTACCGGGTCTGTCTGTAAGACCGTGATCTTCTGAGAATGTGATCTAGTCATTCCATTCTCATCAGTTAGTTGGATGGTTAGAGTATGAACTCCATGGGGAAGATAGTCGTTGTACCAGAAATCATTGGTCACATCCTCTAATATGGGATTCATCATTAGGTCAGAAGTAATTGTGACGGTAAAATCATCCCCGTCTGCATCGAATGATCTTCTAAAATCAAAGAGGATTGGGAGATTTGAGTAGACTACCACATCTGGCACTGGAGAGTCCAGGATAAGTACAGGGGCAGATTCATCTACTCTGAGCATTATCTCTGAGATATCTGGATTGCCAGATCCATCATCTACCGTCAGGGTGATCTGATGCACTCCTTCCGGAAGCCTGGTCTCAACAGTCCAATCGCTACCAAGTGGAGTTTCTACAATATCGCTTTCCCAAAGTACGCTTACTAGATCTGTGCTGGTTAGTGTATTGGGGTTACATATCAGTCCCGAGCCGTTGTCCGGCAAGTCGGAGCATGCCATGTCCCAGTCCCCCGAACCTGCTGAGCCTAAGGTGATAATTGTTCCAGAGTCCGTAAGAGAACCATCAATGGGGCTGGAAATTACAGATACTGGATTTGAGTTGTTCACCTGAACCTGCTGACTGGTTGTGGTCCACTGGCCTGCATGCCCTGGTCTGTCATCACTGGCCTGCATTGTAATGGTATGCAGGCCTTTAGACAGTGTACCGACCCACTCTATGATTCCATCTGTTGAAATTCCGGAATGAATAGTCCCATCCAGGTCGCTCAGAAATTTGAATTTGACATTATCTCCCTCAGGATCAATTGTTTGAGAGCCGTCAATTATCATTACATGAGATGATGATTGCCCGGATCTGGAGATTGACATTACTGCATCTGGAATCTCATTGTAAAGTTCGACATTGAAAACCCATGTCGAAGGTGGGTTGATTCCATCGGACGCGTAAACTGTTACTGAGAACTGGTTTGGTGCTTCGGGGAATGCTCTGATAATCTGTGAGGGGCATTCATTGGAATCTTCGGGGGGCGTACTCCCGCCGTCCTCATATGATGCGGTCGCCCAGCAAGTCATCGCATCTTCTTCGGGATCATAAGTCTCGGATAGGTAGATTGTGACATTCGCAGTCTGGCCCAGGTAAAGAGTACCCCAGGACGATATTGAAGGCGAGGTACCAACTGTTAATACTGGGGGGAGATTTGTGAGCTCAATCTGTCTAGATTCAGTAGAGCAATGACCCTGGTCATCACACACTTCAAGTGTGATCTGATGTAATCCGTCTGAGAGACAATCATGAGGCGAGAACCATGGGTTACCAAGGAAGAACGAGCCGTTATCATTTCCTCCACAAACGCCGAAGTCACCTGCGAGGTTTCCATCGATATTGCTAGTCCAAGTGTATGTTAGATTGTCATCATCCAAATCCCATGACTCGTTCGCATTGAAAGTTACCGTGCTACCGCTTGGATAAACAGATTCATCTTCCGGAGTTGTCCACATTATGAATGGCGGTTGGTTAGAAATCTCAACCATGCACAAGACGACAATATCCGACTCTAACTGCATCGGGATAGTATCATTGTGGACTCCATCGTAGTCGCATCCCATGTTCATTGTATTGTTAAGTGACCATCCTTGGACTGGGGTCCACCTTTGACCGATGAATGGCCCCACTAACTCCCTACCAGAGTAAGGAAGAGTTGTCGTAAAATCCGACTCGTATTGACTAAAAGTAATATTGATGTCTGAGTAAGGGATATTCCTTAGATGTTGATTGATAACATTGGCATCCACCAACCACATAACATCGACTATGTTGTTAGAACCTGAGAAATTGGGTGTGCCTAGATTAGAAGATGATATCCATCTAATATGGGAGTTACCTAATGTGGAGAATGTGTCGGACATTCCCTGAGCGTGGGAGAAAAATGAGTCGGTGAAATTGACGAATGAGGAGGAGACAGAGGGATCTGCTCCTGTACATTCAAAGATTACTGAATTGGAGATTAATTCACTATGATCTACCAAATCTAGACAGCCTTGATTGCCTCTGATGATACTGGAATTTAGATATGAGGAAAGTTGACCATTGGCGACCCAGTTCATTCCACTATTAGAGCCGTGAATCTCTAAAGTTTCTATCAGAGCATCCACCCCAACTAGTTCAATGGAGTATGAACTAGTATTCTGGAATATGGTAACATTGGCCAACGAGACCGTTCCCTCCCTTTCAGAGATACCGCGATTATCGATGTCCAAGGCTGGTCCTGAAACAGGATTCCTAGATACTATACGATCAAGGTAGATATCTATGCTATTACGTACAACAAATCCGAATTGATCTTGGCTCGTAGAACAGTCAGTACAACTTACATTCTTTCCAGAGCTGACGACATCATTTGATTCTTCGAAATAAATTCCCGACCCCGACGAAGCCGAGATAGATCCTAATCCATTGTTGGAGGTATGAACTTGCTCCAGCTCGACATTGCTGGAGTCGATTACCGAAACACCGTTACCACTGTTATTGTGACTGGTGACTAAGAACAAATCGGGATGGAACTCCCTGATATCTAATCCAGTGGCGCCGTTGTTACTAATGTCCCAGTAGCTACCCTGTACCCCGCCTTTCCACAGTAGTACCCCGGGGCCTGTTGAGTTACGAACTACGAGATCATTCACTGTTGGAGCCCAATTGGCACTTCGGAGAAACATCCCAGCCCTGTCATTGTAAGGAGACACAGGCGAAGGGTTTCCATTTCTCATCATATCCAACCTATTTATGATGGTAGAGGAGTCTATCATATATCCCCTCAAACCTACCGCCTCGTTGTCCTCTATCAGTCCAAAGTCAATATGCACCCCACTGGTGTTGATATCGAATGCGGCTATTGAAAGTCCCTGTGTCTTTGCCCCGGGACCGCCCGTTCCCCTTACAGTAATATCATTGAATATTGCATTCAATGGGAGGTTCGAATACTGACTGTGATTGTATTGCTCAACCATTACTCCACGATACATTGAGTCCTCTACAACTACGCTTGTGAAGGTTGGCCTGGTTGTCCAGCCCTCAGTGATATGTCTCACAAAGATTCCATTATCCGATTTTTTGATACTTGATTGCTCAATCAGAGGTATTGAGTCCTCCACCCAAATACCAGCAGAAATAGCCATAGTGGATCCGCTGATGTTTGAAATCTCTAGGTCGGACAGGAGGCCTCCAGAATTACCCCAAAGATTCAATCCCCTAGTGATAAGTCCGTCTATTGTCGCCCCTCTAACGATGGGTGCTGAGCCCGCACCAATTGAGAGTCCGATTCCATATCTCCACGTTGTAGAGAATCCATGCACGTCTTGTCCACCTCCCAACACGGACAGATTGTTAATCACTGGTGAGGCCCCTCCATAGAGATCCACGGCTACGTTATCGGCATTGAGAACTGTGAGGTTTGAGATTATTGGATCGCTTCCATAGATCGTCACTCCAAATTTTGAGTTTGAGATAGAAAGATTATCTATTCTGGATCCCAAGCCATCACTTGAGTAATTGAAGATCAATCCCTCATGATTTCCGGAAATCGAGTCAAATATGACTGGGGAAGAGTTCGTCCCTGAAACTATTATTCTCCCATTGACCTCTATTGAGTATCCAGCCCCAATACTAACTGAAGTTCCCGAGGCTATTGAGAGAACCTCGCCAGAGTCGACTGAATATCCCTCGGGAAGGACCACTGTTCCAGACCATACAGTTGTCGATCGAGAATCTGCTGAGGAGACATGGTTGGAGAATGGGACGATTATGAGAATTAGCACCAACGCATAAGCAATCCTATGCCTACTCTGATAGAGTGTCACGAAGCGGGGGTTGACTCATTCCATGTTATCCCTTCGTACCATTGCGTACAGAGTTTTTATCATCGGAGAGGTCATAAATAGGGAGTATTGGGGTTACTTTGGGATAGTAATGAGTACTGCATTTGTCCTGATCAAAACTTCTCCTCAAAGAGAGCTAGATGTCTATCTTACCCTTCTAAATCTCGATGCTGTCACTGAGACCCATGTTTCCTACGGGGAGTACGATTTAGTCGCACGAATTGACTTCGAAGATGAAAAAGAAATGGCCAAGACATTGATAGGTCAAATGAGATCTATCGCGGGAGTAATTAGGACTGAGACTCTCATCGCTGTGGAGGTATAATTTTGGCTGTAGGTTTTGTTCTTATCACCACACATCCCGGTGCTGAGTTATCTGTTAGAGAGGCTGTCTCCAGAATTGAATATGTCTCAGGACAGTGGATAGTGTTTGGATTGCATGATCTCTTCGTCAAGGTAGAAGCAGAGGATGAGGTGGAGCTGACGAGGTGTGTTGTTCAGGAGATTAGATCCATTGAGGGAATCGCGGATACACGAACTGTAATTGGTGCTGAGATATGATTAGTATGCTTATGACTTCAAAATCTAGAGGCAAGACAGTCTCATTGACCTTCTTCTTGATGTTACTGTTGCCAACCATAGCAACAGGCGTTCCAGCTAGTGAGCTGGGGAGAGAAAACGAAAGACACTGGTGGCTGGATACAAGCATGGATTCTGATGGCGATTTCATTCATGATGCTATCTGGATTGCTGCTGAAAACAACCATCATGAGTATCTTGATGAGGATGGTCTAATTTCGGTGATTGTCGACTTTGACCACACCCCCACCGAAGAAGATCAAGCGATGCTAGAGAGGGAAGTTGAGTTTCAGACTCAATTCAGATATTGGCTAATTGACTCCATTGCAGGTACTGTGGAGTTGAGTAGAATACACGAAATTATTGACCTCCCAGGGGTAGTTTTTGTGGAGCTGGACGGGGTCCTTGGGATACAGATGGAAGAGGTGGTCCCAGTTCATGGAGTGGATTTGGTTTGGCAGGATACGGGCTACACGGGAGAGGGGGTAACCATGGCAATCATCGACACCGGAATCGACGGCAACCATACGGCTCTGGACGATTTGGACGATGATAACATGACAGACGATCCTAAAATAGTCGCATTCTATGATGCGATTAACAATCCGGGGGAAACAAATGGAACAGAGATATTTCCCTATGATGACAATGGCCATGGCACTCACTGTGCGGGCATCACAGCGGGAACTGGCGCTCCCAATTACCAGCACATTGGTGTGGCGCCACGTGCAAATCTAGTGGGAGTCAAGGTACTGGACGGAGGTGGTAGCGGATCTTTCGCGGCAGTCATGGCTGGAATGCAATGGACAGTCGATAAGAGACACGAATTCAACATCAGAGCGGCCAGCATGAGTCTAGGTGCCCTAACTGGAGCAATCGAGTGGACCTCATCGGAGGAGGAATCTGTCAACAGAATGGCTAATGAGATGATGAGGGCTGGGGTCACTCTGTTCATCGCAGCAGGAAATAGTGGGGGTACTGCAACAATAGGAACCCCCGGGAGTGCGGAGGACGTCATCACCGTAGGATCTCTGGACAAGGATACCTCGATTGCAATTTACTCGAGTCAGGGACCAACAGAGGAGGGCAGAGTAAAACCAAACATAGCATTCGTTGGAAGCAGTGTTAATGCCCCCGATGCAAACACCGGAGATGGATATGTAGCACTATCAGGAACAAGTATGGCAACTCCAGGAGCCGCGGGAGTGGCTGTTCTGATGTATCAGGCTAATCCCGATCTAAGTCCGTTTGATATTCGAAATATTATGCAGGAGACTTCCACCTATCGGGAGTGCCATTACATGTTGGCAAATGAGCCCTGTCCCGAAGACGCGATTCCTAAAAATCGACAGAACAATGTTTACGGGCATGGGCACGTCAATGCCCAACCTGCAGTTGATGAAGCAGCTAATTATGACTATGATCTCAGTCTCACTTTGAATGTTACATTAGCCAGTGATTACGGCCTCGATAATAGAGTTTGGATTGGTCCTGGAGAGTCTATCTATTACAATCTAGAAGGTGGCATCCAGAGGGTTCAATGGAGGACCTGGGACATGAGGGACAATTGGATGGATTTACCAGAATTTAATTCTGGGGACAGTGATTTTGAGGTCTCACACAGTCTTCTTGTCGATAGGCTTCAGTACCTCCCAAACAATACTATCGAAGGGACTCAGGTTATTCTGGTGAGAGCGATATCTGGGGCCTCTTCATCTACAAACCTGGCTACTGCAATCCATATTTCTGGTGAGGAGAAGGTTGAGAAATCCAACGAGGTGGGGTCTATGAGTGGCATCCTAATCGGAGGGCTATCCCTGATCGTCATAATTCTCCTGATCACACTAATATTTGCAGGGATACAGCTGCGTGAGATGGGTTTCCTTGAAAGTGAAGAGTACTATGATGATGAAATCGAGGAAGTTGTCGGAACAATCGTTACTGAGGATGGCCTAATTGGAGATGACTAGGCCCATCCAGCCAATTTAGTGACTAATTGGTTGGCGGCTTTAGTGCACTCGGCGGCTCTGAATCTACTTATTGCCTCATTCCAGTGCGACATTCGATTTGGTGAATCTAGTACTCCCCTCCAATACCATCTTTGTGCGGACATTCTCCTAAGGGAGGGGATATCCTCCCTGAGCCGGTACCCGCAACATTCTCTATGGGCCTCAATGAGCCAGTCTGGAAATTCTCTTCCTACAGCCTCGAGGGTGGAATGGATTGCCATAATCCTAGTAATTGGATCCTCTAGATTAGATATCAAATCTTTCGACCAAGAGATTGAGCTGTCGGAAATGGAGCCATTCACTCTGGCGGATAGCCTTGCCCTAAGATCTAGTATTTCTAAGAAGATATCATCTCGAGAGAGTCTAGACTCGATTTCGGCTCTTGATTTTGATGCCTCTTGGAGATTTAAGTTACTTAGAGCGATACCATATTTCACCAGTTCAAGAGATAGGATTGCTGATTCCCTCTCATCATTGGGAATATCTTCTAATCTGACTTGCGAGATAGTCTGTAGAATTTTATCGGATTCAGATTTATCCAGCCCTCCTGGAAGTCTATCATCAAATCTCCTAATTATAGAGGATATCTCCATTTTAGCGCGTTGACTTGGTTCCGATATTTTCATTGCTTCTTCTTCCAATCTATTTGACAGGGATTGATTGCCGTTTAGCCTTGCTAATCGGGCCTGTAACATTTTCCTTGGTAGAGTTTCTTCAATTTTATCGATGTGGACGTTTGCTTCATTCCTCTCTCCCCTGTCAAGTGCGATAGACGCGGCCTCCTTTCTCAGTATCTGGCTTTCTTCTAATTCCAGTACATTCTCTAATACTACAGCTGCTACGGCACTATCGGATAGTGAGATTTGGTTAATGTTGGATTCGATCCAGCGTATATCCTCCTCATCTCCGGACATGGATCTATGATGAGCTTCGATCTTCCTAGCTCTATCCCCCTCCAATGACGCCCATTTCTTGGCGGCCTTCTTATGCATTCCCGAGGTTTTCTGCACGTCCCAAGAAGCCCGTCTAACATTCCTGACCAGATGATGAAGCTCCGTGAGTCCACCAAACCATTTCAGCATCGCTGAGTCATCTAATTCAGGGATTCCAACGTCAGAAGCCATCTCTTCAACACTCATCGGCTGTGGAGCCAGGGATAGTTCATCAAGAGTTTTTTTTCCTTCATCGGTTAGTCTTTTTATTACAGTTTTCTCAACATACTTGAGAACCGCTTCGGACTTCTCAGGAACTCCTTCATCCGGAGACCAGAGTCTAATTGCTAAAGGATGCCCTCCGAGAGAATTTGATACTCCGGCCGCTGTTTCATCATCGATATCCTCAGGTAGGAGACGCCTAGCGGATTCTACATCAAGGCCCTGAAGTCGATGCTCCACAAAGTCTCCATCTAGATCTAATGGATTTGGCGCCCTTACCACTAGCAATACCGAACACATTGACGAGGAGGCCTGAGAAATAAGATTGCTAATCGAGCCGGTATGCCTGGGATGTAATTCTTGGACCTCGTCAAGCACGAGAAGAGTCTTCTTAGACAGAGAAGACTCAACGATGGCCTCTGGAGATACCAGAGAGATTCCCGAAAGCCACATGTTTCCTATGGCCTTGATATCAGTATTTACAGAGCAATTAGCCCATCTTATTTTCCATCTAAGGCTCTCTAGGTGGGAGGCTAAGGCCCTAGCCAGTGTTGATTTCCCTATTCCTGGCAATCCACTCAATATTACCGAGTCTCCATTTGATATTAGCTCAGACAATTGTTCAATCTCCGACGATCGTCCGTGCACTTCTGAAGGAACTGGAGCTGGACCTATTATCCCATTACCAGATGGCTTAGAATATTGATTCTCTTTCTCAATAATCTTTCTTCCCTTTTTTGTAATGTGGACAACGGTTCTCTTCCTCGATCCACCTCCTATAACATGAGCTGTTCTTGTTGAAATAAAGCCATCTTTTTCTAACTCCGAAAGAGGCTGATGCAGGGCAGAACGGACTAGGCCTAGGGATTCTGCCAATCCTGGAAGTGATAGCTCTCTTGGAACATCCCAGGCAGTGTCCAGATGCTCTCCAAACTCGGCTAGTCGAGAGAGGACCCTTCCCTGCGAGTGCGAGAGCATGGCCCTGAGGCAAGGCACGGGTTCATGGGCGTTGACCTACGGCGCATCACTGTAAATGCCAGTCGAGAGGGGCTCACTAGATCTTCCGCGTAAACCCGGAGTTTATCTTTTCAAGAGAAAAGATGGTAGAGTAATGTACGTAGGCAAGGCTACTGAAATTAGAACAAGAGTATCTTCATATTTTTCAGGGAGTGATGGTCGCAGGATGGTTCCTCTGCTAATTGAGGAAGCTGACGAGATAGATTTCATAGTAACAAAAAGTCCTTCCGAAGCGTTGTTCCTGGAGAGGAACCTCATTAGGGAGCATAAGCCCAAGTACAATTCCAGGTTGAAGGATGATAAGTCATACCCTTTCATCTCTTTAACTGCAGAAGAGTTTCCTAGAATTCTCTACACCCGTCATCCTCCTGATGGATCTAGATCATGGGGGCCTTTTCCAGATGCAGGTGCGGCAAAGAGGGTGATCCAACTACTCAGAGTTGAGTTCGGAATTAGGGACAAAGACTGCAGGGGCAGTGATGGATGTTTGGCAATGCATATTGGCCTGTGTAAGGGTCCCTGCTACGATCCAGAAGGGTATCCTGGCATAGTTAAGGCTGTGACAGATGTTCTCGATGGCAATGCTAAGGTACTGATTGAGTCTCTTCAGAAGGATATGGACAAGGCTTCTGAAGATTTGAACTATGAGAAGGCGGCAGAAATTAGAGACATGATCGCCTCAGTTCAGAGTACGCTTTCCCAGCAGATAATTCACAGTAGATTCTACCAAGACTGTGACGCTATAGGATTCTCCTCACTAGGGGATTCGGCAGTAGTTATTATTCTACATGCCAAAGGTGGAGTGGTTCAAGGTAAGACAGAGTATCCCCTGATACACAGGGGGGATATTTCTGAATCTGTATCTCTTGTCCTAGTAGAGCATTACTCCAACAGGAGGCCTCCGAAAGTCTTGCTCCTCCCCTCTCCGATTGGAGAGTCTATGGAGAAATGGCTGAGATTTAGGAGAGGGGGGTCATTGATTCCCAGAGTCCCGAGGAGGGGGGATTTATTCAAATTAAGAAAGATGGCCGACCAGAACGCCGAGATTTTAGTGTCACGGTCAGAGAGGAATAGCTCTGGAAACCTTGAGCAACGTGCTGCAAATGAGGGGGCGAAACTACTGGGAATGGATTCTCTGAACCATATTGTTTGTTTCGATATGGCCCAGCTTATGGGATCCGAAAGAGTTGGTGCCTCGATTGTTTTCAAGAATGGTCGGCCCTCGAAAAAGGAATACAGGACATACAAGATAAAAGGAGACTCGGCTGATGACCTTAGCATGATGAGGGAGTCGGTATTAAGATGGATAAAGAGGCAAAATGAGTGGCCAGATATTCTTCTTTTGGACGGCGGTGAGACTCATCTCTCAACGATAAATACTGCATTAAGAGAGAGTAATATGGAAGACAAGTTCATTGTCGCTGCATTGGCCAAGAGAGAAGAGACGCTCTACATCCAGGGAAGAGAGCCAATCGTCTTAGATAGAAGAGGGAGAGTACTAATTCATTCGAGGGACGAGGCTCACAGGTTTGTAAATCAGTTTCACAGTCGTAGGAGGAGGAAGGGATCAATCCGTGACCCTCTGGAGGAGGTTGAAGGGCTTGGTGCTAAGAAAATACAGTCTCTGCTTCGTCACTTTGGAGGGAGGAAGGGGATAGAGCATGCCAGCATAGACGAGCTCAGAGCAGTTCCTGGAATTGGAGTTTCCATGGCTAAGAAAATACAAAACCACTTTGATAACTAATAGTCAGTGATCTTTGAATCTTCGGAGTCATTTTGATTGTAGAAAGTCTCGTCAACCAGAGTGGTATTTTCTGGTAATCTACCAAACTCAATATCCATAATTTTCTCCATCTCCGCATTTTTCTCCTCATTTGAAGATATGATTTGGGCTTGCTTCTTCTCCCGATTCTTTCTCCTCTTCCGACTTATGAGAACTCCCAGGGATACGATGATGAAAAATATGTAAGGAGCCAGTTCGCCAATAATGAATGGCCATGAAATCTCGACTGAGTACGTGACAATGTCTGAATTACTTCTACTGCACTCATACCATGTGGCTGCTGACAGACATGTTGGCATGGTGTAGGTCAAGACTTGTCTGTCTCCTGAATCACTAATCTGCGCGAGACCCTTCTCGCTTTCTAATGATGTTATTCTGATTGACTCTGGTAGTAAAATCTCGATAAGTGCGGATGACTTAATAGTGCCAAAATTAGTATCTTCCATGAGTGGCGTTACCCTCTGCTTGATATTCGAACCATCTAGTAACAATCCTGACTCAGTTAGCAGAGGAGAGGGTAGTATGGATGATATTGCAATAGTAGGAATCATTGCCAATGAGCGTGGGTTGACCCCGACGATGATCTCATCCTGCCTTAATGAGAAAGTGAGTTCCGCATCATCTATCCTAGTGGCTAATCTTATCGGTTCTTCATCTCCAATGAATGGATCTTCTCCCAAAGTGACCTCTCCAAAATCCGCTTGAAATGGTAACGATGAAAAATCTGCAGACAGTGAAAAACCGTCCAAACCAAGGTCTTGAGAGTCGAGGTTAATGTTTCCGAATTCATTCATCATTTCTTCGTATGACTCTGTTAGGTAATCTGATAGTTTCATCAGACCCTCATTTGAGACCTCGAAGTCAATTGGGTCGCCGGCTCCGAAGTCTATTGTCGATTCAATTTCAGAATCTGCCAGTAGCCCTCCTTCCATTCTATCTCCCATCACCAAGATTCTCCTTATGGCATCTGATGGAATTGGGGACATTTTCACTCCCTCTATCTCCATATCTAAGCCTAATCTGTAAATCTCTAAGATTACCGTCGATGTGAATTCTATTGAAACTGATCCACTCAACTCGTGAACGGATACTTTCGAAACATCCATCTCAACCAGGAATGAAATACACGTTTTCTGGGTTGGGGCACATACAAGATCGATACTGTCCTCCTCACATGGATCAGATATCCTACATATTGAATGTCGCCAGTCGAATGGCCTCGATCCTTCGATTTCGATGCTTGTGGTTTTAGTATCCCGATTATTGGATGTGAATACCAATACATCTGGTGTCTTCCCAGACGAATCCAACCATTCGGGTAAGTGAATTGTAACACTAATATCAGTAGAGGGGAAGTCAATAGGAATTAAATCTTGGAGGAAGTCGGAGTTTACTTCGAATTCCAAGCTCAGGAAGCTCATTATTGTGGCAATGTCTTCATCGTAAATTTGTGAAAAATCCATTGTTGATAGATCCCCATCTGTATTCTGTAATAGCTGGTCAAAGATATTTGAAATCTGTATTTCGGAGGAGATTGTGGTGGATTGTACAGTGATTGGGTAAGTACTAGACATTGCTCCAACAGGTCCTAAACAGTATCTGTAAGACAATTCTTCACCACATGTCTCTCCTTGCCTGTGTTGGAACATTATTCCCCCAGTATTGTTTGAGGTAGAGAAGGACGGGGTCTGGAAGACTAATTCACCCCCTAAGAATTGAGAAAATGTTTCTGAAAGTGAGTCAATTGGTAAAGACGATAGCATCTGATCGGCATCCACATCCATCTCGGAGTCGAACATCCTTATTCCATCAGAAGTCACAGAGTCAAGACTGATGGTTTGAGTCTCTAGATCTAGTCCCCATTCCTCCAATGTTTCGGTACTTAGATGGTGAATCCTAATTTCCATATCTACATGGCTGTCCATAGAATTCTCCAGATTTATTGAGAGATCCAAGCTCAACGATGAGCCGGCATTTATTTCCCAATCTGAGGTAATGTCTCCGGATCCCAAGACAGCTACCAAGTCGGATATTACCGGACTATGATCGTGCGGAGAGTTGAGATTATCCAGAGCTACTCTAGCCCCTGAAATTTTTGTTTGACCCTGTTCAACTGAAAAAATAGAGGCTGGTTCGTCGACATGCATAATCCTAGAATATGACGGTGGAACCATCACATATTCGATGTAATGTCCAGATGTTGCAATCGTCGTGAAGTTAGTAGTCACCTCTCCCCCCATTGCAATTAGGCCCTGCATTACCCTGTCGATATCTCCAGTTTCGGGGTTAATTCCTATGTTAGTTGGACTCACATCCAAGGTTAGGACTGATTGAACACATATAGGAGGGCTGAAGGGGTCGTTTTCCAACCCATTCTCTTCATCTACTGAGTCAATATTAGGATTAAATGTACAAGAGGAGGGGTCCCGTCCGAAAAAATTGATTCCCGGTATAGTTTGGACAGGTCCAGACGTGGCATTGGGAAAATTCTCATCCACAATCCGTTGGATTATATCCTCGATCTTCTGAATTAATCTGTCCTCAACAGAAGAGCCATTCCGAGAATAATCACGATAGTTCCGGATAAAATCAGCGGGGATCCCATCGGATGGATCGCTATCTCCCTGTAAATCCAAATCTAGTAGTCCTAATTCTTCTCTTGGGAGCTCATGAATCGCGAGTTCAATACTCATCTCCATCGCCGAAGCCCCCTCCATGGAGATCGCTACGTGACCCTCAATCCACTCATCACTAAGAGTGGAATCTAGGCTAGAGTCGTAGTCATCGCATATTCCATTTCCATTTGCCCACGAAGAGCAGATTTCGTTTGATACTTCAGGGTCCCCAGGAGGAGGAGCTGCATTGGCCAGTGGCGCAAATAGCAGAATGATGACCAGCGCGATGCATGTACGCACAACGATTGGAGCGTGTGATATACCATAAGTCTGAATCAGTGATGTTCACCCGACATATATGGCTGGCAGGAGCCCACATGAGCGTTTATACGATTCTATTTCCTCATTTCTCGGTAAAAAACCTCCCTCAGAGATACCCAAGAAGTGGGAGAGGTTCTCTGATATTGCAATATTGCCATCTGGGTCTTTTAGAGATGAGGACTGGGAAGATATAGTCGGACCTGATCTCTGGAAAGCAGTCGCTCGAGGACTCAATGTTGAGAGGCTTGGGGTGATGGGGGAGGTGACTGGTAAAATACGAAAGAGTGGTGTTGAGATGCTACTGGGGGATGATGACTGGGTTGTGAGAAGGGAGAACGGGGTCGACTACGGCTACCATGTGACAAAGTGCATGTTCTCAGCGGGTAATGTGAATGAGAGGAGACGGATGGGAGAGATTGCGAAAAAGGGAGAAGTGATAGTCGATTTATTCGCTGGGATAGGATACTACTCCCTCCCAATTCTAGTCCACTCTGAGGTGGAACATGTCCACTGTTGTGAGTGGAATAATGATGCTGTGAAGTCTCTTGAGTGGGGTCTAGAAAGGAACAATGTTTCTTCCCTATGCACGGTGCATAGAGGCGATAATAGGGAGGCATCTAAGTCAATTGGGAAGGTTGCTAATAGGGTTATTATGGGCTTGCTTCCTACTTCCGAGAGGAGCTTTGAGGCGGCCATGGAGGTACTCTCTGATTCCGGAGGAGTGGTTCATATCCATGGCCTATCGAGGCCAGATGAATACTCTGAATGGGCAGAAGAGGTTATGACGGGGATTTGTAACTATAGAGAAGGCTCCAGAGCGAGAAAAATTGCGGTCAATCGGATAAAGAGCTATGCTCCCAGATGGGACCACGTGGTTCTGGACGTGGAAATAAGTTAGTCCGTTGGACTCAAGTCGTGTAACCCTCCCCGAATGGTATGGCTGATGACTGGCTGGAGCGTTCAGCCGCATCATACAACAAGTATTCCCTGGAGTCAAAGGATGACTATGCAGCAATACTCCTAATGCCGGTCGATACACTCTCAGAAATTATCGAGTGGACATTCAGATCCCTTCCTGACGAGATACTTGTTGGAATCGATCCCGATGTTAGCCGCCCCCATCCGGATGAAGTAAACAGGAGATTCACTGGATCTGGCTTCCAGTCGGGTTTATTCGCAGGGCAAGGGTATGTTCTTGGGGCACCCCATCTTGTAAACAGGGGGGACTCATTCTCTGTCCATCATGTTCCTGAAGAATGGATTGATGGAATTTTCACAGAAGACAGGGGATCAAGAGGAGGAAGATTCACTCACTGGATCCATTCCCATCCAAATGCGGTTGCGGTTCCCAGTGAGGCGGATGCTGATGCGGCACAGTGGACGGAGGGATGTGATATGATTCTCGGAGTCAGATTCTCCCCAGAAGGTTTACTCCCCTGGTTCGATGAGGTTGGAGGCACTAGGAGGAGGCTTTCTCCAGGTAGTAATTCTATAAAATCAGGCAAAGGAAACGATAGTCTCCCAGTAATTGGTAGAGCTGTGACTGGACATCTGATTCACGGACTTGAGGTCATAGCATTTCACAGAACCGGACTAGGCATTAATCTAATTATTACGGATTCTGAGGGGGTCCCCATTGAGTAGTTTTCAGTCTCTGAAAACATGCTCTCTAAGATGGGCTAGCTCTTCGATGCTCCCCCTAATGTCATCAAGAGCCCTGTGACCTGATGGTTTGGAGAATCTGGGTACCTTTGGGTACCATCTTCTGGCTATTTCCTTGACGGATGTAACGTCGACGCTTCTGTAGTGGAAGAATTCATGAAGCTCAGGCATATATCTCCTGAGAAACCTCCTATCTTGTCCTATTGTATTACCGCAAAGAGGCGGGACACCAGCTAAGCAGTGCTCCATTAGAAACTCCAAAGTCAGCCTCTCTGCCTCTGCTATTGGCACGCCATCGGATCTGACCCTCTTCAAGAGGCCGTTTTTGGTATGGTGAGTGATATTCCAATCATCCATCTTCTCCAATTCTGACTCTGGCTGGAAGATGGCCAAAGAGGGACCCTCAGAAACCAAAGTTAGGTCCCCCTCTGTGACTATGGTTGCTATTTCGATTATTTTATTCTCTATCGGATCGAGACCGGTCATTTCCAGATCTATCCAGACCAGTCTGTCCTCCATGCGTCCGGCGGGAGAGTGTGCGAGTCTTGAGTGTTGGGGGGCCACAATCATAGGGCTGTCTGCTCGCGCATGGCCATGGCTGGAGTAAGCTACATCGGACTTCTAAGATCCAATGCGCCCTACAGAAGGCTATTCACTGCCAATGAGATTTCTTACGTCGGTGACTGGTTCTCGATGATTGCTCTATTCCTTCTAGCTGGCGAAGCCTCTGATAATTCCCCTCTGGCTATAGCAGGAGTTCTCGCCACTAGGAGCTTTACCTTCGCTCCCCTAGAGCCACTTACGGGAATGCTGGCGGATAGATATCCTAGAAAGTGGCTCATGGTACTTGGTAATGTTTGGTCATTTACGATTCTGGTAGCTGCTCTATCCCTCGGTGCACTGGACAGTCTGACATCGGTATACCTCCTTGGCATGGGCATGGTCGTCGGTAGAGCAATATCCTCCAATGCGGAGTCTGCTTATGTTCCGAATATTTGTACAAAGGAGGAGTTGCTCTCTGCAAATGCCCTATCTTCGGGAGGATGGTCTGCTGCCATGGGAATAGGAGCTGGAATTGGCGGTCTGACCATCTCACAATATGGAATAGAGACTGCACTTTGGATTGATTCGGTAACTTTTCTTGCTGCTATTGTTCTAATCATGACCCTACCGCACGGAGGTCCTGAGAAATCTGGGAGATTGTCCAGTAATCCTAGGGCTATGCTTGAAGAGATTCTTTCTGGATGGAAGTATATCCTGTCGAAGCCTTCTATCAGGAGAGTGGTCTTGGCGAAGGCCATGTGGGCTTCGGGAGGGGGTGCACAGGTGTTCCTACTAATCCTAATAGGCAGGGAGGCTGGTTTTGGGAATGTCGCCGCAGGTATCGGTATTCTGTACATGGCTAGAGGATTTGGCTCAGGATTTGGACCAATAGTAAGTAGACGATTCATGAGTAATGACAGGCTAGTGCCGTATCTGCTAGGAGGGGTGTTGATAATTAGCGGCGCCTTCTACATGGCAGTAGCGGTTTCTGAGTGGACAGCGATAATACTAGTCTATGTTTTCATATCCCACGCAGCAAGTGGGGTCAATTGGGTACTTTCAACTACAATGCTCCAGAAGAGGAGTGAGGATGAGTGGCTGGGGAGGGTATTCGGTACTGACTCACTTGGAATCACAATGACAATGGGGTTGTCAACAGTAGCCGCTGGTTTGATCCTGGAAAATAATCTACTTACACTCAGGGAGACGATTATAGCAACTGGGACTTTGCAAATATTGGCGGGTCTGCTTTGGGTATTACTCGCTACACCCAGTGAGAAGAAGATGCTAGATAAGTCTGTCCAAACCAATTAGTACAACTATTGGGGCAATTGAAAAAATGACATTCTGAAATAGTGACTTTGCTGATGCTTGAACTCTCTGAGTAACACGATCTTGTATCTCTCTGTCCAGCCTTTCCATTACGACAGTAGCTGGTTCCCTTACCCTTCCTAGGATTTCCTCTAATGCATCGGCACCCCTGTCTAATAGAGAGTATATCACCTCAGTCATAGGGTTAGTTTCTGGCACTATGGTTGCTTCTCCATCTACTTCAAAGTCTACTTCAATGACTTCTCTCCAAGGTCGAGGAATACCAGAATCACTGACATTTTGGAGTATATTTCTTCCTACTACTGCACCTTGGACCACCATCTTGGCTGTTGATAGATTATACTTTGCAATTGACAGAATATCTCTTCTCGACCTCATGACCTTTGAAAAATCTGAGAATAGCCATAACGCCCCAGCAAGAAGGAGAAGAGCTACTCCCAAATCAGGAGTATCTTCCCATGACGGCCAACCAATTGGTCCAAGCCAATAACGTGCACCGATTGCAACTATAGCTGGTAAAATAAATGACATGGTCTCATTCACTAATATTAGCCAGAACCCCTTTACAGGCAATGATCTTATTTTGGTCAAGAACCATCTAATGTGCTTTGTTCTCTCGCCTGGTGGAGCATAGGTGTTAATGAGGTCTATTAATGGAGGAGCAACAAAAACTAGTCTCAAAATAAAGGGTATCGCGAGCATCAAAATGTACGCATCCCAAGGAGAAGCCGGAGGGAGGCTTGGCATTGCGAAGGCATCAGCCATGTTAGTCACAAGGGAAGGTCAGCAATCAACCTCTCTACGAACTAACGAGAATGGCTTGTGGCTAATGCCTCTGCCTGATTCATCGCGGCCCTAAGTAAAAAGAATGCCACTATACAACCTGCGAAGAAACTCCCACCGACATACACATGGGTCTCAAACATCAGAATTCCTATGGCTGTAAGGGAGAGGTAG